>Ga0172382_10008187_pt1 | contig 14646 bp, 10 predicted proteins | sample Leawel138RmetaG_FD_122245 | JGI IMG/M metagenome (GOLD analysis project Ga0172382, IMG submission 122245) | Leachate microbial communities from a municipal landfill in Southern Ontario, Canada - Leachate well 138R metaG | ecosystem: Engineered > Solid waste > Landfill > Unclassified | place...
GAACGAGCATCCGTCGAAGACCAGCTCATCCTGTCCGCCCACCAGGTTGGCCGCCAGCATCGGCAGGCCCAGGCGACTGACGTTGGCCCGTGCGGTATCGAGCCGCAGGGGCTGCTTGTCCAGGTGGAACGGCGAGGCGTTGAGCACCAGCAGCACCTGGGCGCCGGCCTCATGCAAGGCCGCCGGAACGGCCGGCATCCAGAAATCCTCGCAGATCGCGACCCCGAATCGGATGCCGTCGACTTCGAACACGAAAGGCCGTTCGCCCCGGCAGAAGTAGCGGGCCTCGTCGAATACGGCGTAGTTCGGCAGTTCCTGCTTGCGGGCGGTACCGGCGATGCGGCCCTGGTACAGCAGCGAAGCGGCGTTGGCGCGACACCGCACCGGACCGTCGTAGCCGCCCTTGCGGCCTTCCTCGTCCCTGCCCTCACCGGTTTCATCCTCGTGCAGCGGATGGCCGACCAGCAGGTAGAGATCGAGCGCTGCGGTAGCCTCGCAGATCCGGGCCAGGGCCTCGTCGGCCTGCTGCTGGAAGGCCGCGCGCATCAGCAGGTCTTCGGGCGGATAGCCGGCCAGCGACAGCTCGGGCGTGAGCAGCACCCGGGCGCCGGCTGCGGCAGCCCGGTGGGCGGCGTCGATAATGCGATCGGCGTTGCCCCGGAAATCACCGACGGTCTGGTTCAGTTGGGCAGCGGCAATTCGCATGGAGAAAACGGAGTGTCCGAAGCGAACGATTATCGCATGCGCCTGGTGGACTCGCTGACGCAGACCGACGCCGGTGACTGGAACCGGCTCGCCTCCGGGGCCGGCGGCGGCGAGGTCCAGCCTTTCCTGCGCCACGAGTTTCTGGCTGCGCTGGAAGCGAGCGGCTGCGTGGGAGGTGACTCGGGCTGGCTGCCCCGTCATCTGCTCGTCGAAGACGGCGCCGGGCGCCTGCAGGCGGCCGTGCCGCTGTACCTGAAGCTGCATTCCTGGGGCGAGTACGTGTTCGACTGGGCCTGGGCCGACGCCTGGCAGCAGCATGGCGGACAGTACTATCCGAAACTGCTGTCGGCGGTCCCGTTCACGCCGGTAACGGGGCCGCGGCTGCTCGCGGCCGACGCCCGGGCGCAGACGGCCGCAGCCGACGCCCTGCTCGGCCTGGCCGAAGACAGCGGCCTGTCCTCACTGCATGTGCTGTTTCCGCAGCCGGCCGAAGCCGACCTGCTGGCCGAGCGCGGCGCGTTGCGCCGGCGTGGTTGCCAGTTCCACTGGATCAACCGCGGCTGGCAGGATTTCGACGCTTTCCTGGCCGCGCTGTCGCAGCCCAAGCGCAAGAAGATCCGCGCCGAGCGGCGCAAGGTCGACACCAGCGGCCTGAGCATCGAGCGCCTGAGCGGAGCGCAGATCGGCGCCGCCGACTGGGCCTTCTTCGAGCGCTGCTATGCCAAGACCTATGCCGAGCACGGCTCGAGTCCCTACCTGAACCTGGATTTCTTCGAAAGACTGGGCGCTGCCCTGCCCGGGCATCTGGTGCTGGTGATCGCCCGTGACGGCAATCGCCCGGTAGCCGCCAGCCTGCTGGTGACCGATGCCGAGCGGATCTACGGCCGCTACTGGGGCGCGCTCGTCCACGTTCCCTGTCTGCACTTCGAACTCTGCTATTACCAGGCGATCGAGCTGGCCATCGAGCGCGGGCTCGCCGTCATCGAAGGCGGCGCCCAGGGCGCGCACAAGATGGCGCGTGGCTTCGAGCCGGTCGAGACACAGTCGCTGCATTGGCTGGCCGAGCCACGTTTCGCCGACGCCGTCGACCGCTTCCTGCAGCGCGAAGGCGCGTCGATGGACGCGCTGTTCGGCGAGCTGGACGAGCATTCCGCCTTTCGGGCGCACCGCAGCGCCACCCGGCCGGGCTGAGTGTGGCCGGCGAGGTGCGGCCGGCGAGGTGTGGCGCGTGTCAGTCGCCGGCGGGCGGTGGCGCGCCGCGGCGCCGTGCCGTCACCGTGAAGAAGAGCGGCACGAAGATGGTCGCCACGAACGTGGCTGCCAGCATCCCGCCCACCACACCGGTGCCCATCGACTGGCGGGCGGCTGCGCCGGCGCCCGAGGCAATCGCCAGCGGCAGCACGCCGAGCACGAAAGCCAGCGAGGTCATCACGATCGGGCGGAAACGCAGGCGCGCCGCCTGCAGCGCGGCCTCCATCGGTGTCTTGCCGGCCAGGAAAGCCTGCTGGGCGAATTCGCAGATCAGGATCGCGTTCTTGGCCGCCAGGCCGATCAGCACGACCAGGCCGATCTGGAAGTAGATGTCGTTCTCCATTGCACGGATGAACACGAAGGCCAGCGCGCCGGTGATCGCGAACGGCACGGCAAGCAGCACCGCGACCGGCAAGCCCCAGCGCTCGTAGAGCGCCGCCAGGATCAGGTAGACCATGACGATCGCGAAGCCGAACGCGAAGACCGACTGGCTGCCGGTACGCTTTTCCTGGAAGGCCTGGCCGGTCCAGGCGATCGAGTAGCCGGACGGCAGCGCGTTCGCCGCAACCTCCTCGACGGCGCGGATCGCATCCCCCGAACTGACACCCGGCCGGCCGCTGCCCATGACCTTCGCCGCCACGTAGCCGTTGAAGCGCTCGAGCTGCTCGGGTCCGACCACCTGTTCGACCGAGATCATGGTCTTGAGCGGAATCATTTCGCCAGCATTGCTGCGCACCCAGATCCGGCCGAGGTCGCCAGGCGCCATCCGGAACGGTGCATCGGCCTGCAACTGCACGCGGTAGGTCCGTCCGAACATGTTGAAGTCGTTGACGTAGAGTGCGCCCATCGTGGCCTGCAGGGCCTCGAAGACCTCGTTGACCGAGACGCCGAGCGACATCGCCTTCTCCCGGTCGACATCGACGCGCAGCTGCGGGATCGCCGGCCGGAAGAAGGTGTTGATGCCTTGCAGGTTGGGGTGCGCCTGCAGCGCTTCGGTGAACAGCTTGACGACTTCGGCCAGCCGCTGGGGATCGGCGCTGCTGCGCCCCTGGACATAGACCTCGAAGCCGCCGGCCGTGCCGAGGCCGCGGATCGCCGGAGGGTTGAAGGCGAGCGCCATGCCGTCGGTCAGCGCCATGCCGCGCTCGAACATCTCGCCGGCCAGTGCCGGGGCGCTCTGCTCGCGCTCGCTCCAGTCCTTGAGCGGCACGAAGATCGTGGCCGCATTCGTCTTGTTGCCGCCGCCGATCAGGTCGAAGCCGTTGATGACCAGCATGTTCTGGATGCTCGGGTGGCCATCGAACACCTGCTGCATCCGGTCGCCCGATGCACCGGTGCGCTCCAGCGTGGCGCCATCGGGCAGGATGACCGCGGCAATGATGTAGCCCTGGTCTTCGGCCGGCACGAAGCTGCCCGGTATGCGCACGAACAGTACCGCGGCCAGGGCAATGACGCCGCCGAACAATGCAAGCGACAGCCAGCGGTGGGCCAGCGACCCGCGCACCGCCGCCATGAACAGCCGGGTCAGGGCGTCGAAGCCCCGGTTGAACGGGCGGAACAGCCGTGACTCGTGGTGGGCACTCTTGAGCAGCAGCGCGCACATCACCGGCGTGAGCGTCAGCGCGACGAAACCCGAGAGCACGACGGCGATCGCGACGGTGACCGCGAACTGGCGGTACAGCTGGCCGGCGATGCCGCCCAGGAAGGCCACCGGCACGAACACCGCGCAGAGCACCATCACGATGGCGACGATCGCGCCCGAAACCTCGCGCATCGACTCGATCGCTGCTGCCCGGGCCGGCATCTTCTCTTCGCGCATCAGGCGTTCGACGTTCTCCAGCACCACGATCGCGTCGTCGACGACGATGCCGATCGCAAGCACCATGGCGAACAGGGTCAGCGTATTGATCGAGAAACCGAACAGCCACAACCCGGCGAAGGTGCCGATCAGCGACACCGGCACCGCGACCATCGGAATCAGCGTTGCCCGCCAGCTCTGCAGGAAGATGAAGACGACCAGCACGACCAGCACCGCGGCTTCGGCGATGGTCTTGACCACTTCGTTGATCGACGACGAGACGTAGCGTGTCGTGTCGAACGGGATCACGTAGTCGAGCCCCTCCGGGAAGGTCTGCTTGAGCTCGTCCATCCGCTGCCGGACGATTTCGGCCACCTGCAGCGCATTGGCGCCCGATTGCAGGAAGACCGCCGTGCTGATCGTCGCCTTGCCGTCGAGCTTGTTGAAGGCGTCGTAGCTCTGGGCGCCAAGCTCGATTCGGGAAATGTCCTTGAGCCGCAGGACACCTTCCGGGCCATCGGCACGCACCACGATCTCGCCGAAGGCCTCCGGTTCGACCAGCCGGCCGCGCGCCGTCACTGTATAGATCAGGCTCTGTCCGGGAACGGCCGGCTCGGCCCCGACCTTGCCGGCGGCATACTGGGCGTTCTGAGCGCGTACTGCCCTGGCGACATCGGCCGTGGTCACGCCAAGGGCGGCCATCCGGTCCGGATCCAGCCAGATCCGCATCGCGTAGTCGCGGGCGCCGAAGATCGTCACGTCGGCCACGCCCGGCAGGCGCTTGAGCTCGTCGACGACGTTCAGTGCCGAGAAGTTCGACAGGTACAGCGTGTCGTAGCGCCCGTCGGGCGAAGTCAACCCGACCACCAGCAGGATGTCGTTGGAACGCTTCTGCACGGTCACGCCGTTGCGCTGCACCTCCTCGGGCAGCCGCGGCAGCGCGAGCTGGACGCGGTTGTTGATGTTGAAGGTGGCCTGGTCGACGTTGGTGCCGACCTCGAAGGTTGCCGAGATCGTCACCTGGCCGTTCGACGACGAACTCGAGCTGAAGTACAGCAGGTTCTCGACGCCGGAGAGCTGTTCCTCGATCGGCGCCGCGACCGTGCGCGCCAGGGTTTCGGCGCTCGCGCCCGGGTAGCTGGTGTTGATCGTGACGATCGGCGGCGCGATCTCCGGATACTGCGCCACCGGCAGGATCTGGGAGGCGACCAGGCCGGCCAGCGTGATGACGATCGACAGGACGGCCGCGAAGATCGGCCGATCGATGAAGAAACGGGACATTGCAGTTGGCGAGACGTGGTCGGCGAGACGCGGTCGGCGAGACGCGGTCGGCTGGACGCGGTCGGCTGGACGCGGTCGGCTAGACGCGGTCGGCTAGACGCCGGCAGCCACGGCGGCCGCCGAGCGCGGCTCGACCTTCAGGCCGGGACGCAGGCGGATCAGGTTGTCGATGGCGATGCGTTCGCCGGCGCTCAGGCCCTCTTCCACGATCCAGTCGCGGCCGACCCACTGGCCCATGCGAACGGGCCGCTGCGCAACCGTGTCGTCGGCGCCGAGCACCCAGACGAAGGTGCCGCGATCACCCTGCTGGACGGCCGACTGCGGCACCAGGATCATGTCGGCTTCGTCGATCTCGACGGCGAGCTTGAGGAACTGGCCGGGCAGCAGGAAGTGGTCGGGGTTCGGCAGTTCGGCACGCAGCTGGACGGTGCCGAGCGCCGGATCGACACGCGAGCCGGTGAAGTTGAGCTTGCCGCTGATGAGCGCCGCGTCGGCCGACTGGCCGGCAGCTTCGCGCACGACGACCGATGACGCGTCGCCGCGCCCGGCACGCAGTCGCCCGAATTCCTGCTCGGACAGCGAGAACCGGACCCACAGCGGATCGTGCTGGACGATCGTGGTCAGCAGGCCGTCGTCGCGGCTGGCGCCGACCAGGCTGCCTTCGGAGCGCAGCGAACGGCCGGCAATGCCGCCGGCCGGTGCCACGACATCGGTGTAGGACAGGTTGAGCTCAGCCTGGCGTACGTCGGCGCGTGCGATCAGCAACTCGGCGTCGCGTTGTGCCAGCGTGGCCGCTGCGTCGTCATACTCACGCTGGCTGATCGCCTGCCGCGACACCAGCGACTTGAGCCGGGCCACCTCGGTGGCGGCGCGCCGGCGCAGCGCCTGGCTCTCGGCCATCGTTGCCCGGGCCCGCTGCAGGGCGATCTCGAAAGGTGCCCGCTCGATCCGGTACATCGGCGCGCCGGCCTTCACGCGGTCGCCTTCGCGAAAGAGCTGGCGCTCGAGAATGCCGCCGACCCGCGCCCTGACCTCGATCTCGCGCGATCCCTCGGCCCGGCCGACCGCTTCGATGACGACCGGAATGCGTCGGGGCGCGAGTTCGACGATGGCAACCGGCAGCGGAGGCGCTGCCCCGGGCTGTGCCTGGGCCGTGCCCGCCGGCTCTTCCGCGCAGCCGGAGAGCAGCGCAAGGCTGGCGAACGCGAGCGCGGCCCCGATCCGGTTGGCGCTGTTGCGCAATCCGTTCATTGCTGGCGAGTCTCCAGGTTCAGAAGTGCGGTTTGTCCATGGCCGCTGCATAGCGGGACACACCTTCCAGGATTTCGGCGCTGGCCTCTTCCGGGCCGCCCCAGCCGACCACCCTGACCCATTTGCCCGCTTCGAGATCCTTGTAATGCTCGAAGAAGTGCTGGATCGTCGCAAGCCGCTCCGGAGCGATGTCGGTAACCGTTTTCCAGTGCTTGTAGATCGGCAGCACCTTGTCGATCGGAACGGCGATCAGCTTGGCATCGCCGCCCGCCTCGTCTTCCATCTTCAGCACGCCGAGCGGTCGGCAGCGCACGACGGCGCCGGTGGTCACCGGAAACGGGGTAATGACCAGCACGTCGACCGGATCGTCATCGTCGGCGATCGTGTGGGGGATGTAGCCATAATTGCACGGGTAGTGCATGGCGGTCATCATGAAGCGATCGACGAACAGCGCCCCGGTTTCCTTGTCGACTTCGTACTTGATGGGGTCGGCCGCCATCGGGATCTCGATGATGACGTTGAAATCGCTCGGCAGATCGCGTCCGGAGTCGACTCGGTCGAGGTTCATGGCACTGTGCTCGAAAAGAATTCGGAGAAAGCGGCGCAAGCGGGGCGTACGGCCCGGCAGGCGGCCTCATGCGATCCGGCAGGCGGTCGCGTTCACGACTCGAGGCTTCGCGCAAAGGCCGTCATTGTAACGAGATCGGGCGATACCGCCGCACGATTGCCGGCCTTCCTTCCGGTGGTCAGGGTGCGGGCAGCGGCGGCGGCTCCGTCGTGCCTTCAGGCTCGGGGGCCGGCAGAGGCCTCGGAGCCTCCCCGCCCACCTGGCGGAAAGCCTGCCCGCCGACGCTGGCGAGCGCGGCCTGCCGATACCATTGCGCGGCTTCTTCCGGCCGGTCGTGACGTTCGCAGAGTTCGGCCAGCAGGGTCTGGATGACCGGATCCGGGCCGAGTCGCTCGGCCCGCAGCAGGAACGCCTCCGCCTTGCCCCACAAGCCTTCGGCGGCGCACAGTCGCCCCAGTGCGGCAAGCAGGGCCGGCTGGTCGCCCCATTGCTGCAGCCAGCCCTCGGCGCTGGCCAGCCGCCGGCGGCCGGGGATATCGTCCAGTTCCGCCCATCGCGAAACCAGTTCGGCGTCGTAGCGCTGGGCGAGTGCCTGCTCGATCGTGCGCGCGGCCGGATCGGACAGCCCGGCGCGGCACAGCGCCCGCACCGTTGCCCGCTGGACGGCCTCCAGCTCGCGTTCGGGCGCCGGGATCTCGTCGATCGTCCGACGCACCGCTTCAGGATCGTCTCCGGCCGCATCGAGCAGCCCGACGATGGCCTGGACCCGCAGGGTGCTGGCTGCCGCCGGATCGATCGCCGTGCGGTTCTCGAGCTGGCGGACGTGGTCGAGCACTTCACCCCAGTTGCCCTGATGCTCGTGTGCCCGCAAGGCCAGCCGCAGCGCGTGGATGTGGCGCTGGCCGCCGACCGTCAGCCCGCTCAGCGCCGCCAGTGCGTCGTCTCCACGGTGTTCCTCGAGCGCGATCTCGGCCTGGGTCATCCGGCGGGCCTGGCTGACCAGCTCCGAATCGCCGACGGATTCGAGCCACTGGTCGCGCCGCTGGGTGTCGCGCAACTGCTGCGCGGCACGGGCCCCGATCAGTGCCGCGGTACCGGCCAGTGCGGCATCGGGCAGCGCCCGCTGGGCCAGTCGTTCGGCACGTCCGAAGCGGCCCTCCAGAAATGCGAGCAGGCTGTCACGCAGGCTGACCAGCGCCCGTTCGCGCTGGCGGCGCTCCCGGTACTCGCGCACGCGAGCGGGCAGGTTCAGCGCGCCGGACAGGGCCCCGAACAGCAGGTGCAGCAGCAGGAACAGCACGAGCAGGATCAGCACGGCCAGATTGACCGACAGGTCGATCCGGTAGGGTGGCCAAAGAATGGCCACGTTGCCGTTGCCGATCCGCAGCAGCAGCGCGATGCCGACCGCAGCGGAAACGATGATCAGCAGCCAGACGATGCGGCGCATCGGAAACCCCGCTCAGCGCACGGCGGCGCGCGCCGTGCGCACCGCCGCCAGGCTGTCGTCGATGCGGGCTTGCTCCAGACCGGGCTGTACTTCGAACAACTGCCGCAGCTGGTTCTTGAAGGCCACGACGTTGCGGTGTTCGCCGTCGTAGTAGACGTCGACCCAGTGATGCGCGCGCTCCAGGTCGGCGTGGTAGACCTCGGCATTGCGCGACAACAGGCCAAGCCGCGCATTGAGCAGCATCAGGCGCAGGTTCTGGCGCAGGAAATAGGCTTGCTGCGGTGCGACCAGTACCGCCTCGGGGTTGTCGACCTGGCGCACCTGGAACAATGTGCGCAGCTCGCGGCCGAAGCTGCCTAACAGCGCGCCGATCCGCTCGAGCGTGAAGCCGCTGCCGGCCGCAGGGCTGGCGGCGGCGGGTGTGGCCTCACCGCCTGCCGGCGCGGCGGCCACCAGCCCGTCGGCGGTTTCGACGCCTTCGCGCACGCTCGCAAGCAGCGGCAGATGGTCGAGCCCGGCGAGCAGCGCGTCGATGCGCAGTGCCAGTCGACCGACATCGCTGGCCGGGTGCACGCGCAGCCGTTCGATGTCACGCGCCAGCGCGGCGCGGACCGGGGCCAGTCGCGGATCGTGCTGTCGGGACAGGCGCCCGTCGATGCTCTGCAGTGCGGCGAGCACCGATTCGGCATCGGCACCCAGCGCCAGTTGCTGGGCTGCCAGCGCCAGCGCCGATTCGGTTTCTGCCAGCTGAACTTCGAGCGAATCCTCGGCACGCTCCTGGAACAGCTTCTCGACCTGTGCCTGCAGGCCGGCCGTTTCGGTCAACCGGCTTTCGAGTGCCGCGTTGCGTGATTGCAGGTCGCGCAGCCGGTCACCCGATTGCGACAGGGCCGTCTCGAAGGTGGCGACCTTCTGCTCGGTGCCCTGCAGGCGGCGCGCCAGTTCGCCTTCGATCTGGCCGAAGCGCTGCATCGACCAGACGCCGACGGCAATTGCGGCCGCAATGCCCAGCAGGCCGATGACGATCCCGGCGACCGGACTGCCCGAGCGCTGCGACGCGCTGGCGACCGGTGCCGGCTGAGCTGGCGTCGACGCGGTGTCGGAGGGCCCGGGGTCGGGCGGTGCGCTGCCGGCCGGCACGGCCATCGGGTCGCCGTGCCCAGCGTCGGCGACGGCCTGGGTTGCCTCCGGCTGGGCGTCCGGGTCCTTGGGTCGGTTTTGCTCGCTATCAGTCACTCTCGTATCCACTGCCACCCCGGCGGCCTGCGACGGGCCGGGCCCGATTCACGACGCCGGGGAATCCGCCGCATCCTGAGCCCATTCTAGCGTGCGGACCAGGGTCGCGGTGCCTGGTTCGATCAGCTTTACCGTACGCCAGCCGCAATTTCGCAAGCAGTCGGCGATTCGTGGATGGATGGTCATCGCCGTCAGCTGACGCACAGCAGCAAGCGCGGGATCGTGTTCGGCCAGGCCGGCCAGGCGCTGAACCGCGTCGGTCGTGGTGATCAGCAGGATCGGCCGGGAAGCGGGTTCCTCGGTCAGCCAGCGGGCCAGGCAGGCAATCGCGGCGGGCTCGGGGTCGGCCGCCCGGCGGGCATAGGCCTCGAGAACTGTGACTTCCGCGCCACGCTCCCGCAGGGTCTGCTCGATCCGCTGGTTGCCTCCTGCGGCGCGCACGACCAGGATCTGCCGTCCGGTCAGCGTCTGCAGCGCCGGTGCCTTCAGCAGTGACTCGGCGTCGTAATCCGGTCCGTCCGGCGTGAGCAGCGCTCCGGTGAACCCCCTGTCGGCCAGCGCGGCCTGGCTGCCAGGGCCGACGACCGCGGCAACCGGGCCGGCCGGCCAGACATCGCCGAGTGCCTGACCCAGGATCTCGACGGCGCTGGGGCTGACGAAGACGGCGAAATCACAGCGCTCGGCCAGTGCCGCCAGCCGGACCCGGTCGGCCGCGCCGATCAGCGGCTGCAGCGTGACGAAGGCCAGTTCGAGCGCTTCGTGACCCTGCGCCTGCAGCGCCGCGGCCACCGCTGCCGTCCTTGGCTGGGGCTGGGTCAGGACGATCCTAGCCACTGGGCTGCGCCCTGCTCCAGCAGCCGGCGGGCGGCTCGTTTGCCGATCGTCTCGGCAGCCTCGGGATCGGCCGAGTCGCTGTGTTCGACTGCTTCGACCATGCCGCTGCCGTCCTCGGCCGCGACCCGTGCGATCAGCCGCAGGCCGCTGCCCGGTTCGGTCACGCACCAGGCCGCCAGCGGCACCCGGCAACTGCCGCCCAGCACCCGCGATACAGCCCGCTCGGCCAGCACTTCGGCGGTTGTCTTCGAATCGGCGAGTGGCGCCAGCCAGGCCTCGAGTTCAGGGCGTCCGGCCAGGGTCTCGATGCCCAGCGCGCCCTGCCCGGCGGCCGGCAGGCTCAGCTGCGGCGGCAGGATCGCCCGGATCCGCTCGGCCAGGCCCAGCCGCTTCAGGCCGGCGGCGGCCAGCACGATCGCGTCGTACTGGCCGGCGTCGAGCTTGCTCAGGCGCGTGTTGACGTTGCCCCGCAGCGGCAGCACGTCCAGGCCGGGAAAACGGTGGCGGATCTGGGCCGCCCGGCGCAGGCTCGAAGTGCCCAGCCGGGCGCCGGCCGGCATCGCCTCGAGCGATGCGTAGCGTGACGAGATGAAGGCGTCGCGCGGATCCTCGCGTGCCATGATCACCGGCAGCGTGAACTCGGGTGCCAGCTCCATCGGCACGTCCTTGAGCGAGTGCACGGCCAGATCGGCCCGCCCTTCGAGCAGCGCATGCTCGAGCTCCTTGATGAACAGGCCCTTGCCGCCGATCTCGCTGAGCGCACGATCGAGCACCCGGTCACCCAGGGTGGTCATTCCGAGGATCGTGACCTCGCAATCCGGGTACAGGGCGCTCAGCCGGTCCCGCACGTGCTCGGCCTGCCACATCGCCAGCCGGCTCTCGCGCGAGGCGATGACCAGCCGGCCCGGCGGTGCAACGGGCGGCGCAGGCGAAGAAGCTTCGGCCGTCTGGCCGTCTTCGCTCATCCGGTCCGTGATCTCTTCACTCATCCGGTCAGTGGCCATCAGCTGACCAGACTCTTGACCACCGACCATTGCCGGCGGCTCACCGGCAAGCGCTCGGGAATGTCGCGCAGCACGACCTGCCAGTAGGGATCGCCGCCCTCGCCGTCACCCTGCGGTTGGACGCGCTCGAAGCCGGCGATCGACGGCCGGGCGATCAGCGCGTTGCGGTGGATGCGCACGAAGCGATCACCGAACTCCTCCTCGAGCCCGGTCAGCGACTCCTCGATCAGGTACTCGCGCTCGCGGGTGCGCACCGTGATGTACTTCAGTTCGGCCTTCAGGTAGACCACATGCTCGATCGGCACCAGCAGGACGCGGCCGCGCTCGTGCACCGACAGGTGACGCCGGCGCGTGTTGGTGGCACTGGCCAGGGCGTCGATCTGCTGGACCTGGTCGCCAGGCAGCCGCGCCAGCGCCCGGCGCAGCGCCTGCAGCAGGCGCTCGGCACGAACCGGCTTGAGCAGGTAGTCGATGGCACGGACCTCGAAGGCCTCGACGGCGAATTCGTCATAGGCCGTGACGAAGATGATCACCGGCATCTGCCGGGGCGACTCGACCGACTGCGAGCGCACCGAGATGTGGCGCGCCAGTTCGATGCCGGACATGCCGGGCATCTGGATATCGAGCAGGATGATCTGCGGCTGGGCCGCCTCGATCTGCGACAGGGCCTCGGGCGCGTTCGGCGCTTCCCCGACGATACGGTGGGCGAACTCCGGGGCCAGATCGGCCAGCAGTTCACGCAGCCGCGACCGGGCAAGGGGTTCGTCGTCAACGATCAGGATCGAAGGTGCGTCTGACATCTCGGCGTCTTCTCTCTTTGCGGTAGGGGAACTGTACGACGACGCGGAAGCGTCCGTCTTGTGCGCGGGTTTCGAGCTGGCCTTCGACATCGAAAGTCAGTGCCAGCCGTTCCCTGACATTGGACAATGCCATGTGGTTGCCGGGCCGGACCGGAGCCGACTCGGGCAGTGGATTGGCGATCTCGACGCGGATCCGGTCGCCGGCCCGGCCGATGCGGATCTCGACGTCGCCCGGCTCGCTGCGGGGCTCGATGCCGTGGTGAACCGCGTTCTCGACCAGTGGCTGCAGCAGCAGCGACGGCAGCAGCGCATCACCGGGCATGCCGCCGAGGTCCCAGTGCACCTTGAGCCGGTCGGTCAGGCGCAGGCGTTCGATGGTCAGGTATTCCTTGCACAGCAGCACCTCGTCGTCGAGGGGCACCAGCTCGCGGCTGTCCTTCATGAAGACCCGGAACAGATCGGCCAGGTTCTCCAGCGTGCGCTCGGCCTGGCGGGGATCCTTGCGCATCAGCGCGATCACCGAATTCAGGCTGTTGAACAGGAAATGCGGGCGGATCCTGGCCTGCAGCGCCTGCAGGCGCCCTTCGGCCTGGGACGGCTGCAGCGAGATCAGGCGCAGGCGCAGGAACTCGAAGATCAGCCAGGTGGCCGCGGCCGCCAGCGGCACCGCTGCCGCGCCGGCCAGAAGGGCTTCGCCGGGGTCGCGGCCGGCGCTCCAGCCGGTCAGCACGGCGAACACCAGGGTCAGCAGCGAGGGCACGACGAGTGCGGCAGCCCATTGCAGCCCGAGCGGCCAGCCATTGACCACTCGCCGGGCCAGGCAGAAGATCAGCAGTGACAGCAGCGCAACCGAGTTGAGCACTGCAGCAACACGGGCCAGCCCGGCCGGAAATCCGGTGACCGTCGGTGCCAGCGCCACCGCAACCAGGGCAGCGGCCAGGTTCAGTGGCAGCAGCACGCGTGCAAGCGTTCCCAGGTTGCAGCAATCGGGCAGGACCGGCAAGGCCGCCCCATCGGTCAAACGCCGGCGCCGGCTGGCTTGCGGCCGGACTTCCTCCATCGCACTCCCCACTGTTGCGACGGCTGCGGCGCGCAGCCTGCCTGGCCGCTGTCCGCTCCAGCCGTGCCACGGCAGCGCGGACCGTATAATTCGGCCTCCGCCCTGCCCACCCGAACCGGTCGATTATGACAGATCAATTCGCCAGGAAATCCGAAGCCTGGTCCGCCCGTTTTTCCGAGCCGGTCAGCGACCTGGTCAAGCGCTACACGGCCTCGGTCGATTTCGACCAGCGGCTGGCCGAAGCCGACATCGAGGGCTCGCTCGCCCATGCGGCGATGCTGGCCTCGGTCGGCTTGCTGTCGGATGACGACCTGGCCGCGATCCGTTCGGGCATGCAGACGATCCGCGCCGAGATCGCGCAGGGCCGCTTCACCTGGTCGGTCGACCTCGAAGACGTCCACCTGAACATCGAGAAGCGGCTCACCGAACTGATCGGCGAACCCGGCAAGCGCCTGCACACCGCGCGCTCGCGCAACGACCAGGTGGCCACCGACATCCGGCTGTGGCTGCGCGCCACCATCGACGACATCGTTGCCGCGCTCGAGGCGCTGCAGCGCGCACTGCTGACGAGCGCCGAGCCGCATGCGGCGACGATCATGCCCGGCTTCACGCATCTGCAGGTCGCCCAGCCGGTCACCTTCGGTCACCACCTGCTGGCCTACGTCGAGATGTTCAGCCGCGACGCCGAGCGGCTGCGCGACTGCCGCAAGCGGGTCAACCGCCTGCCGCTGGGCGCCGCCGCGCTGGCCGGCACCAGCTATCCGATCGACCGTGAATTCGTGGCCCGCCAGCTCGGCTTCGACGGCCTGTGCGAGAACTCGCTGGACGCGGTTTCCGACCGGGACTTCGCGATCGAGTTCTGCGCCGCGGCTGCGCTGGTGATGACCCACATCTCGCGGCTGTCCGAGGAACTGATCCTGTGGATGTCGCCGCGCGTGGGCTTCATCGACCTGGCCGACCGCTTCTGCACCGGCTCGTCGATCATGCCGCAGAAGAAGAATCCGGATGTCCCGGAACTGGCCCGCGGCAAGACCGGCCGGGTCAATGGCCATCTGGTTGCCCTGCTGACCCTGATGAAAGGCCAGCCGCTGGCCTACAACAAGGACAATCAGGAAGACAAGGAGCCGCTGTTCGACACTGCCGACACCGTGCTCGAGACTCTCCGGATCTTCGCCGACATGTGCGCGGGCATCGCGGTGCGGGCCGACCGGATGCGCCAGGCCGCTGCCGAGGGTTTCTCCACCGCCACCGACCTGGCCGATTACCTGGTGCGCAAGGGGCTGCCGTTTCGCGACGCTCACGAGGCAGTCGCCCGCGCGGTGCGCATGGCAGCCGACCGCGGCGTGGACCTGGCCGATCTGACGCTGGCCGAACTGCGGAGCTTCTCGCCGCTGAGCGAGGCCGACGTGGC
>Ga0172382_10008188_pt1 | contig 14646 bp, 15 predicted proteins | sample Leawel138RmetaG_FD_122245 | JGI IMG/M metagenome (GOLD analysis project Ga0172382, IMG submission 122245) | Leachate microbial communities from a municipal landfill in Southern Ontario, Canada - Leachate well 138R metaG | ecosystem: Engineered > Solid waste > Landfill > Unclassified | place...
GCACGCCTCAGCCAGCGAAAGCCGCCTATCACACCGGAACCGTCGGGATGGCAGGCGCTTCTGGCCAATGCGACGCATCTTGCGCTCTATGTCTTCATGCTGGCGATGCCCCTGGCGGGCTGGGTCATTCTGAGCGCTTCGGGCAAGCCGATCCCGTTCTTCAGCTTGGAACTCCCAGCTCTGGTCGGCCAGAGTAAAGCCTTGGCCGGACAGGTGAAGGAGTGGCACGAGACTGCCGGGACCATCGGATATTTCCTGATCGGTTTCCATGCTCTGGCCGCCCTCTTCCATCATTACATCGTCAAGGATGATACCTTGCGTCGGATGCTGCCGGGCCGCGACTGATGGCCTGTCAGGGCGAAACTCAGGCTTCTGCACTGACCGTTCCATCTGAACCTGCCCGGCTACGGATCGGCAGGTGCTCGCTGCGAGTCCATCCAGAATGAAGATCGACCTGATCCTGAAAGAGATCCTGCCATTCTACTTCAGACTGGTAGTGCTTGCGGCAGTCACCCTGTTCATCGACCTCATTCTCCATCTGACGAACCTGGTCTGGATTGGTCGCTACCTCGGGATTCCCGGGGTAATTATGATCCTGCTGTCGTTCGGCCATTCACTGCGCAAGCGCGGCATCATCAGGAGCGATAATCCGATCCGCCTGCTGCGATTGCACGAATGGCTGGCGTGGGTCGGCTCCACGCTCGTTCTCGTTCATGCCGGCATTCACTTCAACGCCGTCCTCGCCTGGCTCGCTGTCGCCGCCATGGCGGTGAACATTGCCAGCGGCCTGACCGGCAAGTATCTCATGCTGCGCTCCCAGCGCTGGATGAAGCAAGCTAGGGCTGATCTTCGCGATGCAGGTCTCACCGATACGGAAATCGAGCAGCGCCTGTTCTGGGACAGCCTGGCTGCGGGGCTGGTGCGCAAATGGCGGACCATCCACCTGCCGATCGCGCTGGCCTTTGCAGTGCTGGCCACCGCCCACATCCTCTCGACCTTCCTGTTCTGGGGGTGGAAATGACGCGCTCCCTCTGGATCGGCATTTCGCTGGTGCTGGCAGCGATCATCTACCTCAGCTTCACCCGCCCGCATGAGATGGTCAGTCCCGGCAACCTGATCCCCGCTCATGCGGCGCTGGAGAACAATTGCTTCGCATGCCACGCGCCGTTTCAGGGGGCATCGGCCGACCGCTGCGCGACCTGCCATGTCGTGGCCGACATCGGCCTGCGCACCACCAACGGCGTGGCGATCCCGCAATCAGAACGGCGCCCGGCCTTCCATCAGGCGCTCACCGAGCCCGACTGCATGGCCTGTCACAGCGAGCACCCGCGGCCGAGACTGACAAAGGCCAGCGCCGTGAAATTCGAACATGCGTTGCTGAAGCCCGGTGCGCGCGCCAAATGCCAGTCATGTCACACGGCTCCGCGCGACGATCTGCATCGCGGCCAGACGCTGGCCTGTGCGACATGTCACCAGCCGGCGCACTGGAAGCCCGCTACATTCGATCACAGCCGCTTTTTCCTGCTCGACCGCGATCACAACACCACCTGCACGACATGTCATCTGGACGGCAATTACAAGCGGTACACCTGCTATGGATGCCATGAGCATCAGCAGGCCCGGATCATTGCCAAGCACCGCGAGGAAGGTATCACCAACATCGAGGATTGCGCGCGGTGTCATCGCAGCGCCCGAGGCGAGGCCGAGGGCAAACATGAAGGCAGGGACGACGACTAGGCAGGGTCGGGAAATTGCAGGAGAAGTTCGCTCTGCTCGTGAACAGTCACCAAGACGCCGCCGTGCGCCCGCATGATCTGGTCGACGATGGCGAGACCGAGGCCAGCTCCTGACCGGCTGGCATTTTCTGCCCGGGCATGCCGGTGGACGAGATTGTCGAGTTGCTGACTGGTCAGGCCGGGACCACCGTCGCGCACCCGCAAACACGGTCCAGGCCCGGCGATAACATGCACCGTGCCGCCGATCGGCGTCACTCGCAGCGCATTTTCGATCAGATTGCGCGCAGCTGCCTGAATCGCTTCACGCCAGCCCTTGACCATTGACACACCGTCAGCCCCGTCAAATGCGAGATCCTTGCCTGTGAGGATCGCGGCAGGCGCAAGCACTGCGACGCATTCCCGGCCGATCTGGACCAGATCCTGCGTCTCGTGCGGGATGTCGCTCGTTTCGGCGGCCTTGACCTGCGCCAGCAACAAAAGCTGGTCGATAAGCCGCTGCATGGATTGCAAGTCGCCCGACAGGCGTTCCCTCGCCTCACCGCCGATTTCGGCAAGTTCCAGGCGGGCAAGCGCCAGTGGCGTGCGCAGTTCATGGGCAACGTCGGCGGCGAAGGCTTCCTGCTGGGCTGCCGATTGCTCGATCCGTGCGAGCAGATCATTGAGCGCTTCGGCGAATGGCCTCGCCTCGTCGGGGAAATGCCCGACTTCGAGGCGGAAGCCGCGTTCCTTGCCGCGGGCGGCCTCGATCTCGCTAGCCGCGTTCTCCAGAGGCTGGAGGGCATGGCGCACAACCACAATCACGGCAAGGCCAATCGGAATGACGAACAGGAGCGTGGGCAGCACCACATGTTCGAAGACTTCGTGCCAGGCCTTGCGGGCTGCTTCGGCGTTGGCGAGGTCGCCGTAGCCGAGATGGTAGTCAATGAAGACCGCGCCCAGAAGGAGGAGGCTGCTGAGCAGGCCAACGGCGGTGAGACCCAGAAGAAGCCGTTTGTAGATCGACCGGCTACGGGTCACGATTGAGAGCCTGTCAGCATATAGCCGACCCCCCGCACGGTGTGCAGCCTGCCGGTCTGCCCACATTCTTCAAGTTTGCGGCGCAAGCGCGAGATCACCGCTTCGATGGCGTTGGGGGTAACTGGGTCGTTGAAACTGTAGAGCGCCTCTTCGATTGCCCCGCGCTGGACCACGCTGCCTTCGCGCCGCATCAGCAGTTCGAGCAGATCAGCCTCGCGCCGCGACAAGTCGAGCGCGGTGCCGTCAATCGTGCCCATGCGAGAAGCCGTGTCGAAGACAATCTCGCCACTCGTCATTACAGTTGGAGCACGGTTACCAGGGCGGCGCAGCAAGGCGCGCAGGCGCGCGGCAATCTCATCGACCTCGGCGGGCTTTACCAAATAGTCGTCGGCGCCGGCATCAAGACCGGCAATGCGGTCGCCCAGGGCTCCGCGCGCCGTGAGAATGAGCGCGGGGACCATGCGTCCGGCGCGGCGTGCGCGCGCCAGCCATTCGAGGCCATCGCCATCGGGCATGCCAAGATCGAGGATGACCGCGTCATAGTCTGCCGCGCCGATGCAGTCGTCGGCATCCTCCAGCGAGGCGGCCTTGTCACAGGCGTAGCCCTGCCGGTCGAGCCCATTGGAAATCAGGCCTGCCAGTCGTTCATTATCCTCGATGATCAGCAGGCGCATAGGTGACCGGTATTGAATAGATTGTGGGGACGGACAGTAGCGACAAAAGACCCAATGGCCAATTCGTCCCGCCTAATCGCGGTCCTGCTTGCCTTCATGTTCGGATGCCTCGCCCTTTTCAGCTTCCTGGGCGCCTTCCCGGACCTCGCCTCCTTCGCGCTCGGCACCCTCGCGCGGCTGAAGGCTGAAGGCCTGGGGATCGATGCTGCGAATGCCGGCGATTGCGGCTCCCGACACCGCGAGCGCGGCCATGAATGCGGCGGGGCTGGCGGTCCGCACCCGCCTGACTTCCGGATGATCGGCGGCGTTCTTGCGGCCCGTTACCATGGCGCGAACGAGGTTTTCGCGTGACAGGATCGAGGTTGCAATCACCGCCGCGACGTGAACACCGATCAGGCCGAGCAGGAACCAGGCGATACCCTCGTGAAGGTCTTCCTCGCCGCCTTGCAGGGCGATCCAGCCCGTTGCCACTACCGCGGCAATGCTGCCGATCAGCAGCAGCACCGCCATCCCACCAGCAGGATTGTGTCCGACCGTGCGTTCGGCCCGCCCGGATCCCAGGCCCTTGAGATGGGCCAAGGCCTGCGAGGGCCGGATGAAATTGACGAAGCGCGCATGCTCGCCGCCGACGATCCCCCATACGAGCCGGAAGACAATCAGCACCGCGGCAACCCAGCCGGCGGCGATGTGCCAGCCAGCGATCACGCTGTCTTCTTCTGACGACAGGAAAGCGACTGTGATCGATGCGACAAGCAGCCAATGGAACAGCCTCAGGGGCAAATCCCAGACGGTGAAGGTATTGCGCGGTGCCGAGGCGTTCATGACGGGTGTCCTTTCAAGAAGTCGGGGGCGGACCGGGGGGGCAAATGGCCCGCCCCCGAGGATCCGGCTGCCGTCAGTCGACGGGCCGGGCAGAGGTTCCGGTTACAGGGGGAAGGGCCGGAACACTTGTCTTGGGCTGATCGCCGGTCAGCGATCTCAGGAAAGCGACGATGTCGGAGACTTCCTGTTGCGGCAGCGTCTTGCCAAGCTGGGTCTTGGCCATGACCGTCACCGCCTCGTCGAGGTTCCAGACCTTGCCCGTATGGAAATAGGGTGCGGTCAGCGCGATATTGCGAAGGGTGGGCACCTTGTAGGAATAGCGGTCCGCCTCGTCCCTAGTCACCGCGAAGCGGCCCACGTCCCCCGGGGGCAGCAGGTCGGCCGGCGGCGGTGAAGCAACGCCGAACTTTGCATACATGCCGCCGCCCATGTTTACGCCGCTGTGGCAGGCGGCGCAGCCATTATCCATGAAGGACTTCAGACCCCGGCGTTCTGCCTGGCCAAGGGCCTGGACATCGCCCTTGAGGAAGCGGTCGAAGGGCGCATTGGGCGTAACCAGCGTGGCTTCGTAAGCGGCAATCGCTGCCTGGACATTAGCCATGCGGATTGGATCCTTGTCGCCAGGAAAGGCTTTGGCGAAAGCATCGGCGTAGCCCGGTATACTCTTGAGCGTCGGAATGACCTGATCGGCAGGCATGGCCATTTCGATGGGGTTCGAGATCGGGCCGCCGGCTTGCTCGGTCAGGTCCTTGGCTCGGCCATCCCAGAACTGCGCGGTGTTGTAGACCGCGTTGAGCACAGTCGGCGCATTGCGGCCACCATGCTGCCAGCGATGCCCCAGCGAGGTGGACCGCGCATCGGCCCCGCCAAGGCCCATGGAATGGCAGGCTGCACAGGCAATCGTGTGGCTCCCGGACAGGCGCGGATCGGAATAGAGCATGTTGCCAAGGGCGACCAGTTCGGGGGTCGCCTTGATCCCGGCGACCTCACCCGGGCCATCCGGCAACGGCTTGAACTGCTCGCGCGCGGCGAGGATCAGGGCATCGTTCGTCGAGGCGAGAGCGTCACCCTTCTGGTCCGTGTTCGAGGACTGGCAACCGGCGAGCGCGAGTGCCGCCATGGAAACTATTGAAAGAGCGAACTTGTTCATCGTGCTTCCCCGCAGAGTATGCGGGTCCGACTAGGCGCTTTCTCTGACCAGTTTCTGACGTGGTGATTGACCTCGGTCGAAATGACTCTGGTGATCGTGACCCTGCCGCTCCTTGGTATGTTCCACGTATGAATGAGCGCGCCAGCTTTGCAGGCCATGGGGCCTCAGCGCCCGATTCAGGCAGGGTCGTCACTCCCACACAAAGTCCGATCCAAGTAGTTGAAACATATTCCCGGACACCGCACTCATTCAAACAAGATGACAATCGGCGCCGGACAGAGTAGAGGCCCTCCTCGATGCTTGCGATGCGGACCTTTCTCCTGCGCCATCGTGCCGTGGCCATCCTTGTGGTCATGGCCGCGTTGTGCATGAAGATTGTGGTTCCGACCGGCTTCATGATCGGGCAGAATTCCAAGGTTCTGACGATTCAGCTCTGCCATGATGGTCTGGGCGAAGCCGTGGTCAAGCAACTCGTCATCCCCATGAAGGGGGATTCCAGCGATTCGAACGGCAAACAGGGCAAGGGCGAGTGCCCCTTCGCCTCGTTGTCGATGGCTTCGATGACCGGAGCCGACCCAGCGCTTCTCGCCATCGCGCTCGCGTTCATCCTGACGCTAGGCTTTGCTCCGGTTCGCCCCGCGCGGCTCGAGCGTGTCTTCCACATTCGTCCGCCCTTGCGCGGACCACCGGCGCTCATCTGACAATCTGAACCCGATTGTCGGACCGGCCGGTGCTGCGCCTTCTCTGCGCGCGTTCCGGCCTAGCCGGAGCATTAATCCATGTACGAACTTTTGGGCCGTTCTTCGGAACGGCCGTGGGGCGCACCCAGCAAAAGGCTGGTTGCCGCTCCCGCACAAGAGGCCCCGCCTCAGCCCTTGATCCTGCACATGCGGGAGAACCGCTCGCATTTGCCGCCTGAAGCCAGGCCCGTCGTGGCGATGCTGGCGCTCCTCTTCATGGCCACCAGCATCGCACCCGCCCTCAAAGGGCAGTGGCTGGTGCCCGCCTTCTCGATCCTGGCCATGACCGCGCTGACGTTCGCGCTTGAACGTCACGCCAAATCCGGCCCCGCCAGCGAAACGCTTGAACTCGCCGACGGGCGCATCCGCCACCGCGATACGGTTGGTAGGACGGTCGAGTATCCAGCCTTCTGGATGCGGTTTGCAGCCGAAAGCAAGAGTCCGTCAGACCTGCGCCTGTTCCTGCGCTGCCGCGACGGGGTGATCGAATTCGGCAGGTGCCTCAGCCTGGACGAGCGTCGCGAAGTGGCGCCGCTCGTCGCCGCTGCGCTCGCCAACGCGCGGGGGTGCTAACCATGGGTGTCCTCACACTATCCCAGCCTCGCATCGACAACCTCAGGCGCTTTCGGCGTAACACCTGGCGGGCCATCGCCCTGTGCACCGCGTTGCGCGTCGCTGACGCCGCATTCGGCCTCAACTTGATCGAACACACCGAACCGGTCGCGGCGCAGGAAGCGCCTGCCTGTCCGCTTTCCCAGGAGATCCGCTCATGATGACATTCCATCCCAAAATCCTGGCACCGGTCGCGGTCGCCGGTCTGCTTGCCAGCGCCGCGCTGGCTCACGACCATCAGGCGGGCACGCTGTCGATCCAGCATCCCTGGGCGCGCGAAACCGCCCCTGGCCAGGCGGTGGGCGGCGGCTTCCTCGCCATCGTCAATGCCGGTGCTAGTGAAGACCGCCTTCTTTCCGGCACCAGTCCGGTTGCAGCCGAAGTCCAGCTTCACACCATGATGATGGACGGCGGCGTCATGCGCATGCGCCAGGTAACGGGCGGTATCGCCATTCCCGCCAATGGCGCAGTCGAGCTCAAACCCGGTGGTTTCCACATCATGTTCATGGGGCTGAAGCGGCCGCTCCGCCAGGGCGAGCGCTTTCCGGTGACGCTGCGGTTCCAGCGCGCTGGCAACGTGACCGTGCAGTTCGCCGTGCAGCCGGTCGGCTCGACGGGGCCGATGAAGGGTGGCCATGACAGCCACTGAGCCTGATCCGGTCGAGCCTTTCGAAGAGGCCCAAGGCGGCTCACCGAAGTGGATCATCTGGCTGGCGGTCTTGTTTGTCGGGGCATTGATCGCCGTTGCGGTCATGAATCACGGCAAGGGCGGCGGCGCGGCTGACGGCGACTATGCACGTGCGTTCGGCGGGCCGTTCACGCTGACCGCGCCGGACGGGGCGACGGTCACCGAGAAAACCCTGGCTGGCAGGCCTTACGCGATCTTCTTCGGCTTCACCCGCTGTCCTGACGTCTGCCCGACCAGTCTCGCCCGAATGGCAAGGCTGAGAAAGCAGCTCGGGCCGCAGGCGATGAAATTCAACATCGTCTTCGTCTCGGTCGATCCCGGTCACGACAAGCCAGCTGACCTTGGCAACTATGTCGCGCTGTTCGGCACGCCGATCATCGGCCTGACCGGCACCGATGCCCAGCTTGAGCAGATCAAGAAGGGCTACGGCGTCTACTCGGCCAAGGTGCCGCAGCCGGGCGGCGACTACACCATCGACCATACCGTCGCGATCTACCTGATGACCGCCAAGGGCGAGTTCTCGGGAACGATCGATTTCCAGGAATCCGACGCGACCGCGCTTGAGAAACTCAAGCGCCTGATCGCGTGAGCCTGCGGAAATTCCGCGCACTTCACTTCAAGAAAGGCATGAAATGAATTCCAAGATCACATCGCTGCGCATCCTGCTCGCAGCTTCCTCGGCACTGCTACCGCTGGCCGCGCACGCGCAGGAGGCGACCATGCTTCCGCCAGTGGAGACGGATGCCGCCAATCCCACCGATAGCGTGGGCACGGCCCCCGTGACGGGGCGGGAATTGACGCGGGATGACATCAAGCGCCGCCAGAACTCGACCAGCGATACCGGCGATCTACTACGCCAGTTGCCAGGCGTCAGCGCCAATTCCGGTGGGGGCTTCTCCTCGATGCCGGTCGTGCGTGGTCTGACCGAGCAGCGGTTGCGCATCACGGTCGACGGCAGTCCGATCGACTTCGCCTGCCCCAATGACATGAACTCGCCCCTGTCCTACACCGTGCCGCAGACGATCCAGTCGATCAAAGTCGTGCCAGGTGTGGCGCCAGTGAGCATGGGTGGCGACAACATCGGCGGTGTCATCGCCGTTGAAAGTGCTGGCCCGCGCTTCGCCACCGATGGCAGCACGTTAGTGACTGGCGAGCTTTCAACTTTCTACCGCTCGAACGGCGATGGCTTTGGCGGCTCTGCCCAACTGACCGTCGCAAATGCAAACCTCAGTGCCACCTATACGGGTTCCTATACCGAAGCACGGCAGTACAAGGGCGGTGGCAATCTCGGCCTGGTCCGTTCGACTGAATACGCCAAGACCGATCACGCTTTGGCGTTGGCGCTCCAGACCGATGCCGGGCTGTTTCGCCTGAAGGGCGGTTATCATTTTTCGCCTTATGAAGGCTTTGCCAATCAGGCGATGGACATGGTCTCGAACAAGTCCTGGTTCGTGAACGCGGGCTACGATGGTGAGTTCGACTGGGGATCGGTCAAGTTCACGGCAGACTACCGTGACACCGACCACGAGATGAACTTCCTTGAGGACAAACTTCCCGGTTCCATGCCGATGAACACTGAGGTTCATACCTTCAGTACAGCCCTGAAGTTGGACCTCCCGGTATCCTCGCGCGACAAGATTCGCCTTGGCGGTGAATACCATCACCAGTGGCTCAACGACTACTGGCCGCCGGTGGCCGGCAACATGATGATGGGGCCGAACACCTTCGTGAACATCAATGGCGCTCACCGCAACCGGCTCGGCGCCTTCGCGGAATGGGAAGCGCACTGGAGCGACACGCTGTCGAGCGTGATCGGCGCGCGGCTTGACCATGTGGCGATGAATACTGGCCAGGTTCAGCCCTACTCAACGACCATGATGAACATGGACGATGCCATGGCAGCAACGGCCTTCAATGCGGTGGACCACGGGCGCACCGACAACAACTGGAGCGCATCGGCGCTGGTCAGCTATGCACCGACTGAGGGCGTCGCGATCGAGCTTGGTTATGCCCACAAGGCGCGCTCGCCCAACCTCTACGAACGGTACACCTGGGGCCGCGGCGCCATGTCGAGCCGAATGATCGGCTGGTATGGTGACGGCAACGGCTATGTCGGCGACCTCAACCTGAAACCCGAACGGGCCGATACCATCAGCGCGGCGGTCGAGTTCAAGGGAGCGGGCGATGCCTGGTCCTTGCGGCTTTCGCCCTATTATACCCACGTCGACGATTACATCGACGCCGCCTTCGTCAGGAACCTGACCAACATGATGGGCATGCCAACGCCCTTCGTGCAACTTCAGTTCGCCAACCAGAAGGCCGAGTTCTATGGCGTCGACCTGTCCGGTCATATCGCGCTCTGGAACGGAGGCAAGGATGTCGGCACCACGCTGAGTGGATCGCTCTCATGGGTTCACGGTCAGAACCTGAGCGACAAGGCTCCGCTCTACCACCAGATGCCGCTCAACGTGAAGGTGGTGCTCGACCACCGGCAGGGGCCAGTCGAGGCCGGCATCGACCTCGAATGGGTGGCGGAAAAGACTCGCATTGATCTCACTCGCCGCGAACCTTCCACCAGTGCCTATGCCCTGGTCAACCTGAGGCTCGCCTACAACCTTGGCCCCGCAAAGCTCAGCGTCGAAGCCGAAAACCTGTTCGACAAGGGCTATAGCCTGCCTTTGGGTGGTGTGTCCCTCGGCGATTACAAGACTACGGGCGTGCTGCGGCCAGTTCCGGGGCGCGGGCGTTCGATCAATTTCGGGCTCGGCGTCAGCTTCTGACCATGAGGCATGGCGGGCTGATCGACGAAATGGGGCAGGAGCACCGACGCGTGCTCCTGCCGAGCAGCTTGTCCGGCGCCCGCGTTCTGGCGCTGGGCGCCTCAGCCGCCTTGCACCTGCTGGCAATTGCTACGTTGGCGAGCATTCTCGACTATCGATCCGGCCTACACATCGGCCATTCGCCCACGCTGACGGTCATCTCGCTGGCACCGGATAGACCAGCAGTGGAACCCGCGTCGCCCCTGCGACCTGAACGGCATGGGTCACTGCCGGAACGGGCATCGTCGGCGTCCCCGGCCAGGCCGATAGCGATCAGCGGAGCACCGGCAGAATCGCCTGCTTTTTCCGCCTCGTCCGCCGCTCCTGCTCCTGTCGAGGCAGGAAGATCATCCCAAGGCGCAGCGACCAGTCAGGATACTGGACCGCGCCATCCGGCAGAGGAGCCAGATGCTGCACTCAGGGAATATCAGGCCATGCTCTGGCGGCTGATCGACGCGAACCGCCCTCGCGGCGTGAACATGAAGGGGGCCGCCGTGATCCTGTTTCGGCTTTCGGCAGATGGCACGCTGGAAGCAGCTCAAGTGTCGCGGACCAGCGGGAACATTCTGCTCGACAAGATCGCGCTTCGCTCCGTGCGCCAAGCCGCTCCCTTCCCACGTCCGCCGGGAGATCTGTCAGTTACGGCGCTCACCTTCGAGATTCCGATCAATTTTCATTAGCCGCCTGTCGTCCCCACGCCCTGACCAAAGCCTGATCCCCAATTTCTCAAACATCCAAACTTCAAGGAAAATATAGTGAAAACTTCGATTATTGCTCTCGCTTCCGCTCTTCTGGTTGCCACGCCGGCCTGGGCCGATGAGGCCGCCGACGATGCAAATCCCGACAATCGGGACATCATCGTTACCGGCACCAAGCTGTCTGGCGACTTCGGTGCGAAGTCAGGTATCCCGATCGCGAAGGTGCCGCAGTCGATCCAGATCGTGACGGCGGACGAGATCATCGAACAGGGCGCGCACTCGATTGGCGACCTGCTGCGCAACGTGCCGAGCGCCAATCCCGGATATTCGCGTGTCGGCGCCTATCCGTCGTTCAGCCTCAAGGTGCGCGGCTTCCTCGCCGATCAGATGCGCAATGGCATCCGCCAGCGATACTATGAAGATGTCGATGCCTCGGCGCTGTCCAACATCGATCGCGTCGAGGTGCTGAAAGGTCCGTCTGGCGTACTCTACGGCCAATCGGCCGTGGGCGGCATTGTCAGCATCATTACCAAGCAGCCGCAGGATAACCAGTTCGGCACCTTTGCCGTCACGCTTGGCCAGTATGACCAGAAGATGCTGACGGTCGACATGAACACCGGTCTGGCGCCAGGGCTGGCCGTGCGGATCACTGGCGAAGTCGAGCGGTCCGGCACCTTCGTCGACTATCAGGACATGAACCGCAAGAATGTCGCGTTCAACCTGCGCTATGCACCGTCTGACAGCATCGCGGCGCATCTGGTCGCCGAATATGTCGAACGCGACACGCGGCGCAATCCAGGACTGCCTATTAAGGGGACGGTGCAAAGCAACGGAGTTCGGCAGCTGTCCCGCAATCTCTACCTCGGGGAACCCGCGGTTGATGCGCTGACCGCCAATGCTCCGATGGTGCAGGCATGGGTGGATGTGAAGCTCTCGGACAACTGGACCGTGACGCCGCGTCTCCAGTATCAGGAGTTCAACAGCAGCTTCCTTCAGATCCGGCTCCGCGCGCCCGATGCCCTTGATCCGACGACCATCACCCGCAATGGACGTATCGGTCGCGAGGATGACAGCTATACGATTGCCCAGCTCGATCTCTCCGGTCGACTCGTGACCGGCCCGGTCACGCACAAGCTGCTCTTCGGCTACGAATATGATCATGAGCGTGGCCGGTTCACCCAAAGCAACCTGACCAACGTCACCGCGATCAACGTGCTCTCCCCGGTCTATGCATTCAATAGCACCCAACCGGCCACGACCTTCGCCTTCGACAATTTCTATAATGTCGACGGGCACGCTCTTTACGCCCAAGATCAGATTGATCTCACCGATCGCTGGAACCTGATCGGCGCTGTCCGGCATAGCTGGATCGACGCATGGGATGGTGACTGGAAAGGGGCGACCAACAATCGGGCCAAGACCAGCACTACCATCTGGCAGATCGGTTCAACCTATCAGCTCACCAATGCGCTGTCGGTCTATGCTGGTTACAACACCGGCTTCGACATCGAGAGCACGGGCGGCGCGCGGACCCGCACGGGCGAGCCGCTGAAGCCTGAAGAATCCAACCAGGCGGAAGTGGGCCTGCGCTACCGCACGGATGGCTTCCGGGGCAGCGTGTCGCTGTTCCAGATCAAGCGCGTGAATGCGGTCACCGCCGATCCGGTCGATCCCGATTTCAGCATCAATGCCGGTGAGCAGCGCGTGCGCGGTGTGGAGGTGGAAGGCGAATGGCAGGTCACCGACTGGTGGCAGCTGAACGCCGGCTATGCCTATCTCGACGGCAAGGTGACGCGCAGCAATGACGGCATCGTCGGCAAGCGTATCGGCGATCTGCCCGAGCACAGCTTCACGGCACGCACCAACGTGACGATCCCGGGAACACCGCTCACCCTGCGCGGCGGCATCAACCACATCACCAACCGGGTGCTGGTGGACGGCAGTGATGTGATCCTGCCCGCCTACACGCTGGCGGACATCGGCGTCGGGGTTGACCTCAAGCCCTTCCGTATCGACGCAACGCTCAGCAATCTGTTCGACGAACGCTACTTCACGGCCTCGGGCAACGGTTTCGCAGTCTACCCAGGCGAGCCGCGCACGTTCAGCGTGCGGCTGAGCGTCGGCTTCTAAGGGCGGGCTCAACCCATGGCTTCAGCAGCAACCGAACTGGACGAAACCGCCGTGACCCACGGCTATCGCTCCGTCTGGCGCTGGCATTTCTACGCCGCGCTCTGGACCGCCCCCTTGCTCATCGTCCTGACGCTCACCGGCGCGATCTATCTGTTCGACCGTGAGTTCGATGGATGGTGGAACCGGGACATCCAGACGGTTGCCGCTGGAGCAACGCCCCTGCCGCTCGCGCGGCAGGAGGCGATCGTGCGGAACGCCTTCGCCGGGGGAGAAATCAGCCGGGTGCGATTGCCGCGCGCGGCAGACGAGGCCTCGGTGTGGAATATCAGGACGGCGCAAGGAGAGGTGCGCGACGTCTATCTCGATCCCTACCGCGGGCAGGTTACCGGCACCGCCGATCCTTCCGTGCAGCCGATGAACGTCGTGCGCGACCTCCACGGCACTCTTCTTGGGGGTGAAATCGGCAGCCATGTCGTCGAACTCGTTGCCTGCTGGACGCTGGTGATGATGGCGACGGGCATCTGGCTGTGGTGGCCCCGCAAGTGGAAGGCCAAAGGCGTGTTCGTTCCGCGCCTGGCAACGAGCGGCCGGCGGTTCTGGCGCGATCTTCATGCCATTCCATCGATTTTCAATGCCGTGTTCGTGATCCTGCTGGTGCTGACCGGGCTTCCCTGGTCGGCCTTCTGGGGTCCGCAATTCGCTAAGATCGGCGAAGTCATTCCGTTTGTCGCGGCCTCGCCCAACTTCAAGGCGCCGCCGAAAGCAGATGCAGGCACGGAGAATGGTGGGGCGACCGATCCCCATGCTGCCCACAAGGCAATGGCCGCAGTCGATCCCGATAGCGCCAAGATCCCATGGACGATCAAGCACATTCACCAGCCGCACGGTTCGGGCCACGGCGCGGTCGGGATTTCTGACATCGAGGCTCTGCTGCCGAGGCTCGATCAGGCCCGGTTCGGCGGCGGTGTCAGGATTTTCTACCCCAAAGACAGGGGCGGCGTGTTCATGATTTCCTACGTGCCGGACAAGGCCGAGGGGCAGCGGACGATCTACGTTGATCCCGGTTCAGGCCGCATCCTCGGCAACATTGGCTGGGCGGACTACAGCCCGACCGCCAAGGCCGTCGAATGGGGCGTCATGACCCACATGGGCCGTCAATATGGTCTGCCCAACCAGATTGCCAATCTCATTGTGTGCCTGATCCTTGTGGCCAGCATCGCCGCGGGCCTGACCCTCTGGTGGAAGCGCAGGCCCAAGGGGGAACTCGGCGACCCGCAGCTTAAAGCGGGCGACCGGATGCCGGGCGGCATGAAGGCGCTGATCGCTGTCCTTGCCATCCTGTTTCCCTTGGTCGGAGCAACGATGGTGCCCGTTCTGGCTTGGAGCTTGTGGCGTCAACGATCTCGAGTTGCCGGTCAAACGGGCTGAAGCTGAAACGAGGGAGGAGACGGCACTGCCCGGATCGCGCATTGAGTTGCGGCATATCCGCTATGTCGTTGCTGCCGCTGATCATGGCAGCTTCCGGCGGGCTGCGGCTGCTCTTGGCATTCAGGAGTCGGC
>Ga0172382_10008189_pt1 | contig 14643 bp, 14 predicted proteins | sample Leawel138RmetaG_FD_122245 | JGI IMG/M metagenome (GOLD analysis project Ga0172382, IMG submission 122245) | Leachate microbial communities from a municipal landfill in Southern Ontario, Canada - Leachate well 138R metaG | ecosystem: Engineered > Solid waste > Landfill > Unclassified | place...
GAAGACCCTCCGTGCATATTCCCGTCCGCTCCGGCTGGTCCGCTTCGACGGGAGAAACTGGATGGAGACGGACGAGGATCTGGAATACATCGGGGATGCCTTTGAAAAACTGACGTATTTCCCACTCCTTGACGAAGATCAGGCCGCAGCGCTTTCCCCCGTCGCCAAAGACCTGCTGGAAGCGGGACTTATTGGTTCGAACCCGGCCGGCCTGTATGTACCGGAAGAATAAATGGTGCGGAAAAGGGCCCGGTGTAGTAAGATATACAAAGAATCAACAGGAATTGTTCGGTGTTTTTTCAGACAGCAGCTGAAGAAGAAGCAGGCGGCAGAATACGTTTTTTGTGTTTGTTCCGTGAAGTCCATCCATAATTTTTAGGGAGGTTGAAAGAATGAGGAGTCTGGGCAGTATTCGTAAAGTTGTGGCGCTGGTGTTCCTTCTGTGTCTTTTTGCTGTTCCCGCATTTGCGGCGGATCCCATTAAAATCGGTGAAATAGCCACTGTTACCGGAGACTTCGCAGCTTACGGAGTGGCGGAGGTCGAGTCGGTGAAGATCGCTGTTGCCGAGATCAACGCGGCCGGCGGCATCCTGGGCCGGCCGGTGGAAGTGATCATGTACGACTGCCGCACCCGGCAGGAGGACATGGTCAATGCCGCTCGGCGCCTTGTGGAACAGGATGAAGTCAGCGTGGTCATCGGCCCCAGCGGAAGCGGCCTCTGCATTTCAGCCGCGCCAGTGTTCAACAGGGGAAAGGTTCCCCATATCGGCACCCTCCCCACAAACCCCCTCGTGACTATGGACGAGAAGGGGCAGGTACGCCCGTACAACTTCCGCATCTGCTTCCTTGATCCCTACCAGGGCAAGATGATCGCCGTGTTTGCCGCCCAGGACCTGAAAAAGAAGAAGGCCGCCGTTCTTTACGACGTGTCAAGCGACTACTCCCAGGGTCTTCGGGAGTTCTTCATGAAGTCCTTCAAGGAGTACGGCGGAGAGATCGTGGCTGACGAAGGTCACAGGGCGGAGGACGTGGACTTCCGTGCCCAGTTAACGGTTATCAAAAACGCCAATCCTGACGTGCTGGTCATCCCCACCATGGGCAAGTGCCTTCCCCTTGCCGTGAAGCAGGCCCGGGAACTTGACCTGAATATCGAGATCATAGGCGGAGACGGCTACGGCGACTTTATGTGGGAGATCGCAGGCGACGCCATGAAGGACACCTACTGGGTGAGCCACGTGGACAAGGCTGACCCCACCCTCGCCGATTTCTTCAGGAAATACGAGGAGCAGACCGGCACGGAGTGCATGGAGTTCATGAACGCAGTCATGGCATATGACAGCGTCTACTGGGTGAAGGATGCCATGGAGCGTGCCGGAAGCGATGACCCTGTGAAGGTCCGTGATGCTCTCGAGGCCACGAAGGGCCTTGAACTCATGCATGCCACCCTGACCATGGACGAGTTCCACAACCCCAAGGACAAGGACGGCATCATGCTCATGTCTGACATTGAGGCAAAGAAGGCAGTCTTTTTCAAGAAGATAAAGCCGTAAGGCTGCTGGAAAAGAGAGGGGCCGGGTTTGCCCCGGCCCCTCTCTTTTGCCACCCTTTTTCGTTTCGATCCTCAGGCGTCCGGACCGCCGAGTTCCATGGCAATATCGTCCGCCAGTATTTCAGCAGCGGAAATAAGCCCTTCTTCACCTTCATGGGTCACGGTTTGAAAGCCGGAATAGACTGTTGCCGTTTCCACGTCCACGAGCCGGGCGGCCAGGGTGAAAACAGATCCCGTGAGATTGACGCTTCCCAGGATGAGATACTGGGCGCCCAGTACCTTCCCGACGGAGACTGCTTTCTTTTCGTCCATGAGCCCCGACATTGAAAGCCGGTGTTCCGATGCTATTCTGTTCATCTGTGAGGATTCAAGAATGGTCCATGGACCCCGGTTTGTGAGTTTGCCCCTGACCTGTTCGGCCACTGCAGGGCCCAGGTAGGGCATGCAGCCGACCGCCTGAAAGTCAGGAACGGCCAGCACCATTTCCGACGCAGCCGGAGAGGGGGTGAAAACAAGTGAGACACAGACCAGGAGAACCGGGATCAGTACACCCCTTTTTCTTCCGCTATTCATCTTTCTGCCGCCTCCACTACCTGCCCTTTCAGCACCAGGAAACCCTCAGCAGATACAGGAGGGCCTTCCCGTCCACCTGGAGCTGCAGTTTCGCAATGGCGTCCTTAAGACCCACGACATTGCCGTCGACGAACACCTTTCCCGATGCAAACTGGAGTTCTTTAAGAGTGTTTTTCGCCTCTGCGGGCATCTTCGACGCCTGGTAGGCCCGGGCCTTATGGTATTTCAGTATGTCCCCGAGCTTCGTTCGCCCCTGGAGAATGCACTTTGCGTCGCGGACCAGGAGCCTGTCCGTGGCAAGATCCTTCGCCAGTTTCTCTTCAACGGATATTATGGTCTGGAAGTCTCCTTTGCCTCCTGCGTGAAGGGCAAGCTCTCCAGCAACGATCGTCCGGAGTTTCTCCATATCTCCCCATAAATTTGCGGATAAATCGTAACAGCCGTCGAGGGCTTTCAGCATGAACTCCCTCCCTTTTTCATATTCTCCGTTCCTCAGGAGGCTTGCACCCGCGAGGTATGCCGCCTTGCATTCTCCGTCCTTTGATACCGAACCCGCCAGCTTGACTGCCTCGTTCAGGTCTCTGCCTTCAAGAGTTCCCTTCGAAATGAACACGTTCACAATTCTCTCGATCGCCTTTTCCTCAGCTGTGGACGACGCCCCGCCGCCCCCGTCACCGCCGCCTCATCCGAAACCGCGGACAGGTGAAAAGAGAACGGCGCATCCGATAACCAAAACGCTTAATAGCAGCATATACCGATTTTTCATACTAATTCACTTCCTCTCTAGAAAATTTACTTGTTCCCGCTGCAGAGTGCTTCGAGCTCTTTGGAGAGCTTTTCGTCTATTTTCTTCAGCGCGGCTGCCTGTTCTTTGGCTCCCTTCAGATCTCCCCGCATAAGGTGCGCCGTTCCCAGGAGGAAACGAAGGGTCCCGTTCTCCGGCTGGTGTTTCATTCCGGAGAGAAGCACCCCCGCCGCTTCGTCAGCCGCTCCGTTCTCAAGGAGCAGCTGGCCGAGAGCCAGGTATGCGGGTACGTAGGATTCATCCGACTGTATCGCCTCCAGGAAATAGTCTGCAGCTTCTTCCACCCGCTTCCTGTTCTTGAACGCCGATCCCTTGAGAAAAAGCGCTTCGGTCAGTCCGGGATCCAGTTCAAGCGCCCTGTCAAGGGGAGGGGTCGCCTTGTGGTTATTTCCGAGAAGAAAGTAGGCTTTTCCCTCGAGAAGATGTGCTTCCGCAAAGGACGGATCCCATGTGACGGCCTGCTGTGCTGCGAGGAGGGCATCGGAATACCTTTTGGCCTGAAAGTAGATGCCTGCGACGACAAACCGGAGCAGCCCGTTGCGTGGGCTGAGCTGTGTCATTTTCTCCCAGAAGGGGAGAGATTTCCGGTACTGGCCGAGGTTGTAATAACCGAGAGCCTCGTAGAGATAGTACTTGTAATCCTTCTGCGGATCTCCGGGAGCCGGAGAATCGCCGCTCAGAAACGCCAGCAGTTCCGATGAGAGATTCCTGGAAACGAGGACGATCTCATCCTCCCCCTGTTTCGAGGTCTGCTCGAAACTCTCCAGTACTCTGCCGCTCTGGACGTCCACAAGCCGTGCCGTGACGATCAGAAGTGCTCCGAAGCGGCTTACAGCGCCGAGGATGAAATAGCGCGCACCGACGAGTTTTCCGGCTCTTGCAGCCGTGGATGTTTCCACAACGCCTGACATGGCAAGCTTTTGCTTCCGTGCAGCCTCGGCCAGGCGCATCCGTTCAACCACGGTGATGTCCCGTGCCCCGGCAAGGGATGTGGAGACGATCTCGCTGATGGAAGACCCGAGATGGAAGCTTGCTCCCTGGGAAAGGAAGGGATGAACGGCTACGGTCATCGGGGCTGCGGCGGCCCGAAGAGGAAGGAGGGCCAGAAATAGGATCAGTATGGAAATGATGGACCTGCGAAAATTTGAGTTCATGTTCGTTCCCTCCCTTCCTGGAAACTCCCGTTCAGTTTCAACGGTTCTTCTCGCTCCACCGGTGGGACATGGCGTCGTATACGAGGATCTTGTCCGCCGTGAAAACAGAAGCCTTATGGCCGTCAATGATGCATGCCTGAGCCGATACCCCTTCCTTCAGGATCCACTGGTGAAGGGTAAGGTCGTAAAGGACGAGAGAACTGTCATCCCATGCGGCTGCAAGAACATCCCCCGCCTGTGCCTTCTTCACGGGAAAATCGTTGGCGTACTGCCACTGCTTGAGGACCGGATCATAGACTCCGAACCCGTCGTCGCCTGTGAGGGCTGCCATGCCACGGGAGAGGACCGCACCGGTGATGGTCCACGGCATGGAATCGCTCCGGATCCATTCCTGCTTTTTCGCGTCGAAGACTGCCGCCTCGTTCTGATTCCAGACAAGGGCGAACTCGTCCGACAGTGTCCCGAGGAGAGTCCGGAAATTGCCCTGGGAAAGCCACTGGGAGGTCCGTATATCGTAGACCCAGGCCGCTTCATTGCTCCAGACGAGGGCAAGGTGATTGTGGGTCCGGTGACCCTGCGTCCGGAAATCGTTCAATATTGACTGTCCGCCGATGGCGGGGTCGTGTACTCTCACCGTGTGCGCGTCGATGAAGAGGCTGACTTCACCGGCAGCGGTTGCCGAAAGACCGGTAATGCATAAAAGAACGAAGGCTGCCGCAAGGAAAACGTTCCTGTTTATTGTCCTCCTGGTGTGCATCTTGATTCCCTCCCTTTCCCGAATGACGCCTTACTGTTTCCCGAGGTGGATCGTGTTTCCCTCAGCAGATTCCTCCGCCAGGTCTCTTCTTGTCCTGAGCAGCGAGGAAACAAGCTGCGTCGCGGAACCCTGAAATTCCGCCTCTACCTCCGCCCTGCCGGCACTCAACCGGACAAGGGAGGCGGACGAGGCCCCTGCCGTACGGCAGCTCTCCACTATGCCGTGGGCTTCGGCGAAGCTCCGGACCGGCGATATGAAAAGAGTGTACCTGGTGCCGGCGGCCTCCGGCTGTCCCGAAGTTCTCTTTCCGAGGATCACCTCCGCCAGGGCCCGTGCGGCAGTTTCGGCAGCCTTCTGGCCTGCTTCCTCGGGGGTGTATCCGATCTCCTTGGCAGATTCGGTTCCCGCGAAAATCTGTTTTCCGCTGGACGAATAGCATGCCGAGGCAGAGAACGTGGCCGTGGCAGTATACAGGCTGAATTCGTTCCGGACCGGTTTCGGTACGGCCATGTTCCCGGAAAGAAGAACGGAAAACCCGTAGGTCCTTCCGAGCTTCAGAATGGCCTCCACGTTTCCTTCAAGGGCAAGGGCGGCTGCCTTGCTGCGCCGTATCCTCTCCAGCTGTTTTTCATCCACCGCACGGTATCCTCCGTCGATGAGGCCTTTCAGGAGAATGGAGCGAGCCGCGGCTGCATGGGATTGCGTCCCCTTCACGAGCACAGCTATAGTCTTCCCCTTCGGAAGCGGCGGAGAACCTGCTTCCCCCAAAGAAACGGAAAAAATGGCGAAAAAAATGGCAGCAGCAAAAAGAAGGGAAACCCGCTTCATTTCAATCACCTCACCGAACTGCTGAAGATGAGGCTCTCCGAAAGGAACCGTTCAAGAGGAACCGTCACTTCCACTATGTAGATTCCCTCATTTATTCCCGTAAAGTCCACGTTTCCTTCAACGACCTCCCCGGTCACCTCTATAGCCTGAAGGCGCTCGGGAAGGCCGAACTTCATTTCGTACAGCAACAGGAGAAGGTTTCTCCTTGCATCCGCAAGGGCCCCCCTTTTCGCGAGCAGCCTGTCATGGGGTGCCGGGGAAACCAGGGGAGCTTTCCCCTCAGAGGTCACAGAGCGTCCCGTCCAGTCGACGACCCCATACCTGAACACCTGGATTCCGTCGATTCCCCCGTTATTCTGCCAGATGCTGTACATCTGCTCTTCCGACAGGGAGCCGAATGCGGGTCCTGTGAGTTCCATGATAAGGAAAACTGCTGTGACTGCAACAGCGGACAAGAAAAATTTCTTCACGGTCCCTTCCTCCCTTCCACAGTTCCCGCAGTGAGTCCCGTCACCTCCACCCCCAGGGATTCCAGCAGAACAGCCACGTCCTCGGCTGTTTTTTCAGTAACGACGTCCATTTCGAGTGTTCTGTCGGCGAAGCTTCTCTGGTAGACCCCGGAGATCCCCCCTGCCTGGCCGAGAGCATCCCTGAGCGTCCTCGCCTCTGCGAATGCGACACCTGATACGGAGACCCGGTAAGTCCTCCCCGGAATGCCGCCGGAGGAGCCGCTCACGAGAGCATAGGCCACCTTGTTGACCAGTTCTCCCGCCATCTTCGGGGCGAGATCGGTGAATCCCTTTACTGCACCGTCTCCGGGAGATGTCCCTTTTGTTTTCTTCTCTGCCAGCTCAGTTCCGATGATGAAGGCATTCTGGGCGATTATAGCCTTGAGCTGAAGCTGTGACCTGACCCCGAAAAGTGTAATGCCTTCAATTTTCTGTTTTGTGAATGAATTTCCCTGGGCTTTCCCGTGGATCAGAACGTCAGCCTGAAAGGACCGTGCCACTTCCTGCAGTTTTGCAGGGTCGCCGGACACCTTTGCGGCCTCCAGTTCTCCTTCTTTTATGACACCGGCCTGTCCCGCGTCCACTACCAGGTACCCGGCCTTCTGGAATGCCCTGAGCACTTCCCCTTCGGATGTGGAGAGGAACTGGCGCTCTCCTTCCACTACCTCGTCCACGAGCACCATGATCCTTGGATTCCCGAGCATGTCGATCACTGCCGGACCCAGTAAGCCGTCGAGCTTTTTTTCGGAAACTATGCAGGTGGCCGTAAGATGCAGAATGCCGTCGGAGTCGACCCGTTCGGAGGAATTTTTAACGGATGTGACGAGTCCCTGGGACTGTGAGAATACCCTGTCGCGCACCACCTCGAAATCCTTCATCTCGGTGATTCCCTGGACATACGCGCCTATTCCCTTTTCAAGCGCATCCCTGTAGAGTTGCCTTTTCGCTTCCTCCCGGGCGCGGGTCACGTTGCCGTCCACTACGGCCGCCATGCCTTCCGCATCTACGGTTATCTCCGCTCCTGATGCGGTACAGCCGGAAAGAGTGAAAACAGCGATTGCAATAAAAGCGAGATTCCGGAAAAGAAGTCGAAGCCTCATGACGTCACCGTTTTACCACGGTTACCCTGCAGGCTGTCCGGAAGTCGAACGAACCTGTCCGGATCCTGGCGGCGTCGCTGTTCGATATGACGATGTCCACGTTCGCCGGTGAAATCGTCTTGACGGCTTTTGCCACTATGGGAGAGGATGCAATACGGGGTGCATCCTTCGCGTAGGCAAGGTTCGTCTGGTAGTCGCAGAGACCTGAGGCCAGAAAACGATCCGAATCTACGAAATTCAAACCGTACACTTCTTTGCCGTTCTCATCGACGATGCGGAATATGAGTGCGGGAATGAGGGGAAGGTGGCGGGCGTCCACGAGCAGGCCCGATGCGCTTCCGGCCTTGGGCTGACCGGAGGGGGCAGTCTTTTCCCCGGGCTTTTTCGGAAGGGCGGGAAGGACTGCGGCCCGGACTTTTTCGAGTTTCACCCGCCCCTTGACGGTATAGACAGAACCGTCCCAGGAACCTTCCTGGATCTCCACTGACTTGATCATACCCTGTACTTCCGTCTTGACCACGTCCGAGGCCATAAAGTCGGTCATGGTCGTCTGTGAGTCGACTCTCACGCCCTGGATCGTCTCCAGGAGGTTCCGCTGCAGATCGACAACGGCCCCTCTTCTGGCAAGCAGCTTTCCCTGGGCGGTGTTCTCCTTCCCTGCGGGGGCAACGGCCTGTCCCGTTGCCTCAACGTAGTCTTCGGTCCAGTTGATCCGAGCGAATTCTGATTCATCGACGACTTGTGCCTGGACGGGAGGAGTGGATGGCTGCCCCCCTGGAATGGTGCCCGGAGCGGGTGCGGAAGTTTCAAACGCCGGGCTTGCATCGACTGCCGGAACGGTGGGTGGTGCCGGAAACTCGGGAGCTTTCGGCGCGGCTTCTTCTCCCGGCAGTTCATCGATCGGCGGAAGGAAGACCTCTTCCCCAATGGCGGGTGAAACGATAAGAAACAGCAGCAGGAAAACAAGAAGGCTCCTTTTGATAGATTGCATTACAATCCCCCCTAATTCATAATGTTTAAGAATAGATATATTTACCTAAATTTAATATAGAGCATATTTTAAAATTATTATATAATTATAAATCAGGAGGAAGCCGTTTACAACCGCATAAAGTCCGTATTATTGCCGATTTGCAGGGTATCACGCTGTCATTTGTCTTCCGTGAAAACTGATCCCGCTTTTTCAGCCGGGATCATCACAACCACAAAGAGGAACACATGTATTATACATTGCGCAGCACATATCAGGAGGTGAAATGTCATATGAAACGAATGATCAGAGTACTGTCGGTTGTTATGTGCCTGCTGTTTTTCTTTTCACCTGTTGCGGAGGCGGTGACTTTTACAAGTTCGGGAGGAAGTGCGGCTCCTGTGAAAAAAACCGGAAAAGGCGCGGCACCCCCGGGATCTGGCAGGAAAATTGGAACAGTGGCGAAACTCGACCTGCCGAAGAGCAAGAAAACCAGGCTGGCGGACAGCCTGGAACTCGTACGACTCACGGGCATTCAGGCGAGCCTTGCGCTGAGGAATCTCGAAGAGCTTGACACAAGAGAAGTGACCGGGGAGGAGATGAAGGCCCGGCTGAACCACGCTGTCGAGGCCTGCGACGCCCTTGAAAAGGCGGGAAAACGCCTGGAGGATTCAGTGAGGATCGTCAGGGTGGCCCTGAGGGGAGAGGCAGGCCCGGAGAGTTTTTCGGCAGCCCTGGACGAGCTTTTTGAAGTCTTCCCGTTCCTCGTGGAGGTGCTCGCCGCTTCTCCGGCAATTGCTTTTGATACCCCGATGGACGAGATGGAATACCAGATGCAGGAGGTAGGAAAACAGCTGAACAAGGAGTTCGGCGCCGTTATGGACGGTTTTTCCAGGGCGGCACAGACGGTCCAGAATACGGCTTCCAGCATCGGCAGAGGGCTGAAGAATGCCGTGGGTTGGGTCGCCGACAAAGTCGCCGCAGGGCATCACAAGATCGGCAGCGTTGTCGGCCAGAAAAACTGGGCCACGGCCATGGCGGGGACGAAGTTCGTCACGGCGGTCACCCTTGCGGGAGTGGGGCTCGTGGTTGTCATTTCCGCTCCCGCCGTTTCAGCGGCCGGGGCGGTCACGGCGGTGGCTGTCTACACGGCTGCGAATGTCGGGGCCTGCGTTTCCTTTGTCAACGACATGAGCCAGATCCATGGGGGAAGAGGCGTGGGAGATGTCGAAACGGCGACGACCCGAATAAACCAGGCTACGTCCCTTATCGGAGTGGTGAGCGGTGACCCGAAGGAAATCACCCTGGCCGTTCTCGGAGCCACCGGGGACGAGATTGCCAATACGACAGGGGGAAGAACCCTTTCACCGGAGGAACTGGCCGGGTATCTGAACGCCCCCGACAGGCAGGCTTTCCTGGACAGCCTGAACGCACGGAGAGATTACCAGTCTCCTGCAGATACTGGAAGCGGCGGAGGCGAGGGAGGCAACGGGGGCAGCGGAGGGGGATGCAGCTGTCCATAGAGGAAAATGCGGTACGGGGAGAGCCGGAGGAAGGGCTCTCCCCCTTTTCTAGTTTTCCGCCGGAAGGAAATGGAGTCCTTCCGGTATCAGTGTGAGTTCCGCCCCGGCTCCCGGAGCGAGGGGATTTCGTTCAAAGGGGTTGGGGATGTGCACCGTGACCGGTTCCGTGCCGGGAAGGTCTACTTCGTACTCCATGACGCTCCCGAGATAGGTAGACCGGATGATCGTTCCCTCGAGGTGTCCTGTTCCGCTCCCGGCGGGAGAGAGCCGGACGCCCTCCGGGCGGAGCATAATATCGTATTTGCCCGGGAGCAGGGATTCTCCCGCTTCCGGATTCCACGGCCTGCCGAGAAGGGTCCATCCTGACGCCGTCCTTTCCCCGGGGAGGAAGGCGGCCTTCCCGATGAAGGAGGCCACGAAGCGGTTCGCCGGTTTTGAGTACAGCTCCCGGGGATCTCCCGTTTGCTCGATTTTCCCCCGGTTCATCACCACGACCCTGTCGGAGATGCTCATGGCCTCGATCTGGTCGTGGGTGACGTAAATACTCGTGATCCCCAGGCGCTGCTGGAGTTTCCGGATATCGATGCGCATCTGCTCCCTGAGCTTGGCGTCCAGGTTCGACAGTGGCTCGTCGAAGAGGAGCAGGGACGGCTCCATCACCACCGCCCGGGCAAGGGCGACCCGCTGCTGCTGGCCCCCCGAGAGCTGGCTCGGCTGGCGGCCTTCAAGTCCTCCGAGACCGACAAGATCCACGACTTTCTCCGTCCGTTCGCAGATCTCTCTTTCGGTGAGATCCCTCAGCCTCAGCCCGAAGGCGATGTTCTCTCTCACGTTGAGGTGGGGGAAGATGGCGTATGACTGGAAGACCATGGCAGCGTTCCTTTTGTTGGGAGGCACGTCGTTCATCCGGTGTTCACCGAAGAAAATACTGCCTGACGTGGGGTCCTCGAACCCCGCGATCATCCGGAGAAGAGTGGTCTTTCCGCAGCCCGAAGGCCCGAGCAGGGTGACCAGTTCCCCGTCGTTCACCTCAAGGGAGACTGTATCCACGGCGCGAAAGAGCCCTCCCGGTTCGTCGAAGCTTCCGAAGTCCTTTATAAGAGAATCGATGCGTACTTTCACGGGCTAGTCCTCCTGTATCCGGATCGCCGCCATGCCCCCGGTCCGGCCGGGTACGAGGCGTGCTATTACGGCCATTGCCGCTACCACGATTACGACAAGGATCACGCTGAAGGCTGCCGCTACGCCGAGCCTTCCCGATCCCACCTGGTTCAGTATCTGGACCGTTAAAAGGTTCCAGTTGGCCGACACCAGAAATATGGCTGCGCTGATGGCGGTCATGGCCCGGACGAAGGCGAAAACAAGACCGGAGAAGAATGCCGGTGCGATGATGGGCAGGGTGACCTTCCGGAAGGTGGTGATCCTGTCGGCCCCAAGGTTCTGGGCCGCTTCCTCTATGGAGGGGTCGATCTGCCTGAGCACGGCGATGCCTGACTGGATCCCCACGGGGATGTAGCGGAAGACGAAGTTCAGCACAAGGATCGCCAGGGTTCCCATGAGCAGAAGGGGAGGCCTGTTGAAGGCGAGGATGTAACCGATGCCGATCACCGTTCCGGGAACGGCGAAGTTGAGGATGGAGGTGAACTCCATGATCCCCTTTCCGGGAAAAGACGTGCGGACCACAAGGAAGGCGATGAGCATTCCCAGCAGGCCTGACACGGGAGTGGCGCATAGAGCCACGATGAGTGTATCCCGGATCGTCCCCGCCCCGACGCTGAAGGCGTAGGTGAAGTGGGCGAAGGTCGGGGAAAAATCGTACCCCCAGACTTTCGTGAAGGCTCCCGTAAAGATGGTTCCGTAGAAGAGCAGGACGAAACCGGAGAATCCCGCGGCGAATATGAAGAGGCAGCGGCGTGCCCCCCGGCTCACCAGTTTCGACGAGGATGCGGTGGGCTTTCCCGTCACCGTGGTGTACTGCCGTTTCTGCAGGTAGTACCTCTGGATGGCGAAGGAGGTGATGGACGGGATGAGGAGTACCACCGCAAGGGCCGCCCCCAGGGGAAGGTTGAAGGATCCCGTGATCTCAAGGTACGCCTGGGTGGAGAGCATGGGAAACCGGCTTCCCGCGAGCACAAGGGGGTTGCCGAAGTCGGCCAGGGATTCGATGAGTACTACGAGGAAGGCGCTCGCAATGCCGGGAAGGCTAAGGGGCAGGGTCACCTTTGTGAAGGTCTGCATCCTTCCCGCGCCCACATTCATGGCTGCGTCCTCCAGCGTGGGGTTCAGCGATTCGAGTACCCCCCTCAGGGTAAGGTATGCCACGGGGGCGAATGTGAAGATCTGTGAAAGAATAACCCCCTTAAACCCGTAGATATTGTAGTTCCGTATGCCCAGCAGCCCCCTGGTGATGAGCCCGTTTGCGCCGAAGAGCATGAGAATGGAGAGTGCGCTCGTGAAGGGAGGAGAAATGATGGGAAGGATAAAAAGGAGATGGAGCGCCTTCTTCCATGGAATTGATGTCCGCGTCATGGTGAACGCCGTAGTGTAGCCGATGACCACACTGCACGCCGCGGTAAAAAAACCCACGGTGAGACTGTTCCAGAGGGACGACCGGAGGTACCGGAAGGTAAAAAAACGTCCGTAGTTGGCCAGGCTGAAACCGCCTTCCTCTGACTGGAGGCTTTTCACGAGCACGGAAATCAGCGGATAGGCGACGAAAAGAGCCAACGATACAAACAGAAGAACAACAAGCAACGCGAGGAGAGGATCCCGGGCGAGGAGCCGGATCTCTCTTCTCCCTTTCGAGAATGCGCCCATGGTACCTCCTGGAAAGCGGGGAAAGAGTCTCTGCCCCTTCCCCCGACTGGTGATCGGTTACTGGCCGAGGACCTCGGTCACCCAGCGGTCGATGATCCGCTTCTTTTCCTGGGCGGCCCTGATGCGGTCATAGTCAACGAGCTTTATCTCCGAAAGGGGAGGGAGCCCCTTTCCGGCTGAGACATCCGTGCGGACGGGGAAGAAGTAGGTCTTCTTCTCGCTCAGGACCTGCTGGGCATCCTTCGAAACGATCCAGTCCACAAGGGTTTTTGCCGGTTCGAGGTTCTTCGCTCCCTTGAGGATCGACATCGCCGCCGCCTCGTATCCCACGCCCTCCGCCGGGAAGATGACGGAGGCGGGGAATCCTTCGTCAACGAGCTTCAGGAATGCCGGAGTGAACTGGATGGCGATCTGTGTTTCCCCGATCGCCAGATTCTTGCTCGGTCCGGTGCCGCTCTGGGTGTAGGTCTGGATGTTGGGGTTGAGCGCCTTCATGTAGGTGAATGCCTCGTCTTCCCCGAAGGTCTCGATGAGGGTCATGATCATGGCGTATGCGGTGCCGGAGGACTGGGGAGAGGGCATCTGGATCATTCCCCTGTACGCGGGGTCGAGAAGATCCTTCCACGATGTCGGGACAGGCTTGCCGTCCTTCTTCAGCTCATCAGCGAGGACACCGAATCCCAGGGGATTCATGTAGAATGCGGTCCAGTACCCTTCGGGGTCTTTGAATCCGTCGGCAAGGTCAGCCGCGGCCTTTGAGGTATAGGGTCGGGTGAGATCCCTGTCCTTGGCGATGATATGGTTTTCGCTCGGTGCGCCGAACCAGACGTCAGCCTGGGGGTTCGCCTTCTCGGCCTCGATGCGGCTCATGGCAGGGCCGGAGGAGAGAAACACCATGTTGACCTTTATGCCGGTGACCTTGGAGAATTCGTCGAGAATGTTCCTGGCGTTTTCCTCGTCCACGCTGGAGTAGACTACGAGTTCGTCGGCCAGGGCGGACACGGTCCCTGAAAGGGCAAAAACCAGGGCTAACGAAAGAGCGATGAACACCTTCCTGTTTTTCAGCATGTGCACACCTCCTGAATGATTCTATGGGATATTGAAACACTGTCAAATTGTATCATATTATTGAAAAATCTCCCGGACAGGTTTTACTCAGAACAGGCGCAGGACGATCCAGTAGAGTATGGACGGGCAGATAAGGCAGCCGAAGCCCGTGTAGAAAGTCGCCGTCATGGCCGCATAGGGTACGAGTGCGGGATTCGTGGCTGCCATTCCTGCAGCTGTGCCGCTTGTGGTTCCCATAAGTCCTCCATAGATCATGGCCGTTTTCGGGGTATCGATGCGGATGATCTTTGCCGCAAAAGGGGTGAGGGCCATTACTGTGACGGATTTTACGACCCCTGCGGCAATGGAGATAGCAATGACGTCTGATCCTGCACCTATGGCCGAGCCGGTGACCGGTCCCGCGATGAATGTTACAGCTCCGGCCCCTATGGTGGTGATGTCCGTCGGCGATGTGAAACCGAATGATACTGCTGTCGCGGCACCCACAATAAAGGAGAGTATGACTCCGAACACAAGGGAGAGGACGCCTGCAAGACCGCTTTTCTTCAGCTCGCGGATGTCTGCTCCGTGTGCGGTGGAGACGATGGTGAAATCACGCATCATGGAGCCTCCGAGCAAACCGACGCCTGCGAACAGCGGTATATCCGCCAGCCCCTTCGAACCCGATGCGAAAATACCCCCGGCGTAGGCCAGCCCCAGTCCCGCCAGTATGGCTATAGCTGATCCGTGGATCATCCCTTTGGTGAACCGCCTGGAAGCCCACCCGTAAAGGAATGATACGACCCCGACGAGAAGAAACGCGGTGATCAGACCGTTGGAAATGAACAGTTTCCGGATGGTTTCTGCAATAGCTGTCATGGCTTTTCACTGCCTTTCGGAAGGCTGCTGAACGGTTCTTCTTCACCGCCGATGCGGCTGAAGAGAGGTATAAACAAAAAGCTGACGAGTGTGGCGGCAAGCCCCGCTGTAATAGCGACGTGGCCGCTGCTC
>Ga0172382_10008192_pt1 | contig 14638 bp, 12 predicted proteins | sample Leawel138RmetaG_FD_122245 | JGI IMG/M metagenome (GOLD analysis project Ga0172382, IMG submission 122245) | Leachate microbial communities from a municipal landfill in Southern Ontario, Canada - Leachate well 138R metaG | ecosystem: Engineered > Solid waste > Landfill > Unclassified | place...
CGTACCGCTTTTGGTTTTCGCAATACCGACAGTCTGATTGCCATGGTGATGCTGACTTGCTCAGTTATTCAGCCAAGGCTTCCTGGACGCTGAGTTTTCACCCACACATTCTACCGAAGCCTCCAAATTATCCGTTTCAGACCTATATTAATTGGCCAATAAAGATGGAGGATAACGGCAATATTTTGCTCAATGATGAAAAATTTTTAACTTTATTATATGAAGTAAATAAAGTTGATTTCGTTGAATTCGGACATGTTCGAGATGCAGACAATGTAACGAAAACAAGCATATACCATTTTATAGAGAATAGTATAAAAGCTGCGTTGGTTGTTGATTGTGAAAACTGCGATGTATTTAATTTGTTTTCAACCCTACATAATCTAAGCTCCCAAGCAATTTCGAAGCTGTCAAAAGTAATATTATATGATGATTCAAACACAACGCCGGTTTGGTCACTTATTAAAAAATTCGTGAAGCTTCCAGTTGAACACATACAAATCCAAAGAGTAGCGCAACGAAAAAGTTTAGTCGATGTTACGTTGACAGCTGGGGTCTGTCGAGAGTATTTTCAAAACAACACACATTCATTCATACTAGCATCATCTGACTCTGATTTTTGGGGATTAGTTAAAGCACTACCCGAAGCAAAATTTCTTATACTTATGGAGCATGCAAAGTGTGGTTATGCGTTAAAAGAAGCAATGTTAACAAACGGCGTCTACTATTGTGCAATGGACGACTTTTGCAAAGGTAATATTGAGGAATTCAAGGAAATGGCCTTTCGAGCGATGTTGCAGGAATATATAGATAACTTTAATATGAGTGGCATTTGGGTAAACTTTGATGCAGAAAATATCGTCGATAGAATCTTTGATGCATGCAGATTTACTGGAACCGATAAACAGCTTCAAAGTGACAAATCTCGATACTTAAACAAATACTTTAAAAATCTTCGATTCGATCTATTCGATGATAAGAACGATTCTGGTATTATGAAGAAACTCAAAATGTCTATTGGCATTTAAACGTTAATTTTCTTCACTGGGATGATCTTCGTAAACGAAACGCCGAAATGAGCATCTTCCTCCGGAAGCAGCCAACCATCATCAATGAATATGACGAAAAGCAGGTCCGGCGGCTGATCGACAAGGTCACGGTTTATGAGGATCGTTTCGAGGTGGTTTTCAGGTCAGGCGTGATGGTTGAGGTTGATGGGTAAAGACATAAAAGCAGTTACTTAGGGCTTGCTCAACAAACCGCAAAGGCCTGCAAACAGGACATTTTCGGCGAAATATGGTATAATAAATCGTCGGGAAATGACGAAAATACGAAACAAAACCCGCCGATCGGAGCAACAAGAAGTGTATCAGGAACGAGAGAATCAGGTCAACTTCTTCGAGTTTATGGCGCCATGGAATGGACAATTGAACCCAGACAACCGTTGGATCAAGTTGGCTGAAATCATCCCTTGGAACGAGATCGAACAAGAATACGCCAGCCAATTCACCGGATTCAAAGGAAATGTCGCCAAACCGGCCAGGCTGGCATTTGGATGCCTGTTCGTGCAAGCCATGCTTGACCTTCGCGATCGTGAATGTGCTGAAACGATTGCCGAGAACCCCTACATTCAGTATTTTCTGGGTTTCTCTGAATTCCAGCCGGCACCGCCGGTCAGTGCATCCACCTTTGTTTATTTTCGTAAGCGGATCAAAGCAGCGGGTATTGCCAGGATTAACAACATTCTCTGCGGCATCAGGAATAATGACGACGATCAGCAGGATCCGCCCGCAGAAGGTGGTGACAACAACGGGACCCTGATTCTGGATGCGACCTGTGCGCCCCAAGACATCCGCTATCCGACCGATCTGACCTTGCTCAACGAGGCTAGGGAAATCTTGGAACGTTACATCACCAAAGTGTTTCAGCCGTTCCGAGGCCAGCTTAAGAAACCGAAGATGGACATAAAGAATGCCCGCAAATCGTTTTTGAGCATCGTCAAGCAACGGAAGTGGAAGCACAATCAAATGCGCAGCGCGATCAAGAAGCAACTGAAATATGTTCGTCTGAACCTCAGAAGTCTGGACACCTTGCTGGCAATGCCCGGTCATGGTGAACTCAGCGAGCTGGAACAGACCAAACTGGCGACGATCCGGCTTTTGTATCTGCAGCAGGAGCAGATGCTCAGGCAAGGCGAGCACCGGGTCGATGACCGCATTGTCAGCATCTCCCAACCTTATGTCAGACCCATTGTCCGCGGCAAGGCCGGTCATAGCGTCGAATTTGGCGCCAAGATCTCGATCAGTGTCAAAGACGGCTATACCTTTGTCGATAAAATCAGCTGGGATAATTTTAGTGAAGGCAGCCTGCTGATTGAACAATGCAAGTTGTATTATCGCCGTTTTGGCTGCTGGCCTGAGCGTATCCTTGGCGATAAGGCTTACCGAACCCGGGATAATCTGCGCTTCTGTAAAGATAAGAAGATCGTGATGATCGGTCCAAAACTGGGGCGGCCACCCAAGAATGTCAATGCTCAAGAGCGGGACAGTTGGATCAAGGAATCGGGTGAACGAAATGAAGTCGAGTCGAAATTCGGTGTCACCAAGCGGCGTTATGGTCTGGACCTGATCATGTGCAAACTGCAGGAAACCAGCGAAACCGAGATCATGATTCAGTTCACTGTTATGAATGCAGCTCATCGGATGCGAGTTGCTAATCGGTTGAAAAAGCAGAATGCTGATGTTGTTCAGAAGACTTCGATCTGGCAATTCACCACCTCCAATTCAACGCGTCAGACTAGCAAATGTCCAGCTTAATGATAAAATTGGTTTGTTGAGCAAGCCCTACTTAATGATCAGGATAAGCACAGTTGCCAATATAATCAATCCACAGGTAATCCAATTGAACAGTTGATTCGTCTTCCCACGGTTTATTATCTCAACAATTTTCTCGTTTTGCTTTTCGAGAGCATTGTTCAAATTCGTCAGTTTACCGATTATCGAATCTAATGCTCCTACCATTTCCTTGTTATTTTGGGTCAAATTGCGCTGTAATTCTATAGATTTTTCATTGAATATAGTTTGAGTTTCATTTATTTGAGTAGATAATAATCCATAGATATTTCCAATATTCTGTTGCATTTGTAAAAATTCAGCCTTTTGATTATCCTTACTAGAAGCTATATCATCGCCAGTTTTTGCCAATTGATCGGCGTAACGATCAATACCCGACTTTATTACACTGATCTGTTCTAGTAAAGCGCTTGAAGTCAGTTTACTAACATCACTTTGGATCAAATTTACTGCACTTAATGTTTCTGCTACCTTATTGATTAACGGTAACAGCGCATCTTTGGTTTCTTCAAGCTTGCTTTTTGCGTTTTGATATCCTTCAATTTCATGCGTAAGCTTTTTCAGGTCTTCAACAAATTCTGATGCAGACTGTTCAAGTTCAATTAATTGAGTCTTTCTTTCATTCATGTTTTTCTCCCCCCAAATATCGTGATGGTCTGTCTATTTAATGTTTAGAGCGTTTCTTACTTCATACATATGATTTTGCAATAAATAAGTCATTGGCTCAAGCAACATCTCATCTGAATCAGCCTTGCTAATAAGAAAAAAGGCAAAATCGTCATTGCTAACCAGATTTAACATATCAATGATGGTCTTGCTATAATAGTCCGGTCTTTTTTCAGCTATCATATTTGCTGAAAAGCTTAGCATTTCGAAAAGCTCAGACTCATTGACATTATATCTTTCAATTGCAGAAATATAAGCGGCTCGAATATTCTGGATGATTGTATCCATGTCAGAATCCGATGACATCACCTCTGTTAATGCCCGCAAAAACAGAAGTCCAGGATGATCTGGAGTTGATTCAAGATTACGAGACACTTCTCCTCGTAATTCGGAGGCTTCCATTGGTGAACGAACCTCTCCAACCAACTGACCGTCTTGCGTTTCCACGCCTACCAAAATATTACGAACAGTTTCAAAACCTCCTGAAGAGCTTGATAATATTTCATCTATTTCTTCGGAATGGTGAGTTTCAAAATATTCAACTACTCGCTTCCGAACAACTTCATTTCCGTTATTTGAGAGTGATGCTTGCGACGCTATTGCTAACATTTCAGATAACGCTCTTCTTCGTCCTTTTTCTATCGTGTCATATATAAAAGTGAGCAATACTTTAAAGGCGTTGGCTACAAATTCATTATACGGTAGTTGCTGGAATTGTCGTAATTTATCTACCTCTCTTTGAACTCGTCCACGATTATATCCCCTAACATATGTTGCGTAATGATCAATTATTGATTCCTTGTCCGATGAACTACACTCTGCAACAATTTCACGGGATCCATAATTAATCGTATAATCATTTATCACGCCAAGAATAACAAATCTGTGTATAGTCTTTTCAAGCTGTTCTTTATCTTCATTTCCATTCCACCCATATGGAAGTGTAACCTTCTTCTCGACAGGCTTATTACCTAACCTGTTACAAATTGTCGAAATATGCTTTGTTTCCGCTGATTCACCACCAAATGAATTTGTATGGAAATATAGTAAACGATCAATATCATCCGCTTCATTTCTTGGTTTATCATTTATAGCCTTTTTTATATCTTCAGATTTTGTTCGAAAATCAAGCAGCTCTTGATTTTGTTCTTTATGATCATTGGAAAGAATTAAAAAGCAATAAGATGCGTTTCTATCTCTTCCTGCTCTCCCGGCTTCTTGATAAAACGCTTCTGGTGATTGTGGCAATCCATAATGAATGGTGAATCTAATATTCGGTTTATCGATGCCCATTCCGAATGCATTTGTTGCTGCTAGAATGGAGAATTCATTATTTTTAAAACTCCTTGCGTTTTTATGCTTTATATCTCTCCATTGATCATCATTGATGCTCTTGGGAGCACTTCCCGAGTACATCTCAGTACGAATGCCTGTACGACCAGAAATCTTTTGAGCCACCTTAACGATTCCGTATTCACCATCTTTATGGGGGCAGAATACAATACCACAATTTGTTTTTTCTCCACGAGGCTGATAAAATGATTCAGCTGAAGTCCGGAAAAACCCTGGTAGTTTGCTATGCAAAATTGCCGCAAGAGCATTGAACTTCTCGGATGATTTTGCTGATATAATATCAAAATATAACTCCTTTCGATCGAAAGTTTTGGGCGTAATTATTGCGTCATAGGTAGTAATCTGCAACTCACGTTGAATATCGTGCAGAACAGCACTGGAAGCAGTTCCAGTTAGAGCAGCTATACATGCTGGCTTTAGCCTATTCAAACAATATTCACGAACTGTACGACCTAGATTCAGGTATGCAGTTCTGAAATCATGTCCCCATTCAGACACGCAATGAGCTTCGTCGATAGCAACGAGAGGAATAGGCCTGGTTATGGAGGCCTCCTTTACCGCTTCACGAAAGTCGCTCATTTGGAATCGTTCTGGAGCGATATAGAACAAGAGATACTCTCCCTGACCAAACAATTTAAGTATTCTTTGTTTATCATCTCGATTTTTAATATCAGATGATATTCCACCAACTCGATCAATGCCTATTCTCTGTAGATTGTCCATCTGATCCTGGATCAACGCGATAATTGGATCAACAACTAATGAAACACCTGGTAGCAATAATGCGGCTAACTGAAAAGCTATCGACTTGCCAGCGCCTGTGGGAAGTAATACAATGGTATCTTTGTTTTGCAGTATTCGTGTCAGCGTCTCCAGTTGTCCCTCAAGCAGTTGCCTTTTTCTGAACAAGAACTGCAAATAATAAGTTAAAATCTCTTCACTAGGAACAAATGAACCAGATGTAAATACTGCTGGGCATGGGTCAATGAACAGCAGTGGCAAAACCATATCCTGGATGATCATCTGTGGCATTGCGGATATTTGGTCTGTTTGGAACGTAATCAACAATCCATCAACGTCATTCTCGTAAGGCAATATTTCGAGGCTATCAATGAAGTGAAAACATTCCATGCCATTCAGAGCGCACATCATACGCACTTGTTCTTGAAAATCCTTGCAAATAGCTGTTAGTAAAAGTTTCGCCGCCTTTTTATCAATAAACGCTGTGTTTAGGTTAATCAACACTTTTACTGTTTTTTCATGTAGTAACCCAATGTCAAGTGCTTCAATTAGTGCTGATTGAATTTGATATGCCAACTTTATTGCAAAGGGTATTACATCAGCTTTTGAAGGGCTTTCACCACTCAATTGCTTTGCATAGTCTCGAAATAAAGACATAGTCTCTTCCAGTTCTCGTCCAAACCCATTGCTTATTTGTGATACAGGTATCCGCACCGTTTTAATGTGAACATTATTGAGAATTTCATCGCGGTTGTTGTCGCGCACCTTATGTCCATCATGTGTAGCAGGGTCATCAACCTCAACTGCTAGGCAGCGCTCACCTATTGTTAGCACAAAATCAATTCTTGTATTTGAAGAAATTTCACCTTGTTCAATGATACCCGAATGGAACACTTGAGGCGCAACGAAACGATGGAATCCATCACCGAATGAACTCCTTAGAAATTCCCAGTAAAATTTTTCCTCAACACCTGTGCCATCCAGAAAAGAATCAAATCTATGTGGAGCATTTATCATTTGTATTAGTCTGTATGGGGTTGTTTTTGATTCAATATTTTGCATGTGACACATCTTCTTGATACTCTCTTCAAGCCAAGGGGAAACTAGAGTTATTCTGCCCCTTTTCTGAAGTTTTCGAATATGTCCAGCTATAAGGCAAACATTTTTATGTGGAAAGCATTGTGGACGGGTAAAATCAATGCGCCAATGTCCATACCTGATATATTCATTACGCAGGTTGTCAGACATATTAATCTCCGACAGGGTGGTTTCTGGAACAGCAATACCTTGCCGAAACTGAACGTCATATCCTGATTTGCGTTCTCTAGCAGCAAACTTTACTTGCCGAAAATTAAGTATCGACGGTTGGAAAATATCTTCAGTATAGCTGGAACTGATATTTTGAACTTGGGGTTCATTCATATCCAATGTGCCTTTACAATCAGGATATCTTTTACATCCCCAGAAATGTTTACCGGCATTTGCGCCGCGTCCAGCTATTCTATCAACCATTTCTGATCCACATATTGGGCATACTATGTTGTTAGGCATTTCATCTACCTCAAACACTAATTGACTTTATTATTTTATCATATTAGACCCGGTCGGTCACTTCACCAATCCGGATTATTATAATGTATAATGCTCCCATAACGTGAGGCGGCGATACGACCGATGGGCGGTGGCCATACGGGGCATAATTTGAATTCGAACAAAAAGGTGCTAAAAATTACTTCTCAACCTATCTAAGGCTGCGATTACTACATCTCTATCTTTTAGCATTTTTTCTACTTTAATATCTAATGTGTTGCCTTGGTTCAATAAGTGATCATGAAAACACTCCATATCTTTGTTAAACGTTGCAGCAATTTCTCTGGAATACCCAAATTTTTCTAGATCATTTCCGAGTGTATTCGTATTTATAAATGCTCTGCCGTTTTTTTCGGTTAAGAGATAAAATATATTAAGATAATTATTGCCACCGGGTAAAAGGTATTTGATTTTTAGATCCGTCTTTCCGTAAGGCGATATAATAAAACCTAAATCTATCAAGTCAACCAGAAATTTCGATATATCGTCTTCCCTTATCTGTGGATTATTCTGAACTAGAAGCTTAACAAAATCTTCTTGTTTAGTAATCGACAGTTTTATGAGATCATCCTTGGATATCCTTATCTTAGTTTTAACGTTAATTTCTTCCGGTTCATTGTCCTCAGGCGCAACTGAGATGATCGCTCCGTTTTCAAATCGAAAAACGCCACGTTCGATAATATTCGTTTTCATAATAAGATTCGGAACGACCAACTTTTCATTCTCTGAAAGTTTGTAGACCTCCAATTCAACCAACCCAATATTATATAGCATGTTTGGTGTTGAATTCAGAAATTCGGTCATTCGCCATACACCATCCCGTATTCCATCACCAACAATTAAAAGTAAAAAACGGGCATTGGATAGTTTTTTTCAACAAGGTCAACAAATAAAGTTTCATCCTCAACGTTTATAAGTTTGTTCTCAACAAGCATGTCGAAAACGCCTTGATCCTTGCCCATGTATGTCTGATTATAGGAGCGAACACTATCATTCAGTCTCTCATATGAAAACTGTTTCAACTCTTTTGCATAGTCAATAATCTGCCCAACAACTTCACGTCGCGCTTCTGGATTTCTCCACAATTTGGTTTCAACAATTGTGATATATCCCTTTGGACTAATGAAAAGATTATCTATATAACCGGCAGCAGTTGCAATCTCGCGGCCGATGCAAATAAGAGGCGCATAGATTGCATCAATCTCAGCTACCGGCAAAAGTTGGGGAGAATGCTGCAGCAATTTTTGCATCCACTCCTCCTGAAATTCGCCTTTAGTCAGTGGTACTCGTTCAAGCCGTGAATATTTCTCCGATCCAACAATAAACGGTCTTTTTTGCATTAAATTATCCATTTCAGCCTCCATAAACCATTTATTTTCAGCTTCCATTATCAATATTATAACAAAATATCCCCGACATCCAACCTGAGCACTTGCTCTCACCCGACATCTGACCTGAGCACTCAATTTTCGCTGTTATCTGACCTGAGCACTCGCGAAATGTCATTTTCACACCATTTTCCCCGTCGATCTGTTCTCTTGCCTTTCAACTGCTGCGACAATGCCCACTTCCCCATTTTCACCCGAAACCGCAAACCCTACAGTATCAGGCCTTTCCAGCCTCGGTCCTCGACATCAATACAACGGTCTCAACATGCCTTGAGGATACAAAAAAGATGCCAATTGAACCTAGTGGGGCCTTGGTGGCAGTGTTTATTTTCAATATTTTTTTCTGTTAATTCTAATCCAAAAAGTATTTCCTATATTAAATTGCGGTATTCTCTTCTTCCATCCATAATGGCGTATATAATAACTGTATTTTCTTCCTTATTAAATTTATAAAATACAAGATGCCTTTCAACAATTATTACTCTGTAACCCTGTTTTTTTAAAATTGAATATCTCGGTGTACTTCCTGACTCTGGAAATTCTTGCAGATTATTGATTGCTGTTTCAATTTTATCTAGATATCCAAGTGCAATATCTACATCTCCGGAATCATCCGCTATATAGAATATGATTTCACGAAGCTGTTCCTCTGCCTTATCTGTTCTCAGAATATTGCACTTCATACATTCTTCCTTTCCAATAAAGATGCACGAAGTTCGTCAAATGCGTCCTGCATCGGCGCCACTCGGCCGGATTTTACATCGTCTTCCGCCTCTGCCAACGTTTTCAAAAGCTCCAATTCAGATTTCATCCGATAGTAATCCTGAAGTCCAAGAACTGCTGTGTCACCACGCCCATTTACTGTAATAATAACAGCTTCCCTTGTTTCCTTGCACTGCTTGGATATTTCGCTGTAATGACTTCTTAAATCTGCTGACGGTCGGATTACTTTCTCCATGGTATCACTCCTATTCCCAACATTTCTTCATAGTCATATTGTATCTCAATATGACTATATTATCAATAAATATTCAGCGTTTCATATTCTGCATGGTTTTTGGGTTAGATCGGTTATCCAATATGGTATTTAACGGCTTTTTTGCTCTATTTTTCCATAAACCTTGCTCCCGATGATATTTTTGAAGGCCACAGCGTCTGTATATACAAAATTCATATAATCCCCCATACGAAATCCCCTTAGCGATATAGTCAAAAAACAAGCATACCCTGTTCATCATAGTTAAACATAGGGCCCCAGGCTACTTCCCAATAATATCCGTCATGGTCTGAGAAATAGGCGTGGTATCCTCCCCAGAAAACATCCTGAGGTTCTTTTACAATAACTACGCCAGCCTTCCTTGCAATTTCAATTATTTCATTTACCTCGTCCTTTGTCTTTACGTTATATGCCAGGGTAATTCCGGCAAAACCCGTACCCAACGGCAGCGGATTATCAGATGAAATATCTTCTGTCAAAAGGGATAGAGGATATAACTCGAATTTTGTCCCCGGCGTATTAAAAAAGATTACTCGAGGGCTGTCCTCAATTTCTTCTGTCTGAAATCCCAGACCGTCTCTGTAAAATTGGACTGAGCGTTTCATATCACGAACGCCCAGACAGATACAAGTTATTTTATTCATGATTTCCTCCTGATTATTGCCGAAAATACGATCATTCACATCGTTAGAATAATACTTTAATTCCCCCGAATTCGGGAGAATTATGATTCACTCTATGCTTTTCCGATTATTTAATTCTTTTGCGTTTTTACTTGTTATTACTTTTTTGCCTGTAGTGTCTTCAAGTTGTTTTCTTGCAGCATTGGCAACCTGTCCGCCTTGTCGGGCCACTGTTTTATTTTCCTCAAAAGTCACCGGTTCCTTTTGTTTTGAAATTTCCGTAGTTGAGGCTTCTGCCAACATATTAAGCACCAACTCAAGGTTAGTCATATTATCCCGTAAGTTCTCTTTTTTCAAGCCTTTAAGATTTTTATATTCTTTCGTACTCAGACTCGCCCATGCTTTTGTAATCTCATCTGTTAAGATTGCGTACTCAAGACCCTTTTTCACCCCTCGGCTATCCCATTCATCAGTTAATTCTTTTCTGATTTCGATTGTCTTTAACCTTTGGTCAATCCATTCTTTGGAGTACCCTTTTTTTAGATATGTAGTTAAAGCACGATCAATAGCAAGTTCAGGATCTGCAGTCTCATCAATTCTTTCGCTGCCGACCATTGCCAACCAAATTTTAAACGGCTCAGCTTTGGGCGAGGGAATTGATTGAATTAATCGTAAAAGCTGCTCTGTATCAGCTACATCTGTCATGCGCATTTTGCCGTCTGTAGCAACCATTTTCAAACCGTGACAATTTGTCACGGTTTCATTGCCTTCTCTTTTTAATCGCTCTTTCAATTTACGCCAGTAAGATTGGACGTCGACACTTTCTGTTAAGACACCCACTACATCTACAATTGAAAAATACCATTTTTCTTGTTCTTCGTTCCATACAACTCGGACTCTCTTATCTTTAAATAACTTAATTGAATTTTCTTTATCCATTATGACTCTCACCGCCTTCTACATTTAAATAACCCCGTCGAATTCGATTGGTTTACTTTCGATAGGTTTAAAACAAATCATATATACATATTACCAAACGTATGTTCTCTTTTCAATATATATTTGTCAATAAATTTATTGATATCGGACCAACAGACCTGTGCCTTGAAGCAAGTAGTTAAAATCTTCCTCAGTTAAAATATCAGACTCATTCTTTATGTATGGGTAAAATTTTACTCCAATCCTTTTTAAATACATTATTCTGCAGTATCTAATGATTTAAGCACTTTCAGGGCATCATTCAAAGCTCTGACATCATGAGTCCGAATGTAGTCCACCCCCTTGTAACTTAAATAAATCTCTGTCGCCAAAGTCGCCGGTCCTCGTTCAGCAACTGTTCGTCCACCCACGATCGCCCCTAAAAACGATTTGCGGGAAACCCCGACCAGCATCGGTAGATTAAAGTGGTCTTTCAAGCGGTACATATTTTTTAAAACATGGATGGAAGACTCCGGGTTGGATCCTAAAAAGAAGCCCATCCCGGGATCAAGGATAATTCTATCGGATGAAATACCTGCATTTTGTAGTGATTTTAGGCGTTTTGTAAAGAACTCTAGCATTTCAGCAAATACTTGCTCCGGTTTGGTCTCAACAACTGTGGCCGGCCCCAAACGCTGGACCGAATGCATAACTATGAGTTTGCAATCGGATGCCGCCAATTCGGGATAAATTTCGGGATGCGGAAATCCCTGAATATCATTTATATATTGGACTTTTCTTTGCAATACATATCTTTGAACCTCGGGATTAAAAGTATCAACCGAAATCGGAATATTCTTAGCAAACAGGTAGTCAATCACCGGTCTTAAACGGTCGATTTCTACTTGGGGCGGAATCGCTTTGGTCGCAGGATTGCTGGAAGCGGCCCCTATATCAATAATCGTAGCGCCGTCTTCGATAAGCCGCCGTGCTTTTTCCAAAGCTTTGTCCGATTTCAGATAAAGTCCGCCATCAGAAAAGCTATCCTCGGTAATGTTTAAAATGCCTAATACTTTTGGTGTTAATATCCTCATTAAATCAATCCTTTCCTAAAAATCATTTGCGCCATGTTTTCTTTTATAAAATTGCTTCGATCTGTTTTTTGCTTTTTTATCCAATATTTCACTCGAAAGCATGCGACAGGGGACGGTTATCTTTTGTCGCATTATGTTCTAAATATTATGTCTTTACTTATCCCCAGCAACAATGCCAGATTTCTGGCTGAAAGATCAGTTTTATTTTTGACCTCTTTAATTATGGTTCGGGTGCCGAAAGCCGATTCTTGAGAATCACTTCAAAAATCAAGCTGGCACTTTTTCCGGCGTTTTGTAACACTTAAAAATGACAGTGGCGCAGCACGGCTGAAAAAGAAACGTAATAGCCTGTTCGGTTGCCCATTCCAGCACCCTTCTTGCGTTTATGGCCCCAACTTTCAGGAAGTACCACAGTTTTGAGCGCACGTATCCCCTGACCGGCATCTCGTCAACCCGGTATTTGCGCCGCAGTACAGAAGGGATCCCCTCGACTGCATTGCGCAATCGCGTCAGCTGCTTGTATTCCGGTTCTCCCAGCAGCTTCCGATACTGCGCGCGCCGGATCGTCTTGCCGCTGATATGAACCAATCCGGTCTTCTTCTGGAACTTGACACCGCAGTGATGGCGCAACGGACACCGGCTGCAGGTCGTCTTGTTGAAATGGGCGTAATAGCTGTCACTCGTGGCTTTGTACTGGCAAGAAACGGGAGCCTGTCCGGCCGGGCACTGGACAATCGTCTGCGCGTTCTCATCGATCACATAATCGCTCATGACCGGATCTGGCGTCTTCCCGATTAAGGCCGTGGTGACCAGGTTGACTTGCTTCTGTTCGGCTAACGCCATCAGTTCATCACTGCCGTAGGCGCCGTCGGCCAGGATCGTAACTGGTTGCTCAGCACGGTCGGGCTCAGCTTCGATGACGCTTCGGGAAAAAGCCGCATCACTGTGTGTATTGGGCTTATAGTCCATGCCGGTAATAATAGCGCCGTTCTTGTCGCAGGTCTCGACGATGTTGCCGACATAGCCTTTATGCTTCTTGCCTGCTTTTTCCCGGTAGGTCGCATCTTCATCCGACGGGTTCTGCAGGCTCCTGGGGCTGATCTTGTCACGCAATTGCCAGCCGTCTTCTGTTGCTTCGGTCTGTTCGTCCACCATCCGCCGCAGCTGTTGGTATTCGCTCAGTTCCGCATAGGCATCACCCGTTAGCTCCAGCAAGCGCAGAGCATCGGTGAGTGCCGCGATCAGTTTGCTGCCGGCTTCACTGCTCCGTGTCCGGTACAAGGTCTCATTTTCATCATCCGCGTCAAGATACTTGAGCATCCGTGCATCGAGCAGGCCTGTTTCACCTGTCGCGTGGATGGCTTTGACCATCTGGCGCACGCAGCGATACACCAGTTCCAGCCGGCTCAGTTTCTTGCAGCTGGACGCCACCATCAGGCTGTCCATCCGTTTCATCTGGCCGCTGATGCCCAGCATCGCGACAAACGCATCGGCCAGGGATACCATCTCATCCTTCATCAGGTCGATGCCGGTTTCCTGTTCGTAGGCGTATAAGCGTTCCCGGAATCGGCTCAAGGTGCGGTCACTGACCGGTTGTTCGGCAAAACTGGTCGTATGCAGGGCGTATTGATAGCGGATATCGAAGAGAACCTCTTCCAGCAAATCGTCATCAGTATGACTAAATAACTCTTTGATGATCAGCATGCCCACAATCACGTTAACGGGCGTATTGGGCCGAGAAGCAGGATTATCACTGTAGAGAACGGCGAAACGGTCTTCGTTGATCTTGGGGAAGATGTGCTTGGAAAAAGCTTCAGACCAACCCTTCTTCAAGAATCTGCGTTCTCTGTCCGACATGCCAAAGGTGCTGTCATCGAGTGAAATCTGCTGGTTCCGATTCGCTACAAATGCCATGAAGCTTGACCGCCTTAGTCACATAATGTAATTATTTTATCATATTACAGCATATTTGTCCAGATTTATAGTTGCCCTAAGGTTTTGCTTTTGACACCCGAACCAATTATAGAGTTTCTCATTCTTCTATCCTGACAGGTCTGCAATTTATTAAGATCATAATCATATTGATTCAAACGCCTTCTCTTCGATATATTTTAGCCAAATTTTAACATATGCAAAATAATACGACAATAGAGTGCGACAACGGAGAAGAACGAAATCGCTAACGCGATGGTTTTAGAAATACGTTCGCTGTGATATTATTTGTATATACTCCCTCTTAAGCTTTCTTTTTTCTTCTTTAAGGATTTCCATCTAATCACCTTCATCACTAAATCTAAACCACTCCCTGCACTAAAGTGCAGGGGATTGTTTTGCGACTGAAAGTCGCCGCTCTGGCTGAAGCCAGCTGAAAGTTCTCACGCGGCTGCGTGCTGAAGGGCGTGGCTGAAGCTCACTC
>Ga0172382_10008193_pt1 | contig 14635 bp, 16 predicted proteins | sample Leawel138RmetaG_FD_122245 | JGI IMG/M metagenome (GOLD analysis project Ga0172382, IMG submission 122245) | Leachate microbial communities from a municipal landfill in Southern Ontario, Canada - Leachate well 138R metaG | ecosystem: Engineered > Solid waste > Landfill > Unclassified | place...
ACAAAATCTAATATTTTCCTCATATAGTTTACTATTTTTTTCTTAATTTTAATAAAATAATAACAGGGACGGAAACCATTATATACGATACAACAGTAGCAATAGCCGCCCCACTAATTCCCATTCTTGGAATTAATATTATGTTCAAAGCAATATTTAATATGGCACCGAATAAAGTAATGAAAAAGTATGTTTTTATATAATCCTCAGCTAATAAATATTTACCAACTACTACTCCAACAAAAACACCAACAGTAGACCAGACATAGATAGCTAAAACTGGTATAGCAGCTATGTATTGTTCTCCAAAAAGTCTTAATATCAAAGGTTCTGCTAGTAGCGTCACAACGATAGATATTAGAACAGCTCGAGCAAACATTAACAGGAATAATTATTATCACCTACTAGCATACGAAGCTCTGTCTGTTTTTCTAGCATTAATAATAGCCGGGAAAAAAGACGCACAAATAATTGTCGGAATTAAATTCCAAACCTCCGACAACTTAGTAGCTACAGAATAGATACCAACGGCTGACTCATCTATCATCATTTTAATAATAACCTGATCTATCCTCATGTAAATAGAAACGGAAACACTTGTCAACATTAAAAGCCATGACCCTGAAAGTATCTTTTTGGCTAAAGGATATTTAAACTTCCAGTCCATTATCCTTAACTTTGATGACTTATATGAAATTATTAAAAATACACTTAACAGTATTGATTCTAGCACATAAATTGCAACAAGCCAAATAACTCCCATTCCAGAAACAATCATAACAACCTTTAAAATTGAAGCTATTACTGAAGCTGAAAGCTGAGCCTTGACATTCTTTTTAGCTTCAACATTGGATTGGAAAAAAATTAATATAACATTAAAGGAATGAAAGACAAAAGTAAAAGAATGAAGAACTACTAAGAATTTAATGAGAGGCGACGATTCTATTGAGAATATAACTATAGAGCTAACAAGTAATGCTAAAAAACCACCTATTAACTTTAGCCTAAAAGAAGTCCCCATTAGTTCATCCCTCTTCTCCGGATACTTAACTAAGTCCCTGCTTAAAATACCATCCACTCCCAGGGTTGATATAAAAGCAAAAAGACCAGTAAAGGCCATGGCGTAATTTAAAACACCATAGTTTTCTGGCCCCAAATATCTAGCCATCCAAACTCCTACAAAAAAAGCAATACCCAAGCTAAACATCTGACCAAAAAACATCCAGCCAGTGTTAACGAAATACCTCTTAAAGCCTTCATGATTTAAAATCCAGCGCCATTTTTTTGGAACAAATTTATCTATTTTTAAAAAAATATTTTCTAAAATTTTTTTATTTTCTTTCATAATCAAGACTTAGCAAAATTAATCAAATCTTCATAATAATTATTATCAGCTTTTTTTAATGCTTTCAAATAGATATTACGAGCTTTATTTTCCTTATACAAATCATCAGAACCCCAGGAAAAATATTTTTTGTTAAAAATTTTTTTCATCATCAAGTCTGCTAATAAGCGAGAATGACGACCATTACCATTATTAAAAGGATGAATCGCTACAATCCGATGTTTTAGTCTAATAGCAATTTCTTCCTCAGCAAATATTTTATTTTCGATCCAATAAAAACAATCATCTAAGAGCTTTTTTAGCTCAACTGAGATTATCGGCCAATCAACTCCAATGTTCTTGTTTGAGGTTCTAAATTTTCCAGACCAAGACCAAACACTAGAAAACATTTTTTTATGCAGTAATTTAATAAAATCTTCTGACAAAAAACCATTTAAAACAATCTTTTTCCTGGAAAAATAAAAAATAGCCGACTCAATATTTTTCTGCTCAAACTCATCTAAATCCCTTTTATTATTAATAGTTTTTATAAGTAAACCATCTAAATCATCGTTATCCAAGGGAGTTTCTCCTTCTAAATAGTTAAAAATTAATCCCATAATATTTTTTCTTGATTAACTATAATTTTATCGGCTCTTTCCTTGATAGCTCTTTTAATCCTGAGACGAGAATTAGCTTGATTCTCAAGCTGCATATTCTTATCACTCCTTAAAACTATTTCCCTGGCAACATCATAAGCTCTTTTTTTAACAATCTTCTGCAAACTGCTCTTAGGAGCAGAAAAGCCATAAACAAATTTTAAACCCAAAGAATTGGCAATATCTTTTAGTATGTTTAAACTAATTGTCCCTTCTTTTTCCCTATCTTCCATTTCTTTAACACTTTGAGGAGTAACTTTTAATCTTTTAGCTAACTGCTCCAAGGACATACCTAGAGAAACTCTAAGAGACTTAATCCAAGCATCCCTCAAGGGTTCAATTTTGTCTATTCTGTTATAGTAAGAAATTCTTCTATCTAATTGGTCTCTTTGAATCTTTTTTATATCTTTATTCATAAGGTTATAGCCTTAATTTATTAAATATTTTTTAAGGTTATAGCCTTAAAAAATATTTAATAAAAAACAATTTTAATCAATTTTTATAATAACTTTATTATATATTAACTAAAAATATACGTCAAATAATAAATTGCAAAGAATTAAACAGTATTAAGGGGATTGGAACTCTTTTCCAATCCCCTTATAAGTTTGAAGTCTATTTCGATTATTACAATACTTTCACGATATAACGCCTATCTCCTATGCAAATTAAATTCTAACCTCAGTCTCTCTCCTGGGTTCGCTTTATAGATATGATCTAGGATATTATCTATTCTTGTCTCAGCTTCTTCCCTGCTTAAGCTACCTTGGAAGTTAATACCATAGACCTCTTTAATCTTAACTGTCATATTCTCCTTATTCTGAGTCATGGTGTTGTATAGGTTGTTTCTAGTAAAGCAAAAAAGGGTTAAAAAGCACAAGGTGACAACAACAATGGTAGTAGTTAAGGTAAATATCTTAAAAATAGTCTCATTATCCATTATGAAGACACCTGAGATAATTAAAATTGTTGGAAATATTAAAGCTGGATTAATTTTAAAATACCAGAAACCAAAATTATTACCTAAAAGAAGAACACCTAGCAATATTATTAATAAACCAAAGAAGGCTTTTGAATAATCTAGTTTAATGTATTTCTTTTCTTTTTTTGTTTTATTCTCTGCTTTATTTGTCTTTTTTGTTTTTTCACTCATATTATTTTCTTTTAAATAAAATAATAAGTCCAAGCAATACTAATGCTAATGGCCAAAAATTAGACCAAAACTTACTCAAATCGAAGAAGTTAGAAAAAAAGTATATAAATCCTAAAAAGATAAGAAAAGCACCAAGAAGAAATCTACCATTGTCATTTTCTTTAGTTATATTCTTAACTTTTTCTCCCACTTCATATACTTCAGCCCTATTAATAGCTCCTTTCTCGGAAGGTATTAAAACAGCACAAACTAAATATATTAATAATCCAGAACCACCACCAAAAAGAAGAATGATAAATACTAAACGAACTATAATTGAGTCTATGTTTAAATATTCAGCTAAACCACCACAGACACCAAAGAGCATTCTATCCTTAGACGAACGATAAAGTTTTTTTGTGTTTTTCATATAATTTTTAATTATTTATCTTCTTTATTTATTCTTTTAAGAAGGTCAAATCTTTGACTAAAATGTCTTAAATCAATATTATCCCTACTATCACCCTCTTTTAACCTTTCTTCTAAGTGTTTTTCAGCTTCAGCTAACTTATCTTTAGTCATTATATATTTATCATACTTATCTCCATCTCTTAAATTGTCAGTTACAATATAGTTATCATCCTCTCCTTCTATGATACTATTATACTTTTTTATCTGATCCTTATCTATGAATTTATAACCATTTCTTCTAGCCCACTCTATAACACTCTTTTGCCCGGTATTAATTAGAAATTTATCTACACTATTATTATCTTTAACCATTATAGTTAAAAATTCTTCAACTTTAGATAAAAACATACTAGAATTAATGTCAGTACCCTTTAACTCCCCTCTTTTAACCTCTCTGTGGACCTGAGAAAGACAACTAATCGCCCTCTTATATTTAAAGTCAATTAAACTATTGTTATTTTCATCTTTTAAATAGAAAGAGATAAAACGACCAGAAGTCTCCACCTCAAAATTAAGCCTCTCTGAAACCTTCTCTTTTAAAACTAAAACATCATGAGAGCCATCTTTAATTTTTTCGTTGGCCTCAGCTAAACTTTCTAGAACTTTTTTTTCATCTAATTTCCTGGAAAAAAAGCTCTCCTCCTTTTCTGTTGTTGGTCTTTCAAAATTCATAAGTTTTCTATATTAATAATAGCACTATAGCTCCATTTTAACAAGTCATATAGGCTCATTTTAAACATAGGAGCACTAGAGGTTGTCCACCTCTTTCAAGTTGAATGATAAAATGTTTGATTGATGACCATCGCTTGATGGTTTATCAAATAGGAATTTTCCAATAAATTTTTTATCTTCTAAGAAATATGGAACCCAATGCTCGTCATCTGGCCACATAAGATCAAAAGGTATTTCTTCTATATTAAACCATTTTGGCATCATTTCCTCTGTTTCCGTTGGTTCATTGTTAAAACTAGTAATATTAAATATATGAACCTCAAGAATTTCAGGCGAATTTTCAAATTCAAACTCTAAAACACCAATTTTTTCCAGCTCTCTAGCAATAACCCCAGATTCCTCATGCAGCTCGCGAACTACTGCCTCTTCTATGGTCTCACCTTTTTCCACCTTGCCCCCAAAACCATTCCATCTACCAACCCCAAAACCCCTCTTCTTTAATCCAAGAAGAATCTTTCCCTCTTTACGTATCATTGTTAGTGTTAATTGTTTTTTCATATTATTTTAATTCTTTCTTTTTATTATTCTCTAAAAAATTATTTTTTGAAATAACTGACTTACCTGTTTGTTTTTCTAATTCATTTTTTGCTTTCCTGGCCACTCCGCCACCCTTTTTAGCAACTTTTCTATTTTCCTTAAAATCTTTTGGCTCAACTTTTTTAGAAATTTCAGTAGTTGAAGCTTCGGCTAACATATTTAAAACTAATTCTAGATTAGTCATATTGTCTCTCAGATTTTCTTTTTTTAAATTTTTAATTTTCTTATATTCTTTAGTTCTTAGCCCCGCCCAAGCGAAAGTAATATCATCGGTATCGGCTGTATCTGTCAAATAATATTTACCGTCACTGGCTATCATTTTCAGTTGGTGACATTTTGTCACCACCTCACTACCCTCTTCCCGCAATCTTTGAGATAATTTATTCCAATCTATATATTTAACAGTGCCTCCGCAAACACCAAATACTATATACCAATCTTTTAAATGCTATTTAATTATCGTTTATGTTTAATACTAATTATAAAGGTCGGAGGAAGACTTAACGTACTCAACTAACTCTTGATCTATTTCGAAGATATCATTATCATTTTGATTTAACAAAATTTCATTAATGTTGTTTTTAAAAATCAACAAAGACTCTTTGTCTAGATTATCAAGAAAAGAATCCAAATAAGAGTCAAGAATTTCTTCTTGTTCAACATCAAATTCAACAGAACCTTTTTCTCTAATAATTTGATTTTTTTTATTATTAAAAACACTCAACAAGCTTTGTAAGTGAGCTAAAATTTGAAAAACGCTTTTTCTTTTAGCTTGACCCTCATAGAAGCCAGAGTTGTCACAAACTCGACAAGGATATTCGCATTCATTAGCTTTCTCATAATTATATATGACATTTTCCAACTTTAAATCAGATAAAATCTCCGCCTCACCTCTTTTGTATAAATAAGCCATGGAATAGGCCAGATCAGAAGAAACATCGGAAATATTAAACAAGGACTCACTTTCATTGTTTAAATTATTTATATAATGAGCAATATTTTTTCCAGGAAGATACTCTTTGGCTATAAATCTCATATTTTTACCATCGAAATCTCTCTCGAGATAGCCTAAATACTTCTGCAAGATAGGATTATCTTTTCCAATAGGTGATTTAAAAACTAATTTTTCTTGAGCTGAATTACTTTCTTCGTCTTTAACATTCCTAAGATCTGTTGATAATGTAAAAGATATTTTGTCTCCACTGTTCAAATAGCAATCAATTTTATTAACCCTCCTATTTAAACCAATGTCTAAATCTATATTCTCCGCATTTAAGGAATCAAGATTATCAACATTATCATCCGATAAATAATCACTAATATCAACATGGACCAAATCTTCCAATTCAATATTTTTAATAATATTTTTTAAAAATGTTTTGTTGTTTTCTTCTACAGAAAACAAAGAGGCTATCATTTTTAAATGAATTTTCCCAGATTCAGAGTCAGGATTAATGTTTACAAACTTAATATTGTTTATAAGTTTCTCGTATTTTTCCAGAACAGAAGAATCAATACCCATTCTTTCTAATTCTTTCGACAATTTAAATCCCTTTTTTTCTAAATTTTCCATAAAGATATTATTATGTGTTATAAAAGTGAAATACTTTTAAGCACCACAACACTTCTTATATTTTTTTCCACTACCACAAGGACAAAGGTCGTTTCTACCAACCTTATTACCCTCTTCATCTTTAGCTTTATCCTTAACTAAATCTACGGTACCAGTATCATTTACCATCCTCCTGGCCATTTCTTTGGCTGGAGCTGAGAATCTAGTTGCTCTTTCCATAATACTTGGAGCCATAAAATTACTTACATCTCCAGTTTTGTATATAGAATAAACAACCTGTCTTTGTATCAGACCAATAAGTTCATGATACATTCTATAGGCTTCTTTCTTGTATTCAACTAGCGGATCTCTTTGACCATAACCACGAAGACCAATGCCTTTTCTTAAGTAATCAACTGTTTCTAAATGTTCTATCCATAAATTATCAATAGAGCGAAGAAGTATTCCTTTTTCAATATCTACAAAATTTATCTCAATATTGTCAAAACCTTCAGCCATCTTTTGATAATTTTCTCTAGATAGATTTATTAAATATTCAGTAAGTTCAGCCCTAACATCCTCTTTAATCTTCTTACTATCCTTATATGACAACACCTTATCTCTCTGTTCTGTAGTTAAGGTAAAAATACTGTTTGTAACTTCATATATTTCTTTAAAATTCCAATCAGAATAATCATCATAAGCAGTATGGAAGATTACAACTTGAGATATTTCGTCTTCTATCATCTCTGAAATGATAGAAGAAAGAGTTTTTTCGTTTTCTTCTTTAGTCTTCTCATAAATATCTAAAACCTCTCTACGTCTTTTATATATAGCTTCCCTATGCTTATTAATAACATCATCATATTCAACTACGTGCTTACGTAAATCAAAATTATTACCCTCAACTCTTTTTTGAGCTGACTCAATAGAGTTAGATACCATCTTATTCTGAATTGGCATATCCTCTGGCATTCTTAGAGTATTCATAACACCCTTTAATCTATCTCCACCAAAGATTCTCATTAAATCATCATCAGCTGAAATATAGAATTGGCTAGAACCAGGATCACCTTGACGACCAGCACGACCACGTAACTGATTGTCAATTCTCCTTGATTCATGTCTCTCTGTTCCAATAACATGAAGACCTCCTAATTCCTTAACCTTCTTTTGATCTTCTCCTTCTGGTGGGTTACCACCTAGAATAATATCAACACCACGACCAGCCATATTAGTAGCAATGGTTATTGACCCAGGCTTACCTGCTTGTGATATTATCTCAGCCTCTCTAAAGTGATTTTTAGCATTCAAAATATTTGGTCTAAGACCTTCTCTTTCCATCATTAAACCAAGAAGTTCATTATCCTCAATAGAAACAGTACCAATTAAAACTGGCTGTCCCTTAGCACTCCTTTCTTTAACTTCTTCAATAACAGCCTTAAATTTACCGTCTTTAGTCCTATATATTAAATCATTATAATCTTGCCTAACATTCGGCTTATTAGTCGGAATAACTATTGTCTCCAATTTATATATCTTGTAGAACTCCTCAGCCTCAGTAACCGCTGTACCTGTCATACCAGATAGTTTTGGATACATTCTGAAATAGTTTTGGAAGGTTACAGTAGCTAAAGTCTGTGACTCTCTCTGAACAATAACTCCTTCTTTAGCTTCTATTGCTTGATGAAGACCCTCACTGTATCTTCTTCCAGGCATCATACGTCCTGTAAACTCATCAACAATTATTATCTCCCCATCCTTAACTACATAATCTTTATCCCTCTTAAAAAGAACCTGAGCTTTTAAGGCTTGTTCAATATTGTGAACATCTTTAACACCTCCAGCTACATAGATATTCTCTACACCTAAAAATTTTTCCATTCTAGATATGCCACCTTCTGTTAAAGTGGCAGCTCTCATTTTTTCATCTACATTATAGTCATCTCCTTCGTTTAATCTTTTAACTAATTCAGCAAATCTGAAATATCTATCGTTAGATTCTTCAGCTGGAGCTGAAATGATAAGTGGAGTTCTAGCTTCGTCAATTAAAATTGAGTCGATTTCATCAACTATACAATAATAGAAATCTCTCTGTACCATCCTATCAAGGCTGGTAACCATATTATCTTTTAGATAATCAAAACCAAACTCATTATTAGTTCCATAAGTAATATCACAACTATATGCTTCTTTTCTGCTAACCTTTCTAAATGGTTTTAGTTTGGGATCAAATTCACCTTCATCATTAGCTTCTGGGTCATAAATATATGCATTATCATGAACTATGACACCAGTTGTAAGGCCCAAAGAATAGTATACTGGAGCCATCCAGCCAGCACCAACCCTAGAAAGATAATCATTAACAGTAATTAAATGAGCACCCTTACCCAAAAGAGCATTAAGATAGAGTGGTAAAGTAGCTACCAATGTTTTACCCTCACCAGTTTTCATTTCAGAAATTTGCCCACGGTGTAAGACAATTCCACCAATTAACTGCACATCATAATGTCTTTGTCCCAAGACACGAAAAGAAGCCTCTCTAACGGCAGCAAAAGCCTCTGGCAGTAAAGCATCCAGAGCCTTTTGACATTCTTCAAAGTTATCTTTATTTAAAGAGCTTAAACGCTCTCTAGCTTCAATTGTAAAATTCTTTAAATCTTCGTCACTTCTCTCTTTAAAAGATGGTTCAAAAGAATTTATCTTATCAACTATAGGTTGTATAGCTTTGACTATTTTTTCATTAGGATCGCCAAAAACCTTGTCCCAAAATCCCATATTTATATATTTATTTAAATTATTATTGTCTTCTTTCTTTAGCTTGTTTCTTTTCTTTGTGCTTTTTAATCATTAAAACTAAATGATCTTTAACTTTGTCCACTGCTTTATTAATTGTTGTTTCACTTTTCTCAACCCTTAAAACCTTCCCAACAACAAAAAGATTAACTTCAACTCTATACACATCACCATTTTTTTGATCACTTGGAATATTTTCCAATTCAACATCACAGTTTGTGACCTTTAAATCACCCAGATATTTCTCTACCATATTCATTTTCTTTTCAACATAATCTTTTACTGTATCACTTAAGATCACTCTACTTCCTTTGATTTTAATATTCATACTTTTAAAATTTAATTATTAATTAAATAATCCAATTATATCTTTAAAGGTTACAAAAACAACTAAAAGCATCAAAAGCATAAAGCCAAAATTATTCAATAATGCTTCTATGCTTTGCTTTATTGGACTTCCTTTAATTCTTTCTATTAAAAGGAAAAGTAACCTGCCACCATCTAAGGCTGGAAATGGTAATATATTGATTATAGCTAAATTAAGAGACAAAAGAGCGGTAAAATGGATTAGGTATACTATCCCCATTCTAGCCATATCACCAGTTAAAACAGCTATACCAATTGGACCAGCAACTTCAACATTCATTGGTTGACCAATTATTAAACCTCTTAGCATGTCAAAAAGAGTGTAAATAATTAACCATAGAAATGCAAAAGTATTTTTAAATCCTTCTATTAAGGCTAAATACCAAGGATACTTAACAAATGAGGTATTTGCCATACCTATACCAACTATATTTCTACCTAAATCTTCATCGAATTCTGGAGCAAGTGACAAGTTAATTAATTCACCCTCTCTATCTACTGTCATTGTGATTTCCTTAGAAGGGCTATCTATGGCACTCTTAACCTTTTCTTCATCATTAACCATTTCTCCATTAATGTCCATAATTACGTCCATAGGCATTAAGCCGGCATTAGACGCTGGAGAATCGCTAACAACCTGGAAAATTCTAACTACTGGTTCTGAAACTTTAACCCCTTTTGGCATATTTGACTGATCAATTGATTGATGAGATCCAATCATCAAATTAATTGATATCAAAATCCAAGCCAAAACTATATTCATAATAACACCAGCAGAGATAACTATAGCTCTCTTCCATATTTTTTGAGATGCAAAGCTATCTTTATCACCAGATTCGTCACCGTTTTCACCCTTAATCTTAACAAAGCCTCCGATTGGAAAAGCATTTATTGAATAAATAACATCAGAATTATCCTCTATTTTCTTATTACCAAAAATCTTTCTCCATCTACCTTCTTTGTTTTTGTACACAGAAAAAACTCTCGGAGGAAAACCAATACCAAATTCATCAACTTTAATACCCAGTCTTCTAGCTGAGAAAAAATGCCCCGCTTCATGAGCGAATATTAAAACTGATAAAACTAAAACAAAAATTAATATAGTAATAAACATAATATTTTATTAGATCTCCATTATCTCTAATTCTTTTTTATCTCTAATTTCTTTAATTAAACTATTCAATTTATCAACTTCCTCATCTAAGTCTTTGATAAAACGAAACTTATCGTCTTCACCAATTTCTTTATCTGAAAAAGCATCTTCAATCGCTGACTTAACCTCGTCCCTTATTTGACGAATTGATACCCTAGCCTTTTCTTGTTTTTCATTAACTTTTTTAACAGCATCTTTACGATTCTCTTCTGTCATTTGAGGAATGCTAAGCCTTATCTTTTCTCCGTCATTTAAAACACCTACGCCCAAATTAGCTTCAATTACAGCCTTTTCAATACTCTTGGTAACAGCCTTATCCCAAGGAGTTAAAATTAAGCTACGAGAATCACCTACGACAATATTACAAACTGCATTTAAAGGATTTTTAACTCCGTAAGCTTCTACCACAACTCCATCCAACATAGCTGGATTAGCTCTACCAACCTTAACGGTTGATATGTCTTTCTTGAAAAAATCTATACTAGCATCAAATTCGCTTTTCTTTTCTTGAATAAAATTGTTCATATTTTTCAAATTAATTATTAATTATTTCTTTGGCGGTTTAGCAATTCCAATATATATAATATTTGGGTTGTTAAAATCAATCAAAATGGAAGATGCTATCCTGCTACTAGGTAGTTGTCTAACTGACCAAGAATTTCCACCATCAACAGATCTAAAGAAACTAGTATTAGTAACATAAAAAATCTCATCAGCATTTTGTGGATTAACTGCTACGGCGTTTATAGCTGAATCTTTTTCTGGTGTAAGTAAACTTAACTTTAACCAACTTCTACCGTCATCAAAAGATCTAACTATAACCTTATCAGTGGCTAGGAGTATAGAGCCATCAGAATGAGAATATACTAAACTCTTAAAATTAACACCTAAAGAAAACTCTTTTAACTCTGAGCCATAATCTGTCCAGTTAGTATTGTCAAACCTATTTTTATACTGTTCTAATTCCTCTAAACTAGCCCCACCAGAAGAGTTAAACTTATACATACCATTTTTAACAGTAGCAACAAAAACTGTCCTACTGTCTTTTGGATTAATAAGTATCTCCTTAACACCATCATTCAATCTTTGTATGGCTCTCCAAGTATTACCACCATCTAAGCTTCTCAAAACATCACCCCTGCTTGTGCCAAGATATACATTGCTAGAATTATAGTGATCAATAGCTACAGCAGTAACACCCACTCCAGTATTATTATCAAAATATGTTTGAACAAAATTTCTTCCACAGTCTGAAGTTCTGAATAATTTATTTTCTAGAGCTGCAAAATATGTACACTTATTTTTATTATCTACAGCTACAGCATTAACAGTAGAGCTAGAAGGAAGGGCTAAAACTTTATTCCAGCCACGAGTAATATTGTATGTATAATACAAACCGTTATCAATACTAGCTAAATAAATAGCGGAACTATCACCTGGATCTATAACTAACTTACTTACGTCGGTATTTGCTATACTGCCAGGAGTTCCAGAAATTGTCGGAATAAGTGACATTTGCCTCCAAGTTTCTCCACTGTTAGCAGAGATAAATACACCACCGTCATTAGCGGCAGTACCCTTGGTGCTTATAGAGCAAGAACTAAGAACAAAAGCCAGACAAAGTACTACTATCAACTTAATTTTTTTCATATTTTTTTTAATTATTACTAATAATAACTCTAATTATTATATATAATTTATACGTTTACTGCAATATATTCTAAAACTGATTTTATATTCATATTTGCCTTTATATAATCCTTAGCCTTGTTAATATCAAACTCTAACTGTTGAAGTTTCTTACCATCAATTTCAATCCTTCTTAGGTCATCTATGATAAAACTATTTTGAACCAACTCCCCTTTATTAACTGACAAGAGCATAAGGTCTCTTACAATAGTCTCCCATATCTCTATAATGCTATACTCCCCCTCTTTAACTAAGTATGGGACCATAGAAACTCTCTGGTGAATTCCAATAGAGAAAAAAGAAGCTAATTCCTTTACCGTCTCAATATACTCATTTAAATTATTAATTAAACTATAGGCTAAAGATATTCTACCGGCCGATATTTTAGCTATAATTTTGGCCTCAGAAGGTTTTAATTTAAAATCTTCAATTAGTGTGTCATATATAAAATCAAAGCTGGCTAAACTAAAATTAAATAATCTAGATCTGGATATTATAGTTTTAGGTATCGCGGAAATATCATCAGTTGTCATAATAACAACCATCTTAGTCTTGAACTCTTCTAAAAGCTTCAAAAGAGCATTAGCTGAACTCTGATTTAAATTTTCCCCATTCTTAATAACAACAACCTTATATGAATTTAAAAAAGAACTTAAAGATAATCTAGATATTAAATCCCTAACTTGTTCAATCGAAATATTCTTTTTACCATCCTCTTTTTCTATTAAGAAAAAATCAGGACTAATATCTAAAATATTATCCCTCCCCATTAACTCACTATTACCTTTTATAAATATATTCTTAGCGAAAGCTTGGGCTATGGAAAACTTACCAAGAGCCTTTGGCCCAGAAAAAATATAAAAATTAGCCAAGGAATCTTTGGCTATATTTTTCTCTAAAATATCTAAAATATTTAAATTAGAATTCTTCGGCCAGTTATAGTTCATATATTAATACATTATAAAAACAAGGATATTATATCAAATTTAAAAAGAAAATACAAAAAAGCAACCTATTTCTAGGTTGCTTTAAATAATCTAATTTTAAAACAATTACTGGTAAATCCAAATACCACCATTGAAAACAACAGCTGCTATTTTATTACCATCAGCAGAAGAATCAACTGAATACCAAAGCCTTGAACCGGCTGATGTTTGCTCCGTCCAAGTAGCACCAGAATCATCAGATGTATAAATATACCCTCCGTAGACAACTGCCGCTAATTTACTTCCATCAGCAGAAGACGCAATAGAATACCAAGATCTTGAACCAGCTGATGTTATTTCGGTCCATGTAACGCCAGAATCACTAGAAGAATATATATATCCATTTATAATTTCACCCTCATTTTCAGATTGTGGCACTACTGCAAATATTTTAGTTCCATCAGAAGAAGATGTAATAGACTGCCAAGGTCTTGAGCCGGCTGATGTTGCCGTAGTCCAGGTCGCACCAGAATCATTTGAAATATAAATATTTCCCCAAGGAACAATGGCTGCTAATTTTGAACCATCGGCTGAAGAAGTGATACTTTTCCAATTTCTAGATCCAGCGGAAGTTCTTGCTGTCCAAGTAACGCCAGAATCATCAGATGTGTAAATATAATTATAAGCAACTGTAGCGGCTAATTTAACACCATCAGCGGAAGATGTTATTGATTGCCAGCTCCTTGTACCGGCAGATGTTGCTTGTGTCCAAGTAGCACCAGAATCACTAGAGATATAAATATTATCAGAATCTGCAGCTGCTAATTTTGTACCATCATCAGAAGAAGATATTTGCTTCCACCACATTTGGCCAGAACCAGTTTGTTCAACCCATGTAGCACCAGAATCACCCGAGGTGTAGATATAATTACCACTACCAGATCCAACTGCTATCTTGCCTCCATCTGCTGACAAAGAAACAGAAACCCAAGGCTTTGAACCATAAGTAAAGTTAGATTCCAGCCATTCTGGCTCGCTAGATTCAGTAGACAGACATTCAGTAGTCAATCCTCCTGGTGTCATACATAATGGTCCAGGTGATATATCTGATACTTGTTTACCTGAACAGAAAGATATTTGATATGTATCCCCATTTTCACTACCTGTATAGGTATAATTATTACTCTCAGGAGAACAATCTCCATCCGCTGGTGTAGGAGCTAATGGCAACTGATACATAAATGTTTCACCTGTAGATGATGACACTATACTATCCCAAGAATTAAATTCTTCTGTAG
>Ga0172382_10008195_pt1 | contig 14634 bp, 22 predicted proteins | sample Leawel138RmetaG_FD_122245 | JGI IMG/M metagenome (GOLD analysis project Ga0172382, IMG submission 122245) | Leachate microbial communities from a municipal landfill in Southern Ontario, Canada - Leachate well 138R metaG | ecosystem: Engineered > Solid waste > Landfill > Unclassified | place...
AACACCACCCACAACGGCACCTCAAACGCACCGATCAAGCCGCCGGCAAAAAGCAAGCCGGTGATGATTCCCATGGTCTTTTGCGCGTCATTGCCCCCGTGACCCAAGCTGTAGAATGCCGCCGAAAACAATTGCAAAATTCTGGACCATTTGTTGACGGCGGCCGGCGAACGCTTGTAGACAACCCACGCGGAGGCGACTTTAAACAAATACCCCAGGCCCAAACCAATCGCCGGCGCGACAACGATAAAAAGAAGGGTCTTCGCCCAGCCGGCCCACAAGATCACGCCAATGCCGGCATTGGCCACCGCGGCGCCGGCATAACCGCCGATCAGCGCGTGAGACGAACTGGTCGGCAACCCTTTATACCAGGTGAAAAAATTCCAGCCGATGGCGCCCAGCAGGCCGCAAAAAATCACGACCGGGGTAATCGTTTTGATATCAACCATCCCCGCGCCGATGGTCTTGGCCACCGCGGTGCCAAAAATCATAAACGCGATAAAGTTGAAAAACGCCGCCCACAACACCGCGTATTTCGGCGCCAGCACTCTTGTGGAAACCACGGTGGAGATTGAATTGGCCGCATCGTGCATTCCGTTGGTGAAATCAAACACCAATGCCGTGAAAATGATAAAAATAATAAAAATCAAATCCGGAGTCATTGCTTGGTTGCCGGCCGACGGCGGTTATTGGTTCTTGATCAATATTGACTCAAACATATTGCCCACGTTTTCACAGCAGTCAATCGCATTTTCCAAGGTTTCGTAAATTTCCTTGAGCTTGATGATCTCAATCAGTTTGCCGCAGGACACGTCCCGCGCCGCCATCAATCCGCCCAGCGCCCGGCGGTTGATTTCATCCCCCTGATTTTCCAGATCATTCAGCCGGCGGCAACGATGGTGCAGGCTTTCCCGGAATTTTTTCACGTTTTTTATCTCCCGCACGCCGTCCTTGATCTCGCGGCCGGCGGCAATAATTATCCGGACATAATTCTCCATCTCTTCGGGAAAAGGCGGAACGATGTGATATATTGAAATCCGGTTGACCGCTCTTTCAATGAAATCAACAATGTCGTCAAGATTCTGGCGCAACAAATCAATGTCTTCCCCATCCAGCGGCGTGATGAAATTGCGGCGCAGATTTTCAATCAATTCATGGCCGATTTCATCGGCGCTCTGTTCCAGCACTTTCAGTTTTGCCGCGACCTCTTTGATTTTTTGCGGATCTTTGACGGTCACCGACAAAAGCCGCGCGGCTTCGCCGATTTTCTCGGCTTGTTTTTCAAAAAGCTGATAAAAAGCACCGTCTTTGGGAAATAAACTGATCATATTGTGTTCAAATGCCAAAAAATCAGCCGCCCGGGCTGACTTTCAAACAAATTTAAAAACCAAAAGCCAAACCGGCAATGCGTTTATTAACAAACGATTTGCCGGAGTCGCGACGATTTTTCAAAATTTCAGTCATAATACCATCTAACAACGCACTTGCGAACGCAACCCCTTTGGCAAAATATCCAACAAGATTTGCCGGTGGACCTGGCGAGAATCGGACTCGCGCTTCCGCAATGCGAATGCGGCGTCTTACCACTTGACTACAGGCCCAAGGCGCGATAACGCGCAATTTTCAATAATCAATTTTCAATTTTCAAACAAACCCAAACAACAAAATCCAAAATAAATATCAAAATTAAAAACTACAAATACTTTTTCAGTTCTTTCAGGCTTTTGATTTTGACAATGGGCGGCGCGACATTTTTAATTTTGCCGCCGCGGTCCAGCAAAATCGGCTTAATGCCCAATGACTGCGCCGGAAAAATGTCGTTTTCCAAACTGTCGCCCACCATTGCCGTTTCTTCGGGATCGGCCTTCATTTTTTCCAACACCGCCAAAAATGCCGCCGGATCGGGCTTGGCCGCGCCGGTAACATCAGGCGAAAAAATTTCAAAATGGCGCAATTCGTAAATGTCAGCAATGGCAAACTTTGGACTCAAAGTTAGAATCGCTTTGCCCTGCGGCAATTTGGTCGCTTCGCCGGCATCGCCAAACAATTTATGGACCGGTCTTTTTCCCAGAAACGCCGCCAGCGCCTCGCGACGGTCGCTTTCCAGCACGATGCCCAGTTTTTGGATAATCCTGTCGGCAAATTCCTGCCAGTTTCGGGCAAGCAAAAGGCAATCGGGCAAAACCTCGGCCAGCCGGCCGGCGGTTTTTTCTTCGCTCACGGGCAGATTGAATTCTTTCAACCTTTCAAACACCCGGCGCGGCCCCGCCGGGTTGTAATCGCCCAAAGTACCCGAAAAATCAAAAATAACCAGCCGAATCATAAGGCCAGACTATCAGAAAAATCGCCTCAAATCAAGCCCTGCCCGCCCCGTTCGGAAAGATTTTTTCTTTGGCAAAACATCAGAATTTTTTGAGCAGGATGACGATTTTTTCTTTTTCCACCTCCAAAACACCGCCTTCAATCTCTTTTTCGATTTCTTTGTCTTCGGCGGTGATTTTCATTTTTCCGGCTTTCAAAACCGAAATCAGCGGCATATGGTCGGGCAAAACGGCAATCTGCCCCGATTGCGCGGGCAAGATCATTCTTTTTGCCTTTCCGGAAAATTCAATCCCTTTGGGCGTGATAATTTCAATATCCACGGTAATAAATTTAAAATGTTAAAATCAAAAATCAAAATTGGGGAACTTTTATATATCGTTGAAATTTTTTCAAAAAATTTCAACTCCAAAATTTTTAATTTTTATTTTTCAATTTTTAATTTTTGATGACTTCCTCAATGCCGCCTTTCATATAGAAATCGCTTTCCGGCCGGTCGTCAAATTCGCCCGAGATTATTCTTTCAAACCCTTCAATCGTCTGCTCCAGCTTGACATATTTGCCGGGCTTGCCCGAAAAAACTTCGGCCACGAAAAACGGCTGGGTCAAAAACTTTTGGATCCGGCGCGCGCGGTTCACCGTGAGCTTGTCCTCGTCGGGCAATTCTTCCACGCCCAGAATCGCGATGATATCCTGCAATTCCTTATAGCGCTGAAGGATTTGCGCCACTCCCGACGCGACGCGGTAATGCCGCTCGCCCACGATGTGGGGATTGAGGATTGACGATGTCGTCGCCAGCGGGTCCACCGCGGGGAACAATCCCAGGGAAGCGACGTTGCGACTCAACACCAGCGACGAATCAAGGTGGGAAAAGATCGCCACCACCGCCGGATCGGTATAATCATCGGCGGGCACGTAAACCGCCTGCATTGAAGTGATGGACCCGTCCTGTCCGGAAGTGATTCTTTCCTCCAACGATCCCATTTCGGTGAACAGCGTCGGCTGGTAGCCGGTCTGCGACGGAATGCGCCCCATCAGCGCCGACACTTCGCAACCGGCCAAAACAAACCGAAAAACATTGTCCACGAACAGGAGGACGTCTTTTTTCTCTTCGTCGCGGAAATATTCCGACACCGCCACCGCCGAAAACGGCACGCGGAAGCGCACGCCCGGCTGATCCGACATCTGGCCGAAAAACAGCACCGTGTTGTCCAAAGTCTTGCTTTCTTTCATTTCCAGATAAATATCGTTGCCTTCGCGCGTCCGCTCGCCCACGCCGGCAAACACCGACACCCCCTTGTGAACCTTGGCAATATTGCGGATGAGTTCCTGGATGAGCACGGTTTTGCCCACGCCGGCGCCGCCGAACAGGCCGATCTTGCCGCCCTTGGGCATCGGGCACAAAAGGTCAAGCGCCTTGACGCCGGTTTCCAAAATCTCCACTTCGCCCTTTTGCTCCACATAGTCAGGCGCTTCGCGAAACACCGAATAGCGCGTGCCGCCCTTAACGTCGCCCAGTCCGTCAATGGGATTGCCCAGCACGTCAAACAGCCGCCCCAGCGCCGCCTTGCCGGTGGGCACCGAAATTGTCCGGCCGGAATCCTTCACTTCCTGACCGCGGCGCAATCCCTCGGTGGGCCCCATCGCCAGACAGCGCGCCGTGTTGCCGCCCAGATATTGCTGGACTTCCAAAACCAAATTTTTGCCGGTGACATCAAGCGCGCCGCCCAGCGCCGGCAGTTTGCCTTCTTCAAATTCCGCGTCCACCACCGGACCGATTATTTGCGTGATTTTAGCCATGTAATTATTACAGAAATTTTTAATTTTAAATTTTTAATTTTTAAATAATTCGTAAATTTGGAAATTTTTAAAAATTAAAACATTAAAAATTGTTTGAAAATTAAAAATTATAAATTATAAATTTTATCCCAGAACTTCTTTCGCCGAGGAAATTTCGCACACTTCTTTGGTGATCTGCTCCTGCCGCGCCTTGTTGTATTCCAGCGTCAATTCCGCCACCCGCTCCCGCGCGTTATCCGACGCGTTGCGCATCGCTGTCATCCGCGCCGAATGCTCCGAAGCGTTGCTTTCCAAAACGCACTGGTAAATCAAATATTGCGCCAGCTGGGGGATAATCTCTTTTACCAACATATCGGCGGAAGGTTCAATCGCCGTTTCCGCGGTTTCGACAACGTCTTCGGACTGGCAGGCGAATTCTTTCAATTCGTTCCATTCCAGCGGCAATAACTGCATCATTTTCGGCTTCTGGCTGAAAGTGGAAACAAAATCGGTCCAAACCAAATAAACGCGCTGATAGTCATTGGCAATGTAAGATTTGATAATGAAGTCCGACAGGGGTTTCAATTCTTCCAAGGTGCCGTAATCGCCGATTCCGGTGATACTGCGGCCGAATTTCCGACCGCGCTTTTTAAAAAAGGCGATCGCTTTTTTCCCGACCGGCAAAACCGTCACCGGCGATTTTTTTTCCAATTTTTGAATTTCTTTTTGGGCGCTTTTCAAGATGTTCTGATTAAACGATCCGCAAAACCCGCGGTCGCTGGCAATCACCACCGCCAGCGCAGTGCGCAATTTCCGCTTGCGCAGTTTCACCTTATCTTTCAATGTCGGCTCCAGCCGGCGGATCAATCGCCCCAGCCTCTGGGCGAACGGCCGCGACTCCAGCGCGATCTTCTGGGATTTTTTCATTTTCAGCGCCGACAAGGTTTCCAGCGCGCCGGTGAGCTTTCGAATGTTGGCCACCGATTCAATTTTGAGGCGAATCTCTTTTAATTCCATAAAAATGCAAAATGCTTTAAATTGTGAAACGCTTTGTATTTTGGGGTCTATCCCTCGTTACTGCGAGGGTTAGACCCCTTCAACAGAAACCAAAACAACTCTTCGACAATTTTAAATTTTTTGCGCTTTTTTGATGATTTCTTCCAACTTGGCTTCAACTTCATTTTCCAGTTTTTCGGTATCGCGAATCTTTTTTGCCAATTCCGGCGCGGAGTCCAGTTCTTCCGCCAATTTTTCTTTGAACGTTGCGATTGATTCCAGCGGCAAATCGTCCAATAAGCCCTTGGTCCCGGCAAAAATTATCACGGCTTGAACTTCAAACGGCAAGGGTCGCAAATCCGGTTGCTTCAATAATTCCATCATCCGCTTTCCCCGCTCCAAAAGCCGGCGCGTTTGCGCGTCAAGCTCTTCGGTGAATTCGGAAAATCTTTCCAACTCCTGAAACTGCGCCAGATCAAGCTTGAGCGTGCCGGCCACTTTTTTGACCGCGGCGGTCTGAGCCTTGGAACCCACGCGCGACACGGAAGTTCCCACATCAATCGCCGGCCGCTGGCCCTTGTAGAAAAGCGATGAATTCAAAAATATCTGGCCGTCGGTGATGGAAATCACGTTGGTCGGAATGTAGCCGGAAATATCTCCGGCCTGCGTTTCCACAATCGGCAGGGCCGTAAGCGATCCGCCTCCCAGTTTTTCGGAGAGCTGGGCCGCGCGTTCCAGCAGGCGGGAATGAAGATAGAAAATGTCTCCCGGATAAGCCTCGCGGCCGGGCGGGCGGCGCAAAACCAGAGACACTTCGCGCCATGCCCACGCCTGTTTGGTCAAATCGTCATAAACCGCCACCGCGTCCCGTCCGTGATCGCGAAACCACTCTCCCATCGCGCAACCGGCATAGGGCGCCAGATAAAGCAGTGCCGCCGGATCATCGGCGAATGCCGCAACCACGATCGTGTATTCCATCGCGCCGGCATCTTCCAAAATTTTCACCAGACGCTTGATTTTTGATTTTTTCTGGCCGCAAGCCACATAAACGCAAACCGGGCGGTTCTTTTCATTCTTTTGGTTAATGATCATATCCACCGCGATCGCGGTTTTGCCCAATCCCCGGTCGCCTAAGATCAATTCGCGCTGGCCGCGGCCGATCGGCACCAAGCCGTCCACCGCCAAAATCCCCGTGTGCAGAGGGCGATCCACCGGCTGGCGATCAATCACGCCGGGAGCGGGGCGTTCAATCGGATAGGTTTCCTTGGCGGCAATCGGCCCCTTGCCGTCCACCGGACGGCCCAGCGGATCCACCACGCGCCCGACAAGTTCCGGGCCCACCGGCACGGAGATTGTTTTTTGGGTCCGTTTTACCACATCGCCTTCCTTGATGGCGTCATCCGGCCCCAAAACGATGATCCCGGTCTCATACTCTTCCAGATTGAGCACCAAGCCGAAAACCCGGGCGCGCTCAAACTCCACCATTTCAAAGTTTTCCACATTCATCAGCCCGGAGGCCTTGACAATGCCGTCGCCCACCTCCACGACCTGGCCAATCTCGTTGATTTCGGCGGACAGCGGAGAAGTTTCCAACTGGCGTTTGAATTGTTCAATTTTATCCATGTTTCAAATTAAAAATTTAAATATCAAAATGAAAAATTTTGGAGTCGGAATTTTTCTCCGAAAAATTCCGGTGATATACAAAAATTCCTGAATTTTGATTTTTGATTTTTACATTTTTAACTTCCTGAGTTGTTCAATTTGTCCTTTCACCGACGCATCCACCAGATATTTGTCGGTGGCCGCCACAAACCCGCCGATGAGCGACGAATCAATTTTCACTTCGGCATCCTCAACGGCATCCAGGCGCGCCGCCAGCTTCTTTTCCAGTTTTTTTCTGGTCTCCTCGGATTGCTCGCGCGCAAAAACAATCTCAAAGCGCGCTCTTTTTTTCATTTCCGCCAGCGCGCCGGTGACAATTTTCGCCAGCAGATAATCCCTCTTTTTCGCTTTCAGAATTTCCTTTAGGCGCAAAATTATTTTTTTCTGCTCGGCGGCGGTTTTCCCCGCGCATTCGGCGATCAGTGCCGCGGTCCAAATTTTAATCGCTTTTTTGCTGTTCATAATCCGGATTATAATTCCTGCGCCAATCTCTCAATCAATTTTTTGTCCTGATCTTTGGTAATTTTTTGCGCCAAAAACTTTTCCGATACCGCCAATGCCACCGCCAGCGCCTCTTCCTGCCGCCGCGCGCGAGCGTCGGCCGCCTCTTTTTCCATCGCCGCGCGGGCATTTGCCAGCGCCGTCTTTTTTTCCTCCTCGGCCGCCGCCAGAATTTGGGCGGCCTTTTCGCGGGCTTTGATTTCCGCCGCGGCCACCGTTTCCTTGGCTTTCTTCTCGCCGGCGGACTTTATTTCTTCGCCCAAGACGCGAATCTTGGCCAGCGATTTTTCCGCTTCCTGCGCCTTGGCCACGCCCGATTCAATCTCCCGGCGCCGCTTTTCCAGCACCGCCAAAAACGGACGGTAAGCGTATTTTTTCAAGATCACCGCCAAAATGACGAATGTGGCAATATTGCCGATTAGAATTTTTGGATCGATGCCCAAGCCTCCTCCTTCCATAATTTAGTTATTAGTTATTAGCTACCAGTAATCAGAAAAACACAACAAACCAAACGAATAATGCGCTGCTTGCGGTAACGAACCGCAAACAGCTTCTTTGGGCAAACGCTTTCACGAAAAGACTAGATGAAAATGATGATCAACGCCACCACCAGCGCGAAAATCGCAATGGCATCCGTGAACGCAATCGCCAAAATCATATTGGTGCTGATTTTTCCCGACGCTTCCGGATTGCGCCCGATCGCCTCCATGGCGCCGCGGCCGATAAAACCGATACCCAATCCGGGCCCGATGGCGCCCAAGCCGATGGCCAACGCCGCCGCCAATTGTTTCATTACTTCAAGTTCCATATTTTTGGTTGGTTAAATTTATTGATTTTAATTATCAATGATAATTTATCATTTATTATTGTTTTTTGACCTTTTTTCAAGAAACGGCAAAATTATCCTTTTGACTTCCAAAAAAACCGCGCCCAGCCCCGCCAGCAAACATACTATCACAAACAGCGGCATTGTGCCAAATTTTTTGTCCAGCCAAACTCCCAAAAGCAGAAAAACCGCCAGCGGCAACACCATCAAAAACCCCAGCTCCAACCCGATCGCCATTGCCGCCGCCAACTTATTCATAATAAATTGAAAATGAAAAAATCAAAATGAAAAATTTTTGTGTTAAAATTTCGCTAACGCTTCATTTTAACATTTAATAATTTTTAATTTTGCATTGTCATTTTTAATTTTTATTTTTCAATTTTAAATTTTTCTACGCGTGCGCTTCCGTGGCCGTGGAATAAAACACCACAACCAGCGAGGAAAATATGAACGCCTGCAAAAACCCCACCAGCGTTTCCAGCCCCAAAAACGGAAGCGGCACCAGATAGGCCAGCGACCAATGGATGCCGGTGGACACCACAATCAACAGCACTTCTCCGGCAAACAGATTGCCGAAAAGCCGCATTGACAGCGAAATGATGCGCGTGAATTCCCCCATCAGCTCCAAAATTCCCACGAACAGCAAAATCGGATTTTTGAAATTAAAAAACTTGCCCAGATAAGGAACAAGCCCCAAGTTTTTCAGCGCCAGATAATTGACATAAAATATTGATAACGCCGCCAGCGCAATGGTAAAATTCAGGTCCGAGCTGGGCGCGCGCAAGATGGAAAAAGTTCCCAGACCGGGAATCAGCTCCACCAGATTCGCCACCCAAATCAGCAGAAACAGCGTCATCGCAAACGGAAAAATTTCTTCGGTTTTTTTGCGCGAATTGGTGATGGAATCGCAAAAATTCAAGAAAGTTTCCAAGATGAATTCCAGCAGATTCTGAATTTTCCCCGGCACGATTTTCGCTTTGGCGAACACCGACGGCAAAAACACCGCCAAGCCGCCTGCCAGCAAAATTATCCAAAATCCGGTGTTGGTGATGGCGATGCCTCCGATCTCAAACGCGGTGTGCGCCGCCACGGATATTTCTTCCATATTCGTTTCTCCCTCAAAAAAACGCCCTCTTTACGGGTCCACCTAATTTTTACTCCCTTTTTGCTCCAAAGTCAAATCTTCCCCATAATTACGGACATTCTCACATTCTCAAGAATATTGGAATGTCCGCTAACGGAAAATCAGTTTTTGTGGAAGCCCAAATCGGCGGGGTTGGCGCCGCCCGAGATGCGGCTCATATGGCCGCCCAGCCGTTCAAATTTTTTCCGCAATTTGGCGACTTCGCCGGCCAGCGCGATGGTTTCGCCGTCCATTTCTTTTTTGATGTGCCCCTTGGACCAAAAATCCAGCACCAATTTGCTGTCGCCAAAAATTTTTTCCATCCCGGTTTCCAGCGCGATTTGCAGGGCGTATTTGCACGCCAAAAGTTCGCCGAAATTGTTCGTCCGGCCGCGCTCAAGCAAGTGATGGCCGCAGGCGCTCAATTCATCCTCGGGCAGAACCCGATGGAGCAAACCATGCCCCCGGCTATCGGTAACGCTGATCTCCACGCCGTTGCCGCCGCCGGTACCCGCGTCAAAATAGATTCCCGGCTCGCGGGCAATATGTTTTATGGCATAATCCGCGCCCGCCTCCAGCCATCGCCGCGCCTCATCCTCGCTTTCAAACGATTTGTATCTCGCTCCCGACTGCCCGCCCACGATCTCGGCGCACTCGCCCCAATTACCGGTTACTCCTTTCTCTTCGCCGACCCGATAAGCATAAAATTTCTTCTTTGGCATGGTCAATTTTTGATCCTTAAGCGCATAACTAATGTCAGCCCGTTGGCAAACAAATAAAGGCTGGAAACAAATATGAACGGAATATCTTTTAAAATCAACAATCCGTATAGCCAAGTGATGAAATTTGTCGCCACCCAGACGAAATAACTCGAAACATTGGCACTGGGTTTTCCGCGCCAAAGGTCTTTTATCGTCGGCCAATAAGCCGCAATGCCCACAATCCCGGTAGCCCCATAGGCCAACGTCAACACCTGCAACAAAATTTCTTTCATAACCGCTTCATAATCTCGCCAATGGACACCCCACCTTTTTTGATTTTCGTGAAATCAATAATTGTTATCCATTCAACAGATTTTTTCTTTTTTAATCTTTGCTTCTTAAGCATATCTTAAAATCATTCGCACTTGCTTTCGCAGGTAAACGCGCCTTGCGGGTTGTTGGCAAAATCGGTTTCGCATTTTTGCACGCACGTCTTGCAGGCGTCAAACGCCGCGTTGGGAATTTGTTGGCAAACGCCGTCTTTTATCCCGCAGTTGACCAACCGCAAGCATTTGTCGCCCAATTGATATTCCATGGTGCAAATTTCGGCAGGATTGGGCCCGCATTTAATGTCCAACCCATGGCAATTTTCCCGGCCGCAGACAACATTATCAACCTCCGCGCCGGTACCGCCATCCGATGGATCGCCGCAAACACCACTGCGAAAAAATCCCCATTCATCGCATTCCCGGCCGTCGGCAAAAACGCACATTCCGTATTGCCCGCCATCGCCTTCCCGGATTTCCAGTTTGCCGCCCTGATCAACGCAATAAACCGAGGCGGGATTGGCCATGCCGGTATTCTCGCTCTGTCCGCCGCCGTTATCCGGCAATGGCATTGTTTCGTCAATCACCACATTGCCGTGATACCAATCTTTATCAAACCCGATCGCCGCGCACGACGATTCCAAGCGGCATTGGATTGAACTGCAAACTTCGCACGGCGGGCAAACCGCGCATCCCTCCGGACAGGCTTCGGGCGAAAAGCCGTTGCAATATTTTTCATCCGCGATTTTCTCGCCGTTCTGTCCGTTTCCGATTTCCGGCTCCGACGGCGCTTCCACCACCGGCGTGCTTTTTAAAGGCAACAAAAATATGGCCGCGGCGGCCAGAATTAAAAGCGCGGCGGCCAGAATCAAAATTTGGCTTGTTTTTTGCATATATTATTGGCAATTTAAAACTTTCGCGCGAAAACGATTCACTCTTTTTGCCAGCGCTTCAATTCCGGCAAAGTCATTTCGGCGACCGCGCGGGCTTCCTCCTCATCCATACCCAAATTTTCCACCGCAATTTTCACTTGCATCTCAATAAACTCCGGCAACTCCACCTCGGCGGTAAATTTTCCCTCTTGGCGGCAATGGCGGCAATAATCCCGGCATTGTCCGCCGTCGACTTCGGTGCCGAAATCTTCGGCGGCGGACAGCGGCATGCCGCAACTCTGGCAGATTAAAACTTCATCGTTCATAATTTTGTTTTTATGATTTTATACTTCTATATATGATTATATGGCTTTATGCTTATCAGCATATCAAAAACAGCACCGTTTGCAACGCAAAAACGCGGATTCCCGCGTTTTTTGTTTGCCGACCGGATTTATTACTCGGTGGTGACGCCGTCAAAATGCTCGTCGTCGGCCATCGCCTCTTCTTTGGTGGCGTGCACCACTCCCTCGCGGTGTTCGGCGGGAGAGTAGATGGTGTAGAGTTTCACCTCATCGTCGCCGACATTGATCACATTGTGATTCGCGCCCGCGGGCACGATCACCGCAAAATCGTCTTCCACTTGATATTCGTTATCGTCAATCATCACCTTGGCTTTTCCCTTTTCAAAACGGAAAAACTGATCGTGCGTCTCGTGAACTTCGGCGCCGATTTCCTCGCCGGGTTTTAAGCTCATCACCACCAGCTGGCTGAACTTTCCGGTGTAAATCACCTTGCGAAAATTTTCATTTTCCTTGGTCAAATCTTCAATATTGCCCGCAAATCCCTTCATATTTTTATTTTTAATTTTAATTATCTCAAACTCTGACCTTTATTTAACCCTACCCCGTTATCCGCGACTTGTCCAACCCCCGCGCAACACATCCAATCATCGCTCATCTGCGGCTTCACAAAATCCTTTTCCAATTATCAATATAAATCTCGCGCTTTCGAATTTTTTGGTTATTTTGCTAATTTTTAATCATTTTTCACGCTCCATTGATTAAAAATGGCTGTTTTTAATCAATACAGTGAACAAAAATGTCTATTTGCCGACATTTATGAACATCGCACTCCACCCCTTCGGCCACCTTCATTGTTTCCATAAATTCAGCCGCCAAATTATGACCATTACAATGAACGCTTTTAATCGGCATAATTTTAAACAAAACCGAATTCGCTGTAAAAAATTCCTTTGTTGACACAATTAATCGCCTGCTTTAAAAAAGGCACGACATTATCGGGAATTTCATCAATCAAAAACCAAGATAAATCATCGCATTTTTCCGGTTCATTATTTTTGATTTCTCCAACCCATTCGGCAATGGTCATCAAAATATCCATTCTTTCGCCGGTTGAATCTTCCTGAGCGCGATGCATCACATGAATTATTTTCAATTTCTCCGGATCAATGACGATACCGGCTTCCTCTTTTGCCTCGCGGGCCATCGCCTGCCGAAAAGTTTCACTGCCGTTCAAATGGCCAGCGACAAAACTGTAATTACCATCTTCGTAACCGGTATTGAACCGCCGCGACAGCAACATTTTCCCGTCTTTTACCAGCATCAAATAGCACGCCGGCACAATTTTAAACCTTTCCATAATTGATTTAAAATCTTATATTTCCAAAACTATTTTAACCCCAACAATTCTCGCAAAGCATCATAACGTTTAACGACAAGTTTTTTGGCGAAGGGGAAAAATATCTTTTTGTTGTAATCGCGACCAATCTTCTCCATTGCCCATTTTTTGATCTGGCTGATTTTATCCATAAAGCTTATCAGGAGTTGAACCCCCGGTGGATTTATTACACCCACAATACAAAACTATATATAGTTTGCCAAAATCCAAAATTTTTATATAGTTTTGTCTTTGTTCCCGCACTCCTGAAAGCAAAACCAATCCATTTTTCAGACGATAAACATCATATTGAAATCACATTTAAAACTACAAATTTAGGCGGCGATTGGGGCCGTCAAACAACTTTTGCGCTTTGGCAAACACTTTGACGACCCAATCGAAATATTCCTTGGCTTCTTTGGCCGAAATTATTGTGCCGCCGCCATACAAATCCCAATTGCGCTTTGACCGCATTTGGTTGCCCAAAATCTCAACATCCTCGTCATCCAAAAATTCCGCTAATTTGCGGATCAATTCAATATGATGGCCTTGTCTTGATTTTGCCCGCAAACCGCTTTGGGCGCACGCCGCAATTGCCAATTTCAATAATGCGTCATAGGCGAACCGAAAAATTACTTCCGGAATTTGTGATTTGCGGGCAATCGCCAAGTCCCGTTCCGCCGACCGGCAATAGTTGCCAATTTGGCCCGCGGTAAATTTGAATTTTTCAAACATTGAAGCTGTTGCTCAAACCGCCAATTCAATTATCTTGTCCGAAAAAATATTTTTGATGAATGGGTCGCCGCCGATCCGGGCGCGCTCAAATTCCTTCTGCCCCATGTCAACAACATTAATCTCGCGGCCAATTTCTTTTTCCAGCGACAAAAGATTTTTTTTGGCTTCCAGCGCGGAATGGGAACCGACCAGCAAAAGATCAATGTCGCTGTCTCCGGCAGTCTCCCCCCTGGGGAAAGAACCGAAAATATAAGCCTGGCCCAATCCTTTCAAATTTTTGATCTTGTTTTGCACCAATCGAGGCAAACCGAAACTCACATCAAAAATTTTTTTGACTTCGCGCAGCAAGGGATATTTTTTATTCAAAAAATAATGGCGCCGGTTGCCAAAACGCCGGCTGGAAATAATTCCTTGTTTTTCCAATTCATTCAATTTGCGCGAAAGATTCCCCGGATCCAGCGACAAAATTTTGGCCAATTCGTTGATATATCTTTCACTTTCGGGATTCAAAAAGAAATATCCCAAAACCTTCACCGCGATTTTTGATCTTAATGAGATCATTTGGTTGATATTATTGTATTTACTTACAATAATTATTGTAAATTATTACAATGATTTGTCAACCTCCGGTAAAAACTTCATTAAAGGATAGACGCCCACGGCCGCCGCCGCCAATTTAACATTTTTGCTTTCCATGAAAATTTAAAAACTTATTTGTACAATTGGCTGTGCGTGCCGATGGCTTTAAAAATCACATCGCCGCTGGACAATTCAACGAAAAGAGCGCGCCAATCGCCGCTTATGTTGATACTACGCGAATTGTTTAATTTTCCGCTCAATCTGTGGTTATTTAATTTTTGATCAAATTTATCAATCAAAAAAATCAACAATCTTTCGTCAAATGATTTTTGGATAGAATCCGGCGCCGCGCGATATTGTTCAATGAATTTTTTGCTGAATTTCGCATTCATATTTGCGATTTTTATCATGTAGCCATTTTATCGCGTCCTCGGCATTGTCAAACATCGGCGAAACCCGGCCGGCTTTAATGTCGGCATCGGCTTCGGCCAATTCCTTCAAAAGCCAATCCGACGGCTCTTCGGAGCGCAGATCG
>Ga0172382_10008197_pt1 | contig 14632 bp, 15 predicted proteins | sample Leawel138RmetaG_FD_122245 | JGI IMG/M metagenome (GOLD analysis project Ga0172382, IMG submission 122245) | Leachate microbial communities from a municipal landfill in Southern Ontario, Canada - Leachate well 138R metaG | ecosystem: Engineered > Solid waste > Landfill > Unclassified | place...
TTCTTGCGTACGCGGAATGACAACGAAGGGCAAAACTCAATACAGAAGCCGGGCAGAACAGTGTTCTGCTCCCTACAAAAGATAAGAGCAATGGACCCCGGCATAAAACATCGCCGGGGCGACAGCAAAAAAAATATAAACATTACGAAAAAAACTTCATTGAGAATTGCTGACCCTCAACCCATTCATTCTACCTGTAACCAAATAAATTAACTTGAAATAATAACCATATTTCTATAATATTTTATATTAGTCGGTATTGAAAGAATCTTAAGATTCTAAATTTTATATATTATTTGTGATTTCCAGCTGTTCTGGAAGAAAGGGTGCATAATTATGAACGTTCTAGTAATTGGAAGGGGTGGCAGAGAACATGCAATTGCATGGAAATTGTCCAAATCCCCGCTTGTAAAAAAAGTTTTCTGTGCTACCGGTAATGCCGGAATAGCTGAAATAGCAGAATGTGTTGATATTAAAGCTGAAAACATTGATGAACTATTAAAATTTGCTCAGAGAAATAAAATTGAATTTACAGTAGTGGGACCTGAAATTTCTCTTACCGAAGGAATAGTTGATAAATTTGAGGCAAAAGGACTTAAAATTTTTGGTCCTAATCAGCAGACTGCAAAACTTGAAGGTTCAAAAGGTTATGCCAAACAGATAATGGAAAAATATAATATACCTACCGCTAAATTTGGAACATTTGAAACTCAGGAAGAAGCATTTGAATATATTGAAGAAGTTGGAGCTCCTCTTGCTATAAAAACTGACGGTCTCTCAGCTGGAAAAGGTTTTATTATAGCAAAAGATGAAATTACTGCTAAACTTGCTGTAAATGTTATGATGCAGGATAAAGTTTTTGGAGATGCAGGAAAGAATGTTGTAATTGAGGAATTGCTTACTGGTGATGAAATTACAATTACATTTTTCACTGATGGCGAAAAATGTTTCGGGCTTACCTCAGCTCAGGATTATAAAAGAGCTTATGACATGAACAGAGGTCCTAACACACATGGTATGGGTGCAATTTCACCTGCTCCTATCTGGACTTCCAAAGTCGAAAAAGATGTTACCAAAATGGTGGTTGAACCTTTCCTTAAAGCTTTGAAAAAAGAAGGGCTTAAAATGAAAGGTGTTATTTATATGACGCTGATTATTACAGAAAAAGGTCCAAAAGTTGTTGAATTGAATGTAAGATTTGGCGATCCTGAAACTCAGGTTATACTGCCTCGACTTGAAACTGACCTTGCAGAAATAATTTATAAAATATTAAATAATCAAACTAAAGATTTGAAAATCAAATGGGGAGACCAGACAATATGTTCACAGATTGTTTCTGGTGGCTATCCTCTTAAATATATTACAGGCAGATTAATAACAGGTATAGAAAAAGTAAAAACCGATGATAATCTGTTTTTGTTCCATTCCGGTACAGTTTTACAGAATGACAGACTATATTCAAATGGCGGAAGAGTTTTGTGTATGACAGTTAAAAATAATGATGTTGATAAAGCAAGAAAAAAACTTTATGAAAATATTTCAAAAATATTTTTTAGAGAAATGCATTATAGAAATGACATTGGTTTGGATATACCACCTGTTAAAGGGGGTGAAAGTTAATGGGTAAGGCAAGAGTGAAGATGAAATTCTGTGAATCTCTTGACAGATTTGTTCAGATAAGAGAATTCACTGAGGATGAAATAAACAAGATTTTTAAAAATATTAATATTACAGATAAGAAATCCTATAAAAGACTTATTATAAGTACAGCTATTGTAAATTATCTTGAAGAAATTGCTCCACTTGTATTTGGAAATAATAATTACAGCCTTTTCGGGGAAATTACTGAACAGGAACTTTATAACCTTTGTATTCAGGTTAATCCATCACTTGATATAAAAAATGTTACTATTACTCTTGAAAGAAATGAAGATGAAGGTATCAAAACAATTGATGGTGAGAAAAAAGAAGAGGAAGATGAAGATATTACAGAAAGACTGATAAATATGGAGCTTCATCTTAAAAAAAGAATTATTGGTCAGGAAGATTCTGTTAAAGTTGTTTCTCAGGCTATAAGAAAAGCTCATGTTGGATTAAGAAATCCTGAAAAACCTATTGGTTCTTTCATGTTTGCAGGACCGACTGGTGTGGGTAAAACAGAATTAGCAAAAGCTTTAGCTGAATTTTTATATGGTGATGAAAAAGAACTAATCAGAATTGACTGTTCTGAGTATTCAATGAGTCACGAATATGCAAAGCTAATAGGAGCACCTCCTGGTTATATTGGTCATAAAGAAGGTGGTTATCTTACAGAAGCTGTAAAAGCTAAACCAAAATCAATAGTGTTGTTTGATGAACTTGAAAAAGCTCACAGAAAAATGCATAACGTTCTTCTTCAGATTCTTGATGATGGAATTTTAACTGATAATCATGGTGAAAGAATAATTTTTAAAGATGTTGTTGTTATTATGACAACAAACGTTGGTGTTGAAGAATTTAAAGAGCTTGAGAGAATGATAGGTTTTGGTTCTCAATCTGTGGTTAAAGATCATACTGTAAGATCACGTGAAACAGGAAAAGCTCTTGAAAAATCCTTCCCGCCTGAATTTCTTAACAGAATTGATGAAATAGTTACTTTTAAAGCTTTGACAAAAGAAGATAACATGGAAATTTTTGATATTCTGATTAAAGATGTACTTAAAAGACTCGAAAGTCTTGGAATGAAACTTAATATAACTCCTGAAGTTAAAGAATTTATTGTTGACAAAGGAACAAATCTTAAGTTTGGTGCAAGACCATTAAAACGTTCAATAAAAACTCTTGTTGAAAATCCTTTATCAGAAGGAATACTTAATAAAAGTTTCCAGAAAGGTGACGTGCTTCTGACAAGTGTTTCAACTGAAGAAGATAAAATTGTTTTTGAAGTTGAAGGTAAAAAAAATACTAAAACTACTGCAAAATCTGATAAAAAAGCTTCAAAACCAAAAGCTGCTAAAAAAACTGAACCTACAAAAACAAAACCAAAAAAATCTGCCACAAAAACAGGAAAGAAGTCTAAGAAATGATTGCAAAAACTATTATTGGAAAAGAGGAGTTTGAAAGAATTTTAAAAAGGCTGGCGCTTCAGATAGTGGAAAAAAATATTGATAATATCAAATCGCTTGCTTTTATTGGTATTAAACAGAGGGGAGTTCCTCTTGCTAAAAGACTGGCAGATTATATAAGAAATAATGAGGGGTTTGAAATACCTATAGGTGAACTTGATATTTCTCTATACAGAGATGATCAGACTGAAATATCGGGTGAACCACTTCTTTATGGACAGGCAATAGATTTCAGTTTTTCAGATAAAAATCTTATTGTAATTGATGATATTTTAAATACTGGTAAAACTGTAAGAGCTTCCATGGAAGCCATTCTTGACAGAGGGAAACCTTTGTCGATACAACTCTGTGTTATTGGCGATACAAGAAACAGAATTTATCCGGTAAGTGCTGATTTTACCGGGAACAGACTGAGAGTATCAAGAAAAGAGTATTTAAAGGTTAATGTCACTGAAATTGACGGGGAAGATTCAATTCAAATTATCAAAAAAGAGGGTTAAAAATGAGCGAATATTTGCATTTGATTCAGGAACTTGGAGACAGCTCGTGGTTGAAGCGTAAAGAAGCATCTAAAAGATTAAAAGAACTTGCTCAGACAAATCCTGATATTCTGGATGAACTGGACAAATTACTTGATACTGATAATGATGATATAGTTTTCTGGACAATTCAAACTGTTGGAGCAATACCAGGTAAAAAGATAATTGAAATTCTTGAAAAAACTGCAAATAAATCTAAAACAATAAAATCCTATGTTGCTTTATCACTGGGAGAAAATCCTGAGGAAGAATCAGTTGACATTTTATTAAGTTATATGGATGACAACTCATGGAATGTTTGTAATAATGCTATGAACAGTATCGTAAAAAAAGGTGATGATGCAATTGAAAAAATAATTGAATCTCTGAAAAAAGCAAATTATAATTCAGCTTACTGGCTTACTAAAGCTCTTTCAAAAATGGGAGATAAAGGGATTGCTGTATTGGAGCATTTTCTTAAATTCAATAATAAAGATGTAAGTATTCTTGTTACAGAAGCACTTGGAGAAAGTTCAAATAAAAAAGCAATAGAAGTTTTACTTAAATGTCTGGTTGACGAGTCTCATAATGTCAGACAGAATGCAGTAGATGCTCTTATTAAAGTCGGTCCGGCTGTAATCGAACCAATGCTTCTTTTTTTAAACAATGCACCAATGCATGTTAAATCAGAAGTTGAAAAAGTAATTGAAAGTCTTGACAGTAGAAAAATTACAATTATGGTAAATTTATTAGAGTCAGAAAACAGAAATCTGAAAATGCTTTCGGCTGAATTTCTTGGAAAGACTAAATCCAATTTTGCTATTGAACCACTTATAAAAGTACTTAAGGATAAATTGTGGCTTGTGAGAAAGAGTGCGGCAAAAGGTCTTGTAAATATTGGAGAATCCTGTATTCCTAACCTTGTAAAAAATCTTGAAACAGATGATGAAAATACAAAATACTGGATAGCGACTGTGCTTGGTAAAATAGGTGAACCTGCTTTGCCTGAACTTATACGAATTTTAAGAGAAAGCTCGAAAGACTTGAGAATGTATGCTGTAATGGCATTAGGTGAATTCCGTGACGAAAAAGCTATTTTTCCTCTTATAAATGCTCTTGCAGATGAAGCTTGGCCTGTAAGAAACAGTGCTGCAAATGCTCTCAAAAATTTTGGAAGTATGGCATTGGTACCTATTTTAAAATCACTTCTTTCACAGAATGATGATATAAGATTCTGGGCTAGAAAAGTATTTGAAGAAATTGCTCCTAAAGATATACCACTTCTTGTAGAACTTCTTACATACAGTAACGATGGTGAATTAAGATATCTTGTCGCTTATGGAGTTAGTATTATAAAATGTACAGAAGCAATACCAGCACTTATAAACGCACTTTTGAATGATAATAATGATTGGGTTCGAAAATACGCTGCAACAGCATTGGGTAAAATAGGAGATGAGAAAGCAATAGATCCTCTTATCCGTGTATTAGGCGATCATAACGAAGAAATAGCATACTGGGTTGCCAAAGTTTTAGGTCAGATGGGCGATTTAGCAGTAGAAAAACTTAAAGACACTTTAAATCATCCTGAAGAAAAAGTCAGATTTTTTGCGATTATTGCCTTAGGAAGTATTGGTGATGAAAAATCTATTGAAATCCTGATTAAAATACTTGGAGAGGAAGACGAAAGTGCTTCAAGAGCTGTAAAAGCTCTTGCTGAAACTGAAAAATCCATACCATCACTTATAAATGCTCTTGGAAATTCTAATCTCAATATCAGAAGTAATGCTTCCAAGGCACTTGTTAAAATTGGTGATTCTGCTTTAGAACCTCTAATGGAAGTTGTGAATTCTGATAATAAAGAGGTTCATTACTGGGCAACAAAAACTATAAGAGAAATACAGACTAAAGTAAAAATTTAATCTTTTTTTACTTTGTCTGCAAGCTCTTTTTTAATTTCATTCATTATTATATCTGTATTTTTTTCATCAATTACTTCATTATTTAATTTGATTTTGCCATTATCGAGAAAATGTATTATCATATAAATCTCCTTTATTTTTGTTAAGATTTAAAAAAATATCGACAATAAAAGGTAAACAAATGAATATTGAAGAGTTTAAATCTAAAATTTTTTCAGAAAACACTTCTGAAGTGTACAGTGCATTAAATTTTATTGAAGAAAATCCTGTAAATGATTTTGGTGAAATACTTGTTCAAAAATTACAGCAGGAAAAAAATATTTTTATTATTGTTAAAATTCTGGAAATTGTTGCTAAAATAAAAAATGCTGAAATTATAAAAAAAGTTTTTTATATTTTCAGAGATAATGATGATAACTATATTAAAGCAACTCTTGTTAAAATTTTAACCAATTTTTCAGAAAAAGAATTTGTAAATTATATTAAAGAATGTCTTTATCATAAGGATTCTCGGGTAAGGGCAAATGCTGTTGAAGTATGCGAAAAATCAAACATGAAAGAGTTTATTCCAGTACTGGTAAATTTATTGAAGGATTCAAACTCAAGAGTTAAAATTAATGCAGCAAGAGCATTATATTATTTCGGTGATAAAAGAATGCTCAGAGTTTTTGAAAAACTTCTTGATACAAATGATACTTATATTCAGGAAAGTGTTGTTCATACGCTTTATGTAATAAATAATAATGAAAGTTATGAAATTCTTAAAAGATTTTTTCTAAAAACAAAAAACGAACGGCTTTTACTTAAATTACTTGATATATTCGGATACATTGGTAAGGAAGATTTACTTCCAGAAATAAGAAAACTATCTATTAATTTTAATAAAAAAATTGCAGAACTGGCAGAGTATGCAATGTCAGGGATAATTTCCAGAAAAGAGCCTGGCGTTAAATGCGGCAAATGCGGTGCTGTAAACAATTCAATAAGTAAATTCTGTGGTTCTTGTGGAAATAAGATTTAAATTTATTTGACGGGTTAAAATTTTTTTTGTATATATTAATAGCAGTTAAGCTGTAATGTTAAAAATTTTTTAGATATATTCGGGAGGATTAAGTAATGAAAATTTTAGTATTAAATTGTGGTTCATCTTCTGTAAAATATCAGTTGAGAGAGGGTGACCATGTCTTTGCAAAAGGTATTGTTGAAAGAATTGGAAAACAGGATGCAATTTTCAAATATAAATCAGGTGACCATGATATAAAAGAAATACTGCCTGTTGAAAATCATACTATTGCAATTGAAAAAATATTATCAACATTTACCGATGAAAAAATTGGATGTATTCAAAAAATTGAAGAAATTGCAGCTATTGGTCACAGACTGGTACATGGTGGTGAAAAATTCGCTGATTCAGTTTATATTACTGACGAAGTTCTTGAAACAATGAAACAGTGTATTAATCTTGCGCCATTACATAATCCTCACAATATTAAAGGTGTTGAGGCCTGCAGAGAAATATTACCTGATGTTAAACAGGCTGGAGTTTTTGATACAGCTTTTCACCAGACAATGGAAAAACATGTTTATTTATATGGTCTTCCATATGACCTTTATAGAAAACACGGTATAAGAAGATATGGATTTCATGGAACTTCTCACTTTTTTGTTGCAAATCAGGCTGCAGAATTCTTAGGAAGAAGTATTGAAGATTTAAAAATCATAACCTGTCATCTTGGAAATGGAAGTTCAGTTGCGGCTGTAAAAAATGGAAAATCAGTTGAAACTTCAATGGGATTTACTCCTCTTGAAGGATTAATAATGGGAACAAGATGTGGCGATATTGACCCTGCAATTGTTACTTATCTTCAGGAATATGCTGGAATGTCACTGGAAGAAGTCAATAATATTCTTAACAAGGAAAGTGGGGTTCATGGTATTTCAGAAAAATCAAATGATATGAGAGAAATCGAAGATGGTTATCTGGCTGGTGACGAAGTATGTATTCTTACATATAAAATGCTTGCACACAGATTGAAAAAATATATTGGTTCTTACAGCGCTGTAATGAATGGTGTTGATGCAATAGTATTTACAGGTGGTGTTGGAGAAAACGATTTTATTTTAAGAGAAAACACTTTAAAAGATATGGAAAATTTAGGTATTGTGTTCTCAAATGAAAAAAATAATCAGACTATAAGAGGAAAAAAAGGTAGAATTTCCGTAGAGGAATCATCTGTAGAAGTTCTTGTAATGCCTACTGATGAAGAATTAGTAATTGCAAAAGAAGCAGAAAGAATTATAAAAAACTTGACAGCGTGACATTTGATATTTATACTTATTACACCAACACGATATAACCAGGAGGAATTTATATGCCAAATCCAGTAAGTAGGCACTCTAAAAGCAGAAGAGATAAAAGAAGAGCTTCCAATTGGAAAGCTGATATGGCTTCAAATCTGGCAACATGCTCAAACAAAGACTGTGGTCAGCCAGTAATGCCTCACAAAGTATGTCCTGCATGCGGCTTTTACAAAGGTAAAAACATAATTAAAGTAAAAGAGTAATGACAAAAACAGTAATAGTTGACATAATGGGCGGTGACAATTCACCAGAAGAAATTTTAAATGGTGTAAAACTTGCCGAAAAAGAGTTCCCTGATCTTAATTTTCTACTTGTAGGAGATAAAGAAAAAGCCGAACCTTATTTATGGAATTCTGAAAAAATTAAATTTGAAAATATAAAATTTGACAAAGCAGAAGAATATAAAATTAAAAGAAATTCTTCTACTTCCATAAGTAAAGGTATTGAGCTTTTAAAAAATGGTCAGGGAAATGCTTTTATTTCAGCCGGAAATACTGGAAAAGTTGTTGCGGAAAGCTATATGAAACTCGGCAAAATTGAAGGCGTGGAAAGACCGGCTATCGGCGTGGTAATACCAGGGATTAACAAGCCCTCTCTATTACTGGATGTCGGAGCCAATGCAGACTGCAAGCCTGTTTATTTTTCACATTTTGCAATTCTTGGTTCAGTTTATGGTAAAATTCTTTTCGATATAAAATCACCACGAGTTGGTTTGCTTAATATAGGAAGTGAAGATTTTAAAGGTAGCAAACTTTATCAGGAAACCTATTCAGAATTAAAAAATAATACTCAGATAAATTTTGTTGGAAACATTGAAGCGAATTCAATAGTACTCGAAGACAATGCTGATGTTGTTGTCTGTGACGGGTTTGCTGGAAATATTGTTCTTAAAGCTATGGAAGGAGTATCACAATACGTATTCCATACACTTTCAAAACTTAATGTTGGTAAAGAAGTAATGAGTTCTTTAATGAAATCACTTGATTATCAGGAATATGGCGGTGCACTTCTTGCCGGAGTCAAAGCTCCGGTTGTTATATGTCATGGTGCATCATCCGGCAGAGCCATAAAAAATGCCATTCAGTTTGCAGATTTAATGATAAAAGAGTCAATGGTTGACAAAATAGAAGTTGAAATAAGAGAGTTCAATAAAAAAAATATTCAAAACACAAGCGAGGAGGAATAATGAATTTTAGTTTCTCTCCCCAACAGGAAATGTTCCGCAGAGTAATCAGGGAGTTTGCTGAAAACGAGGTTGAACCAATAGCTGCGGAAATCGACGAAAATTCAAGATTTCCATGGGAAACAGTTAAAAAAATGGCTAAAATGGGACTGTTTGGAATAACAATACCTAAACAGTATGGTGGAGCTGGTGCTGATTATATTACATACATGATAGCTGTTGAAGAATTATCCAAAGTATGTGCTTCTACAGGTGGAATTATTGCTGCAGTAAATTCACTTGCATGCTGGCCTTTATATCATTATGGAACAGAAGAACAGAAAATGAAATATCTTGCTCCTATATGTAAAGGTGAAAAACTTGGAGCTTTTGGTCTTACTGAACCAGAAGCTGGTTCCGATGCTTTCAATCAGCAGACTATAGCTGAAGATAAAGGTGATCATTATCTTCTTAATGGAAATAAAATATTTATTTCTGGTGGAGATGTTGCTGATACATTGATAATTTTTGCAAAACTGGTAACCAGAAGAGGTAAGCGAGGAAGAATGTGTGCTTTTATTGTTGAAAATACATTCCCTGGTTACTCAGTTGGTGTGAAAGAAAAGAAAATGGGTATTCGTGCTTCAGGTACTGCAGAACTTGTAATGGCTGACTGTATTGTTCCAAAAGAAAATCTTTTAGGAGAAGTTGGTCAGGGATTTGAAGTTGCAATGCAGACTCTTGATGGCGGAAGAATAAGTATAGCTGCGCAGGCGCTGGGAATTGCGGCAGGTTCTCTTGATGTAGCTGTAAAATATTCAAAAGAAAGAAAACAGTTTGGTAATATTATAGGTAGATTACAGGCTATTCAGTGGATGATAGCTGATATTTCAACCGAACTTGAAGCGGCAAGATTACTGACATATAAAGCTGCATATCTTAAACAGAATAATCTTCCATTCAGTACTGAAGCAGCTCAGGCAAAGCTTTATGCATCTGAAGCATGTGAAAGAGCAGCAACTAAAGCTCTTCAGATACATGGTGGTTATGGATACATGAAAGATTATCCTGTGGAAAGATTTTTCAGAGACTCAAAAATAACACAGATATACGAAGGAACTTCAGAAATTCAGAGACTGGTTATTGCAACCAATTTATTAAAAGGATAGGAGGGAAGTCTTGAAAGTTATTATCAGTGCTGAAAAATGTATAGGGTGTAAAAAATGTATTCCTCATTGCCCTTACAACGCAATAGGTTTTGACGACAAGAAAGCCCATATATATTATGATAAATGTACTACCTGTGGTGCTTGTATTGAAGTTTGTCCTGTAGAAGCAATTTATTCAGATGGTATAGCAGAAAAAAAAGAAAAAGATTTTTCTGAATATAAAAATATCTGGGTTGTTGCAGAACTTTTTGAAGGAAAAATAAAAAATGTTACACTTGAACTGATTTCAACTGCAAGAAAACTTGCAGACTGTAAAAATTATAATGTGGATGTATTGTGTATTGGTAAAAATATTGGTAATTCTGTTGCTGGTTTGTCAAAATATGGTGCGGACAGAGTTATTATAGTTGAAGATGATAATCTGGAAACTTACGAAACACTTGTATATACACATATAATTACAGAATTATCAAAAAAATATAAACCTGACATAATGCTTTATGGTGCAACTCACATAGGAAGAGACCTTGCTCCGAGAGTTGCTAATAAATTAAAGACAGGCTTAACAGCAGATTGTACAAAACTTGAAATCTGTAATGAACAGAAAATTCTGCTTCAGACAAGACCTGCTTTCGGTGGGAATATCATGGCAACAATAATGTGTCCTGATAACAGACCTCAGATGTCAACAGTTAGACCAGGGGTTATGAAAGCAGAAATTTATGATAATAGACCTGAAAAAGCAGAAATAGTTGCAGAAAATGTTGATTTTACATGCTGTATGAATGCTGTAAAAATACTTGAAACAGTTAAAGAAATAAAACATACTGTAAATCTTGAGGATGCAAAAATTATCATTTCTGGCGGAAGAGGCATGGGAAGCAAAGATAATTTTAATAAACTTTTTGCTTTAGCAGATAAACTTGGTGCTGAAGTTGGTGCTTCCAGAGCTGTAATAGAAGCAGGCTGGTGTCCACAGGAAAGACAGGTAGGTCAGACAGGCAAAACTGTAAGACCAGAGCTTTATATTGCACTTGGAATTTCAGGTGCTATTCAGCATACTGCCGGAATGGAAAATTCCAGCTTTATAATTGCCGTAAATAAAGATTGTACAGCTCCAATTCATAAATTGGCAGATTTAGGAATAGTCGGCGATGTATCAAAAATTCTTCCAGTTTTAGAAGAAGAACTTCCAAAACTAATGGAAAAAGGAAGTGATATATGAAAACAGCCATAGTTTTTCCGGGTCAGGGTTCACAGTATTCAGGAATGGGGCAGGATTTTTATAATAATTTTGAGGAAGCAAGAAAAGTCTTTGATAAAGCTTCTTCATGTCTTGGTTTTTCATTAACTGAAAAATGTTTTAATGGTTCAGAAGAAGAACTTCGACAGACTCATATTACACAGCCAGCTATACTTACAATGTCTATTGCAATTTTTGAAACACTTAAAAAGAATTTCACTGATTATAATGGATTTGCCGGACATTCACTCGGAGAATATACAGCATTATACGCTTCAGGAGTTTTAACTCTGGAAGATGTGCTGAAACTTGTTCAAAAACGTGGTGAATGTATGTCTAAAATTAAGGGTGGTAATCTTGTTGCTCTCATGGGTAGAGATTTTTCAAAAGTTGAAGATTTGTGCAGAGAAACTGGCTATCATATTGCTATTCATAACTCACCTAAACAGATTATACTTGCTGGAAGAGATGAAGATTTCAGTTCTCTTGAAGAAAAAGCAGGAGCTTTTGGTGTTAAAAGAGTGGTTAAACTTAATGTCAGTGGACCATTTCATTCACCATTGATGAAGTCGGCGGCTGATGAATTTGCTGATTTTGCTGAAAAATTCACAGTAAATACTCCAGATGTAGAACTTTATATGAATGTTACGGCTGTTTCCGAAAAAAACACTGACAGAATACTGGAAAATATGGTAAGACAGATATATTGCCCAGTTATTTGGAAAAGTCAGATAGAAAAAATGATAGCAGACGGTTATAATAGATTTATCGAGGTTGGACCTTCTAAAGTTCTTTCTGGTATAATTTCAAATATATCATCAGAAGTTGAAACTTTAAATGTGGAAAAGATTGAAGATATTGAAAAAATTAATAATCATGAATGCTGTGGAGGTCAATAATGCTTAAAGGAAAAATGTGTGTTGTAACTGGTGCTGCAAGAGGTATAGGTTATGAAATAGCAAAAGTGTTTGCAGATAATGGTGCTGAGCTTGCACTTGTAGATATGGCTTTTGATGAAGATTTTCACTTTCCTTATGGTGAATATAGAAAATATACAACTGATGTCAGAGATTTTGAAAAAGTTAACGAAACTATAAATTCCATACTTGAAGATTTCAAGAGAATAGATATACTTGTAAACAATGCTGGTATAACAAAAGATAATCTGATTTTAAGAATGAAACCCGAAGAATGGAATAATGTAATAAACGTTAATCTTAATGGAGTTTTCAATGTTACCAAAGCTTGTGTTAAATCCATACTTAAATCAGAAGCTGGTTCGATAATCAATATATCATCTGTTATTGGTTTGATGGGAAATGCAGGGCAGTCAAATTATGCTGCTTCAAAAGCTGGTGTAATTGGTTTTACCCGTTCTCTTGCAAAAGAGCTTGCAGGGAAAAATGTTCGTGTAAATGCAGTTGCTCCGGGTTTTATCAGAACTGCAATGACAGATAAATTAAATGAAAAACAGCAGGAAGCTATTATGGGTAATATACCTCTTGGTAAAATGGGGACACCTGAAGATATCGCAAATGTCTGTCTGTTTTTCGCTTCATCACAGTCAAGTTATGTAACCGGTCAGGTTATAGGAGTTGACGGTGGAATGACAATGTATTAAATTGTAATTATGCATTTATTTTCATATCGGAATAGATATGAGAGTTGTTTTATAAAAAAAGTTAACAATAAAAAGCGGAGGTGCTTAAAATGGCTATTTTTGATGAAGTAAAAGAAGTTATCGTTGAACAGATTGGTTGTGATGAAAATGCAATTACTGCAGAAGCTTCATTTATTGATGATTTAGGTGCAGATTCACTTGACATCGTTGAAATTATGATGGCACTTGAAGAAAAATATGACATCGAAATTCCTGATGAAGATGCTGAAAAAATCAAATCAGTTGGCGATGCAGTAAAATACATCGAATCTTCTAAAAACTAATTAACGGTAAGAGTGAAAAATACTAAAAGAGGGGGGGATAAAATTTCCCTCTCTTTGTTTTTTTGAAAGGAGCATTTTTGAAACTTCCCCGATTAAAAATAGGAAAATATGAACCACGCTATCCAATAATACAAGGTGGTATGGCTATCAGAGTATCAACCGGGAAGTTAGCTGGAGCAGTAGCTGCATGTGGTGGAATAGGATTAATTGCAGCATCAGGCATGAGCGAAACAGAACTGGGAAATGAAATCGAAATAGCTCGTAAAATAGCTGGATCAGATGGTATTATCGGAATAAATATAATGGTGGCAGCTTCTGAATTTGAAAAAATAACTGAAGCAGCTATGAAATTTGGAATAGATATTGTTGTGGCAGGTGCGGGATTTACCAGAGTGCTTTTTACTCTTGGTAAAAAATATAATATACCAGTTGTACCAATTGTCAGTGGTTTAAAAGCTGCAAAAATGTCTGAAAAACTTGGTGCAGCAGCTATAATTGTTGAAGGTTTTGAAGCTGGTGGTCATCTTGGAACAACTGAATCGACTTTAGATATTTTAAAAGAAATTGTTGGAAATTTAAACATTCCGGTTATAGGAGCAGGTGGAGTTGGTGATCAGGAAGATTTTATTAAAATTCTTAAAACCGGTGTGGATGGGGTTCAGGTAGCTACAATTTTTTCTTTGACTGAAGAATCAAATGCCCATATCAACTGGAAAAATTATGTAATATCATGTGACGAAAAAGATATGGTTTTAATAAAAAGTCCGGTAGGATTACCAGGACGTGCTTTAAAAAATAAATTTCTTGAAAAACTTGAAAACACTCCAGAAGAACTCAAACCTAAAGTGTGTATAAAGTGTTTAAAGTCTTGTTCTCAGAAATTCTGTATTATAAAAGCTCTTGAGAATGCAAGAAAAGGTGATATAGATAATGGTCTTGTTTTTGCAGGTAAATATTTTTATAAAATAAAAAGATTGTTGAGTGTTCAGGAAGTTTTTGATATTCTGTTAAAAGATATAGAAAATATTTAACAAATGGGGGAAATATGGAAAGAAGAGTTGTTGTTACCGGAGTCGGTGCAGTTACTCCAATAGGAATTGGAAAAGAAGAATTTTTTAAAGCTTTAAAAATGGGAAAATCAGGTATTGCTCCTATAGAATCTTTTAATACAGAAGGATTTTCTTCAAAAATAGCCGGTGAAGTTAAAAA
>Ga0172382_10008198_pt1 | contig 14632 bp, 13 predicted proteins | sample Leawel138RmetaG_FD_122245 | JGI IMG/M metagenome (GOLD analysis project Ga0172382, IMG submission 122245) | Leachate microbial communities from a municipal landfill in Southern Ontario, Canada - Leachate well 138R metaG | ecosystem: Engineered > Solid waste > Landfill > Unclassified | place...
AATTGAGCTGCTACACGACGGGCGAGGTCGGGGTTTGCGTTCCCCGTAAAGATCATCATCTTCGACACGCGCAGTACCTGTTTTACTGAGGGTGGACCTGACGGAAAAAACCTTCGTGTCTCGCGATCAACGCGAAACCACGAAGGTTTCGTAATGTGGCAGGGGCGGCTGGATTCGAACCAACGCATGGCAGGATCAAAACCTGCTGCCTTACCGCTTGGCGACGCCCCTGTAGAGTTGTACATCATAACAATGTAGAACAATCAGTGTTCAGATAAGTTTTGCAGTTCACGGTGCAACATCGAGATGTTTGCGCCTTGCGCTACAAAGCTTGGTAGTGACTCTGAAATCTGGGTTGCTATGTTAACAGCTTGTTGTTGGTTTGGGAAGCTCCCAAATATACAACTTCCAGTTCCAGTTAATCGAGCTTTAACAAAGTTATTTAGCAAGATCAACGCGTTACGCACTTCGGGGTAACACTGCTCAACTACCGCTTGGCAATCGTTGTGACCGCCTTGCTTGAGAACGGTGCGTATATTAGTCAGAGGCGTATCGCGTGTCAAGCATGGTTCTGAAAATATTTTAGCTGTGCTGATGGATACGGGCGGTACAGCGACTAGATACCATGGTTCTGGCAGGTCGAGCGGCTGTAGTTTTTCCCCAATACCTTGGGCGAAAGCTGCGCGGCCCATGACGAATACTGGTACATCAGCACCTAGGCTTAAGCCCATTTGTGCAAGCGTCTCTAAAGGTAACTGTGTGCGCCAAAGGTGGTTGAGACCTACTAAGGTCGTAGCTGCGTTTGAGCTGCCACCGCCAATGCCGCCGCCAACCGGTAGTTTTTTATCCAGCCAAATATCTGCACCTTGCGTACTGCTACTCTGTGTTTGCAATAAGCGTGCAGCGCGTACGATGAGATTGTCGTCGTGGGCAACGCCAGCGATGTTGTTGTGCAGAATGATCTGGCCATCGCCGCGTGCAGAAAAATGCACAGTGTCGGCGTAATCTAAAAACTGAAATACAGTTTCTAATAAATGGTAGCCGTCGGCTCGGCGGCCAACGATGTGCAGCATTAAGTTTAGTTTGGCTGGAGCCGGTAGGCTCAGTTGTGCTGCGCTAGGTTGTGTTTGCTGGTGAGCGCTACTTAAAAAGGTATGAGGCATTGTTTACTGGCCCAGTTGCCGTGCTTGCCATTGCTTGATGACAAGAGTGATATTTAGCCCAGCACCAGTGAGCTTGATGCGCTCAGGCAAGGGTAAGCCGTTTTCGTTGCGGTAGCTTAAATACTCAACCAACCACTGGTCTTGTTCTAGCGTGCTCAGCAGGCTGTTGCTATTGAGTTGTACGCGGCTTTTACTGTGTGGCGCAGGGAGGCCGCGCACCCACCAGAGCAAATTCTCAACCGGCAAGCCCCAGCCGAGCTGTTGTTGCATTAAGGCTTCGGCGGTTGTTGCTGTAAAGGTGCCGCGGTTGGCAATCTCTAAACTCACTGCGCCTTGACGGCCAGTGAGGCGGGTTGAACCTTGTCCCAGTGGGCCGGAGAGATGGATATCAAAGTAATCTTGGCGTTGCAGCCAGAATAAAATGGCGCTGCCAGATTCGTGTTCACTGCGAATACCCAGTTTGCCGTTGATTTGCCAAGCGTCCAGTGGCGTAATTTGCTGTTTATGCGCTTGCCATGAACCTACTTGTCCGCTGCCGCTGAGCTGCTCTTTTGTGGAAAATTGGCTGCAGCCACTTAGAGCCAGCAGCGCACTGAGGGTGAGCAAATTTAACAAACGCATGGGTTACAGATCCTTATTGGTCAGGCGCTGAATAGTTTCCAGTAGCACAGAATTGTTAGGCTGAGATTCAAGTGCTTGGTTCCATATACGCTGCGCTTCATTGTGTTTGTCTTGTTGCCAAAGGACTTCACCTAAGTGTGCTGCAACTTCAGCATCGGGGTAGGCATTAAAGGCTTCACGCAACAGGCGCTCGGCAGTGGCTAAATCACCGAGGCGATAATAGACCCAGCCTAAGCTGTCGGTGATGGCTGCATCATTGGGCTCAAGTTGATGCGCTTGCTCAATCAGTTGGCGAGCCTCTTCTAAGCGCTCTGTACGGTCAGCAAGGGTGTAGCCGAGCGCATTGAGAGCCATAGCATTCTCGGGATCCCGCTTGATGATCAGTCGTAAGTCGTCTTCAAGCTGCGTGAGATCGTTACGTTTGTCGGCAATCATGGCGCGAGTGTAGAGTAAGCTTGGATCGTCGCGGTAGTGTTTTAAGGCTTGATTGATACGCAGCCAAGCAGTCTCGACTTGGTTGTGGGTTGCTAAGCTTTCCGCTTCAATTAAATACAGCTGTATAGCCAGATCCGCATTCATCATGCGCTGCACTTCAAAGTGCCTAGAGGTTTCCCTAAGATGCCCATTGCTAAGCAGTAGAGTGCTGATGCGTTGCTGTGCGGCTAGGTAGTTTTCGCTAGGCTGCACGGCACTATAGGCAGATAGAGCTTGCTCTATGTCTTCAAGCTCTTGAAAAACACGGCCTAAATTGTACTGCGCGGCATCGGTGTAACTGCCGCGACTGATAAGGTCTTCAAGGTACGCTTGAGCTTCAAGCCATGCCTCTAAATCCATATTGATCAGCGCAAGAGAAAAGCGTAAGTCGTCGTCATTGGGCGATTGCTGTAAGAGTTCGATGAACTCTGCGCGAGCCTCTTCTAAGCGGTTAAGTTCGATCAGTTGTCGTGCGTAGGCCATACGCAGGCGATTATCGTTAGGTTGTTTCTTTACGGCATTGCGCAGCAAGGGTAAAGCTTCTTCGCCGCGATTCAGTTGGCTGAGTAAGCGTGCGCGCAATAAAGTTGTGGCTGGTACTGCAAGTTTCTTAGGTTGTGCTTCGAGCAGTTGTAACGCTTCTTCGCTACGTTCATCTTGGTTGAGCAAAATAGCTTTGCTAAAAATCAGTTGTTGGTTGTGGGGTTGTTTGGCTATTAAACGATCAAAACTTTGCAGTAGCGCTTGACGCGTTTTGCGATCGGAGCGCACTGCCGATAAAGCGAGGAAATCAAACTGCGTATCGCCGTTAGCCAGCAATACAGTTTCCATGCGTTGCATGGCTTCATCGTAACGTTTGGCCTGCGCCAGTTGAATGGCAGCTGAGCGCTGTGCTTCTAAATTATCTGGCGCAGCATTGGCCCAAATCAAAGCGCTGTCGAGCGCGCGCTGTTCTTCGCCTAAGTATTCAGCAATGCGCAGCGCTCGCTCAGCTACACCCGGGTCACCAGTGGCTTGAGCTTGCTGGCTGTAGTTATCGGAGGCGATATCAAAGCGATCACGTTGACCAGCAATTTCTGCGGTAAGCAAGCTAATTAAGGTGTCCGTTGTAAAGTCTGCGCTGGGTTCAGTCGCAGTAGATTGTGGCGTTGCAGGCGCCTCGACAGGAATTGTTGATACACTATTGTCCGATGTCATGATTTGACAGCCGGATAATATGAAGCTGATCGAGATAAGGCTAAAATATTTATTCATAAGTACAAGGCAAGACAAGTTAGAATAGGTGCATCATGACACAAGCAGATAAATCGCGCGCGTCAGTCTAAGGGCGGTGGTTTACTTTAGTGCTTGAGCAGTGACAGCTTTTGCATGTGCTAGTCTAAAATATATGCTTTTTCTTACACTTAGTGTTGTCTTTTGTTTGGGGAGGTTGTTCTGAAGGCTTTGAAGTAGGACAATTGCCTGCTTTAAATACCTTTAGCGACGATGCATGGCTTTTATAGCACTTGGAATTAATCATACAACGGCGTCTGTGGCGGTCCGTGAGCGCGTGGCGTTTAACCCTGAACAATTAGTTGAGGCGTTGCGCCAGCTGTGTCGAGTCGTGGGCAGTCGAGAAGCCGCGATCCTGTCGACCTGTAATCGTAGCGAGCTGTATTTGGAAATGGAGTCTGGGCAACCGCAAGCTGTGCTTGATTGGTTGGCGAAGTTCCATGATGTCCCGGTAGAAGATCTGCGTGCCTGTGCTTATGTGCATCAGGATGATCAAGCTATTCGTCATATGATGAGGGTAGCCTGTGGCTTGGACTCTTTAGTGCTTGGTGAGCCGCAAATTCTCGGGCAAATTAAATCAGCCTATGCTGTGGCGCGTGAGGCAGGGACCTTAGGACCCTTGCTGGGACGTTTGTTCCAAGCGACTTTCAGCACCGCAAAAACTGTGCGTACCGACACTGCTATTGGTGAAAACCCAGTTTCAGTAGCCTTTACTGCGGTCAGTTTAGCTAAGCAAATTTTTACTGATCTAAGCCAGAGTCAAGCTTTACTCGTTGGTGCCGGTGAAACCATTACCTTGGTGGCGCGGCACTTACATGAGCAAGGGGTGAAAAATATTGTCGTGGCCAACCGTACCTTAGAGCGAGCCGCCCTGCTGGCCGATGAATTTTCAGGGCAGGCGATTGTGTTGTCTGATATTCCTGATGCGCTGGTGCACAGTGATATCGTCATTAGCTCAACTGCGAGCCAGTTGCCTATTTTGGGTAAAGGCGCTGTTGAGCGTGCATTAAAACTGCGTAAGCATAAGCCGATTTTTATGGTTGATATTGCTGTGCCGCGTGATATTGAGCCGCAAGTGGGCGAGCTTGATGATGTGTATTTGTATAGCGTTGATGACCTGCATGAAGTGGTCACGGAAAATTTAAAGAGTCGCCAAGGTGCGGCGAAAGCGGCAGAAGAGCTGGTGGTGCAAGGCACGGCTGACTTTATGCAACGTTTGCGTGAGCTGGAAGCTGTTGATGTGTTGCGTGCGTATCGTCAACAGGGTGAGCGTTTACGTGATGAAGAATTAGCGCGAGCACAGCGCGCTTTGGCCAATGGTACCTCGCCAGAAGATGCGCTGGCTGCGTTGGCGCGCGGCTTAACCAATAAGCTGCTGCATGCACCCAGTGTGCAATTAAAACGTTTGTCTGCTGATGGTCGCTGCGAAGCACTGGCGGTTGCGCAGGAATTATTTGGCTTAACAACAGGTGACACACATTAATGAAAGCGACGTTAGTCAATCGTTTAGACCGTCTGCAAGAGCGCTATGAAGAGCTCACCGCGCTGCTAGGTGATGCGCAGGTGATCACCGATCAAAATAAATACCGCGCGTATTCTAAGGAATATGCTGAGGTTGAGCCAGTGGTTATGGCGTTTCAAGCGTGGCGCAAAACCAGCAGCGATCTTGCTGAGGCGCAAACCTTACTCAAAGATGTGGATCCTGATGTGCGTGAAATGGCGGTTGAAGAAGTTGCCGAGTGCCGTGCTTCTTTAGAAACCATTGAAGAAAACTTGCAGCGCTTGATGTTGCCCAAAGACCCCAATGATGGTCGCAACGTCTTTCTCGAAGTGCGTGCCGGTACCGGTGGTGATGAAGCGGCAATTTTCTCCGGTGATTTATTTCGTATGTATTTGCGTTATGCCGAGCGTCAAGGCTGGCGTGTTGAGGTGCTCTCTGAGCATGGCGGTGAGCATGGCGGTTTTAAAGAAGTGATTGCCCGTGTTGAGGGCGATAATGTCTATGGCCGTCTGAAGTTTGAGTCCGGCGCGCACCGCGTGCAACGTGTACCAGAAACAGAATCGCAAGGCCGCGTACATACCTCGGCATGTACCGTGGTTGTGTTACCTGAGCCTGATGAGCAGGATGCGATTGAAATCAATCCGGCTGATTTACGCGTGGATACCTACCGTGCTTCCGGTGCCGGTGGGCAACACATTAACAAAACCGATTCTGCCGTACGTATCACGCACTTACCCAGTGGCATAGTGGTGGAATGTCAAGAAGAACGCTCGCAGCATAAAAACCGTGCCCGTGCCATGGGTTGGTTGGCCGCGCGTTTGGAAGATCAGCAAACAAGTGCTGCGGCACAAGAAATGTCCGATACGCGTAAATCCTTGGTCGGTAGTGGTGATCGCTCTGAGCGGATTCGTACCTATAACTTTCCACAGGGACGGGTCACTGACCACCGAATTAACTTAACCCTGTACTCACTCGCTGATGTGATTAGCGGCAGCTTAGAGCAGATTATTGATCCGCTGTTGCTTGAGTATCAGGCTGATCAGCTTGCTGCATTAGGCGATTAATTTTGATGATGCGTATTGATCAGTTGTTAGCCCATGCAACACAGATTGATTCGCCCACTGCGCAACTGGATGCTGAGCTACTGTTAGCTTTTGTTCTTGATAAACCGCGCAGTTATCTTTACACATGGCCAGAAAAAAAACTGAATGAGGCACAAACACAGGCCTTTATGGCATTGCTTGAACGCCGTCAGCGTGGCGAACCGGTTGCCTATTTATTAGGTCGGCAGGGATTTTGGACGCTGGATTTGCAAGTCGCCGAACACACTTTAATTCCTCGTGCAGATACTGAGCTGTTGGTGGCGGCTGCTTTACAGCTGGCGGATGCCAATAGTCCATTACAGGTTTTAGATTTGGGCACCGGTACGGGTGCTTTAGCGCTGGCGCTCGCCAGTGAGCGGCCGTGCTGGACAGTGACCGGTGTTGATCGTATTGAATCGGCCGTGGCGCTGGCACAAAGCAATCAGCAGCAGTTACAGCTTGCCAATGTGCAGTTTTTACATAGCCATTGGTTCAGTGCGCTGCTCGGTCAGCGTTATGACCTCATCCTGAGTAATCCACCCTATATAGCAGACAACGATCCCCATTTAAAACAAGGTGATGTGCGCTTTGAGCCGCTGAGTGCCTTAGTTTCAGGTGCGGATGGTTTGGATGATTTGCGGGTGATTATTGCTCAAGCGCCAATCTATTTAACTGCGCAGGGTTGGTTATTGCTGGAGCATGGTTATGATCAGGCCAGTGCTGTACGTGAATTGCTGCAACACGCTGGCTTTGTTGAGGTCAGCAGTCAGCGAGATTTGGGCGGTCATGAAAGAATCAGTGTAGGCCGCCTGCCATCCTAACCCTAGGTCGTTATAGTTCATGTTAAATGATGAAGAATTACTGCGTTACAGTCGCCAAATCCTATTAAAGCAAGTGGATGTGGCTGGGCAATTGCGTTTAAAAAATAGCAAAGTGTTGATTGTCGGCCTAGGTGGACTGGGTTCTCCGGTGGCGCTGTATTTGGCTGCGGCCGGTGTGGGTGAGTTGTATTTGGCTGATTTTGACAGACTTGATGTGTCCAACCTGCAGCGGCAAATTGTGCATGATACTGCGGCCTTAGGTACTTTAAAGGTGCAGTCGGCACAGGCACGTTTGCAGAAACTAAACCCGCATATCACTGTGCACAGTATTGCTACTAAGTTGGATGCAGAGAATTTGCCGGCGCTGTTGCAGTCGGTTGATCTGGTGCTCGACTGCACGGATAATTTCACCATTCGTGGTCAGCTCAATGCCGCCTGTTTTGCCGCCAATACAGTGCTGGTCAGTGGTGCTGCGATTCGTGGCGAAGGGCAGGTCAGTGTCTATGATCCGCGCAATGCAGAGAGTCCGTGCTATCACTGTGTGTTTGGTGAGGGTGCCGAAGAAGGTTTAACCTGCAGTGAAGCCGGCGTGCTAGGGCCGTTGGTCGGCTTGATTGGCAGCTTGCAGGCATTGGAAGCGATGAAAATTCTCGCCGGTTTTGGCGAACCCTTGGTTGGGCGATTGCTGCTGGTGGATGCACTGAGTAGTCGTTTTCGCGAGCTAAAAATACGCCGTGACCCGCACTGTGTCGTTTGTGGCGCGCGTCATGGATAAGCACGCTGCCATTGGTGTGTTTGATTCAGGCTTGGGTGGCATTTCTGTATTGCACGCCATTCGCCGTTTGCTACCCTCTGAATCGTTGATTTATATTGCTGATAGTGCACATGTGCCCTATGGGGAAAAAACACCTGAGTTTATTGTCCAGCGTAGTATAGCCATCAGTGAGTTTTTGCTGGCACAATCGGTAAAAGCCATTGTGGTCGCCTGTAATACTGCCACTGCCGCTGCTGTGGGTGAATTACGCCAACGTTGGCCAGATGTGCTGTTTGTCGGTATGGAGCCTGCGGTAAAGCCTGCAGTGCAAGCATCACAGACGGGAAAGATAGGTGTTCTAGCCACTACGGGCACCTTACGTAGCGCACGTTTTGCGGCATTGTTGGAGCGCTTTGCTAGCGATGTTGAGGTGATAACGCAACCGTGCCCTGGTTTGGTGGAATTGATTGAAGCCGGTGAGCTCGATAGTGCGGTAACCCAGGCTTTATTAAGCAGCTATGTTGAGCCGCTGTTAGAAGCCGGTTGCGATACGCTGATTCTCGGTTGTACGCATTATCCATTGCTTAAGCCCTTATTGCAGCGCATGGTGCCTGAGTATGTGCAGTTAATTGATACTGGCGATGCGGTGGCGCGCCGCTTGCACAGTGAGTTAAGTAAACACAATTTATTAGCCGATGTGCAACAACCCACTGAGCGCTTTTTTTGCAGTGGTAATGTGCTTAAAACAGAGCAAACCTTGGCTTTGCTGTGGTCGACACCAGAGCCGGTTATGGCTTTAGGTTTCTAGATAATAAAAATGATTAAAAGAGGGTGGAGATGAATATGCGATTATTTCTAAGTAGTGGTTTGGTTGCGCTGATACTTGGATTGGGCGCGCAGCAAGTGGCAGCGGTAGAGCTTACCGCTGCTGTAGGTCGTACTGAAAAATCAACTTCAACGTTGCGTATTGGTTTGCAGCAGGCCTTTCAGTCGCGCTGGTTTCAAAGTGATGTCGGTGCGTTAAGCGGATACTGGGATGCTGGTTATACCTACTGGGAAGGCGATAAGGAATCTAATAACCATAGCCTGTCCGTCAGCCCTGTTTTTGTATATGAATTTAATGGCGAGCGAGTTAAACCCTATGTTGAAGCGGGCATCGGGGTGGCTGCCTTTAGGCATACTCGCATCGAAAATCGCAAATTAGGTACTTCACTGCAGTTTGAAGATCGCTTAGGTGTGGGCTTACGTATGCGCAATCAAACGCTAGGGTTGCGTGCTGTACATTATTCTAATGCCGGTATTAAAAAACCAAATGACGGTATTGAAATGTACTCAGTGCATTACAGTTTAGCCCTGTAGTCCGTGGGTTATGCCGTGTTAGCTATCACACAACTTGCTGAGCAGTTAGGCCAGCAGTTATTAAAGAAAAATGCTTTTGTCAGCACGGCTGAATCCTGCACCGGCGGCGGGATAGCTGAGGCTATAACGCGTGTGGCAGGCAGCTCTGCTTGGTTTGAAGTCGGCTTTGTCACCTATTCTAATCGTCAAAAAATACGTGTATTGCAGGTTGCTGAGGCTGATTTGCAACGTGATGGCGCGGTTAGTCAGTCGGTTGTAGAAGCGATGGTACGAGGTGCTCAGCGCTTGTCTGGTGCGCAATACGCTGTAGCTGTCAGCGGTGTGGCTGGGCCGGGAGGCGGTAGCCTAGAAAAGCCAGTGGGCACGGTATGGTTGGCTTGGGCGCATGGTGCACAAGTGCAATCTGCTTGTTGGCACTTCGCTGGTGATCGTCAGGCCGTCCGTCAGCAAACTGTGCAGGCTGCTTTGGCTGGTCTATTGTGTGTAATGGAAGGGCGTGCGGCAAATGTCTGGCAGCAATGCTTAAAGAAACATTTGCCTAATCAATAGAGACTGTGGATAATGCTGGTTAACTATCCAGTATTTAGGGCGCAGCCCAATTGTTATTTGAGGAATTATGATGGACGAGAATAAGAAAAAAGCGCTTGCGGCTGCGCTTGGTCAAATTGAACGTCAGTTCGGTAAAGGTGCTGTCATGCGTATGGGGGACCATGAGCGTGTGGCAATTCCAGCGATCTCTACCGGTTCGTTGGGTTTGGATATTGCGTTAGGCATAGGCGGTCTGCCTAAGGGGCGTATTGTTGAAATTTATGGCCCTGAGTCATCCGGTAAAACCACGCTGACACTGTCAGTAATTGCTGAAGCACAAAAAGTCGGTGCGACCTGTGCCTTTATTGATGCTGAGCATGCATTAGATCCAGAGTATGCCAGTAAACTCGGCGTCAATGTTGATGATTTGTATGTCTCGCAGCCTGATACCGGTGAGCAAGCGCTGGAAATTGCCGATATGTTAGTGCGTTCCAATGCCATGGATGTGATTGTGATCGACTCCGTGGCGGCCTTGGTACCTAAGGCTGAAATTGAAGGCGATATGGGTGATACCCACGTTGGTTTGCAGGCGCGCTTAATGAGCCAAGCACTGCGTAAAATTACCGGTAATATTAAAAATGCCAACTGTTTAGTTATTTTTATTAACCAAATCCGTATGAAAATTGGTGTGATGTTCGGTAGCCCTGAAACCACTACTGGTGGTAATGCGCTGAAATTCTATTCATCAGTGCGTTTGGATATTCGCCGTATTGGTGCAGTAAAAGAAGGTGATGAAATCACCGGTAACGAAACACGGGTGAAAGTGGTCAAGAACAAAGTTGCTGCGCCGTTCCGTCAAGCTGAGTTCCAGATTCTGTACGGTAAAGGAATTTATCGTAACGGTGAAATCATTGATTTGGGCGTGCAGCAGGGGCTGATCGAAAAAGCAGGCGCTTGGTACAGTCATAAAGGCGTACGCATGGGGCAGGGTAAAGCTAACTCTGCGCGTTACTTAGAAGAAAATCCAGAGATATGCCAAGCGATTGAGCAGCAGATTCGTGATCAACTGTTGGCACCTACGCCCAGTAATACTAAACAACCCGCTGTTGTTGCTGAGGACGCTGCAGAGTAACGCAGCGTATTGATGTCACTGAATAAAAACGGCATGGTGCAACGCATTCATGCCGTTTTTTTGTGAGGCAAAGATGTTAGATACCCCAGTTTCTATTCGCCGTGCCGCGATGAATTTATTAGCGCGGCGTGAGCATGGTCATATTGAGCTGGCACGTAAGCTGCGCCAGCGTGGCGCTGATGCGGAAATGATCGAAGTTGAATTGCAGCGTTTAACAGAAGATGGTTTGTTATCAGAACAGCGCTATGTAGAAAGCTATATCCGGAGTCGCGCCCATGCTGGGCGTGGGCCAATGCGCATACGCGAAGAGCTAGCGCAGCGCGGCTTAACGCGCGAATTGGTGGAGAGTGCTTTGGCTGAGGCCGAGATTGATTGGCAGGTACAGTTGCAGGACTTATGGCAACGCCGCTTTTCTGGACAGATTACGGATTTAAAAGACCAAGCTAAACAAAGTCGGTTTTTGGCACAGCGCGGTTATGCTGTGGATGACATTCGCCGTCTGCTTGATGGGCAAAGGTTTCAAGGTTTAGAGGATAATGAACTGCTTTAGCTGGCAGTGCATTTATCTCGCCTGCTTGATAAGTGCAGAACGCTGTTACAGCCTAGGCGTGGATGAAAGTGGGGAGTGGGCTGTGCAGGTATATTAGTTGGGGCAGTAGCCGCTTAGTCATGCTGATGCATCGGACTAAGCGGCTATAGGGTGCTAAGCGCGCAATTGGTTGCTGATAACCTCTAACGCTTGCTCAATGGCAATATGCTGGCTCTCAGTATCACGACGGCCTTTGTACTCTAAAGTACCTTCTTTTAGGCTGCGCTCGCTGATCACCACACGTTGCGGAATACCAATCAGCTCCATATCAGCAAACTTAACGCCTGGACTGGTTTTCTTGTCGCGGTCATCTAAAAGCACATCAAAGCCTGCGGCAGTAAGTTGCTGATAGAGCTTGTCTGTGGCTTCTTTAACTTCAGGCTTATCGTATTTCATTGGTACAATGGCGACATCAAAAGGCGCTAAGGCTGCTGGCCAAATAATGCCATTCTCATCGTGGTTTTGCTCAATCGCTGCAGCGACCACGCGCGATACGCCAATACCGTAGCAACCCATGGTTAAGGTGGCTGGCTTGCCGTCTTCACCCATCACGGTGCAGTTCATTGATTCGCTGTACTTGGTGCCCAGTTGGAAAATATGGCCCACTTCAATACCGCGTTTGATTTCCAGCGTGCCTTGTCCGTCTGGGCTTGGGTCGCCCGCCACCACATTGCGTAGATCTGCAACCTCAGGTAGCGCTAAGTCACGCTCCCAGTTTAAGCCAAACCAGTGTTTGTCGTCTTGGTTGGCACCGGCGGCAAAATCACTGATTAGGGCAACAGAGCGGTCAATGATGCATGGGATAGCTAAATCTTTAGGGCCTAAGGAACCAGGATAAGCGCCGCAAGCGTCAAATATTTCTGCATCACCGGCAAACTCCAGCGGGCTGGCAACCAGCGGGTGATTGGCCGCTTTGATTTCATTCAGGGTGTGATCGCCGCGTACAATCAGCGCCACTAGCGTGTTTTCTGCAGCGCCGCGCACAATCAAGGTCTTAATGGTTTTTTCGACAGCAATCGAGAACTGTTCAGACAGTTGTTCAATAGTTTTGGTGTTAGGTGTATTGACTAAACGCAGTTCTTCAGTGGCTTCGGCGCGGCTACTTTCGCGTGGTAGGGCTTCGGCTTTTTCAATATTGGCAGCGTAGTTAGAGACTGTACTAAAGGCAATATCATCTTCACCAGACGCTGCCAGAACGTGAAACTCATGCGAGCCAGTACCGCCAATCGAGCCGGTATCCGCTTCTACCGGGCGGAAGTTTAAGCCTAAACGGGTGAAAATATTGGTATAGGCTTGGTGCATGCGGTCGTAGGTTTCTTGCAGTGATGCTTGGCTGGTATGGAAAGAGTAAGCATCTTTCATAATGAATTCACGACCACGCATTAAACCAAAGCGCGGACGAATTTCATCACGAAACTTGGTCTGAATCTGATAAAAATTAATTGGCAGTTGGCGGTAACTGCTCAGCTCATTACGGGCTAAATCAGTAATCACTTCTTCGTGGGTTGGGCCGACACAGAACTCGCGTTGATGGCGGTCTTTGAGGCGCAATAATTCAGGGCCGTACTCTTCCCAGCGCCCGGACTCTTGCCAGAGTTCAGCAGGCTGAATGGCTGGCATTAATACTTCTAAGGCGCCGGCAGCATTCATTTCTTCACGCACGACAGCTTCTGCTTTACGCAGCACGCGTAAACCCAGCGGCAGCCATGTGTATAAGCCTGAAGCCAAGCGGCGGATCATGCCCGCGCGCAACATCAGTTGATGGCTGATAACAACGGCGTCGGCGGGTGTTTCTTTTAATGTGGAAAGCAAATACTGACTGGTACGCATGGCTAAGATCTACACTGAAAAGATAAAAGGAGGGCGCTATTGTAGCGCATTTGTTTGCATAGCGTGTTATTGGGCGGTAAGGGTCAATTATTATGCGGGTCTGCTTATAGTGGGCTTTATCGTGCTGCTAAAACAAGAAACCCAGCCGAGGCTGGGTTTCTTGAATGACGCGAGTTACTTAATAAGCATTACAGAATGCTTAGTGGGTACTCAACAATCAGACGTACTTCGTTGTTGTCGCGAGTATCAGCTGCATCGTTAGCACGGTAAGTTGCTTGACGAACACGAACAGATAAGTCTTTCGCTACACCGTTCTGTACAACGTATTTAGCTTCAATATCACGTTCCCAGTTTTTTCCATCGTTACGCATACCGCTATCGATGTTGCTACCACGGATATAACGCGTCATAAGGCTTAGGCCCGGAACACCAAAGGTAGTCATGTCGATGTCATAACGAGCTTGGAAAGATTTTTCACCTTTCTGATGGAAACCATTGTATTGAACGTCGTTAGCTAAGTAGACAGCGCCGCCGCCATCATAGCCATAAACGTAGCCGTCATCTCGACCGCCAGTTACATTTTGATGAGCAATAGTGAACTTGTGTGCATCCAGCGTGTAAGCCGCTGCTAAGCTCCAAACGTTATTGCTGCTGCTTCTGTCGCCAGGGGTATTGTCTTTATCGTTAAACTTCGAGTTATACATATTGAAGTCGAAGTTAAGTTTCTGCGCATCAGCAATAGGTAATGTGTAATTCACATTGGTATAATGCTTCTTGATTTCTAGACGGTTACCGGCGCCTTCGTGTCCGAGATCAGCGTCTGAGTAGTAGTAAGCAGCGCTTAAGTCATCGGTGAAATTATAGCGACCACCGAATAAATCTAATGAACGTAAGGTTCCGTGCTTCACTTTATTCGTGTTTGTATAGCTCTTGCTGTCAAAGCGCGATTGGTCTTGAGCACTTAAAGCAGTGAAGTGACCGAGGTTTAGCTCAAGGTTTTCAATTTCGTTGCTGGTGACTAAAAAACCAGTTGTAGTTTCTGGCAGTAGGCGTGAGTCGTCTGTTGCTAAGACAGGTAAACTAACAAACTGATTGCCGTACTTCAGAACAGTGCTGGAAAGGCGTGCTTTAACTGCACCACCCGCTTGGCTGAAGTTGTCTTTTGCTTTGCCGTTGCTCTCTTCAGGGAACAGGTTATTACCCATACGGCCACCGCCTGAATCCAGCTTAATACCTTGCAAGCCAAAGGCATCAACACCAAAACCTACGGTGCCTTGGGTGAAGCCAGGCTCGTAAATAGCTCTAAAACCAAGTCCTAGATCTTCACGGTAGCCATTACGCTGGCCTTTAGCTTTGTTCGCAGTACTTTCGTGCGTTGCACCATTACGGAAGTCACGGTTCATATAAAGAACACGTGCATGCGCATCGAGCTTACTGTCTTCAATAAAACCGTTTGACTCAGACTGCTGGCTGGCAACTGCCATTTGTGTGCTTGCCGCGGCTACT
>Ga0172382_10008199_pt1 | contig 14631 bp, 14 predicted proteins | sample Leawel138RmetaG_FD_122245 | JGI IMG/M metagenome (GOLD analysis project Ga0172382, IMG submission 122245) | Leachate microbial communities from a municipal landfill in Southern Ontario, Canada - Leachate well 138R metaG | ecosystem: Engineered > Solid waste > Landfill > Unclassified | place...
GAGCCACAAAGCCGCTAGCTTCACTGCTCGGCTGCTTAAAGGAACGCCAGCAGGCCGCGATCCCGGCCCGTACATCGATTTGCGTATTGCCTCCAACCCGTTTCGCGTGGATCCTGCGCATGGCGGCTCGCCTGCGATCCGGTGGACCGTTCATTGACCATGAAAGGAGCATCTGATGTCCCAACCTCTCAGCGAACGCACGATTGCGCTGGTGAAGGCCACCGTTCCGGCTCTGGAAGCGCATGGGCTGGATATCGTCCACGAGATGTATTCACGGATGTTCCAGAATCCGGATATCCGCGACTTGTTCAACCAGTCGCATCATGGCGATGCCGGATCGCAGCCTCGCGCCTTGACCGGGGCGATCCTTGCTTATGCAAGCAACATTGAAAATCTGGCGGCGCTGGCTCCGGCAGTTGAACGCATCGCGCAAAAGCATGTTGGCCTGCAAATCCTGCCGGAACACTATCCCCATGTGGGCGAAGCGCTGCTGGGGGCGATCAAGGCGATCCTCGGCGATGCGGCAACAGAGGAGATTCTGGCCGCCTGGGGCGAGGCATACTGGTTCCTGGCCAATATCCTGATTGCCCGCGAAACCCGCATCTACACGGATCAGAAGGAAACGACCGGCGGATGGAACGGCTGGCGCGACTTCGCGATCGACGAAATCGTCGAGGAAAGCAGCGTCATCAAATCCTTCGTGCTGCGGCCCGTCGATGGGGGCCCGGTCATGGAACACAAGCCGGGCCAGTACCTGACCTTCTGGTTCGAGATTCCGGGCCATACCCCGGTCAAGCGCAACTATTCGATTTCGTCCGCATCGAACGGAGCCACGTACCGGATTTCCGTGAAGCGTGAGTCGCATGGCCTTGCCACCGGCTGGCTGCATGACGAAGCGCGATCCGGAACCGTGCTCAAGGTTGCGGCACCCGCCGGCGAATTCTTCCTGCCGCACCATGTCGAACGACCGGTCGTGCTGCTGTCGGGCGGCGTGGGCCTGACGCCGATGGTCGCCATGCTCGAAGCACTGGTGGAAAGCGGGGCCGACGTACCCGTCCACTACATTCACGGCACGCATGACCGGCACACGCACGCCATGCGCCAGCATGTCCGGGATCTTGCCGCGAAAGGCAAGGCCATCGGCGTAACGGACTTCCACCAGACTCCGCAGGCCGACGAGGTCGAGGGGCGTGACTTCGACGTCAGCGGGATCATCAGCGATGAATGGCTGGTCGCCAATACGCCGGTCGACGATGCGGACTACTTCATCTGCGGGCCACGGCCGTTCCTGCGCCATGCGGTGTCGACCCTGTCACTGGCGGGAGTTCCGTCCGAACGCATTCATTACGAATTCTTCGGCCCCGCAGACGAACTTCTCGCCGCCTGACCATCGACCATGATGGTGTCAGCCACGTTGACCTTGTGCGCAAGGCCAACGTGGCGCCGGCGGCACCGAATGGGCTTGCCATTGGGCGTGCAAGGTAGAACACTCTGTCCAATGAGCGATGGGCGTTACATTCCGAAGCCCACCGGGCACAGGCAGTCCGTTCGGCAGCCGGGAAAGAACCGCCTTGGCATTCTCAAGGCGGGCAGCCCACCATCTGCGCTTCGTGCCTATGGCACTTACCCTGACATGTTTCGCAAACTGCTCGGCGAAGATCGCCATGACTATATCGAATTTGATGTGGAGCATGGCGAGTTTCCGGCGGACGTCGGCCAATGTCCGGTTTACCTTGTCACCGGGTCCGCCAGTGATGCCTTTGGCGGATCGGCGTGGATTGCGGAGCTCAAGCAGTTCCTCAACGCCGCCAAGGGAAAGGCTGCTCTCGTCGGCTTATGCTTTGGCCATCAGGTCATGGCCGAGGCTTTCGGCGGCACGGTAGCCAGGTCGCCGAGCGGATGGGGCATGGGTAACCACTCCTATGATGTCGTGCAGCATCGCTCGTGGTCGGACCATGTTGCGACGATCACCCTGCCGGCATTCCATCGGGATCAGGTTGTCGAACTTCCACCCGCTGCCGAGGTTGTTGCGTGCAACGCTTTCTCCCCCTTCGGCTTTATCGCTTACAACGACCAGCCAGCGATTTCCCTGCAACTGCATCCGGAATTTGACAGCGACTTCGCGGCGGCCTTGATCGAGAACCGGCGCGGGCGCGGTGCGAGCGACGCGGAAATCGCGGTTGCGAAATCCAGTTTGCAGCAACCGGCCGATCGCGCGCTCGTGGGTGGCTGGATCAACCAGTTCATCATGGCCAGCGCATGAATGCCCCCCAAACTTCCCGGCCATGGGCTGACGTACTGGATTTCTGGTTTCCCGAAGGCTGTGCCGCCGATGTGAGCAGCGAAGTCCATTTGCGGCATTGGTCCTGGCGCATGCATGGTGGCGCGGATCGGGCGATCGTCGCCCGCTTTGCCGAACTGACGGAGCTGGCCGCCAGCGGCGGCCTCGATCACTGGGCATTGGATGTCGAAGGCCGGCTCGCGCTCATCGTCGTGCTGGACCAGTTTCCGCGATCGCTGTGGCGCGACAGCCCCCGTGCGTTTGCGCAGGATGCAGCGGCCCTTGAACTGGCGATGGCAGGGCTGGAGAACGGCCATTACGCGGCGCTTCGCACGCCCTGGGGCAAGATCGCCCATACCCAGCCACTGGGCCATTGCGAAGGCCCCGATCATCTTGACCGCATCGATCTTCTCATCCGCCTGCGCGAAGAAGTCGCCGCCTCGGCCCCCGACCAGCTTCAGCCGATCTACCGGTCACTGGTGGATCAGGCCAGGGCCGTGCGCGAGGTGATAGCCGTCTTCGGCCGCCATCCGCATCGCAATCCGGTTCTTGGCCGGCAATCCACGCTTGCCGAACAAACCTATATCGCGAAAGGCGGGTTTCCGCATTCCCGGGTATTTCGGGCTTAGCGCACGAAAGTCACTCAGCCCGATAAATCAACAAGGCTTCTCGCCAGCCAGCGTGATCCGCCGCATGACCCGGCGATAGCCATGGTAGTCATTGACCGGATTGTGCTGTGCGGCGCGGTTGTCCCAGAAGGCCACGGACCCTTTTCTCCAGCGGAACCGGCAGGTGAATTCGGGCTTCACCTGATGCTGGAACAGGAATTCGAGGATCGGCCTGCTTTCCGCCTCCGTCATGCCCTTGAAGTGCGAGGTATGGGCGACGTTGACATAGAGCAGCTTGCGACCGGTTTCGGGATGGGTGCGCACCACGGGATGTTCGGCGAAGTGGTCGGTGATCGTGGCCTTGTCGCCGGCGCCGCGGATCATGTCCTCGCGGGTCTTTGAAACATCGGCCCTGGCCGAGGAACTGATCGCGGTCAGTCCGTCCAGAAAGGCGCGGAGCGGTGCGGACAGAGTTTCGTAGGCGACGTACTGGTTGGCAAACAGGGTGTCGCCGCCAAAGGGCGGAATTTCGAGGGCATAGAGCATCGAGCCCATTGGTGGACATTCGAGATATGTCGTGTCGGCGTGCCAGATGCCGCCGAAGTTGTTGCGCTCATGCTCGTGCTTCACGATTTCCGTGATCATCGGATAGCCGACGATCCCCGGCAGCATCGGATATTGGGCGGGCGTGCCGAACACCTGCGCGAAGGCGAGGTAGGCATCCATCGTCATGCCATCCTGATCGTGCAGAAAGACGACGAGATGATCGAGCAATGCCTGCCGGACCCGTGTGACGGTCTGTGCGTCCAGTCCTTTGGCGATGTCCACTCCGTCGATTTCCGCGCCCAGCGCGCCGGCGATCGGTCGTATCGTCAGTCTGCCCATGTGCTTGATCCTGTTTCCTTGTCGTCACTGCGGGGCGGTAAGCGGCTGTTCGGAAAGGTCGCTCCCCGCAGTCCTGAGCAGGCGGGCGATCTCCTCCAGTCGCGGGTCCATCCGGTGGGCGGGGCCGGCGACGGCCAGTCCGCAGGGTTCGGCGTTCAGCCAGATCGGCACCGCGACTGCCGTAACGTCGGGTACGTTCTCGCCCTGGGTGACGAAACATCCCCTGGCGCGACCGGCATCGAGATCGGCCAGCAGGCCATCTATCGTGGTGATCGTGTTGCCGGTGACCGGCACCGGCGGCGTCGCGGCCAGTGCGGCAGCGACGTCGGCCGGCGTGAGTACCGAGAGCAGGGCCTTGCCGATACAGGTCGAATGGAGCGGCTTGGCGTCCCCCGGCTTCGCGCTGTAGCGGATCACGTCCGGGCTCTCGATCACTTCAAGGTAGACCACCCGGTCGCCATGCCGCTTGCCCAGAATGATGGTTTCGCGGGTTGCTTCGCGAAGGCGTTCCATGGTCGGCAGCACCCGTTGCAACACGGGATCGTGCGCGACGATGATGGCTCCCATGTCATGGAGCCTGCGGGTGGGGTAGAGTTCCTTGCGCCGCCCCGACTGGTAGAGATAGGCGCGTTTGAGCAGCGTATGAACCAGCGAATGGCACGTGCTGGCCGGAATTTGGCACGCTTGCGCGATTTCCTTCAACGATAGTGGCCGGCGTTCCCGTTCGAACGTTTCGAGGATCGCGAATGCGCGTTCGACGCTGTTATCGGCCATCTCGCGCCTTTCATAAATTCGTATATATGAATTAATATTCTTATTTATGAATATTACTTGACGGCAGGCTTGGCAAGGACAAAAATACAACATAGCTGTCGCACGACGTTGCGCGATCGGCCCGGCAACCGGGCGCATGGGGAGAGGCAAGTGCCGCAGTTCATCGGACGCCACACGATTTTCCACGGCTTCGGTCGCAGTCCGGCCGAATCGCCGCCGGGCGTGGCTGGCCATACCTGGTGGGGGTCGGACAGGTTCCCGCTGCCCGCAGGCACTCGCCAGACGAATGTTCGCCTGCAGGCCGAGGATGGCGCGCATTCGAGCGGCATCCTTTACGGGCGCGGTGGCGAAAGGACGGTGGTGGTATTCAACCACCCCCGCGCGGATTTCTCCAGCCATTACCTGACGCCGTTCCTGGTCGCCGCGGGCTATGCCGTGTTCGGCGGCCAGACGCGCTATCTCGGCAACGACGTCAATTGCGAGCATGAATGCCTTTGCGCCGATCTTGCCGCGCAGATCCGCTACTTGCGTGCCGAGGGTTTCGGGAAAGTCGTGCTGTGCGGCAACAGCGGTGGCGGTCCGCTTTCTGCCTTCTACATGGCACAGGCCAACACGCCGGTCGGTGCGCGGCTGGCGACCACGGCGGCGGGCAACCCGTACGATCTCAACGAACTGGACCTGCCGCCCGCCGATGGCTTCATCAATCTTGCCGGTGCGCTCAGCGAAGGCTCGCTGGCGCTGGCCAATCTCGATCCATCGGTGCTGGACGAGGACGATCCGCTGTCGTGCGATCCCGAACTCGACATGTTCAACCCGGACAACGGCTATCGCCGCCCGCCCGAAGTTTCGCGCTATTCGCCGGAGTTCCTGGCGCGCTATCGCGCGGCGCAAGTCGCGCGCTGTCGGCGGATCGATGCCCGCGCCCGGCAGGAGGTCGAACGCAAGCGCAAGCATCGCGCGATGATGGCGGACCCCGGTTTTGCCGATCTGCCACTGGCCGAACAGAATGCGATCACCCGGATGGCGGTGGCGTGCCATACGCTGGCGATCTACCGGACGATGGCCGACCCGGCCTTGACCGACCTGTCGCTGTTTCCCAGCAATCGTTCGATCATCGGTCTGATGCAGCCCGATCCGCAGACGGCCAATTGGTCGATACCCGGTTTCGTCCAGATGATGACGGCCGAAGGCTGGCTTTCGACCTGGTCGGGCCTGTCGACGCGGGTCAACATGCACGAGGACGTGACGAAAGTGACGCAGCCGGTTCTCTCGGTGAATTTCGAGCGCGACGTGACCATCCTGCCCTTCGTGGCCGAAGGCGTCTGCGATCACGCGGCGACGGCCGACAAGACACTGGTCCGCATCGATGCCGACCACTTCGCCTTCCGCGACGAGGGCGAGCGGGATGCGGGCATTCCCGAAACGGCCGAGGCGATTGTCGCGTGGTTGCGGCCCCGTTTCCCGGCGGCGGAGTGACGGACATGGCACTGCAAGACGCGCGCATCCTTGTCGTCGGCGGCGGTTCCGGCATCGGTCATGCCGTTGCCCGGGCGGCGCTGGCCGAGGGGGCGAGGATCACCATCGCCTCGACCGACGCGGGAAAGCTGACGGCCGCGTCCGATCGGCTGGGCGGAGCCGATACCGCGCTGCTTGATCTGACCGACGAGGCCATGGTCGCGGCCTACTTCGCTACTTCCGGCCAGTTCGATCACATCGTCAGCACGGCCGGGGACTGGGGCAGGGCGCGGCGCGGTCCCTTCGTCGGGATGGACCTGAAGGATGCCGAGGCGCTGTTCCGGGTGCGCTTCTGGGGCTCGACGATCCTTGCCAAGCATGGGGCACATTGCGTTCCGGCAGGCGGGTCGATCACGCTGACCAGCGGCATGAGTGCCTTCCGGCCGGTCAAGGGCTCGGTCATGGCAACCGCCATGGCGGGATCGATCGAGCACCTGACTTATGGTCTGGCGGTGGAACTTGCACCGGTCAGGGTCAACGCAGTGTTCCCGGGCGGCGTCGCGACCGAGATCTTTCGTGGCTTGCCGGATGCGATTCGCCAGTCGGAAGAAGCCCGCTTTCTTGGCCAGCCGTTGCCGCGCATCGGCCAGCCGGACGAAATCGCGCAGGCTTATCTCTACCTGATGAAGGGTGGCTACACGACAGGCCAGATCATCAAGGTCGATGGCGGCGGCGAACTGAGCGGCTGAGCCCCGCGTCGCACGGACGAAGGCCTGCGAGCACAAAGACGAGGTGCGCGACTGCACTTCCCGCCATATCTGGCAGTGCGTGAGTACTGCGTTTCGACTGGATCAGCCGGAACGTTGCCTTGGCGTTATTACGCAATGGCAAGATCAACTGCTCATGCCGAGGGGCCGGCCACGCTGTCGGCTCCGCGATCAAGGGAAACCGCGCACGCAACGACGTGCCGTCTGGGTGAGGAACGGGAATGACGAGAAAATGGGGCGGGGCCGTGCTTGCAGTACTGCTGCTGGCGGGCGCCGGGGCTTATGCGCTGAGCGGGCAAATGGCGGAACCACCGGAAGCGGGCGCAGGTTCGCACTCCGTCGACAGCGCCGCGCGCGAAGTCGCATCTTTCGATCCCGACAAGCATCCGGGCAAGACCGTTTTCGAAGAGAATTGCGCGGCCTGCCACCTGGGCGGCGTGCCCAAGGCGCCGCACCGCGAATTCCTGGAAATGATGTCGCCGGATGCGATCCTGCTGGCGCTGAACGAAGGGGTGATGAAGCAGCAGGCGGCCCATTTGAGCGCGCAACAGCGCCAGCATGTCGCCGAATTCCTCACCCGCACCGATCTGGCGAACTGGAAGCCGGCGCCCGGCCCGGTGATGTGCAGCGGCGATGCCCGGACCTTCGATCTGACCCGGCCTCCAGCGCAAGTCGGCTGGGGCTATGACACGCGCCGTTTCACTCCTGCCGTCGTGGCCGGCCTCGCCGCCGCAGACGTGCCGAAGCTGAAGCTGAAATGGGCCTACGCGTTTCCGGGCGCCCAGCGCGCGCGCTCGCAGCCCGTGGCCGCCATGGGCGCGGTATTCGTGGGCAGCCAGGATGGCACCGTCTATGCCTTTGATCTGGAGGAAGGCTGTGCGCGGTGGACGTCCAAGGTCTCGGCCGAAGTGCGTACCGCGCCGGTTGTCGAACCTTGGGCCGCAGGTACGAAGCCGTCGCGCAATCCGCGTCTGTTTTTCGGCGACCTGATGGGCCGGGTCTATGCGATGGATGCCATCACCGGGGCGGTCCTGTGGCGCGAGCGGCCCGACGATCACGCTAATGCGACGATCACCGGCACGCCGCTGCTGCACGGCGACACGCTGTATGTGCCTGTTTCCTCGCTTGAGGTGGTTACGGCTGCCGACGAGGATTACGCCTGCTGCACCTTCCGCGGTTCGCTCGTGGCGATGGATGTGAATACGGGACAGGTGAAGTGGAAGCACTACACGGTCCCGCAACCTGCATCGCAGCACGGCAAGACTTCGGTGGGCACGGCGATCATGGGCCCCTCGGGCGCGCCGGTGTGGACCAGTCCGACGCTCGATCTGAAGCGGGGACTGATCTATCACGGCAGCGGCGAGAATTACTCGTCGCCCGCGGATGACAGTTCCGACGCGATCTTTGCCGTCGACATGAAGACGGGCGCGCGGCGCTGGCACCACCAGCTTCTGGCCGGCGACGCCTGGAATACGACTTGCGTTCTCAAGGGACACCCCAATTGCCCGACGGAGAAAGGGCCGGACTTCGACCTTTCGGCATCGGTCTTGCTGGTCGACATCGGTGGCGGCAAGGAGGTCGTTCTCGCCACGCCCAAGTCGGGCGTGATGACGGCCGTCGACCCGGACAACGGGGGCAGGAAGTTGTGGCGCACGCGCATCGGGCGCGGCAGCATGCAGGGCGGCGTCCACTTCGGCATGGCGGCCGAAGGCAGCCGCATCTACGTCCCCATTACCGACATGGAAGACGATAGCATGGGCCGCAAGATCAAGGAGCCGGGACGCTCCGGCCTGCACGCGGTCGATGCCCGCACCGGCAAGATCCTGTGGAGCACGATCAACCCGAACATCTGCGGAGGCCGCAAGTATTGCGATCCGGGCATTTCGGCGGCAGCCACCGCGATCCCCGGGCTGGTCTTTGCCGGCGCGATGGACGGGCGGCTGCGCGCCTATGACGGAGCCACGGGCCGGGTCATCTGGGAAGTGGACACGACCATCCCGGTCAAGACGGCCAACGGCGCGACGGCCAAGGGCGGATCGATGAGCGGGCCGGGTCCGCTGGTCAGCAATGGCCATGTGGTCGTGAATTCCGGCTATGGCTTCTCGTACCACATGCCGGGCAACGCCTTGCTGGTCTATTCCGTCGACGGCAAGTGACGGGCTGGAACATGGTGGTTTGAACATGTCGGCCGGGGCAGGTGATGCTCCGGCCGACTATGCTCCGGCCGACAAGGCAACAGGGGCACCATCCGCGACGACGTGATGGCTTTGGCGCGACTGCCGCTGCGATGATCGATCGAAGGTCGGGTTGAACTCCCCGGGGGCAAGCGCTAAGGCTCCGCTCCAACCGCAAGGACCCGGTGCAAATCCGGGTGGCTATTCCGGCCGCCGATCCGCCGGACAACATCATGCACGCAATTGACATGCCTGGCGCAGTCCGGCGCCGCTCGTGCCTATGTGGAATTCCCATGACTGAAACTTTCGATCGCTATCGCCGCGAGTGGTTCTCGAGCGGTGCGGGCCTGCGCGCCGACATTCTGGCGGGCATCGTGGTGGCCCTGGCGCTCATTCCCGAAGCCATCGGCTTTTCGATCATTGCCGGGGTCGATCCGCGCGTCGGCCTTTACGCTTCGGTCAGCATCGCCATCGTGATTGCGCTGATTGGCGGGCGTCCCGGCATGATCTCGGCGGCGACTGCCGCCGTTGCGGTCGTGGTGATCCCGTTGGTCCGGGACCATGGCGTCGAGTATCTGTTCGCCGCGACGATCCTCATGGGCGTGTTCCAGGCGATCGCCGGACTTCTGCGGCTCGACTTGCTGATGCAGTTCGTTTCGCGCTCGGTCATCACGGGGTTCGTCAACGCGCTGGCCATCCTGATCTTCATGGCACAGCTGCCGCAGCTGGTGGGCGTCGGCTGGGAAACTTACGCGATGGTCGCGGCGGGGCTCGCCATGATCTACCTTTTCCCCAAGGTCACTACGGCAATCCCGTCGCCGCTGGTCGCCATCCTGGTGCTGACCGCGTTGAGCATCGGTCTTGGCCTGCAGGTCAACACGGTTGGCGACATGGGCAAATTGCCGGAAGGCTTGCCGAGCTTCGCGCTCCCCGACGTACCGCTCACCTGGGAAACATTGCGCATCATTGCGCCCTATTCGCTGACCATGGCGGCAGTCGGATTGCTGGAATCGCTGCTGACGGCCCAGATCGTCGATGACATGACCCATACCGACAGCGACAAGCGCCGCGAATGCGTGGGGCAGGGCGGCGCCAATATTGTCGCCGCGCTGTTCGGCGGCATGGGGGGCTGCGCCATGATCGGCCAGTCCATGATCAACGTGACATCCGGTGGACGCGGGCGGCTTTCCACATTCACGGCTGGTGCGTTCCTGCTGTTCCTGCTCGCGGTGCTTGGCCCATGGGTCGGCCGCATGCCCATGCCCGCGCTGGTGGCAGTGATGATCATGGTGTCGATCGGCACGTTCTCGTGGAACTCGATCGCCAACTTGCGGCGCCATCCGCCGACGTCCTCGGTGGTGATGCTGGTGACCGTGGCGGTCGTGGTCACTACGCAGGACCTTTCGCTTGGCGTGCTGGCGGGCGTGCTGCTCTCCGGCATCTTTTTTGCCGGCAAGGTGCAGCGGATGTTCGCGGTCGAGCGTGAAGTTTCCGCCGATGGAAACGGGGCGATCTACCGGGTGCGGGGCGAAATCTTCTTTGCCTCGGTTGACCGGTTCACCCGTGCCTTCCATGCGGAAGACACTGCCCGATCCGTGACCATCGACGTGTCGCGCGCGCATTTCTGGGACATTTCCGCAGTCGGCGCGCTCGACAAGATCGTTGCGCGCCTGCGCCGCGACGGCCGTGAGGTCGAGGTCATCGGCTACAACGAGGCCAGCGCCGATATCGTCGACCGCTTCGCCCTGCACGACAAGACGGGTTTCGAACTGGGGGCCGTGCCGCACTGATGTACAGGGGCGGCACCCACCCGTTGGGCGGGTAAAACGCGGCCCCCGCATGCCACTCGTCGTCGCCGCGCCGGGCTAGAGGGTGATACTGATCGTCGTTTCCCCGGCGACCGGCTTGCCGCTGGCGGCCGTCATGACCGATTTGACGAAATCCAGCATTTGCCGGACTTCCTCCGGCCGCAGCTGTCCGGCCATTTGTCCGTAAGCCATGCCTTCCAGCAGGTAGTGGGCGATGTTGCCGCAGCGCGCGGCAACCGGGTCGTTGGCGTCCCAGTCTATCAGTTCGCGGGCGATGGCGTGCCATTCGTCGAGAAACGAGCGATAGCTTGCGGCCAGCACCGACGCGAGCTTCGGCTCCGACCGCGATGCCAGCACCAGCTCCTGATAGGCGCGGAACTCGCGTTCGTGCAGATGACGCCAGTGCGATTCGATGATGTGGTCGATCGCGTCGCCATTGGCGGGAACCGTCGTCAGGTCATGGCGGAAAACCGCCAGACGCCGGTCGTGCAGATAGGCGACCATGGCCTGCAGCAAGTCCAGTCGCGTCGGGAAGTAATACTGCATGCCCCCGCGCGAAACAGCGGCGCGCGTTGCCACCACGGTGGTCGAAACTTCGGAATAAGGCATTTCGGCCAGGCAATCGACCGCAGCATCAAGCACCTGCCGGCGCAGCACCGCGCCTTTTTCCGCCTGTTGCTTGCCGCTCCCGCAGCGGACCGGCTTCGTCGTGGCAGGCGGTTCGTTGGCGGCGTAGTGCTGGTGACTGGTGCGGCATCGGGCATCGGCCTGGGCCTCGTCCAGTCGCTCAGCGCCAAAGGGGTGACCGTGATCGGACTCGACCGGGATGCGGCGCTGGCCGAAGGACCGGACGCCTATCGCATGGACGTGGGCGAGGAAGCGGACTGGGTCCGCGTGGTCAAGGCCGTTGTCGATCGCCACGGTCGGATCGACGGGCTGGTCAACTGCGCCGGCATTATCCGCATGGCCCCGCTGGTAGAGACGGCTATCGACGATTTCCGCGCCACCATGCGCGTGAATGTCGAAGGGCCTTTCCTCGGCATGAAGCACGTCCTGCCGCTCATGCTCGCGGCGGGCAGGGGCAGCATCGTCAACTTGTCGTCAACCGCAGGCATCGCGGGGGCAGGTGGCGCTTCGGCCTATTGCGCCAGCAAGGGGGCGGTGCGCCTGATGTCCAAAGCGGCTGCGCTGGAGGCGATTGCCGCCGGTGGCGCGGTGCGCGTCAATTCTCTGCACCCGGCCATGACCGAAACCCCGATGGTCGGCGAAATCGTACGCCAGTTGGGCGGCGATCCGTCCATCAAGGATGCGATGCGGCAGCTTCAGCCGTCGGGGGAATTGATCCCGGTTGCGGCGATCGTCGATGGCATCGAGTTCCTGCTCTCGGACCAGTCGCGATACATCAACGGCACGGAATTCGTGGTCGATAACGGCTTTACCGCCCAGTAGCGGGCCGGGGCGGTGCGGGTTGGGGGCGATTGCGCTGCGCGATCAGTGCAGCGGCGCGTCTTCGGCCTGCATGCGCACCACGAGCAGATCGATCTCTTTGGGATTGAGCAGCCAAGTGCGGGTCTTTTGCCCTTCGCGGAACACCGGACGGGTCAGGAGGATGCGAGCCTGTTCCTTGGCAAAGGGCTTGAACAGCGAATAGTGGTGCACGCACTCGCGGATCGTGCCGATGACCGGCACCTTGCCGTCCAGGTCGATCAGGGTTGCGGGCTGCTCCCAGGGAATGTCGAGCATCATCAGGTATCCATCCAGAAATCGGGTTGCGCAAAAAACCAGTGCCGGGAATCGCCCGAAACCAGCGGAGTTGCAAGCGCAGTGCGCGCCTGTGACAGGTTTTGTCGGCGTTCCGTCTGGATTTTGTCGTGGCAGGCTGTAGCACCGTGCCATGCCGATCATAGTCAACAGGGAGGAGCGGCGGGCCGAAGTCGTGGCGATGGCTTTCGAGCTGGTCGCGGACAAGGGCGTCGAGGCGCTGACCTTTCGGGAGATCGCTGCTGCTGCCGGTTGCAGCACGTCGATCGTCTCGCACTATTTCCGCAACAAGAGTGAACTTCTGTTTCGCGTCTATCAGGTGGCCAACCAGCGCGCGACGGAACGCGTCGCAGCGCGGATCGGGGCCGGGGCAACGCTGCTGGAATGCTTCGAACCCATTCTGCCGATTTCCGAGGAAGCCCGACGCAACTGGCGGGTCTGGCTGGCCTTCTGGGCGCGTGCCCACCTTGATGCGGCCTATTTTGCCGAGCGTCGTCGTGCGGCGGAGCAGAGCCTGTCGCTCTACCGGGACATGCTGGCGAGATTCCTCGAGCCTGAAACCGATGAGGCGGCGCTGACGCTGGGCGCCCGCCGCCTGCTCAGCGTGATGGCCGGCATCGGTCTTGAAGCCTGCTTCGCCCCCGATGACTGGCCGCCCGATACGATGCGGCAGGTGCTGGCCGCGGAGCTGGAGGCTGTTATGGCCGCCGTAGGGTACAAGCAGGCCACCTGCTTAATATGACAGGTATCATAACAAAGGCGCCGGGTTAGTCTTTCACCCAAGGCGGCCATGAGAGCATGGCGGCAAACCGGGATGCCGCGCTCCAGCGGCGCATGGGAGAGATAGCAGATGATCCGCCACGTCGTGATGATCAAGTTCAAGAAAGATGCGCCGCAGGACAAGATCGACACGTTCCTCACCGAAGTGAAGAAGCTGTCGCACCTTAACCGAGAAGTGCGCGACTACAGCCACGGCATGTGCGTGAAGACCCGTTTCCATTCGGGCGACTTCGACTTTGCCAACTGCTGCGACATTGACAGCTACGAGGCGATGGAGCGCTACATGTCGCACTGGGCGCACTTGCGGATGACGCCCTTCCTGCCGGATATCCTCGAGAACATGATGTCGTTCGATTGGGAAATTGACTATCACGGCCCCGAATTCGACGAGAAGCTGGCAGCAGAAGAAGCCGAACGCGAAACGGCGCGCGTCCTGCAGGTCCATCCCGATCCGGCCAAGGCCTATGTGCCGGAAGTGCGGGGCAAGACTCGCGAACGCGCAAGGGAAATGTGCGAGGCGGTCGGGCTGGTCCTGTCGAACGACGAAGAGGAAATCATCGGATCGGTCTGGGCGCCCGACCGCATCATGTTCGTCACCCCCGATGCCGGCACCGAAGTCGCCAGAGGCAGCGAAGTCAGGATCGGGATCACCGGCGACTGGCTGACCGGCGTTGCCATGCCGGAAGGCAACGCTCCGGCCTGGTGAGCGCTGACCGGTCGTATTTGCCCATCAACAGAAGGGACATAGCCGCATGGCCGTCACCAATCGTCGCATCGTCCTGAACTCCCGCCCGAGCGGCCTGCCGGTTGCCGGGAATTTCCGGGTAGAGGAAGTGCCCGTCCCCGAGTTGCAGGATGGTCAGGTCCTGCTCGAAAACCGGATCTTTGCCATCGATCCGGCGGTGCGCGGGATGCTGGACGACGTCAAAAGCTATCTTCCGCCGGTGCCGATCGGCGGGTTGATACCTACCATGGTGCTGGGCCGCGTGGTTGCGTCGCGCAATCCCGATTTCCGCGAAGGTGACTATGGCCGCGCCTTCATCGGCTGGGAAACCCATTCGGTGATCGCGCCGGGCAGTGTCGGCTTCGAGAACGTCAACATCGCCAGCGATCTGCCGCTGACCGCCTATATGGGGGCCTGCGGCTGGTCGGGCATTACCGCCTATGTCGGCCTCAAGCGCTATGGTGAAATGCGCGAAGGCGACGAAGTGCTGATGAGCGCCGCGGCTGGTGCTGTGGGTTCGGTTGGCGGGCAGATCGCGAAGCTTTCGGGCTGCCGTGTGGTTGGTACGGTCGGCTCGGCGGACAAGGCCCGCATCGTGACCGAGGAACTGGGCA
>Ga0172382_10008200_pt1 | contig 14627 bp, 10 predicted proteins | sample Leawel138RmetaG_FD_122245 | JGI IMG/M metagenome (GOLD analysis project Ga0172382, IMG submission 122245) | Leachate microbial communities from a municipal landfill in Southern Ontario, Canada - Leachate well 138R metaG | ecosystem: Engineered > Solid waste > Landfill > Unclassified | place...
ATTGAGGTTCCACCTCCCAATCACATGGTCGATGGCAGCCCCTTTGGAAGCTCTATAGGGGAGGACATCGAGGTAGTGGCTGTGGGAAAAGATTAGATGATACGACAATTGGTGGGCATCTAACCTCTCTTTTAGCTGCTCCACGAAGAGCTCTTCATCTTCAACAAAGTCGATGTAGTAGCTCACACGACTCTCCCCCTCACGGGTAAAGAGCCATTGGGGGTCGATCTCATCAAACTCTTCGAGTAGAGTGATTACTCTTTGCGGATTCCAATTTTTCTTAATGTAGTGGGCTCACCCCTCATCCTCATAGAGCTCCTCCCCATAGAAGATTTGGGCCCCCACCGCAGAGATAATAGTGTCGGGGGGAGGAAAGTCGTATTGGTATAACCCATCGAGGGTGGAGTCGATTTGACGACCGGTAGCGATGGCAAAGCCGAGCTTTGGGTAGTGGATATCTAAGATCTCTTTGAGCTCTTCAATGGCCCTATGGTCTCCGGTGAGGGTGTTGTCAAAATCACTGATGAGAAGATGTTCTATCGAGTTCATCCTCTCTATCAAATCTTTGGGGGGCGAGAAGAGGCTCTTCCCCTCCTCTCCAATTTGAAAGTAGGCGGCAACCTCACGCGCCACATACTCCCCCTCGGGGCAGTCGCCATAAATTAGGTTAGGGAGGCGTCTTTGGATATGGAGGAACTCGATGAGGCGCTCCACATAGTGGTCGAGAAACTCCCCCTGCTCAACTTTGTCTAAAGTGTTAAGGAGGACGAGGCGCCCCTTCTCCCCTATTGGCTTGTACTCAAGAGCCCCCTTGTGGTGGGTAAAGAGGTCGACCTCTCCCCCTTTGTAGTGGGGAAACTCCTTTAACAGGGTATGGGCTGTCTCAATCTCTCTACCGGGGGTAAAACCGTTGATCTTAATAATTGCAATGTATACGCTGACTACTTCTCTCCTCTCTCAATGGGGATGGGGACTAACAAGACGGGGATGGGGGAGCGACGCGCTATAAACTGGCTAACACTCCCGGCAAAGAGCTCTTTAAAGAAGCTCCTCCCCTGTGTGCCAAGCATCACCAGTGTCGCCTCTCCGTGGTAAATCTCATCGATGATCTCGGTGTGGGGGTCGCCATAGACCAGTTTCACCTCACCCTTACACTTACCATTCGCTTCTAGGCGCCCTTTGAGCTCCTCTAAGCGTTCGGTATCGATCCGGTTAAATTCGCCTAACCGTTCGATTAGATAGGGTTCGATGCGGGAGCGGTCTTGGACGTGGAAAAGGGTCACTTTGCCAACACCCCCTTCAGCCACTAGCTCCTCTAGGTAGTTGAAGGTTGCTTCAGCCCCTTGGGAGAAATCGGTAGCGTAGAGGATGTGATTTGTCACCCCCTCACCACTCACCCCTTGGACGCAAAACTCCCTCTCCTTGTTGAGGGCAAGGCGTACTATCAGGAGGGGCTTTTGGGCGTTGAGCATCACCTCATGAGCAACGCCCCCCAGAAAGGCCCCTCCCAATAGACTCCTCCCTTGGGAGCCAATCACTATTAGGGGGAACGCCTCTGCTTCAGCAATACGGTTGATCTCCCGTTTGGCGTTCCCGATTGAGATGCGTATCTCTACCTCAAAGCCGAGCTTCTCTAGAACACGTTGCTGTTGCTCAATGGCATCGTTTTGAATTGATGAGACGTAGGGGTAGATTTCACTGGCAATCTCTTGGTAATCGGGACACTGCAGAAGTAACAGAGACTTGACACCAAACTCTTTTAAAAACCCCAGGTGTTCAACTAAAACGTCACTCGCTTCCGATAAGTCGGTTGCTACTATGGCTCTCTCCATCGCAATACCTCCTGTAGTTAAGTATAGGGGTAGATAATCTTTTAGTCAAAAAGAACAATGTTAACTCATATTTGCAATAATATTCTCTATTCGCTTTCAAATGTTACAACCTTCTTAATATATTCAAATAATATAATCTTTATATTTGCATTGCTAATACTCACGTGGTAAAATGTTACAAAAAGGATATTAAAAGTGAGGCGCCTATTGGAATAGACAACAAAAGGAGCGAATATGACTCATTTGGCAACACAACAAAGTGAGAGCGTAATGAGCTCTAACCGTGAACTGAAGATTGAGGATGTTATCCCGGTAATAGATGACATCATAGCCCAAAAACGGGGCGAGAGAGGTTCTCTCATACCAGTTTTGCAATCGACCCAAAACCTGTTGGGCTACCTGCCCAAACCAATTTTAATCCATATAAGTGAGAAACTAGAGATCCCCTACAGCGAAGTTGCAGGGGTAGTAACCTTCTACTCCTTCTTTAGCACCACCCCCCGCGGTAAACACACCATTCGGGTCTGTATGGGGACCGCCTGCTATGTGCGCGGAGGGAAGGAGGTGCTGGCAGCCCTCTCTAAGGAGCTTAAAATCGGGGTTGGGGAGACCACCGAGGATGGCCACTTCTCCCTCGAAGTGGGGCGCTGTTTTGGTGCTTGTGGTTTAGCACCGGTGGTGATGGTTGATGAAGATGTTCACCAGAGGGTCAAAGAGAGTCAGATAAAACACCTCTTAGAACCCTACCTTGAAGAGAGGGGGGAAGAAGATGAGTCTTAATAATTTTAAACAAAAAGCTGCGAAGATAATTGAAAAAACCTTGCAAGAGCGGGAACAAACAGCGCTCTTAATTTGTACCGGTGGTGGATGTATCGCCAGTGGCTCTCTTGAGATTAAGGGGGCCTTCGAGGAGGCGATAAAAGCCCATAACCTGCAGGTGAATGTAATCCCCACCGGTTGTATGGGGCCCTGTTCCAAAGGTCCTATTATCAAGATTGTCCCCGACAATATCATCTACGAAAACTTGAGCATCAACGATGTAGCTAAGGTGGTGCAAGACCACCTCATTGGGGGTAAGGTAGTTGAAGAGCTCCTCTTTAGTGACGATCACGACCAGAAGAAGGTCTTAAAAGAGGAGGATTCGGCCTTCTTGGGGCCTCAACGCAAAATAGTGCTGAGAAACTGTGGCACCGTCAATCCCCTCGAAATTGACTCCTCGATTGGTCGCCGGGGGTACCAGGGACTGATTAAAGTGCTAGAGAGCTACTCGCCGAACGAGGTAATCGATGCGGTGAAAGCGAGTGGTCTTAAGGGGCGCGGTGGGGCTGGCTTCCCCACCTGGCTCAAATGGCACCTCACCCGTGAGGCGAAGGGGGAAGAGAAGTATCTCCTCTGTAACGCCGATGAGGGGGACCCGGGGGCTTTTATGGACCGTTCGATCCTTGAAGGGGACCCCCACTCCCTAATTGAGGGGATGGCGATTGCCGCCTACACCGTGGGGGCCACACAAGGGTATGTCTATGTGCGAGCTGAGTACCCCTTGGCTGTAGCCCGTCTCGAGAGGGCCATTCAGCAAGCTAGAGAGTGCAACCTTTTGGGTGATAAAATCTTGGGAACCCCCTTCTCATTTGATCTAGATATTAGGATGGGCAGTGGTGCTTTCGTCTGTGGTGAAGAGACGGCCCTAATCAACTCGATTGAGGGGAAGAGGGGTGAACCCCATCCCCGTCCCCCCTTCCCTGCCCAAAAAGGACTTTGGGGAAAGCCCACCCTCCTTAATAACGTTGAAACCTACGCCAATGTGGGGGCAATCCTCGATTATGGGAGCCAATGGTACGCTACTAGTGGTACCGATGCGAGCAAAGGGACTAAGGTCTTCGCCCTCGCCGGTTCGGTTAAGACAACCGGTTTAGTTGAGATTCCTATCGGTACCCCGCTGGGAGATCTAATCTTCTCGGTAGGAGGCGGACTTAAAGAGGGGCGTGTTTTCAAAGCGGCCCAAATTGGGGGCCCCTCAGGGGGATGTATCCCCAAAGAGCACCTCGTGGTACCTCTCGACTATGAACCTCTCAAAAAGCTGGGGGCTATCATGGGGTCGGGGGGGTTAATCGTCCTCGATGACCACTCGTGTATGGTCGACGTGGCCCGCTATTTCCTCGAATTTGTCCAAGAGGAGTCGTGTGGAAAGTGTGTCCCATGCCGCGTCGGCACAAAACGGATGCTTGAGATTCTCAACCGCATCTGTAACGGAGAGGGGAAAGATGGGGACATAGAGCAGCTCGTGGAGTTGGGGGAGTGGATTCAAGAGACGGCCCTTTGTGGTTTGGGGCAAACAGCCCCCAACCCGGTCCTCTCAACTATTCGCCACTTTAGAAGCGAATATGAGGAGCACATCAGAGACCACCACTGTGAAGCTGGAGTGTGTCCCGGCCTGGTGCGCGCTCCGTGTCAAAGTGCCTATCCGGCCCATGTCGATGTCCCCGGGTTCGTCACCCTCGTGGGTGAAGGGCGCTACGAGGAGGCTCTCCTCCTCCACCGCGAGCGCAACCCCTTTGCAGCAATTTGCTCCAGGGTCTGCTTCCACACCTGTGAAGATAAGTGTCGCCGTCTCTCGCTCGATTCAGCCGTCTCGGTGCGTAACATTAAGCGCTTTATGGTTGACCAGGAGGTGACCATTCAAATTCCTGAGGTGCGCCACAGTGAAGTTAATAGTCAGCGCAAGATTGCCATTATTGGAGCTGGTCCAGCGGGATTAACTTGCGCCTACTTCTTAGCCCGCCTCGGTTATAAACCGAAGGTCTACGAAGCGTCCCCCCGCCCCGGAGGGATGTTGGTCCAGACAATCCCCGCCTACCGCCTCCCCCGTGAGACGATTGCCCGTGAGGTGCGGATGGTGGAGCGTATGGGGGTAGAGATTATTACCGAGAAGGAGCTTGGTAAAGACTTCACCCTTGAGAGCCTCCAAGAAGAGGGGAATGAAGCCCTCTTCTTGGCTATTGGAGCCCCCAACTCCCTCTCGATGGGGTTGGTTGGTGAAGAGGCTGAGGGGGTGGTCCAATCGGTCCCCTTCCTCCAGCGCTACAATATCCGGGGATCAGTTAAGGTTGGCAAAAACATTGTCGTGATTGGAGGGGGTAATGCCGCTATCGATGCAGCTCGTACCGCTTTACGCCTCGGCGCTGAAACGGTCGAAATCATCTACCGCCGTAGCCAAGATGAGATGCCCGCCTACGCTGAGGAGGTACATGAAGCACTCCAAGAGGGGGTCAAAATTACTGCCCTAACCCAACCAGTTGAGATTATTAAAGATAGTCGAGGAAGGGTGAAAGCGGTGAGTTGTCTCCAGATGGGGCTCGGCTCTTTTGACGCTTCGGGGCGACGGCGCCCTATGGCCCAAAGCCAGGAGCGGATAGTGATTAAAGCTGACCAAGTTATTATGGCAATTGGTCAACGCTTAGACCTCAAGGGGTTAACGGGGGACCTCAATTTAATCCTCAACGATAAAAACTTTATAGCAGTCGACCCTGTCACCCAAGCGACCAACATTAAAGGGATCTACGCCGGGGGTGATTGCTCAGATGGCCCCTCGAGTGTCGTTGAAGCAATTGGAGCTGGAGAGAGGGCTGCCATAGGAATTGACCTCTTCTTAACGGGGGAAAGTCACGCCTTCTGGCGCTATGAGAAGGTGATAGAGAGTAGCTACGACCCCGATGCTGAGATCTCGATGATAGAGAGGGCCCCAATAAGGCAAATCCCTGTCGAGAGACGTAAACACAACTTTGAAGAGGTGGAACTCCCCTGGAGTGAGGTGGTAGCCCACGAACAGGCGCGCCGTTGTCTCCGTTGTGACTACGGCAAACATATCAACGAGGAGGGGGCCAATGTGTAAATTAACGATAAACGGTAAACAGGTAAATGTTAGTGACAATAGTACAATCTTGGAGGCTGCCAAGAGTGTCGGGATAAAAATTCCTACCCTCTGCTACCTAGAGGGGCTCACCCCGATGGGGGCTTGCCGCGTCTGTATGGTTGAAGTTGAAGGACGCGCCACCCTCGTGGCGGCCTGTACCACCCCGGTACAGGAGGAGATGGTAATCCACACCAACTCCCGCAAGGCACGTGAATCTCGCAAGGTGGTGGTTGAACTCCTGTTGAGTGAACACGAGGGAGATTGCCAACTCTGTGAGCGTAGTGACGACTGTGAACTGCGCCAACTAGCCCTGGAGTTGGGGATTCGTGAAGTACGTTACCAGGGAGAGAAACCTCCAGCGATGCTCGACACCAGCAGTGTCGCCCTGATACGCGACAGTGCCAAATGTATCAAGTGTCGTCGCTGTGTCCAGGTGTGTAGTGAAGTGCAACGGGTGGGAGCCCTCTCGGCCCAATTTAGGGGGTACCACACAACGATTGCCCCCGCCTTCAACGATGCTTTAGAGAGTATCACCTGTGTCCAGTGTGGCCAGTGTGCCGCGGTCTGCCCGGTGGGGGCGATTATTGAGACGAGCCATATCGAATTTGTCTTGAAGGCCCTCGACAATCCCCAGAAGCATGTTGTTGTCCAAACAGCACCCGCCATTCGAGCCGCCTTGGGGGAGTGTTTTGGGCTCCCCCCGGGGACTCTCGTGACGGGGAAGATGGTGAGTGCGCTTCGCGAACTGGGCTTTGATGCTGTCTTTGATACCAACTTTGCCGCCGACTTAACTATTATGGAGGAGGGGACCGAACTCTTAACACGCCTACGTAACCACTTTATCTTGGGGCAAGAGACACGCCTACCCCAATTTACCAGTTGCTCCCCCGGTTGGATAAACTATGCTGAGCACTATTTTCCCGAGATTTTAGATAAGATCTCCACCTGTAAGAGTCCCCAGCAGATGTTTGGGGCGATGGCCAAGACCTACTATGCTCAAAAGGCCAATGTTGATCCCGCTGACATGGTGGTGGTCTCGGTGATGCCGTGTACCGCCAAAAAGTTTGAAGCGGTACGCCCCGAGATGCGCTCCAGTGGCTACCAAGATGTTGACTATGTTTTGACAACGCGTGAATTGGGGGACCTTATAAAGATGGGTGGCGTCGACTTTATAGCCCTCCCCGATGGCGAAATGGACTCCCCCTTGGGCCTCTCGACCGGAGCGGCTGACATCTTTGCTAACACCGGAGGGGTGATGGAGGCGGCCCTCAGGACTGTCCACGCCGTCACAACAGGGCGCTCTTTGGCGAGTGAAGACCTTCATATCGAAGCCTTAGCAGGACTTGAGGGGGTGAAGACCGCCTCAGTCACCTTGAGTGGAACTGTCGATGCTTGGTCGTTCTTAGAGGGGAAAGAGGTGAAGGTGGCAGTGGCCCACGGCTTGGGAAACGCCGCTAGTGTTGTTGAGTATATTCGAGACCACCCCGCTGAATTCCAGTTCATCGAGGTGATGACCTGCCCCGGTGGTTGTATTGGTGGGGGGGGACAACCCCGCTTCACCACCGACGCGGTGCGCTTAGCCCGCATTGGGGCAATCTACCAAGAGGATGAGGGGAAGCCTTTGCGCCAGAGCCACGACAACCCGGCCATTCAACAGATCTACGCAGAGTTCCTCGAGAAGCCCCTTAGCCACAAGTCCCACGAATTACTCCACACCACCTATGCCAAGAAGGAGAAGGTTACTCCTTAAGGTCCCCTTTGAGCTGGTAGTGACAAGGAGGCCCTTGGGCTTAACTAGGGTAAGAGGGGTATTGGTCAACTCCCCAGAGGGTCTTTACCTAAAGAAAGAAAGGGGAAGTGTAGGCTCTGATGGAAGAGGCCACAGGGGGAGCGACCCTCACCACTAGTTAACAAGATATACCCTAATAAAGTGGTAAGGGATAAAATTTATCTACCCCCTCTTGATAACTAAACAAATGTATAGTATACCTCAAGTATGGGAACAATAATGGTTGGCACCAGTGGCTACAGTTATAACGATTGGGTGGGTCCTTTTTACCCCAAAGGGACACCAAGTGAGCAGTTTTTGGAGCGCTATGGGGAGTATTTCACCACCGTCGAGCTCAACTTCAGCTACTACCGGATGCCCACAGCTGACCAATTGAGGGCGATGGGGGAAGTTAACTCTTCCCTCTCCTTCACTCTAAAGGCCCACCAAAGCTTGACCCACAAGATTGTCCCCGCCGAGTGGCGCAGTGAGGCCCAAACTTTTAGGAGGGCCCTTGAACCCCTTTTGAAGGCCAACACCCTCAAAGCCCTTCTCCTCCAGTTCCCCTACTCTTTCCACTACGAAGTTGAGCAACGCCGCTACCTCGATGCCCTTTTGCACTATTGGGAGGGGTTACCCCTCGCCGTTGAGTTTCGCCACACCCAATGGTACAACAACCGCACTATCGAAGCCTTAAGGGAGCGCCAGGTCGGCTTGGTAGCGCTAGACCTCCCCAACCTCACCAGCCTCCCCCCCCACATTGACGTGGTGACAGCCCCTTTTGCATACCTCCGTCTCCATGGGAGGAACAAAGAGAACTGGTGGGGCAGTGATGTTGCCAGTCGCTACGACTACCTCTACTCCCCAAAAGAGCTCTTATCTATAGCCGAGAGAGCGCGAACCCTCGCGGCCACCACCCCCCTCACCCTCGTCTACTTTAACAACCACAGGGGTGGGCAAGCGGTCCAAAATGCCCTCTCCCTCAAGGAACTCCTCGATGGGTAGTGCTGTAATCCACATCAACCTTCCCAACTTCCAAGCAGCGATTCTCCCCCTCATAGAACCCTCTTTACACGACTATCCCTATGTCATTGCCCACCCCTCAGCCAATCGCCCCATAGTAATCTCCTCCTCTTCACGGGCCATTAAAGAGGGGATTGTGGCTGGGATGAGCTTAAGTCGGGCCTTTGCAAGGCTCCCTAAACTCAAAGTACTCCCCCCCAACCCCCACTTAGCCGCCAAGGTGGAGCACTCCCTTCTAGAGATTGCCTCCCACTTCACCCCCACTATCCAGAACGACTCACAGGGGCACCTCTACCTCGATGTGAGTGGTACTAGTCGCCTCTTTGGTCCCCCCATTGACTGTGGAGTCAAGGTTAGGAGGGCCCTTTTAGAGGAGTTGAACCTTGAGGTGGCAGTGGCGAGTGCTACCAACAAGCTGGTGGCCAAAATTGCAACCCGCACCATTAAACCAGAGGGGATTATTGAAGTGCGTGAGGGGGAGGAGTCCCCCTTTCTCGCGGTCCAAGACAGTTCCCTTTTGCCAGGGGTGGGTCCTAAGATAGGGGCCCTCTTACAGATTGCCTCCCTCACTACTATCGGGGAGATTGCCACCTTGAGTGACGTTGAGGCGACAACCCTACTGGGACGACGTGGCTTAGCCCTCAAGGAGGCCGCTCTTGGAATTGACCCCTCTTTAGTTGACCCCCGCTCCTTGAGAGAGCGCACCCTAGAGGAGAGGGTCGATTTTGCCCAAAGTGCCCTCTCTTTCGATGAGATTAGGGGGGGACTTTTAAGGGCAATTGAGGGGGTGGGGCTGAGTCTCCGTCGGGAGAATTTGGAGTGTTACTCTGTCGAAACCCATCTCTTCTACGATGACGGGAAATGGTGTAGTGAGCGGATCAACTCGAAGTCTCCCCTCAAGGGGGATGAGGAGCTATTGGAGGCTGCTTGGCGAGGGTGCGAGAAGATTTTGAGGAGGGGAAGAATCAACTCCATCGCTGTTAAGTTGACCAACTTGGCCCCCTCAAGTGGAGGCGACCTCTTTACCCCTCCCCTTAAGGCGAGCGTTGAGGCGGTGGCCGACTCAACGAGGGTACGCTACGGTGGAGCCGGTTTAAGGCGGGCCACGACCCTCTTCTATGGCTAGCCGTCTAGCAATTCGCACCTACTACTCCCTTCTGTGGGGGACTATAACCCCCGAGAGGTTAATGGAGCGCCTCAGCCAAGAGGGGGTTAAGCGGGTTGCTATCACCGACAGAGACAACCTCTATGGCCTCCACCACCTGAGGGAGGTGGGTAAAGAGTACTCTGTTGAGGTCTTAGTGGGAGCTGAACTAACCTCTTCGTTTGGTTCTCTCTTTGCTTTCGTCACCTCTAAAGAGGGGTTTTCCAACCTCACCCGCCTCCTCTCAGCTAAGAAGATGGAGAAGGCTTTTGATCTCTTCGCCTCAATTGAAGGGTATGGTGCTGGGCTAATCTTCGCCTCCCTCTCTCCTGAAGTTTTAAAGAGGGTCGCTGGAAGGGTTGAGTACATCTATGGTGGGGTGAGCCCCACCAACTTTGGGGCTGTCCCCACTGCTCGTAGTCTCTTTCTCCCCCTCTTAGCCCTCGATGACGCCTCTCTCCTCTCTAAGGAGGAGGTGGGAGCCCATCGTGTTTTGCGGGCTATTGGCGAGGGGACCACTTTAGGGCTATTGGAGGAGATTAAGGGAGAAGTACTCCTCCCTCTAGAGCGCTACAGGGAGGCCCTTAGTGGCTGGGAAGAGGCCCTTGCTAACAGTGAGAAGGTGGCCCACCGCTGCTCGGGTCTCACCCTCTTTGATTCCCTCGCCTTCCCCGATTATCCTGATAGCCAAGCCGAACTCTACAAGCGAGTCTATGCAGGAGCCGAGAGGCGCTATGGGGAACTCTCCGATGCTATTCTAGGGCGCTTGGAGTATGAGTTGGAGGTTATAACCACTAAAGGGTTTGCCCCCTACTTTCTCGTCCTCTCTGATATCGTCGCCTTAGCAAGTCGCACCTGCGGTCGTGGCTCGGGGGCCGCCTCACTGGTCGCCTACTCCCTCGAGATCACCAATGTCGACCCCCTCCTCCACAACCTCTACTTTGAACGCTTCTTAAATAGAGAGCGGCAAGACCCCCCAGATTTGGATGTCGACTTTGCCTGGGATGAGCGTGATGGGGTATTGGAGGCAACAATAGCGCTGTTTGAGAGAGACCACTGTGCACGCGTCGCTAACCACAACCGCTTTAGGCGTCGCTCAGCGCTCCGCGAAACGCTACGCGTCTATGGCCTAACCTCACTTCCCGAGGGAAATTTAGGGGAGGAGATTATTAGTATTGCCACATTTCTAGAGGGGTTTCCCCACCACCTCTCCCTCCACTGTGGTGGAGTGGTGGTGACCCCCAAACCTATCGCCGACTATGCCCCGGTAGAGTACTCAGCTGAGGGGTATCCCCTCCTGGGGTGGGAGAAGGAGGGGTGTGAAGCCGCTGGCTTGGTGAAGATTGACCTACTGGGGAACCGCTCTTTAGCGGTGGTGCGCGACGCTTTAGCCAATCTCGAAGCTGAAGGGGAGATTATCGATGAGAGGCGCTGGTTCCCCTGTGAAGATGAGGCGACACAGGCGATGTTGGCGCGAGGGGACTCAATGGGGGTCTTCTACCTTGAATCCCCCGCTATGCGACAACTCCAGATAAAGAGTGGGAAGGGGGACTTTGAACACATCGTAATCCACTCCTCAATCATAAGACCGGCCGCTAATCGGTTTATAAAAGAGTACGTGCGACGCCTCAAAGGGGGCGACTGGAAGCCTCTCCACCCCCACTTAGAGGAGCTCTTGGGGGAGACCTATGGGATCATGTGTTACCAAGAAGACCTCTCTAAAGTCGCCATCGCCCTCGCCGCCTTCAATGAGGCTGAAGGCGATGCTTTGCGTAAAGTTATCACCAAACAGCGAGGGAAGCGCTTAGGACAGTTTCAAGAGCTCTTCTACCAAGGGTGCCTTAAAAATGGGATTAGTGAAGAGGTTATAGAGTCTGTTTGGGAGATGATGCTCTCCTTTGAGGGGTACTCGTTCTGTAAAGCCCACAGCGCCTCCTACGCCCTCCTCTCCTTCCAATGTGCCTACTTAAGGCGACACTACCCGGCCCAGTTTATGGCAGCTGTCCTCTCCAATGGTGGGGGGTACTACCACACCCTCGCCTATATCAGCGAGAGTAGAAGAATGGGCCTTAAAACGGTGGGTCCTGATATCAACTTGAGCCGCTACCGTTACTGGGGAAGGGGTAAGGAGGTGGTTGTAGGGTTGATGGCTATTGCTAACTTGAGCTTCAAAGGGGCTCAAGCTCTCATAGAAGAGCGCTCGAGGGGGGGAGAGTTTTTAACTCTAACCGATTTTACTCAGCGCCTCTCTCTACCTAGAGATGATTTAGTGGCCCTCGTCAATGGGGGGGCTTTTGACGCTTTAGCCCCCACTATGGGTCGCTCTCTACAAATTAGGGCCCTCTTAACACACAGCAGAGGGGGGCACTCCTTGGGGGGTCAGGGGGAGCTCTTCGCTCCTCCCCCCCTCCCCTCGACTGGCAAGTGCCACCCTACTACGCGTCAAGAGTTGGAGAGAGAGTTTGAGACATTGGGGTTCCTACGCGAAGGGCACCCTTTAGCCCTCTACCGGAAGGTGACTCCCCTTAAGGGGGCTAACTTGAAGCATTGTGTGGGGCAGAAGGTAGCCGTGGTGGGGTGGCCTATAACTCAAAAGAGGGTCTACACCATCCGCCGCGAGGTGATGAGCTTCACTAGCTTCGAAGATGAGACGGCCCTCTTTGAAGTAATCCTCTTCCCCAACGTCTATACGCGCTACGCCCACCTTATAGCGCGCAATCTCCCCCTTTTAATAGAGGGGCGCGTTGTATGTGATGAGGGGGCAATCTCAATTGAGGCTTTCAAGTTTATCTCAATTTAAAATTAAAGGTTTTTACAGATGTAATAACATAGGTTACAATGACAGCGTTTGAAGGAGAAAGATGTGAAAATACAAAAACAACAGGCGATGCGCAATGTCCTAATCGCGTTGGTTCCCCTCCATCTAGCCTCAATTTACCTCTTTGGGTGGCGCTACTTAGCAGTGTTGATGGTGGTGGTGGCGGTAGGGTTGCTGGCAGAGTGGTTGATGGCCCGCCGCTACAATCTACAGGTGAGCGAATCGCTCTACGTCTCCTGCGCCCTCTATGCCCTCTCCCTCCCCCCCACCATCCCCCTCTGGATTGCCGCTTTGGGAATTGCTTTTGGGATTGTCTTTGGGAAGATGGTGTTTGGTGGGTTTGGGCGCAATATCTTCAATCCAGCCATGGCAGCGCGTGCTTTTATCTACATCAGCTTTGGAGTGCCTCTGACAGCCCGCTTTGTGATGCCTCAAACCGCCATTAGCTATGTCGGTGGGATTGCCACTTGGCTCACCAAAGCCGATGCTATTTCGGCAGCTACTCCGTTGGTTACCCAAAACGAGTCGCTCCTAAACCTCTTTTTGGGCAACATCGGGGGGAGTTTTGGTGAAACGAGTGCCCTTTTAATCATCTTGGGGGGTCTATACTTGATCTATAAGAAGAGTGCCAACTGGAAGATTGTGGTCGCCTCAATTGGTTCTTTCCTTATTTTACAAACCATCTTCTGGAGTGCCGGTTTAACGGTCAATCCCCTCTACGCCCTCTTAAGTGGGAGCTTCTTGCTGGGAGCCTTCTTCATGATTACCGACCCGGTCTCCGCTTCTCAAAGCACCAATCTAGGACGTTATATTTATGGCTCCCTCTTTGGAATTTTCGTTGTCTTAATCAGAACCTTCTCCAACTGGACCGAGGGGGTCACCTTTGCCATTTTACTAGCCAACATGTTTGCCCCTCTTATCGACTACTACATCAAAGACCTACGTGCTAAAAGGAGGGCTAAGGGGTGAAAAGTCAAACTTTCTATACAAAGCGGATAAAACCACTCGTTTTCATGGCGGTGGTGACCATCATCTGTATAGTGCTCACCTCTTCACTTTACCTCTTAACACGAGAGCGGGTGGCAATGAATGAGCTCTTCTTCATGCGCCGCAGTATCCTCGATGCGGCAGGTGTGGAGCACAGTGGCGATGTGGAGGGGGTTAACAGCCTCTACGAGTCGGTGGTGAAAGAGGTGGGTGAGGTCTATGTAGTTGGTGGTAATACCTACGTTAAGCTCTTTAAGGGGCCCGGACTCTGGGGAGAGATTACCATCTTAGTGGGCTTTGAGGAGGACCTCAAAACCATTACCGGGGTCTCAGTCTTTGCCCAAAACGAGACCCCTGGGTTGGGAGCACGCATCGAAGAGCCGTGGTTTAGCCAACAATTTAGGGGCAAAGAGGGTCCCTTCTCCCTTGTTGAGGAGGGGACAGCTGCTGCTAAGAGTGAGATGGATGCGATTACCGGTGCGACGCGTACCAGTGATGCTTTCAAGAATATTATGAACCGCGCCATTAGTGAGAGCGCTACACTTAAAGGGGGGCAATAAGATGGCACGTGGAATGGTCAAAAAGACCTTTTTAACACCGTTGGGGAAAGATAACCCTGTTTTTGTCCAAATCCTCGGAATCTGTTCTACACTGGCGGTGACTAACAAACTGGCCAATACGATGGTGATGGTGCTGGGGGTGATGTTTACTACCGCCCTCTCAAGCTGGACCATCTCCCTCTTTAGAAAGCAGATTCCCTCTAGAATTAGGATGATGGTTGAGACGCTGGTAATCGCCACTTACGTCATCATCGTCGATATCATCCTCAAAGCCTACAACCCTGAGATTTGGAAACAGCTTGGACCCTATGTGGGGTTGATTATTACCAACTGTATCGTCATGGGGCGCGTAGAGGCTTTTGCCCTGCAGAACAAACCAACCCTCTCCCTAATTGATGGACTAGCGAGCGGAATGGGGTACGGTTACGTCCTCCTCATAATCGCTTTTGTGCGGGAGCTGTTGGGGAGTGGGACAATCTGGGGCTACCAAGTGCTCGGTTCGTGGTGGACCAAATGGGCTATTATGGTGATGCCCCCAGGAGGGTTCTTCATGCTGGCAATTCTCATCTGGGTTGTCCACGAAGG
>Ga0172382_10008201_pt1 | contig 14625 bp, 13 predicted proteins | sample Leawel138RmetaG_FD_122245 | JGI IMG/M metagenome (GOLD analysis project Ga0172382, IMG submission 122245) | Leachate microbial communities from a municipal landfill in Southern Ontario, Canada - Leachate well 138R metaG | ecosystem: Engineered > Solid waste > Landfill > Unclassified | place...
TAATTTAGTTGGTTCATTTAAATCTGATAAAGGGTCCAGGTTACAACTTAGTTTTATTCTGCGTCCGTCCTTGGTTTGGATGGGAACATCTTGTTCCGAAATGCTAATTTCCTCTTGCTGTTGATAATTTGCTTTTAGTTTTTCATAATGTTGTAAAGTAGCAATATCAGGGTCTATTATAACTTTTCCGTTTAAACCATCTAAGATAAGTTTTTCATTTTCTGAGACTAATTTCCAGAGTTCAGGTAAGACAGTTATGGAGATAATTTTTAGGGCACGACTGAGAATAGAAGCATGAGAAGTCAAACTTCCTTTTTCGGAGCAATAGGCAGGAACTTTATAACGAGCAAAGGCACTAACCCAGGAAGGTGTAGCTTCTTGTAAAATGGCAATCTGCTCAGGATTCCAATTATGTAATATTTCTTGTTGTTGTCCAGTAATTTCCAGTAAAAGGCGATGTTTTACATCACGATAATCTACTTCACGCTGTGCAAGAAAATCATTAGATAAGTTTTTAAGGTGTTCCTGAACTTGAGAAAACGCTTGTTGAATGGATACAGCAGCTGGTAGTAAATTTTGGGAGATTAGATTTTTTACTTGAGATATAAGCTCAGGGTCCTGAAGTATTAGTAGATGGGAGTTGAGAATATCTTTTTCCTCTTTGGAATCTTTAAGCTCTCTAAGTTGAAGCTGGATTTCTTGTGCCAAAGAATTTATGACATTTTCAAGTAATTTGATTTCTGAATTTACCGATGAAGGAGAAATATGCGTGGTGGGTAAGTCCCAATCAATAGCCTCAAGTTTTCTAGCTCTTCCAATAATTAAACCAGGATAAATGACTAAACCTTTTATGCTATGCATATTTTTACTCTTCTCCAAAGCCACTGGCTATAAGTTCAGAAATCTCATCTAAGAGATACTCCTCATCAACTCCATCAGCAATTAAATCCAACACAGAGCCACATTCTGCGGCTAACATCATAACTCCCATAATGCTTTTACCATTAACCCTCATTCCATCTTTTTCAATGAAGAACTCACTTCTATACTTAGTAGCGGCTTTTACTAACAGAGCTGCCGGTCTGGCATGTAACCCAAGTTTGTTTACAACTTTAACCCTTCTTCGGCTCATTCAGTTAGGTGACAATAGGCTTTTGTAATGTTTGTTTACGAATTTGTTCATGTAGAAGACGATTAAAATCTTCGGCAGCATCATAACCGATTCCCTTGAGAATCATATTCATCGCAGCCACTTCCACAATAACGGAGACATTTTTCCCTGGAGAGACCGGAAGATAGATAATAGGAAGTTTAATTCCGAGGTGTTCTGCATAATTATTAGCTAGACCGATACGTTCGTAATCAATGTTTTCTTGCCAAGGCATCAATTCTATTTGTAGGTCAATCTCTTTTTGCTTTCTAACTCTTTCTATACCAAACATTCTTTCCACATTTACAAATCCTACACCTCGTATTTCCATAAAAGAGCCCAGGTCTCTGCTGGATTTTCCTATCAATTTATCATCAATTAAACGGATAGTTATAAGGTCGTCTCCTACTAGACTATGTCCTCTATGAATTAAATCAAGAGCACATTCACTTTTGCCTATGCCACTTTTACCAGAAAGCAATATTCCCAGACTAAACACCTCAACTAGAGTAGCATGAATAGTCTTTTCCAGAGCAAAGATATCCAGCAGAAACCTATTTAAAAGCTGAATTAGCTGAGCAGTGGAAAGACGACTGGAAAGAATGGGCACATTATGGTCATTTGCTAGATATTCTATTGAAGGAGGTAGAGTGAGACCTTTAGTCACGATTATGCAAGGTATATCCATCTGAAAGATACGACGCATTCTTTCTAACATAAGTTCTTCAGGTAAAGATTGCAGATATCGGACTTCCATTTCGCCAAAGACTTGAATACAGTCAGAGGAGAAAACATCCAAATATCCCGCTAGAGCTAAACCTGGTCTATTGATATATTGTGAGCTGAGTTTTTTATTTAAGGTCTCAGGTTCAGTGACCAGAGAGAGGGCAAGGTCTTTCTTCTTACTTTCAAATAATTCCCTGATTGTAATAATTTTCATTCCTATCCTCTAGATGCAAGAGAGCCGGAAGGGAAATCTCCTTCCGGATCTCAAGCGGAAAGTCTTAAGGTTCTATCAATTTATAATTTTGCTCATCTTTTTTTACGAGGACATTAATTTTATCGGTTTCCACATTTTTAAATATCAAAAAGTTGTCTTTTTGATTATCCAACTTTTCCAAAGCCTCTTGCAGAGATAAGCTATCTGCCACAGTGCGTTTGGTTTTAATGGTCTTACGTGTGTGATTTTCCGGATTAACAAAGATATCCGATTCATGGGAATAGGTGATAAATTGCTCCTTCAAAGGTCTCTTTTTCTGATGGTCGGTTATCCGATCTTTCAGTTTTTTAATCTGAACCTCTAATTTGTCTACAGCAGAATCTATGGCAAGGTACATATCCATTTCCTCTGCTTGGCTTTTAAGAACATATCTTGGTGCATGAAGTGAAAGTTCGCAAATATTGCGGTTGTCTTCTAAAGATAAAGTTGCATGAATAGTGATTATGTGATCAAAATACCGGTTCAATTTCTGACAGGATGATTCCACATAATCTCTGATTGCCTTTGTCAGTTCAAAATGACGGGCAGTAATCGTGATTTGCATGCGTTAGTCCTCCTTAGTAAATCTTATGTATGGAAAGTTTATTTAGGTCCTCAAGGGACTCTTTAATCGTCTCTGAAAGGGTTGGATGGGCAAAGGTTAGACTATCTGTGACATCTGATTTTACTCCCATAGAAATAAGGATTGTCCCTTGTGCTATAAGCTCGGTAGCATTGGCACCTATGATATGTATTCCCACTAATTCGGAGTTGTCTGCGCGAGCAATTGTTTTTACCAGTCCATAAGTGCTACTCATAGCCATAGCTTTTCCATTAGCACTATAAGGGAACTTACCTACTTTTATTTCTCCAAATTTTTCTCTTGCTTCTTCTTCAGTATAGCCAACAGAAGCAACTTCGGGATTGGTAAAGGTGCAACGAGGGATATTTGCATAAATCAAAATTGGATGCTTGAAAGGGATATTTAATATCTCACTGGCAATATGAGCAGCTGCTATTTCTCCTTGTTTGCTGGCTGTGTGTGCAAGAGCAAGTTTTCCGGTGACATCTCCAATAGCATATATATGAGTAAGATTAGTGCGCATAAATTCATCAATGATAATGGCATTATGTTCAGTTTCAAGTTTCATATTCTTCCAATCAAGAGTGCAATTAGGATTTCGTCCAACGCATAACAATACTTTATCTACTGTGAAAGTTGAGCCATCAGAAAGTGTAAGTTGTTGTCCTTGTTCAACCTCAATAATAGCATCCACGGAGGTGGAAGTATAAATCTTTATACCAGCTTTTTTTAATGCTGCTGTCAGTCTTTTTGATATCTCTTCATCTTCACCAGGAAGAATGCGGGGAAGAAACTCTATGATACTAGTTTGAACTCCAAAACTATTCATTATAGAAGCAAACTCACAGCCAATAACTCCACCTCCAATTATGGCTAAAGATTCAGGTAAGGTTGATAGATTGAGAATACCAGTAGAAGATAGGATATTATTTTCGTCTATGCCTATATGAGGTAAAGATTTTGGTACTGAACCGGTGGCAATAACCACATATTTTGAATTTATTTGTTCTCCTCCAACTGTTTGAATGAGATATTTATCATTGTTTAAGCTAATAGACACAGCCTTATCTTTTAGAATAGGTATTTGGCGTTTACGAAAAATAAGCTCTATACCGTTAACCAGTTGTGCAACGATATCATTTTTTCGGTTAAAGACCTGCGTATAATCCAGTTCATGCTTAAAGGATGGTAGTCCATAATTTGGAGCAAAGCACATTTCATTGTATAGCTCTGCACTTTTAACTAATGCTTTTGTTGGGATACATCCCCGATTCAAACAGACTCCTCCAATTCGTTCTTCTTCTATCAGGAGGCAGTCAATTCCATATTGATTTAGCCTTATAGCTGTTTCATAACCCCCAGGTCCTCCACCAATTATAGTAACTTTATATTCCGACAAAAGTTTCTCCTTTACATCTTACGAAGACGACTATTTAAAATGCCCAATTCAAATCTATATTTAGCCACAATTCTTCGGGATATAATTAGTCCTTCCTCTTTAAGAAGATTCACCAATTCCTGGTCACTAAGAGGGTGCTTCTTATCCTCATTTGCTACCATTCTACAGATAAAAGATTTAATCTGCTGACGAGAAATATTATCATTATGAGTATCAGTTCCAGCAGTGCTTGAGAAAAAATCTTTCAAAGCAAAAATTCCATAGGGAGTTTCTGCATACTTGTGTTTTACTACTCTGGATACAGTGGATTCATTTACCGATAGTTCTCTGGCAATAACAGAATAGGTTAAAGGTTGAATTATGCCTGTTCCTTTATAGAAGAAATCAGATTGATACTTTATTATTGCTTTAGTAACCCGTTTCAGAGTACGGGTGCGCATATAGACACTTTTTATTAGAAACTTAGCACTATTTATGCGTTCTCTTACAAATTTGAGGGTTTCTTTGTCCAAAGAACCCTGTGTCATTAACTTACGGTAATGGGGGCTAATGATGATATTAGGACTTATATGGTCGTTAATAATAATTTCAAAATCGCCATCTATATATTTTATGATAATATCGGGAACAATATAAGAAGAACTAGGGGTGAGAATACGTAAACCTGGTTTGGGATCTAGTTTAGCTATCACATCTTTCCAGAATAAGATGCAGTCTTCAGAAACTCCGTAATAAGAGGCTATTTTTTGGTAGCGACGATGGATTAAATTTTCAAACTGGTCAGTGCATAAACCTAGCAAGATGCGATTTTGGCGTTCTTCTTCTGATAATTGAGCCTCAAGGCATTCACTAATATTTCGAGCAGTGATACCTTTAGGAGGTAATTGTAAGACTATATGATGTAATTCATTAGCCCGTTCGGGTGAAATGTTATAAGCTTTAGCTACTCTTTCTATATTATAATCAGCAGAAAGATATCCATAACTATCACAGTTATCAAGCAATTCCTCAATAAATTCTATCTCATTGTTGGGCAAGGAAAGAGGATAAAGTTGTTGCATAAATTTTTCTATGCCGCTATCTTCATAAATTAGTAAAACTTCTCTTTTCTCTTTCTCAGGTTCAGAAGAATAACCCTCGTAGCTTTGATGATATTCGTTCCACTGGTCCAAAATTTCAGTTAGTTCCTTAGCTTCATTTAGGGTCTGTCTCCATTCAAGTGAGCTATCTGTATCATCGGAGTTTTTTTGACTTTCTTCAGGAACAATAGCCATTGGAGTTTCTTCTAAGTTTTCCTCTTCTTTATCATCACGGAGTTCTAACAAAGGATTGTTAACCAGCTCTTGTTTGATATAATTCTCCAGTTCCAATATAGGAAGTGAGAGCATTTTCAAAGATTGCAGCATCTTAGGCTTTAAAGCAAGCTCTTGTTTCTGCCGCATTGATATATTCTGATTAAGAGTATTCATTGTTTGGACTCAAAAGGGTTACTTAAGAACCTATCACCTAAATATAATTTTTTTGCTTTTTCATCATTTATTAGCTCCCATGAGGAACCAGATACTATAATTTTTCCTTCAAATATAATATAAGCACGGTTTACTATTTTCAAAGTCTCAAATACATTGTGGTCAGTAACCATTATTCCAATATTCTTATCTCTCAATTTGGCAATAATATCTTGAATATCAGCCACGGTTATAGGGTCAACACCTGCAAAGGGTTCATCCATAAAGATAAAAGTTGGATTAGTAAGCAGCGAGCGAGTAATTTCCAATTTACGTCTTTCACCTCCAGAAAGAGTATAAGCTTTTTGTTTGGCAAGAGGAGTTAGATTAAGTTCAGCTAAAGCCTCATCCAGCCTTCTTCTTTGTTCCTGTTTACTTATTTTCAAAGTCTGTAATATAGCTAAAATATTCTCTTCTACAGTAAGTTTAGAGAAGATTGAAGGAGTCTGTGCCAGATATCCCAGTCCAAGTCTAGCCCGACGATACATTGGCAAATGTGTGATGTCTTTATTATTCAGGAGTACTTTTCCTTCATTAGGTTTTGCTAAACCCAGAATCATATAGAAGGTTGTAGTTTTACCTGCTCCGTTAGGTCCCAGAATTCCAACCACTTCTCCCTGTTGCATTTCCAGACTGAGGTTATTGACCACCTTACGTTTTCCGTAGATCTTTACTAGATTCTGGGCTTGAATTTTATGAGTTTCCATAAATTAACTCCTAAGGTAAGCTCTTAAGTCTGTCAAGATTTGTTTTGGAATTTGTATATCCCTTTGATATTCATATTCATTTTCATATAATCCAGTTTGTTTTCCGGAGTAAATTGAACTTCAAGATAATCTCCTGTTGCAGTGTTATCAAAGTAATCGTTTTTCTCTGTCTTTTGACGAATATAATGATATTTAACTGCTCTCTCTGCATTAAAGGAACGGATTTGATTTTCTTCAAATCCTATATCAATATAATCTGCTACAACCCAGTTTAATCTTTGACCCAGGGCTTCTTCAGAGAATTCCACTCTACAGGAATCAATGAGTTCAGCGCGGTTCAATTTTCTTTCCTTAAAATACAGATAAAATTCATCCGCTTCTGCTTTAGCATAGTCAGAATGAAATTCTGGCATTCCAGTGAACACCGCTTTATCTTCTTTTAAGAAATAGAGAAGAAAATCGCTTGTGGTCAGATAATCATTAGTGTTAGTCTGGACATTGAAAGTAGCTACCAATTTTCTTTCTTTTTCAAAATATTCCATTTTATCTGCATTTACATAAAGAGTATCCTCTTGAGCTGTGATTATTCGGGGTTTTTCAATCATATATGCATAACCTTCATTTCTATCCCAAAAGGCATAACCACAAAATATGGTAGTGTTTTCCTCTTGATCGTAAGCAGAGACATTTTCCCATACTGTGACACGATTATATCTCTGATTATAGATGGCATAATTGGAACGAAACCAGCGAAAAGCACTACCTTTTTTACTTTCTTCAATATATATTTTTCCACCTGCATTAACCTCATCAGGAATCCTATAGTAGGTTAAACTATCAGCGAAAAGGGTCAAAGAATCGTTATTAACTTTAACATTTCCATCCAAACGGGCAATCTTTTGTAGATTTAAAATGGTTGCTCGATCACCGCGAAATTCTGTTTCACCGTAGAAGAAATGGACCTTACCTTCTAGACGCATTACTTGTTCTTCCTGGACTTTTGTTAGGTATAATTTATCCGAATGTATCACCCGCAATGGCTCTGTCTTTTGAGCTAGAACAGGTAACATAATTAAAAGCAGAAGACTACCAATTAAGAAATTCTTTTTCTTCAAATAAACCTTCTGCAGAAATACTATCCATCTCAGTGGGATAGATACTTAAATTCGTACGGAGATTTTTTCCCCGTAATATATTTCCTGCCCTAACAAGCATAACAGTATCCGGGGCAACAATAACATCACTATTGCGGTCCCAGATCATTCTATTAGTGAAAATGCTTCCCTCAGCAGACATTAGCTGAACATTTCCATATGCTAAAATCATATTCCTTGCTTCATCTACAATAGTGCTATCGGCTTTTAAAACAGAAGTTCCGCCGGTTTTCTTGTCCAGAGCTTCTATCTCTACTTTATATGCGTTCAAAATGCGACGATCATAATAACGCTCTATGCGTTCTGCATTTAAAATATATGCTATTCTATTTTGTTCATATTCGGTAAGAGTAACATTACTGCTCGTTTCATCAGGAATTCCACGTTTCATAGTTTCAGTTTTCATATCCAGATTACTTTTCCCACAGGCACAAAGTGCCAAGAGAGTGCTTAAAAGAATCAGTTTAACTGATAGAGTTAAGATAGGAGAGCAACGCTTGCTCATAACTTCCTTGATTAGTAAGCAGTAGTTCAATACATTCTCTAACTGCTCCTCTTCCGCCATTATGTTTGGTAGTAATATCGCAAAAAGCCTTCACATCTTCGCAAGTATTGGCTGGACAAACGGATATTGCAGCTTTAAGTATCAAGGGGAGGTCATTCCAATCATCTCCCATCATCAGTAAATTTTCAAAAGTAAGTCCGAGTTCTTGAAGAAGATGATTAATTTTATCTACTTTATTTAATACCCCTTGAAACAGGAAGTCTATCTTTAGGTCCTGACAACGACGCTCTAAAAGAGATGAATTTCTACCGGTAATAATAGCAGTTTTAATATCTGTGTGTTTCAAAATATTAAAGCCCATACCATCATGGGCATCAAAATTCTTGCTTTCATCGCCAGAACTATGGTAAATAATTCTTCCATCCGTTAGCACTCCATCGCAATCAAATACCATCAGTTTTATCTTTGTCCAGTTTAAGGTAGGTTTAAATGGTTTTTGTATATGGGTAAAATTCATTGTTTATTCCTTAAATGAGATATCTGCAAGCATTCTTTGATTAGTGGAGCAAGCAAGTTCAATCTTAGCATACTTGCTGCATCACTCAAAGCTTTTTCTGGCTCCGGATGTGTTTCTATAAAAAGACCCTGCACTTTACCTGTAGCTATAGCTGCTTTTGCCATCATAGGTGCAAATTCAGGATTACCACCTGATATTTTACCGGATGAGGGTAACTGTAAGGAGTGGGTTACATCATAGACCACCGGATAGCCAAAAGAATGCATAATGCTGAAACTACGAAAATCTACTACTAGATTGTGATAGCCAAAACAGGTTCCGCGTTCGGTTAGCAGTATTTGTTGATTATCCCCAGCTTTTTGTGCCGTCTGTTGCATATCTTCAGGAGCCATAAATTGTCCCTTTTTGATATTAATGATTTTTTCCGTCGCAGCTGTAGCCTGGATGAGTTCGGTTTGTCGGCAGAGAAATGCTGGAATCTGAAGGATATCACAAACCTGTGCTGCTGCTGCAATTTCAATTGTTTCATGGACATCAGTTAATACGGGCAAATGGAACTCGCTCTTTATGTGTTCTAAAGAGCGTAAACCTTCTTCCTCACCTGGTCCCATATAAGATTCAACCGAACTTCTATTGGCTTTTTTATAAGAAGCTTTAAATATTACTGTAATACTGGTTTCTTCCTGCAGTTGAACTAAAGTTTCAGCTACTTTATGCATAACTATGTCGTTTTCTACCACGCAAGGACCTGCAATTAAGAAGAAATCGGGAGTGGTTTTTAGCTTTTTATATAAGTCCATTATCCTGTCTATTTTAATTCTTTGACCCTTTCCCAAGTGAAGTTTTCTTCATCACGACCAAAGTGACCATAAGAAGCAGTGGGGAAAAATATGGGTTTTCTAAGATCAAGATACTCTATTATTCCTTTTACTGTCAAGGGGAAACTCTTACGAATAAGGGATTCCAGTTCTTTTTCACTCATTTTACTGGTTCCGAAAGTATCCACCATCAAAGATATGGGCTCGGCTTCTCCAATGATAAAACTTAATTGTAACAAGCATTCTTCTGCCAGACCTGAAGCAACAATACTTTTTGCTATATGCCTTGCCATATAGGAAGCACTACGATCAACTTTAGTGGCATCTTTACCTGAAAAAGAACCACCTCCATGTTGTGCCCATCCACCATAGGTATCAACTATAATTTTTCTTCCGGTAAGTCCTGTATCTGCAGCAGGACCGCCTTCTTCCCATTCGTTCAAGGGATTAATTTTTACCTGATAATTATTAGCCTGGAAGGTGCTACAAGTATCGTTCTCCATTTCTTCTATAGTGGGTTTAATGACCAGCTGATTTATGGCTCGTTTCATTTCTTCAAATTCTGTTTTACTGATGTGCATGTGATGAGTGGAGATAACAACAGTTTCTACAGATACAGGTTTTCTTCCACAAAAACGCATACTAACCTGAGATTTAGCATCGGGAAGAAGATAAGGGATGGTTCCATTTTTACGTAGCTTTGCCAGATTTTGTAAAAGTTTGTGTGCCATAGCAATTGGTGCAGGCATAAAATACCTGGTCTGAATGCAGGCATAGCCAAACATTAAACCCTGATCACCTGCTCCTTCATTATCTCTTAATGCGGCTTCCTGGGCATGGAGATAATTATTAATCTCACAATTATAATCAAAACCAATGCCGGAATGAACATAACCGATATCCTTGATTACTTTACGCACAATAGAATCAATATCCAGACTAAAGTTTACGGGCGAAGATATTTCTCCTGAAAGAATTACTCTATCTTCGGTGCATAGCGTTTCACAAGCTACGCGAGAGCGTGGATCTTCTTTTAAATAAGCATCCAGTATGGCATCTGAAATCTGATCACAGACTTTATCTGGATGACCTTCTGACACGGATTCCGAAGTAAATACATACTCATTTTTCTCACAGGGTTTGTTCTCATGTAAGGCAGTCATTCAATTCTCCTTTATTAACTTACAGAATAATTTTCTTTTTTTAAGGTGCTGCTAGAGTACTCTTTGCTTTCTATACATAAAAAAACCGGCTGCTAAAGCCGGATAAAATGCCGCACTTTAGCACATTTACCGCGGAGCAAAGGGCAAATCACCGCATCTAAAAATATTGGTACATCTCCGGGGATTCGAACCCCGGACCCACTGATTAAGAGTCAGTTGCTCTACCACCTGAGCTAGAGATGCATTATTAAACCATGAAAATTTATATTATCCACTATGTCAAGAAAAAGCTCCAATTTTTTGATTTGGAAAACTATCAATCTTATACTAAATCTTAAACAATTTTGAAAATCGCATCACTTTATTTATATAAATATAAGCTAATTGAACGACCATACGAATGTAATTTTACACTACAATCTGGAAAACCTCTTTTAAGAGAATTTCTTTTATCAGGTCTTTTTTCTATCTAAAATAGTCGGAAAACCAGATTTGAATATAAGAATTTAAAAAATATAGTGTTTTGAGGTTATCCAGATTCTTTAAATTTTTATTTGGTATTTTTAAGGTATTCTGGCGTATTATTGTAATGTCTAAGGAAGTCATTATCCAGATAGTAAGTTAACGATAGTTGACATTGAAAAATAGAAATAAGTGATTAAAATAACAGGTAAGTAATAGAGCAGCATTACCGTTAATTATATTCAATCTGAATTTGAAGTCTTCTTTATTTTGAACCTGTTAGATGACAATCAAATTATTAAGCAAAGAGATAGGAAGGAGTCAGGGGTTAGCTTAATTTATAAATCATCTTGCTTATATTTTTCTTGTTGACAATTATCTAATCAGGTTTCAAATTGTATTGGTTAAAATAGTTTAATGAATTTTTCTATTAAAAACACCAGTGGTATTGATGCTCCGAAAGTCAAAAGATTCAGGCGATTATTGCTGAGTAATAGTTGCCAGGATATTGTTATATGAAAATAAGATTATATCTATTTGAGGAATGAAGATGGACGAGAAAGAAAAAAAAGGCTTTTTTCAAACTTTATGGTTGCTTTTAATAGGTATCTTCAAGACTGCTCAATATGATATAGTCGCATTTTGGAAATACATAAGCAATCCCCAATGGCGAAAGAAATTATGGGCAGATTTAAGTAATTTTGTCCGGTCATTTTATCAGATATTCAACAAAGAAAGAATATTAAGAGAAGCTGGAGCTTTAACTTATATAACTATAATGGGATTTGTACCAGTAGTAGTATTTCTTATTTTTCTTGCTCCCACCTTACCTTTTCTGGACTTAAAAAATAAAATATTTGCAATTATCTCTGAAAATCTAATACCAAGTGTAGCTTTACAAGTCCAGAACATAATTCAGAATATGTTAGAAACTAAAGCCGGATTTAATATAATTAACTTTATAGTAATAGCCATTGCATCTTATTCTTTATTTATCGTTATAAGGGATTCTTTTGATCGCATATTAAAACTTGAATTTAGAACAAAACCTGGTTTATTGAGTCAAATTATAAAATTCTTGGGCACTTTGATTCTGGGATTGCTTATTATGATTGTTCTTTTATCAACTTCTTCTCTACCAGTTATATCCGGTATATTAAAGCTTCCGGTCTTTAAGTGGTTTAGCTATTTAGTCCCTTTTGTGATGCAATTTATCATATTATTATTGCTTTATAGTTTGATGCCTTCCGTATCTGTTAAAACAACTTCCTTAGTGAGAGGAGCTTTCTGGGCAACAATTATCTGGTCAATTGCCAGAGGTGGATTTGATTTCTATATATATAATTTAACTACTTATCCAGAAAGGTATGGAGCAGTTTCTGCGTTACCTATATTTTTACTCTGGATTTATGTTAATTGGGTTATTATTATGAGTGGTATGGTAATGGTTTCTGTCTATGAGAGAAGAAGAAACAATAAAGAAACATTAGAACCTCCGCAACAGATGCTTAGGGTTACAGTAGAAATGTATTCAGATAGTAAATTGAATAAACGAATAGAAAAACTTTTAGCTCCTGATAAATTGAAAGATATTGTCTATCGCTTGGATAAAGATGAGGATAAATGAATAAATATGCATTGATATCTGTTTCGGATCGTCGGAACATAGAAAAACTTGCTTTAACTTTAAACAAATTGGGATATTCTATTTTGGCTACCAAGGGGACTTCCAGCTATTTAGATTCTAAGGGGGTTTATAATATAGAAATCGCTCGTTTAACCAGATTTCCTGAAATTCTTAATGGGCGCGTGAAGACGCTTCATCCCCGCATATTCGCTGGTATTCTGGCAGATAGAGAAAATTTAGAGCATATGAAAACCTTAGAAGAATTAGGAATTGACCGCATAGATTTAGTGGCGGTAAATTTTTATCCTTTTATTGAAACCTGGTCTCGTGAAGGTTCAACTCATTCTGAAATAATTGAAAATATTGATATAGGAGGACCTTCTTTAATTCGTGCAGCAGCAAAAAATTATGAGAGTGTAATTGTCTTAACGGACCCGGAAGATTATGAATATATAATGCAGTATTTACAAGATAATAAGGAAATTCCGCTGGATATGAGAATGCATCTTGCTCATAAAGCTTTTAAATATGTATCCGCTTATGATGCAATGATAGCTGAATATTTCAAATCGCTTGATCGGATAGAAGAACACAGCCAGAATCTTCCTTTATACTACAATTTATCTTGCAAGCTAGAACAACCTTTACGGTATGGGGAAAATCCACATCAAATAGCTGGTTTTTATCTTTCTCATCAGTCTCAATTAAAGGTTTTGGCAGGAAAGGAACTCTCTTTTAATAATCATCAAGATATTGATGCGACTCTTAGAGGTTTAAAATTATTTAAGAAACCTACCGTCATTATCACCAAACATTGCAATCCCTGTGGCATTGGTACAGATTCTGAATTGGCTCTAGCTTATGAAAAAGCATATAATACAGATACAGATTCTCCTTATGGAGGAATTGTAGGAATGAATCGCTCTCTTGATATGAATACTGCTGAATTAATCAATCGTGTTTTTACTGAAATTATTATTGCTCCCGATTATGAAACTGGAGTGCTGGAATTTCTTAAGAAGAAAAAAAATAGGAGAGTAATTCTATATAATCCAGAACTGCTAAATAATTTTTCTGAACCCTGGGAATTGAAAAGCTTAACCTATGGATGGTTGCTTCAATCCTGGGACTTAGTGCAAGACAATCCTGAAGAATGGAAAGTAGTTTCTGAACGACAACCTGATAAGGATGAATGGGAAGCTTTAATTTTTGCCTGGAAAGTCGTGTCCTTATTGCGTTCAAATGCCATTGCTATAACCGGTAAAGATCAGGTTTATGGTTTAGGAGCAGGTCAAACCAGTAGATTTGATTCCACGCATCTGGCAATTTGGAAAGCTCAACGCTTTGGACATAATCTTAAAGGTGCAGTTTGTGCTTCCGATGGATTCTTTCCTTTTCGCGATTCGGTAGAGGAATTAAATAAATATGGAATTAATGCAATCATTGAACCAGGAGGTTCAAAAGCGGATAATGAAGTTATTAAGGCTTGTAATGATTATGAAATTGCCTTAGTTTTTTCAGGGTTTCGTCATTTCAGGCATTGATTTTTATTTGACAGAAAGGATGGCAAAAAAATTATATCATTAAAAGCGGAGATGTGTCCGAGCTGGTTGAAGGAGCACGATTGGAAATCGTGTATATGTGCAAAAACGCATATCCTGGGTTCGAATCCCAGCATCTCCGCCAGAATTTTTATTATCTATCCCAATTTATTGGCAAATAGAGAGGAACTTTTTAAATGAAAAAAAATACTGGTATTTATATTGGCTGCGGTGTAGTTGTTTTAATCCTTATAGCTGCATTTATGGCAGGCTATTTTATAGGCTTTGCTCCAAAGGGGAAAAGTGTGGCTGGCGGTTCATGGCTCGTTCTGGATTTAAGCGGTCAGGTCTCGGATTATTCCATTCTTCAGAGTTCTAATTTTCTGGGATATAATCCCTTAACTGTTAAGGATATTTGTTTTCGTATACGCAAAGCGGCAGATGATAATAAAATCAAAGGTATCCTGATTAAACCTAATTTACTGCAAACTAATTATGCTAATCTTAATGAA
>Ga0172382_10008204_pt1 | contig 14620 bp, 13 predicted proteins | sample Leawel138RmetaG_FD_122245 | JGI IMG/M metagenome (GOLD analysis project Ga0172382, IMG submission 122245) | Leachate microbial communities from a municipal landfill in Southern Ontario, Canada - Leachate well 138R metaG | ecosystem: Engineered > Solid waste > Landfill > Unclassified | place...
GGGTGCTGATCACCACCCTCACCAAGCGCATCGCGGAGGACCTCACCGAGTATCTGGCCGAGCACGGTGTGCGGGTGCGCTACCTGCACTCGGATATCGACACGGTGGAGCGGGTGGAGATCATTCGCGCCCTGCGGCTGGGGGAGTACGACGTGCTGGTGGGCATCAACCTGCTGCGTGAGGGTCTCGACCTGCCCGAGGTGTCGCTGGTGGCCATCCTCGACGCCGACAAGGAAGGCTTCCTGCGCTCGCCGCGCAGCCTGATCCAGACCATCGGCCGTGCCGCCCGCAACGTCTCCGGCGAGGTGCACATGTACGCCGACAAGATGACCGACTCGATGAAGCAGGCCATCGACGAGACTGAGCGGCGCCGCGCGAAGCAGACCGCCTACAACAAAGAGCACGGCATCGACCCGAAACCGTTGCGCAAGAAGATCGCCGACATCCTCGATCAGGTGTACCGCGAGGCTGATGATACTGAAGCCGCCGAGTCCGTCCCGATCGGCGGGTCCGGCCGCAACGCCTCCCGAGGCAGGCGAGCCCAGGGCGAGCCGGGCCGGGCGGTCAGCGCCGGGGTGTTCGAGGGCCGGGACACCAGCAACATGCCGCGTGCCGAGCTCGCCGATCTGATCAAGGACCTCACCGCGCAGATGATGGCGGCGGCGCGCGACCTGCAGTTCGAGCTGGCAGCGCGGATCCGCGACGAAATCGCCGACCTGAAGAAGGAATTGCGCGGCATGGATGCCGCCGGACTCAAATGAGTTGATCTCAACCCCTGTTGAGGTCCTACGGTCAAAGCCGTGACCCACACTGAAGCCGGTAGCGCGGCCGTCGCCACCGGGAGCTGGCGTGAACTCCTCGGCCCGAAGTACCTCGGGGCCTCGACCGTGCTCGCCGGCGGGGTGGCGCTGTATGCGACCAACGAGTTCCTCACGATCAGCCTGATGCCGAGTGCCGTGGCCGACATCGGCGGTCACCGCTTCTACGCGTGGGTGACGACGGTGTATCTCGTCGGGTCGGTGATGGCCGCCACCACGGTTCACTCGGTGTTGACGCGACTCGGGCCGCGGTGGGCATACCTGTTGGGGCTCACGGTGTTCGGTCTCGGCAGTCTGGTCTGTGCGGTGGCGCCGAGCATGGAGATACTGCTCGCCGGCCGCACCGTGCAGGGCGCCGCGGGGGGCTTGCTGGCCGGCCTCGGGTACGCGGTGATCAACACGGTGCTGCCCAGCGTGCTGTGGACGAAGGCGTCCGCTCTGGTGTCGGCCATGTGGGGTGTCGGCACCCTGGTCGGTCCCGCCGCGGGTGGGTTGTTCGCTCAGTACAGTTCGTGGCGTTGGGCTTTCGGCATTCTCGTGGTGATGACGACCGCGATGTCGGCGCTGGTGCCGATGGCGCTGCCCGCGCGCGCCCGCGCCGCGCATCTCGGCTCCGGGGCGCCGCCCGGCCGCATCCCGTTCTGGTCGCTGCTGTTGCTCGGCGCGGCCGCGTTGCTGGTCAGCGTCGCCGGGATTCCGCACGACGTGCGCGCCACCGCCGGGCTGGTCGTGGCGGGATTCGTGCTGGTGGCCGTGTTCGTGGTGGTCGACCGCCGGGTCGCCGCGTCGGTGCTGCCGCCGAGTGCATTCGGTCGCGGGCCGTTGAAGTGGATCTATCTGACGCTGGGCGGGTTGATGGCGGCCACCATGGTGGACATGTACGTGCCGCTGTTCGGTCAGCGGCTCGCGCACCTGACCCCGGTCGCGGCCGGCTTCCTGGGGGCCGGGCTCGCGATCGGCTGGACGGTCGGCGAGATCGGGAGCGCGTCGCTGACCCGTCACCGGGTGGTGGTGCGGACCGTGGCGGTCGCGCCGGCGGTGATGGCGACCGGCCTGACGATCGGCGCGCTGACCCAGCACCGCGACGCCGGGCCCATGCTGGTCGCGCTCTGGGCTGTGGGCCTGATCATCACCGGCGCCGGCGTGGGCATCGCATGGCCGCACCTGTCGGCGTGGGCGATGAGCAAGGTGGACGACCCGGCGGAGGGGCCGGCCGCTGCCGCGGCCATCAACACGGTGCAGGTGATCTCGGCGGCATTCGGCGCGGCGCTGGCCGGGGTGATCGTCAACCTCTCGCACACCGGGGACGTCGCGGCGGCGCGCTGGTTGTTCGCCTCGTTCGCGGTGCTCGCCGTGCTCGCGACAGTGGCCTCGACCCGAAGCGGTCGCTTGCGATCACGTTGATCCGAAGTATCGCCTGAGCGTCGGCGCGGTGGCACTGTGATCGTCAGTGCGGGTGTGGCTGAGTGGCTAGGCGCCGGCCTGCAAAGCCGTTTACACGGGTTCGAATCCCGTCACTCGCTCGCATAGCCGTCCCGGCGACGAAAAGTCGCCTCACCCGCACGTGGGTGAGGCGACCTTTCTCACTGTCAGAGTTGGACGAAGATACCTGTGTCCTCGTTCCAGACACCCCAGACGCCGAGGTCAGGGTTCCAGACGATCGGCAGGCCGACGGCCCACTCCGGCAGCTCCGGCTGCGGCGGAGCATCCTCGGGCGGAACGACAGGCGTCGTCACCCATGCCGGCGTCTCCGGCAGCAGGATGGTGTCCTGCGGCATCGGCCCGCCCTGTCCCGGAGGCGGCAGGTAGCCGAGCCCGGGCGGCAGCGGGGTGCCGGGATCGCCGGCGTTCACGCCGGGGCCGGTCACCGTGTCCGGGCGGGGACCCGGGTTGCCGTTACCGCCGGCATTGCCGGCGTTTCCGTTCCCGCCCGCATTGCCCGAGTTGCCCGGATTGTCCGAGTTACCCGGGTTGTCCGGCCGCGGTGACGGTGGGTCGGCCTGAGCGAGACCGGCAGCCACGCCGAGTCCGCCCAGACCGAGCAGACCTGCCGTCGCGACACCTGCTGTCATTTTCTTCAAGTCCATGTCGTGAACCTCCTCGTTCTCCTCGCGAGATACCGCAGGATGCGCGGTACTCGGATACGTGCGATGCACGTCGGCCGTTGCCGCCCATGGTGGATGGCAACGACACTACCCCCGGCAGGGAGAACTATGGCCGCGAATGGCGTCACGTAAACCCCGGTAAGACAGGCTAATTGGATCGAACTCTGTAACCGCAGGTGGGAGGCGGCTACCGGACCGCGCCGTGTTTCGGTTAGCTGGGAATCGGCTGTCGGCTGTAACGAATGGCCGGCGGGAATCGATGTCACGCTGCCCGCCAACGGCGGGGCCGCGGCGCCGGACGCCACGTTTACTTTACCAACCGGACGGTAAAGTAATTCCGTGACCTCATCACCAGCGGCGCGCGGACGACCTTCGTCTGCGCCGGCCATTCTCGACACCGCCCGCACCTTGCTCGACGAGGGCACGCCGGTGTCGTTCGATTCCGTCGCCCACGCAGCCGGCCTGACGAAGCCGGGCCTGATGTATCACTTTCCGACCAAGTCGGCACTGATGGAGGCGCTGGTCGACCATGTCGTGGCGTCGCAGGAGCGGGAACTCGCCCGGTTTCTGGACGTCCCGCTGGGATCGGCATCGCCGAGGCAACGTCTGGGCGCCTACGTGCGGTGGGCGCTGCAGAGTCGGCATCGGCGATCGGATCTGGTGATGCTGAGCGATCCCAAGCTGGCCGATCGGATGCTGGCCCGGTGGACCGAGCGCTTCGCGCAGTGGGTACAGGTGCCCGCCGATCTCCCGCCGGATGAACAGGCCCGGCTGCATGCCGCGCGCCTGCTCGCCGACGGTGCATGGCTGGCCGATTCGTCGAGCACCTTCCCGCTCGCTGATGATGAACGGCCCCAAGTGCTTTCGGTGGCTCTCGAGCTCCTGGGGGAGGGTCCGCGATGACCTGGCTGTACCTGATGCTGGCGATCTGCACCGAGGTCGCGGCGACGCTGTCCCTCAAGGGGTCGGCAACCGTGCCGGCGTTGTACATCGTGGTGGTGCTCGGCTACGTCGCCTCGTTCGTCTTTCTCGCACTGGTGCTCAAGCGGGGGATGGGACTCGGTGTCGCATATGGCATCTGGGGTGCCACCGGCGTTGCCCTGACCGCTGTGCTGTCCTCGGTGATGTTCGGTGAGGCCCTCACGGCGGTGATGGGTGTCGGTCTGTCGTGCATCATCGCCGGCGTGGTGCTCGTCGAGTCCGGGTCGCACCAGGAGGCCGACTGATGCAGTACCTCCTTCTGATGGCCGCCATCGGCTGTGAGGTCAGCGGAACGCTGGCACTGCGCGTCGCCGCGCGGGGGCGGCCCCCGTTCTACGCCTTCGTGGTCGTCGGCTATGTGGCGGCCTTCACGTTGCTGTGGGCGTCGCTGAGGCAGGGCATGCCGCTCGGAATCGCCTACGGCATCTGGGCCGCGGCCGGTGTCGCACTGACCGCGCTGGCCTCTCACGTGCTGTTCGCCGAGCCGTTGACGCGGCGAATGGTCGGCGGGATCGCGCTCATCGCGGCGGGCGTGCTGCTGGTCGAGCTCGGTGCCGCGCACTGAGGCGGCGACACCGGATTATCCACACGCTGACGGAGTTGGACATTCTGTTGCAACACGAATCGGCAACCGTTCGATCACCGTTGCGTCGCTGCGTAGCTCATCTTTGCTAGAACTGTGACAACGTGATCGCGTGCTCGCACGCCAGGTGGCCCGTTCGCTTGTTGTTGCGGTGGTGACAGCCTGGGCTCTGTCGCTCACCACCGTGGCCGCTCCCGTTGCTGGGGCTGCGTCGTGCCCCGATGTCGAGGTGGTGTTCGCCCGCGGTACCAGCGACACCAAAGGGTTCGGGTCGGTGGGTAGGGCCTTCATCGATTCCCTCAAATGGAAGCTCCTCGGCAAGAAAGTCTCGGCCTACGCTGTCGACTACCCCGCCAGCTGGAACTTCTCGAAGTCGACGTCCGCCGGCGCGGTCGATGCCAACAAGCACGTGCAGTACGTGGCCGGTATGTGCCCGGACACCAAGATCGTGCTCGGCGGAATGTCGCAGGGCGCAGGCGTGATCGACCTGATCACCATCGGCAACCGGAAGATCTGGTTCTTCACTCCCGCGCCGCTTCCCGACGCGATGGTGAACCACGTCGTCGCGGTCGCGGTGTTCGCCAACCCCTCGCGCGATTACTCATACCTCGGGCCGTTGACGGATATCAGTCCGCAGTACGGGCACAAGACGATCGATCTCTGCGTCGACGGGGACCCCTACTGCTCTTCCGGCGTGAACATGTTCGCCCACTGGTCGTATCCGTGGAACGGAATGGTCAACGAGGCAGCCACTTTCGTCGCGCAGCGCGTCCTCGGTCAGGACACTTGAGCCAATTCTCCTCTTCGGCAACGTATCTGGAAGACCAGCCACGATTGTCACCGATGAACCTCCGGCCGGTATCGGTTCGGTAACCGTCTCGCCGTCCGTGCGGATGAACCACTAGGTTTCTCTGCAGGTGGGGCGCCGATGAGAGTTCGAAGGAAGATGTCACCCAGCATGAATCGCATCAGCGTCACGACGCTTGCCGCGCTGGGCATGGTGTGGCCGTTCCTGTTCTACGGGGCTCCGGCCGCGGCCGAACCGAGCCCGGGCGTGCCATGCCTCGAGATCTTGCAACAACTGGCGGCCGCACCGCCCAGTGTCCCCGAGACGCTCGACACCGCCGCCAATGCGCTGAACAACGTTGTGCCGGAGGCGGCTCCGGCGCTGCCGCCGGTTCCCGTGGCGGAGGTCGTGCACGGCCTGACGGCACTGGCTGCCCCCGGGCCGGTGCCTCCGGTTGACGCGGCCCCACTCGCTGCGCCGCCGGTGCCGCCGGTCGATGCGGCCCCACTCGCCGCGCCCCTGGTGCAGGCGGCTGCCGGCCCAGTACCCGCCGCGGCTCCGATTCCCGTTGTGGCACCGCCGATTCCGGCTGTGATTCCGCTCGCGCCCCCGGTGCCGGTGGTGGCGCCGCCACCGGCCGTGCCAGTCGCCGCCCCCGTCGAGGCCGTCCTGGCCTCCGCCCCGGAACCGGTGGCGCCCGCCCCGGTGCCGCCCGCCCCGGGGGAGGCTGCGCCCGTCGAATTGGCCGCGGCGCCACCGCCGGTCGAACCAGCTCCGCCCGCGCCGCCCGAACCACCGCCGGCTGCGCCGACAGATGTCGCGCCCGCCGTCGCGGAACCCGTTGCGCCCGAGCCTGTGATGGCGCCCGCCGCGGCGGAGCCGACCCCGGCCGCGGTCGCACCGGTGGAACCGGGGCCCGCACCGGTGGAACTGGTGGCCGCAGCGGAGCCCGCGCCGATCATGGAGCCGGCGGCCGCACCGGTGGAATCGGCTCCGGTGTTCCACGCCGCCGCGGTCCCGCCCGCTCTTCCCGGGCCGGTCGTTCCGGTGGTTCCGGCCGGCGTGCCGGTACCGGTGGCACCCGTCGGCGTCCCGGTGCCGGTGGTGCCCACAGGTGCCCCGGCTGCGGTGCCGGCTCCGCCCCTCGGGCTTCCGGCCGTGCCGTTGGGCGACGCCGTGCCGGGGGTGCCGTTTCTGCCCGCCACCCTGCCGATCCCTCAAGACCTCGTATGCGAGGGCACGGCGTGGTCGGCAGGAAGTACGGCACCGGAAGGCGACGCGGCTGCCTTGGACGCGCCACCGGGTCAGCGTCGCGACCAGTGGTGACCCTCGGCAAGATTTCCGTTGGCATTTCCATTGGCGCAGTGCGAGATTGCTCGGCGTGTACTCCTCGTCACGTCGGGGACGTCGAGTGACGTTGCCGTCGTTCAATCGACTCGACGGCGGGCAGATGCCATCGTTGTCTGGTGATTCGCACCCATGTTCGTGTGTGGGCGGGTTACTGTCTCGGGTGGCGTTGCAACTGACACTGGGAGGATATGGATGAGCGCCTATCAAACGGTGGTGGTTGGTACGGACGGATCTGATTCGTCGTTGCGTGCCGTGGACCGCGCCGGTCAGATCGCCGCAGGGGCGCACGCGAAGCTCATTGTCGCGACCGCCTACTTCCCTCAGACCGAGGACGCGCGCGCCGCGGACGTCCTCAAGGACGAGGGCTACAAGATGTCCGGCAATGCCCCGATCTACGCGATCCTGCGTGAGGCACGGGACCGTGCGAAAGCTGCCGGAGCCGAGAACATCGAGGAGAAGGCGGTCGTCGGAGCGCCCGTCGACGCTCTCGTCGACCTCGTCGAGGAGGTCGGCGCGGACCTGCTCGTCGTCGGCAACGTGGGCCTGAGCACTATCGCGGGTCGACTCCTGGGATCGGTCCCGGCCAACGTGGCGCGGCGGTCGAAGATCGACGTGCTGATCGTGCACACCTCCTGACCGGAGCGAGAACGAAAAACCCTGGGCCGGCGATTGCCGACCCAGGGTTTTCCCATGTCAGGTGTTGGATGCCTTCGCGATCGCGGTGATCGCAGCGTCCAGTGCGGCGTTGAACTCCTCGTCGCTCTGCTGAGCGGTCAGTCCTTCGGTGAGCGCACGGGAGAAGCTGGCGATGACGCCGTGGTTGGCGGCCAGCTTCTCGCAGGCCTCGTCGCGGCTGTAGCCGCCGGACAGGGCGACCACCCGGAGCACCTTCGGGTGCTCGACGAGCTCGCGGTAGAGGTTGTCGACGTCCGGCAGCGTCAGCTTCAGCATCACGGCCTGGTCGTCGCCCAGGCTGTCGAGAGCCTTGAGGATCGCCGCCTTGAGCTGTTCCTCCGCCTTGCCCTTCTCCGGGCTGTGGATGTCGACCTCGGGCTCGATGATCGGGACCAGACCGGCGGCCAGGATCTGCCGACCGACCTCGAACTGCTGCTCGACGACCGCTTCCAGGCCTGCGCCGGGCATTTTGATGACCGAGCGCATCTTGGTGCCGAAGACGCCCTTGTCGCGGGCGCGGGCCAGCAGGTCGTCCAGGCCCGGGATGGGCTTCATGATCTGTGCGCCGTCCTTCTCGTCGGCCAGGCCCTTGTCGACCTTGAGGAACGGCACGACCTGCTTGACGTTCCACAGGTAGTCGGCGGTGTCCCGGCCCTCGATCTGGCGGTCCATGGTGTCCTCGAAGAGGATGGCGCCGAGAATGCGGTCACCGTCGAAGCTCGGGCTGGTGATGATGCGGGTGCGCATCTGGTGCACCAGATCGAACATCTCGGCGTCACCGGCGTACGCGTCCTCGGCGATGCCGTACAGCTTCAACGCCTTGGGGGTGCTGCCACCACTCTGGTCGAGCGCCGCAATGAACCCGGCGCCGCGCTGCGCCTTGTTGAACTGATCGCTGTTCATGATCCCTTCCTGAACCTTCTCGATAACCGCGGTCACCAACCGCGCTCGTGCCATTCGCCGAGATGTGGGCGCTCGGTCCCGAGCGTCGTGTCGTCGCCGTGTCCTGGATACACGACGGTGTCATCACCGAAGACGTCGAACACGCGGCTGGTGACATCACCGAGCAGCTGTTCGAAGTCGCCTTCTCTCCAGGTCTTGCCGACGCCGCCGGGGAACAGGCAGTCGCCGGTGAACAAATGCACCCGGCCGTCGGTGGCCGGCCCGCTCAGTGCCAGCGCGACCGAGCCGGGGGTGTGTCCACGCAGGTGGATGACGTCGAAGTTCAAGTCCCCGATCGTGACGGTGTCACCGTCGGCGAGCAGTCGGTCCGGTGTCACCGGCAGCGGCCCGGCATCCAGGCTGTGGGCCGCGGTCGGCGCGCCGGTGGCGGCCACCACGTCCTCCAACGCCAGCCAGTGGTCCTGGTGCTGATGGCTGGTGACGATCAGGGACAGCTTCGGGGCGTACCGCTCGATCAGCTCGAGCAGGACGGCGGAGTCGTTGGCGGCGTCGATGAGTAGCGTTTCGCCGGTCCGGGAACAGGTGACGAGGTAGGCGTCGTTGTCCATGGGGCCCACCGACACCTTCACGATCGACGCGCCGGGGAGAATGCGTCGCGCCGCCGTGCGGGGCTCGACGTGGCCCGTGTAGTTGTCGTCGACGACTGTCATGTGGACTCACGTTACTTCGTGCACCTCGGGCGGCGTCGGCACCGTCGACGAAACTTGTCGGTGGTCAGACCTAGCATGGTTCTGTACTGCGCCCTGGGAACGACACAGGGCCGACGAATCTGAGTATCAGAAGGGGCATCGGTGGCTGACCGCCTAGTTGTCAAGGGTGCCCGGGAGCACAATCTGCGCGGAGTCGACCTCGACCTGCCGCGTGACGCGATGATCGTGTTCACCGGGCTGTCGGGCTCCGGCAAATCGTCGCTGGCGTTCGACACCATCTTCGCCGAGGGGCAGCGCCGCTACGTCGAGTCGCTGTCGGCGTATGCCCGGCAGTTCCTCGGCCAGATGGACAAGCCGGACGTGGACTTCATCGAGGGACTGTCGCCCGCGGTCTCGATCGACCAGAAGTCCACCAACCGCAACCCGCGCTCGACCGTCGGCACCATCACCGAGGTCTACGACTACCTGCGCCTCCTGTACGCGCGGGCCGGGACGCCGCACTGCCCGGTGTGCGGTGAGCGGATCGCCCGCCAGACCCCGCAGCAGATCGTCGACCAGGTCCTCGCGATGGACGAGGGGCTCCGCTTCCAGGTGCTCGCGCCGGTGGTGCGCACCCGCAAGGGGGAGTTCGTCGACCTGTTCGACAAGCTCAACAGCCAGGGCTACAGCAGGGTGCGGGTCGACGGCGTGGTGCATCCGCTGACCGATCCGCCCAAGTTGAAAAAGCAGGAGAAGCACGACATCGAGGTCGTGGTGGACCGGCTGACGGTCAAGGCGACCGCCAAGCAGCGGCTCACCGACTCGGTGGAGACGGCGCTGAACCTCGCCGACGGCATCGTCGTGCTGGAGTTCGTCGACCGGGAAGACGACCATCCGCACCGCGAGCAGCGCTTCTCCGAGAAGCTGGCCTGCCCCAACGGGCACCCGCTGGCCGTCGACGACCTGGAACCGCGCTCGTTCTCGTTCAACTCGCCCTACGGCGCCTGTCCGGAATGCACCGGGCTGGGCATCCGCAAGGAGGTCGACCCCGACCTGGTGGTGCCCGATCCCGACCTGACGCTCGCCGAAGGCGCCATCGCCCCGTGGTCGATGGGCCACACCGCGGAGTACTTCACCCGGATGCTGTCCGGCCTGGGCGATCAACTCGGATTCGACGTCAACACCCCGTGGAAGAAGCTGCCGGCCAAGGCGCGCAAGGCGATTCTGGAGGGCTGCGACGAGCAGGTGCACGTGCGGTACAAGAACCGCTACGGCCGCACCCGGTCGTACTACGCCGATTTCGAGGGCGTGATGGCGTTCCTGCAGCGCCGCATGGAACAGACCGACTCCGAGCAGATGAAGGAGCGGCTCGAGGGCTTCATGCGTGACGTGCCGTGCCCCGAGTGCGACGGCACCCGCCTCAAACCGGAGATCCTGGCGGTGACGATGACCGCCGGAAACTTCGGCGCGAAGTCGATCGCCGAGGTGGCCGAACTGTCGATCGCCGACTGCGCGGAGTTTCTCAACGCGCTGACCCTGGGCACCAGGGAGGCCGCCATCGCCGGGCAGGTCCTCAAGGAGATCCAGTCCCGGCTGGGCTTCCTGCTCGATGTCGGCCTTGACTACCTGTCGCTGTCCCGGGCGGCGGGCACCTTGTCCGGAGGTGAGGCGCAGCGCATCCGGCTGGCCACCCAGATCGGGTCCGGCCTGGTCGGGGTGCTCTACGTGCTCGACGAACCCTCGATCGGTCTGCACCAGCGTGACAACCGCAGGTTGATCGACACGCTCGTGCGGCTGCGCGATCTCGGCAACACCCTCATCGTCGTCGAACACGACCTCGACACCATCGCTCATGCCGACTGGGTCGTCGACATCGGGCCCGCCGCCGGCGAGCACGGCGGCCAGATCGTGCACAGCGGCACCTACGAGGATCTGCTCAGGAATCCGAACTCCATTACCGGGGCCTATCTTTCGGGCAAGGAGGAGATCGAGGTCCCCGACATGCGCCGGGTGGTGGACAGGAAACGTCAGCTCACCGTCGTCGGTGCGCGCGAACACAACCTGCGCGAGATCGACGTGGCGTTCCCGCTCGGGGTGCTGACCTCGGTCACCGGTGTCTCGGGTTCGGGCAAGTCGACTCTGGTCAACGACATCCTGGCGTCGGTTCTGGCCAACAAACTCAACGGAGCGCGGCTGGTGCCCGGCCGGCACACCCGGGTCAACGGGCTCGATCACCTCGACAAGCTTGTCCGTGTCGACCAGTCGCCGATCGGACGGACACCACGGTCCAATCCGGCGACCTACACCGGCGTCTTCGACAAGATCCGCACCCTGTTCGCCGCAACGACCGAGGCCAAGGTCCGCGGGTACCAGCCGGGCCGGTTCTCGTTCAACGTCAAGGGCGGCCGGTGCGAGGCCTGTTCCGGCGACGGCACCATCAAGATCGAGATGAACTTCCTGCCCGACGTGTATGTGCCGTGCGAGGTGTGCCAGGGGGCCCGCTACAACCGGGAGACCCTGGAGGTGCACTACAAGGGCAAGACGATCGCCGAGGTCCTCGACATGTCGATCGAGGAGGCCGCCGAGTTCTTCGCGCCGATCAGCTCGATCCACCGGTATCTCAAGACGCTCGTGGACGTCGGTCTGGGATATGTGCGGTTGGGTCAGCCCGCACCGACGTTGTCCGGCGGCGAGGCCCAGCGCGTGAAGCTGGCCTCGGAACTGCAGAAGCGTTCGACCGGCCGGACCATCTACATCCTCGACGAGCCCACCACCGGGCTGCATTTCGAGGACATCCGCAAGCTGCTCACCGTGATCAACGGCCTCGTCGACAAGGGCAATACGGTCATCGTCATCGAGCACAACCTCGACGTGATCAAGACCTCGGACTGGGTCGTCGACATGGGTCCCGAGGGAGGATCGGGCGGTGGCACCGTGGTCGCGACCGGCACCCCCGAGGAGGTGGCGGCCAACCCGGACAGCTACACCGGGCACTTCCTCGCCGAGACCTTGGGCGTGGCCCGGCCGAAGCCGAAGTCGCGCAGGCGAAGCAAGGTCAGCGCCTAGCCGCGGACTTGCTCGCGGGGGAAGGGAACCGCGGCTTCACCTGCACACCGCCGAGCCACGCCGTCAGCTCCTCGGCGCGCGCGGTCAGCGCCCTGAGCGCCGGGCGTCCCACGTCTTCGAGCAGCACCAGCTCGACCCGCCCGTCGTCGTCCTGACGCCATGCGCCGACGACGCGACCGTCTACCCAGACCGTGGGGCCCGCGTTGCCGTTGCGGTCGAACACCGCGCCGCGGTGCGGTCCCAGATACCAGTCGCGCCCCGCCCAGCCCATCGTGGTGACGTCCAGGCCGGGAAGCAGTGCACACCACGGTTCGACGTCGGGCTCGGGACCGTCGTCGCCCGGCAGCACGAAGCCTGACGTGCCGGCTGAACCTTCCACGGCAACCTCGACCGCGTCGACATCGGACAGTGCCTGCCGGGCCCAGCCGAGGGTGGCGCCGAACCACCATTTGAGATCGTCGACGGTGGCGGGCCCGAACGCGTGGAGCCAGCGCCGTACCAACTCTGCGCGGGCCTGATCCGGTGAGACGGGGTCAGCGGGGCCCAGCCACGACCCCGCCGCGGCCCAGCGCGGACGCGATGTGGTCCAGCCACCGTCGTTGGGGCCGCGGACGATCAAACCGCGGGCTGACAACACCGTCAGCACCCGGGGCGCCAGATGCCCTTCACCGCCGTAGGGCTTCCCCGGAGCGGGGTCGTAGGTGCCGGTCAGCTCGGGCAGCGCCTCTCGAAGTTCGCGTGCCGTGCACGGCCCTGCGCCACGCAGATGGCGCACCACCGCCGTGCACGCCGCCTCCAGCCACGCGTGTCCGTCCCGCGCCACCCCTGCGTTCTGGGCGTCGGCCGCCAGTCGGCGGGTCTCGTTGGTGGCCACCCGGTCGCCGGCGGCCGATTGCACGGCGGGAAGATCCTCGGCACGTATCACCCACAGCGTGCGCCGCATCGCCAGCTGCTTGACGACCGAACGCCGTTCGTAGAGAGCGGCGTTCAGATCGGCCACCGTGTATCCGGGCAGCCGCGCCCACAGCGACAGGTGCGGGGTGGCCGGATCCGTCGCGTGCAGCCCCACCAGCCTGCCGGTCACCGCGTGCACCGACGGGGCACCGTCCGGGCCGGGGGCGAGGTGGTGGCGCCTGGCCAGCCGGGCGCGCCGTTCGTCAATGGTGATCGACCTCATCGAGTTCGAACCGTACCGCCGGCGACCGACACCGCGGCGACAAAGTTGGGATCGGTAGCGCGGCCCCGCATCTTGACTTCAACCCGACGACGCCACCGAGGCGAAGCACGAACGAAGGGAAACCCACGTGGACGGAAAGTCGGCTATGAAGCGAGTTGGTGCGGGAGTGATCGGGCTGGCCGCGAGCGCCGCCGTGCTGGTGGGCTGCTCCGACGACAAGAGCGGCCCCTCGGCCTCGCCGTCCGAGTCCTCCCAGTCCTCCGCTGCCGCCGCGCCCCAGGCGAGCACCGGCGGAAAGACCGAGGTCAAAGTCGACGGTGCCGACCTGGCCGGCCTGGACCTGAACTCGGTGACCTGCGTGAAGCAGGGCGGCAAGATCAACGTCGCCAGCGGCGCGATCGGCGGGCAACAGGGACTCGGCATCGTGATGACCGACGAGGCGACGCCGGTCGTCGAATCCCTCGGCATGGTCGTCGACGGAAACGCGCTCGCGGTCGCCAACGCGATGGGCGCCAAGTCCGGCTCCGCCGAGGTCAAGGTCGACGGCGACACCTACACCATCACCGGTGAGGCCGTCGGCGCCGACATGAGCAACCCGATGGCGGGAATGATCACCAAGCCGTTCACCGTCACGGTGTCCTGCAGCTGAGACGTGTCCTCTCCCGGAGCGGCGGGCGCGCCCGACGCGCCCGCCGCTTCCTATGATTGCGCGGTGACGATCGAGCAGGACCTCGAGCGGGCCCGTCACCTGGCCTTCGCCGCAGACGAAGGCGCGGCCAAGGATCTGCTGCTGTCGCTGATGCCCCGCATCGAGGAGATCGACCGCGACGATCTGATGCTGGAGGTCTATGCCCAGCTCGGCGAGATCTATCTGGTTCGGACGGCCTACGACGGGGTGACCGAATGCCTGAAACGCATCGGCGACTGCCTGCAGATCTACCGGGACATCGAGGCGGGGCTCCGCCCGGACGACGCCGCGAAGGTCTCGCTGTCGCCGGCGCGGATCGAGCAGATGAGCTGCCGGTACACCCGGCGGGCACTGTTCCTGCGCACGGGCCTGTCGGCCGCGCACGGCGAACACGAAGCGGCCGCAACCACGTTGGCAGCGCTCGTCGCGGAGCCAGGCATGTTCACTGATCTCGCCGCCGAGCACGCGTACCTGGTGACCCACGCCCGCATTCTGTGTGCCGTCGCGCTGTGCGACGACGATCTGCACGTACAGTCAATTCCCTTGTGGGAAAAGGTGTTCGATGATCTGGACGGGCCGGGCGATGGTGGCGAGATCGACGACGCACTGCGTGTCCTGGCCGGCACCGGTTACGGCCGGTTCTGTGTCGAGACCGGACGCCTGACCGAGGCGGAACCCTGGTTGCGTCGCGCAGGCGCCCGCGCACAGGCCCGCGGGTGGCAGTTGGCCGCGGCGCGAACCCAACTGGAGCGTGCCACCGCGGCGTGGGCGGCCGGCGACCGCGCACAGGCGCAGGAC
>Ga0172382_10008205_pt1 | contig 14620 bp, 13 predicted proteins | sample Leawel138RmetaG_FD_122245 | JGI IMG/M metagenome (GOLD analysis project Ga0172382, IMG submission 122245) | Leachate microbial communities from a municipal landfill in Southern Ontario, Canada - Leachate well 138R metaG | ecosystem: Engineered > Solid waste > Landfill > Unclassified | place...
CGGTCACGTAGTTCTTCAAGGTCGCCAGATCTTTGTAGTCGATCTCTTTGACGTTTTCTGCGGTAAAGCGGCAAAACTTTCTACGACGAAAAAAGCGCGACATGTTCAGTTCCTCGGTTCAACGATCTGCATCGTTCAAAATGTGTATCGATTGTGCATGCAGCACCAGCCGGTACTCTTCGCTGCGATAGCCGGTACGGGCAAGAAACCCTTCCAGGCGCACGCGGGTGCCGACTCGAAGTTCCCCGATCGCCGCCTGCAGTTCGTGGCCGGTCGCCACCGCGCCGAGCCGCAAACGCACCTCGCGCGGCAGTCCCGCCTCCTGGCACTGCGACTGGTGCTCTATCGGGAAGCGGCTGATCGGAATGCCGGCCGGCGAAACCCGCGTTTCCGGCAGTTGCATGACCGACCCCTCGATGACCAGCATGTTGGCCGGATTGCCACTCATGGGCCGGGGCGCATACCGCCGTTATCCGGTGCAGCCTCGCTCAGGCGGCGTCGCTCTCGCCATCGGCATCGCTGTCGCGATCATCGCCACGATCGTCGTCATCCCGCGAACCGCGCGTGTCGTCACGCTCGCGCTCGTCACGTTTGACCAGGAAGGACGGCTCGGTCACGGCCTCGTCGCGAGCAATCACCAGATTGCGCAGCACCGCGTCGTTGAAGCGGAACGCAGCCGTAAGTTCGTCGAGGACCTCCTGGCTGCACTCGATGTTCATGAGCACATAGTGGGCCTTGAGGACTTTTTGGATGGGATAGGCCAGCTGACGGCGACCCCAGTCTTCCAACCGATGGATCTTACCGCCCGCCGTTTCGATGGTGGAGCGGTAGCGCTCGACCATGGCAGGAACCTGCTCGCTCTGGTCCGGATGGACCAGAAACACGATTTCATAATGACGCATTGTATGCCCCTTATGGATTGAGCCTCCCGCACACGGAGAGTCCGGGCGGTGAAGCAAGGAGCCATGGCGACCCTGGGTCGACCATGGAGCCGGGCATTTTAGTGGAGCCCTGGTTTTTTGACAAGGACGGGTTCTGGGGCCGAGGGCCGAGGGCCGAGGGCCGAGAGGCAAGAGGCAAGTAGAGCATGCGGGGTTTCCTAGATCCTAGATCCTCGTCCCTGCCTCTGCCGTACCACCTCGTACAGCAACACCCCGGCGGCCACCGAGACATTCAGGCTTTCCACACTGCCGGCCATCGGGATCTTTACCAGGACGTCGCAATGCTCGCGGGTCAAGCGCCGCAGTCCACTGCCTTCCGCACCAAGCACCAGGGCGACCGGTCCGGTGAAGTCGACCTGGTGGAGTGTCTGCTCGACCTCGCCGGCCGCTCCGTAGACCCAGACCCCCGCGGCCTGCAAGGTCCGCAGGGTGCGGGCAAGGTTGGTGACCGCGAATACCGGTAACGTTTCGGCGGCGCCGCACGCGACCTTGCGGACTACCGGGGTCAGGGTCGCGGAACGATCCTTGGGCAGGATCACCGCCTGCACCCCCGCGGCGTCCGCTGTGCGCAGGCAGGCGCCGAGGTTATGCGGGTCCTGAACGCCGTCCAGCACCAGCAACAGCGCCGGCGGCGACAGGCCGATCAGGAAGTCGTCCAACTCCCGCTCGCTCGCGACGTCCGCCACGGCGACTTCCAGCATAATGCCCTGGTGGCGGGCATCAGGAAGCAATCGGTCCAGCTCGCGGCGTGGCAGACGTTCGATACGGAAGCCGCGCGCCTCGATCTCCCCGAGCAATTCGTCCATGCGCGGATCCTGCCGACCCTCCTGGACGCAAACGCGCCGAACCCGCGCCGGGTCGCGACGGATCAGGGCACGTGCTGCATGCAGCCCGTAGACACGTTGACTATCAGACATAAAAATGGATTTCCCGCGCGGCGGGTTGCTGAACGCCGCCATGCGCCGCCGCGACGAGCTGCGAACAGACGCCGGCCAGCCACTCGGCAGACGGCATCTGTTCGCAGACCTGCCGGTGAGGTTCCTCTCCTCGCTTACCGCCAGGACGCAGGCGCGTTCTGTACCGGCGGCGCCTCGTAGGCCCGCTGCTCCTGGCCCTCGACGATCGGCTTGACGAACAATTCCACGCGCCGATTGAGCTGCCGCCCGGCCTCGGTGGCATTGCTTTCGCGTGGCTCGGTTTCGCCGCGGCCCTCGGCCCGCAGCCGTTCGCGGACCACACCGGTGCTGGCCAAGTAATCGACCACCGCGGCGGCGCGCTGCTCGGACAGGCGTTGATTGTAGGCGTCGGAGCCGACGCTGTCGGTATGACCGACGACGTGCACGATGGATCGTTCGTAACGCTTGAGCACACCGCTCACTTTGTCGAGCGTGGGGCGGAACGATGACTTGATGTCGGCCCTGCCGAAGTCGAACGATACCTCGTTCGCAATGTCGATCTTCAAGGTCTCGTCCTGAAGCCTTTCGATCTCGACCGCGTTCTGCCGCTGCTCCTCGGCAAGCGCGGCATCGAACTCGCGTTCCTGGCGATCCATGTAATTGCCGACCGCACCACCGGCGACCGCGCCGACTGCCGCACCCACGAAGCGGCCCGCATCGTCGTCCAGCTGATGACCCAGCACGGCGCCGGCAATGGCGCCTATGGCCGCGCCGGTCTTGGTACGCCGATTGGGATCATCGGCCGCACAACCAGCCAACGCGACCGCCATGGCCGCCGCCAGGATTGACTTGGTAGTTACGCATTTCATTGGGGCTTTACTCCTGTTTTTTTACGCCTGCGCGTACGGGAACCAGATTTCTTGGTCTTCGTCTTGCCACCCGCCACGGCGCGTCCGGGCTTGCTGCGCGCCGACTCCACCAGATCGAAATCGACCTTGCGTTCGTCCAGATCCACGCGCAGTACGCGCACCTTCACCGTATCGGTAAGCCGGTAAACATGGCCGCTGCGCTCGCCGCGCAGCCGGTGGCCTGCCGGATCAAAATGGTAATAGTCGTTCTTCAGGGCCGAGACATGGACCAGACCTTCGACGAAGATATCCTGCAGCTCGACGAAAATCCCGAACGAGGTCACACCGCTGATGACACCCGAGAATTCCTCGCCCACCTTGTCCATCATGAACTCGCACTTGAGCCAATTAACGGCATCACGGGTCGCCTCGTCGGCGCGCCGCTCGGTCATCGAGCAATGTTCGCCGAGGGTCACCATATCGTCCGCACTGTAATGGAAGCCACCGCCGGAACCGCTCTGCAACATACGTCCGAGCGCGCGCTTCAACAGACCGGTTTTGGCCTTCGATCGCAACACGTGTCGGATGGCGCGATGCACCAGCAGATCGGGATAACGGCGGATGGGCGAGGTGTAGTGCAGATACTGGTCCAGCGACAATCCAAAGTGACCGACGTTCTCGGGGGCGTAGCGCGCCTGCGACAAGGACCGCAACATCACCGTCTGCAGCAGGTGGGCGTCCGGGCGTTTCTGGATCGACGTCAACAGGTCGGCGTAGTGTTTCGGCTCGGGCTTGTCGCCACCGCGCAAGCTCAGGCCGACCTCTTTCAAAAGCTCGCGCAGCGCCTCCAACTTCTCCTGCTTCGGTCCTTCGTGTACACGGTACAGGGTCGGCATCTTGTTTTTGCCGAGGAAGCGCGCCGTCGCCACGTTGGCGGAGATCATGCATTCTTCGATGATTTTGTGCGCGTCATTGCGTTCGACCGGGACAATGCACTCGATCTTGCGGTCGGCGCCGAACACGATGCGGGTTTCGGTGGTTTCGAAATCGATCGCGCCGCGTTTGCCGCGTTCTTTGCGCAGCACTTTATAAAGTCGATACAGCTCGTCCAGGTGCGGCACCAGCGTGCCGAGCCGCTTGCGCTCGCCGGCATCGCGCTCCACCAGCACCTTGGCGACCTGGTCGTAGGTCAGCCGTGCATGCGAGCGCATCAGACCTTCGAGGAAACGCGAGCGCGTGATCCGCCCGTCGTCGCTGATGTACATCTCGCAGACCATGCAGAGCCGGTCGACCTCCGGGTTGAGCGAGCACAGGCCGTTGGAAAGGATCTCCGGCAGCATCGGGATGACACGCTCGGGGAAATACACGGAGTTGCCACGCGCCAACGCCTCGCGATCGAGCGCGGTATTGGGTTCTACGTAATGCGCGACATCGGCGATGGCGACCAGCAGGCGCCAGCCTTTGGCTTTGCGTTCGCAGAACACGGCATCGTCGAAATCACGCGAGTCCACGCCGTCGATGGTGACCAGCGGTGTGGAGCGCAGATCCTCCCGGCCTTGCTTGGCCGCGTCGGGAACTTCCGCTTTCAGTTCGGCGATCTCGGCTTCGACGTCCGCCGACCAGGCCAACGGCAGTTCGTGGCTGCGGATGGCGATATCGATCTCCATGCCCGGCGCCATATGGTCGCCGATCACCTCGACGACCCGGCCGATCGGCCGTGAACGTAAGCTCGGCTGCTCGGTGATCTCCACGCTGACAATCTGCCCTTGCGAGGCCCCGTCGGTACGGTCTGGCGGTACCGAGATATCCTGAGTGATGCGCTTGCTGTCGGGCACCACGTAACAGACACCGTCGTCGCTATGGAAGCGGCCGACCACCCGCAAGGTATTGCGCTCGATCACTTCGACGATGGCCCCTTCGCGGCGCCCACGCTGGTCCAGTCCGATCACCCGTGCGACCGCACGATCTCCGTGGAACAGCGAACGCATCTGGCGCGGCGACAGGAACAGGTCGTCCCCGCCGTCGTCGGGCACCAGAAAACCGAAGCCGTCGGGGTGACCGATCACCCGGCCGCGCACCAGATCCAGCTTCTCCACCAGGCCGTAGCCACGGCGGCGGTTGCGCACCAACTGGCCGTCGCGCTCCATGGCGTTCAGGCGGCGGCGCAAGGCCTCGATATCGTCTTCGTCGCTGAGTTGAAAGACCTCCGCCAGCTGTTCGCGCTCCAGGGGGACGCCCTGTTCCTTCAGGGTCTGCATGATCAACTCCCGGCTGGGAATCGGTCGCGCATAGCGCTCGGTTTCGCGCTCGGCCTGCGGATCCTGCTGCCTCCAGTCGGGGGCCTTGTTGCCGCGTTTTTTGCTCATAGTCATCCGTAATAAAAGTGATTCGATTGGCTGTCCGGATCGCGTTGACAAGGACCGGGACGGCGGGTAAAGTGCGCGGCTCTCGGACCCCGAACCCTCGGGGCCAGACCACCTGCCGAGGTGGCGGAATTGGTAGACGCGCTAGCTTCAGGTGCTAGTTGGGGTAACTCAGTGGAGGTTCAAGTCCTCTCCTCGGCACCACTTCGATACCGCCCGCGTGCCGCATAGCGCAACGCGGGCGGCCTTCCGGATACTCGCTTCTCGCATCCGGGGAACCCTCACAACGGACCGGGATGCAAGCTACAAGCGCAGCTCGCATCCCGTGCCCGTCGGCCGCCTCAAGCATCGAACGGATGTCGCAGGATGATCGTATCCACGCGATCCGGTCCGGTCGAAATGATGTCGATCGGCGTACCGACGACCTCCTCGATGCGCTTCAGATAGGTCTTGGCATTGGTCGGCAGCTGATCGTACTCGCGCACGCCCACCGTCGACTCCTTCCAGCCCGGAATCTCCTCGTACACCGGTTCACAGGTCGCGAAGGCCTCGGCGCCGATCGGCGGCGTGCGCCGTTCGTCACCGCCACAACGGTAACCGACGCAGATCCGGATCGTATCCAATCCATCGAGCACGTCCAGCTTGGTGATGCACAGACCAGTCACGCTGTTCAGGACATTGGCGCGCCGCAGGGCCACCGCGTCGAACCAGCCACAGCGACGTGCACGCCCGGTGGTCGAACCGAACTCCTGGCCGCGCTTGGCGAGATGCTCGCCCATCTCGTCGAACAATTCGGTGGGAAACGGGCCGGCGCCCACGCGTGTGGTATAGGCCTTGGTGATTCCCAAAATGTAGTCGAGATTGCGCGGACCCACGCCGCTGCCAGTGCAGGCGCCGCCCGCCGTGGTGTTGGACGAGGTCACAAACGGGTAGGTGCCATGGTCGATGTCCAGCAGCGCGCCCTGCGCCCCTTCGAACATAATATTGTCGCCATTGACCCGGCATTGTTCCAGGATCTCCGGCACGTCGCCGACCATCTCCTTGAGCGCATCGGCCATGCTGAAGGCCTCGTCCAGCGTCTGCTGGAAATCCACCGGGTCGCATTTGAAGTAATGTTGCAGGGCAAAATTGTGATAATCGAGCACTTCACCGAGCTTGGCGGCGAAACGTTCACGGTGGAACAGATCGCCCAGGCGCAGACCGCGGCGCGAAATCTTGTCTTCATAGGCGGGGCCGATACCGCGCCCGGTGGTCCCGATGGCGGCCTTTCCGCGCGCCGTTTCGCGTGCATGATCCAGCGCGACGTGGTACGGCATGATGAGTGCGCAGGCCTCGCTGATCTTCAGGCGCTCGCGTGCCGGCACGCCGTTGCTTTCCAACATGCGGATCTCTTCGAACAAGGCGGACGGCGACAAGACCACGCCGTTGCCGATCAGGCACTGCACGTTCTCACGCAGGACGCCCGACGGAATCAGGTGCAGAACGGTCTTTTTGCCCTCGATGACCAAGGTGTGGCCGGCGTTGTGACCGCCCTGGAAACGCACCACCGCAGCGGCGCGCTCGGTCAGCAGGTCCACCACCTTGCCCTTCCCTTCGTCACCCCACTGGGTGCCGATCACGACTACATTCTTGCCCATCGACCTGCGTTCTCCCCGTCCTCGTGCGCCTATGTGGCGCGTATGGATTCCGATCAAACAACGTTAACCGCAAAGGCCGCGAAGGCGCACGAAGGGAATACCGAGAAATTTCGTCGCCGCTTCAAACATGCACCAGACCGGGTTTCTGGCTTGGCGGCAAACAGGATTTCTCAGCGCTCTTCGCGTCCTTCGCGGTTAAAGTTTCCTTACGACCCAAGCATTGTTCTGCTGCACCAGTTCGCGGTCGCAGCCCGCCTCGCGTGCACCGCCCTTTTGGCCGGGCAAGGCGCGGACGACGCGTTCGCCGGATTCGCGCAGCTGGCCGATCGCCTGCTCCAAGGCCGAGTCGTCGGTCGCCGGTGCAAAGATCGCACGCGGCGCGGATTCCTGCGCCTCCTGCGAAAGCGCGATCAGGGTACGCAGGTCGGCGCTGAAACCCGTCGCCGGTCGCGCACGTCCGAACACCTCGCCGATCTGATCGTAGCGCCCGCCACGAGCCACTTCCTGACCGCAACCAGGTACGAAGGCGGCAAACACCACGCCGGTCTGGTACCCGTAGCCGCGCAACTCGGCGAGATCGAAATGCAGCGGCAGCTGCGGCCAGCGGTGCCGCGCCCGGTCGGCGATCGCGGCGAGATTATCCAGTGCCGCGGCGACCGCGTCACCTGTTCCGGACAGAAATTCGCGTGCCTGCTCGAGTACCCCCGCATCGCCATGCAGCTCGGCCAGGCGCATCAAAGGTTCCCGCCAGCGCGCGGACGTACCGAAACCGGCGAGCAGCGCCCCGATCTCGGGCAACGCCTTACGTTGCAGGACGTCGAAAAGGTCCGCCTCCTGCTCGGCTTTCAGCCCGGCGGCTTCGGCGAGCGCGCGGAAAATACCGACGTGCCCGAGGTCCAGGTGCACCCGGTCTACGCCGGTAAGCCTCAGGGTCTCCAGCATCAGGCCGAGGACCTCCAGATCGCTCTCGATGCCGGCGTGCCCGAACAGTTCACAACCGACCTGCAGTGGACTGCGCGAACCCGCGAAACCCTCTGGGCGCGTGCGCAACACGGTGCCGAGGTAGCAGAGCCGCACCGGCTGTTCCCGCTTCAAGGCGTGCGCATCGATGCGTGCCGCCTGCGGCGTCATGTCGGCGCGCACACCGAGCAGGCGCCCGGTCAGTTGATCGGTGAGCTTGAATGTCTGCAGGTCGAGATCGTGACCGGTCCCGGTCAGCAACGACTCGAGGAACTCGATCATCGGCGGCATGATCAGGTCGTAGCCCCAACCACGATAGGCATCCAGCAGACGCCGGCGTACTTGTTCGAGGCGCCAGGCCTGGGGCGGTAATATTTCCTCGACGCCTTGCGGCAGCAGCCAGTGATCGATCCCGCTCATACCCGCCTTTATTGTTCGTGCCCGGCTTAGCGCACCAGATACAACAGCAGTACACCCACCGCCATGCTGGCAAGCCCTAGGATGCGCAGGCTACGGTCGTCCAGTTCGCTCACACTTGCCAGCGTGCGGCGCAGGGACGTGGGGCTGAGGAAGGGAAGAATCCCTTCTATCACCAACATCAGACCGAGCGCCATAAGCAGATTATGCGACACGCATGGTCTCCCCTACGCCCGGCGCGACAACCTCGCCGCTACCGACGGCCAGCACACCGGACATGATAACCCGCGTCTCAGTCGGCGCCGGTCCCGCTCTTGAAGTAGTCGAAGAATTCGCTGTCCGGTTCGATCACCAGCAGATCGCCATTGCCGAAGGCGTTGCGATAGGCGTCCAAGCTGCGGTACAGCGCAAAGAACTCCGGATTGCGCGTATAGGCGCTGGCGTAGATCTCCGCCGCGCGCGCATCGCCCTCACCGCGCAGCCGTTCGGCGTCGCGGTAGGCCTCGGCCAACATCACCTGGCGCTGCCGATCGGCGTCGGCGCGGATGCGTTCCGACGCCTCGAAGCCGCGGGAGCGGAAATCCTTGGCCACGCGGGCCCGCTCGGCTTCCATGCGCCGGTAGACCGCAGTATTCACGTCGGGCGGCAGATCGATACGCTTGATGCGGACATCCACGACGTCGATACCGAGTTCCTTGGCCTGTTGACTGGCGTTGCCGGTCAACACGTTCATGATCTGGGCGCGCTCCCCGGACACCACCTCGTTGAGCGTGCGCTTACTGAACTCGCCGCGCATACCGTCCTTGATGATCTGATCGAGACGGAGTCGCGCCTGCGCCTCGTCGCCGCCGACCGCCGTATAGAACTTGGTCACATCGCCGATGCGCCATTTGATAAACGAATCGACGATGACGTTCTTCTTTTCCGCCGTCAGGAAACGTTCCGGCTCGATATCGAGCGTAAGTATCCGCGCATCGAACTTGCGAACATTGTTGATGAACGGCACCTTGAAATGCAGCCCCGGTTCAAAATCCGACTTGACGATCTCGCCCAACTGGAACAGCAACGCGCGTTCCCATTCATAGACGATGAACATGGAGAAGGAACCGACGAACAGGGCCACCACCAGTGCGAGCAAACCCAGGGTCTTGTTCGAGGACATCAGCGTGGCTCCCGGGTGCGCCGCGTATCGACGCGGTTATCGGAATTGGACATGGCGGGCGACGATCCATCATTGTCGCCGGTGCTGCCTGTGCTGCCGGTCGGCCGCCGCGGCACCGCGGCCGCCGCGCCCTGCAGCATCTGGTCGAGCGGCAGATACATCAGGTTGTTGCTCTTTGATACATCGACGGTGACCTTGCTGCTGTTCCCGAGTACCTCTTCCATAGTGCTGAGATACAAGCGTTTGCGCGTCACCGCAGGCGCCTTCTCATATTCGACCAGCAGCTGTTCGAAGCGGCTTGCCTCACCCTCGGCGCTGGCGATCACGCTGAGCTGGTAGCCGTTGGCCTCTTCGAGTACGCGCGCCGCGGCGCCGCGCGCCCGCGGAATGATGTCGTTGGAGTAGGCCTCGGCCTCGTTCTTTTGGCGCACCTCGTCCTCACGCGCCTTGATGGCATCGGCAAAGGCGCCCTGCACCTGTTCCGGCGGTTGGGCGTCCTGCAGATTGACGGTGGTGACCAATAGTCCGCTGTTGTACTGATCCAGGATGTTCTGGATGAGCGCCTTGGCGTCGACGGCGACCTCGCTGCGGCCCTCGGTCAGCACGAAATCCATTTGGCTTTTGCCGATGACCTCGCGGATGGCGCTCTCCGCCGCCTGCTTGAGGGTCACGTCGGGGTCGCGCACGTTGAACAGATAACCGCGCGCGTCCTTGACCTGATATTGGACGGCCACGCGGATGTCGACGATGTTCTCGTCTTCGGTCAGCATGAGTGCCTCCCGCGGCACGGTCTGCGCGCCGCTCACGCTGCCGCCGCCGGAACGGTAACCGACCTCCACGAAACGGCGTTGCTCGACGTCGACGCGTTCCACCCGCTCGATGGGGAACGGGATATGCCAGTGCAAACCGGCCATGGTGATCTTGCTGAACTGACCAAAGCGCAGTTCCACGCCGCGTTTGCCTTCGTCGACGATGTACAGACCGGAAAGCAGCCAGACCACGATGGCGATGGCCACCAGCACGCCGATGGCGAACATACCGCCGCCGCTGCCACCGTTGCGCGGACCGCCGCCTTTGCGGCCGCCGAACAGGCCGCCCATCTTCGCCTGCATCTTGCGGACGATCTCGTCCAGATCCGGAGGACCCTGGTCGCCGCCACGTCCGCCCCAGGGGTCCTTGCTGCCACCGGGCTCGTTCCAAGCCATACTTTTATCTCTCTATCTGGGCGTTTTCGGGCCCAGGCGCGACTCGCAAGTCGCCACCTGTCCCGAATCGCCGCGTTCAGGGATTTGAATTCTGTTCTTGGAGTCCTCTCGGGGAATCCGTTCGTGCGCGTGCGCTGCGAGACGCTGGCCTGTCGGCCGGATTGTACGCAAGTATGACGAAGACCGGGATTTTATGGGGCTTGGGCCGCGCCCGCAAGGAAATCGCCTTCCGGCACGTGGGATAGGCGGCAAGAAACGCCCTGGCGCGCACACTTTCGCTCCAGTTCGGTGCGCGGCAAAACCACTTCCAGCCAGCAGTCGCCGGCCGCATCGCATTGTTCCACGCGCACCGCACCCATGCGGAACAGCTCCGAGCGCAACTTCCCCGCATCGGCAGGCAAGTGCAGCCAGCCATGCGCGATCGGCCCCTTGAGCAAGTCGCTGAGCGCCTCGCGCAACAGGTCGAGACCTTCGCCGGTCAGCGCGGAGAGCCAGACACGGGTGGGCCGTCCATCGGCATCGCGCTCCAGACGCGGCCGCTCCGCGGTCCGGTCGAGCTTGTTGTAGACCAGCAGTTGCGGCACTGCCTCCGCACCCACGTCCTGCAACACCCGATTGACCTGCCCGACACGCTCGGCGCGGTCCGGGTCGCTGGCGTCGACCACGTGCAGCAACAGATCGGCCGCGCGCGTTTCTTCCAGGGTCGCTCGGAACGCGGCCACCAGATCGTGCGGCAGGTGCCGCACGAACCCGACGGTATCAGCCAGTATCACGGGGCCGACGTCGGGAATGTCCAATCGCCGCAAGGTCGGGTCGAGGGTTGCGAACAACTGATCGGCGGCATACACCTCGGCCCCGGTCAGGGTATTGAACAGCGTGGACTTGCCGGCATTGGTGTAGCCAACCAGCGAGGCGGTGGGCAGCTCCGCACGCATGCGCGCCCTGCGACCCTGGGCGCGTTGCCGCTGCACCTTTTCCAGCCGCCGGTGCAGCTGCTTGATCCGCGCGCCCAGCAAGCGGCGGTCGGTCTCCAGCTGAGTTTCACCCGGGCCGCGCAGTCCGATGCCGCCCTTCTGGCGTTCCAGATGGCTCCAGCCGCGCACCAACCGCGTCGAGAGATGCTGAAGCTGCGCCAGCTCGACCTGCAGTTTGCCTTCGAAGGAACGTGCGCGTTGCGCGAAGATGTCGAGAATCAATCCCGTGCGATCCAGCACACGGCACTGCAGAAGCTTCTCGAGGTTGCGTTCCTGGCTGGGAGAAAGCGCGTGATTGACCAGCACCACGTCGGCTTCGTGTTCGAGCGCCGCGAGTCGGATTTCGTCGGCCTTGCCGCTGCCGACGAAATGCTTTGCGTCAGGACTGGAACGCGCGGCCCTGATCACGGCAACCGGCGTGGCGCCGGCGGAGACTGCCAGCTCGGAAAACTCCTGGAGGTCTTCGGGATCCCGTTCTCCCGCGAAATCGACATGGACCAGGATGGCCCGTTCACCACTGCGAGGGCGCTCAAACAATCCGCGCACCCCGCAGCCTGCGGTTGACGTCAGGCATTACCCGGTTCCGGTCCGCTGGCTTCTTCGTTGCCGGGGATACGCACATTGCGTGCCGGCACCACCGTGGAAATCGCATGTTTGTAGACCATCTGACTGACACTGTTCTTCAACAGCACGACAAACTGGTCGAACGACTCGATCTGACCCTGCAGCTTGATTCCATTCACCAGGTAAATCGACACAGGTACCCGCTCTTTCCGCAACGTATTGAGGAAGGGTTCCTGCAAAGACTGTCCGCGTGACATTTCGTTTCTCCTTCTTTTAATTATGTCAGTCAAAGGTGTTCTCCAACTTGCATATCGGCAGAGCATGCAATACATCGGCGGCCGACGCCAGCTCTGCCGGGGGTAATTTCGTGTGTCATTTTTACAATAGACTCCAGAGCAGAAAGTTTAGCATAGTCATAATCATAGTCAGTCAGAAACTTCGTGCCGCCGTAACAGCCGACAAACCTCATCGCACAGCCGCGGGGCATCGGCATCCAGCCGAATCAGCTCCGGCTCACTACGCAACCAGGTCAGCTGACGTTTGGCATACTGTCGCGTCGCGGCCACCGCCCGCCGGCGCATCTCGGCATAGTCATACTCGCCGCTGAGGTACTGCCAGACTTGGCGATAACCCACCGCGCGCATCGCCGGCAACCGGGCGTGCAGGTCACCGCGAGCAAACAACCGTTCCACCTCGGCCACCAAGCCGGCCTCCAGCATCGCGTCGAAACGCTGCTCGATGCGCGCGTACAGCTCGGTACGGTCGCGCGGCAGAAGCGCCAACTTCAACAAGGGCACCTGCGCCGGACTGGCGCCCTGTTCCGCAAAGTGCGCAGTCAAGGGGCGCCCGCTCAACTCATAGACCTCCAGCGCGCGTTGGACGCGTTGTGGATCATTGGGATGAATACGCCGGGCCGCCACGGGATCGACCCGAGCGAGCCGCGCATGCAATGCCGCCCCTCCCCGGTCCTGCAACTCGGCCTCGAGCCGGCGCCGGACCTCCGGATCTGCCGCGGGCATCGGCGCCAGACCCTGTTGCAGTGCGCGGAAATACAGCATCGTGCCACCCACTAGCAAAGGTAGACTGCCGCCACGTCGAATTTGTTCCATTTCTTGCAAACAATCGTCTCTGAAGCGGGCGGCGGAATAGCTTTCCGAAGGATCCAGAATGTCGATCAGGCGATGCGGTGCCACGCGCAAGCTGTCCGCATCCGGTTTGGCGGTGCCTATGTCCATGCCGCGGTAGATCAGCGCCGAGTCCACGCTGATGATCTCGAAGGGAAAGCGTTGCACCAACCCGGTCGCCAGGCCGGTCTTGCCGGAGGCGGTAGGCCCCATGATGCAAACCGTGGGGCGAAGGTTGTGACCGGAGGCGGTCACTGGCCGCGCAGGAACAACCGGTCCAGTTCGTCCATGCGCAGCTGCACCCAGGTCGGACGCCCATGATTGCATTGACCGCTGCGCTCCGTGCGCTCCATATCCCGCAATAAGGCGTTCATCTCGGCGATGCTCAATTGTCGGTTGGCGCGCACCGAGCCGTGACAGGCCATGGAGGACAGCACGGCGTTGTGCGCCTCGCGCAGGCGCGTCGTCACGCCGTGCTCCATGAGATCGGACAACAGATCTCTGATCAGGGCCTGCACATCCGCCTGCCGCAGCAGCGCTGGCACCTGGCGCACCACCAAACGCTCGGGCCCCAGGCGATCCACCTCCAACCCGAACTCGGCGAACAACGCCGCAGCCGCTTCCGCAACATCCGCCTCGCGTTCACTGACAGCGACCGTGACCGGCACCAATAAGGGTTGCGCGCGAATGCCGTCGTTCTCATAAGACCGCTTGAGGCCTTCGTAGGTGATACGTTCGTGTGCCGCGTGCATGTCCACCAGCACCAGACCCTGGGCATTCTGCGCGAGTATGTACACACCGTGCAGCTGTGCCAGGGCGTAGCCCAGTGGCGCTGATGCCGCATCCGACGCCTCGGCGACTGCGGCGATCGCCTCGACGCGCGATGCCGCTTGCAATGCCGGCGGGTGCAGCGCGGCATAGGCCGTCAGCTCCTCGTTCACGCGCAACGGCATGGGACTTTGCCGCAGCGGCATACCGGACAGGCTCGTCGCCGGGTACTGGCCGATCGCCGCAACAGCTGCCGGAGCAGCCGCTGCAGCAGGCCGATCGCGGGCCAGCGCCTCGTGCAACGACCGGTACAGGAAGTCGTGTATCAAGCGGCTCTCCCGGAACCGCACCTCGTGCTTGGCGGGATGAACATTTACGTCGACCGCGGTCGGATCGAGCTCAAGGAACAATACGAAGGCCGGATGCCGGCCATGGAACAAGACGTCCTGATAGGCTTGACGCACCGCATGCGCGATCAGCTTGTCCCGCACCATGCGGCCGTTGACGAAGAAATACTGGAGATCGGCCTGGCTGCGCGAGAAGGTCGGCTGAGCAATCCAGCCCGACAGCTGCAGACCTGCCCCGGCGTGCTCGAGGTACAAGCTGTGCTCGATGAACGGCTGTCCGCAGAGTTTTGCGAGGCGCTGTTCGCGCTGTGTGCGGTTCGCGGCGGCCGGCAGGTGCCACAGCGGTCGCTGATTGTGCGCCAACCGGATATCGACATTGAAGCGACTGAGCGCGATGCGGCGCACCACGTCTTC
>Ga0172382_10008208_pt1 | contig 14614 bp, 12 predicted proteins | sample Leawel138RmetaG_FD_122245 | JGI IMG/M metagenome (GOLD analysis project Ga0172382, IMG submission 122245) | Leachate microbial communities from a municipal landfill in Southern Ontario, Canada - Leachate well 138R metaG | ecosystem: Engineered > Solid waste > Landfill > Unclassified | place...
GCGCTGGTGGTGTAGTAGTCGATGGTTTTGCCGCCGACGCGCAGAGCGCCATCGCCGTGCTGCCCGCCGATCACCAAGCTGGCGCTGAGCACCGAGGGGAATACCAACACGCCTTCTGCGCGGCTGGCGAGCGTGCGCGATTCCGGTACCGCTTCGTACAGTCGCGCCAGCGTGGCATCCACCCCCGCGTCGATTCCGCGGCGTTGTGACGCGGGATCGCCTTGTCTCTGCGTGCCGGTCGTCGTGCATGCCGTGAGGAGCATGAAGGTCATTGCGAGAAACGCCGTGGCGCTCTTGAGCAGAAGGGGGCTGTGCAGGTGCGACATGCGGGTGACCTCGATGGTGCTTGTTCGGGATTTCTGTCGCAAAGCCGTATCGTCAGACATTGTCCGCTTCCGTCGATGATGAGCTGCCGCTCACGTGCCCGCCCTGGCCCCAGCGCCAGCCGGTGACTTCCGGCAGATCCTCGCCGTATTCGTGAATGTACTGTTTGTGTTCGATCAACCGGTCACGCACCTGCTGCTTGGCATAGGCGGCACGCGCGCCCAGGTGCGCCACCCGATCGATCACATCTTCGATCAGGTGATAACGATCCATCTGATTGAGGACCACCATGTCGAAGGGTGTCGTGGTCGTGCCTTCTTCCTTGTATCCCCGTACATGCAGGTTGTGATGGTTGGTGCGGCGATAGGTCAGGCGATGAATCAGCCACGGATAGCCGTGGAACGCGAAAATGATGGGCTTGTCCTTCGTGAACAGGATATCAAACTCCTTGTGCGATAACCCGTGCGGGTGTTCTTCCGGGGGCTGCAGCTTCATGAGATCGACGATATTGATGACCCGGACCTTGAGATCGGGAATGAAGCGCCGGATCAGGTCGGCAGCAGCCAGTGTCTCGAGCGTGGGCACATCGCCGCAGCATGCCATGACGACATCCGGTTCGTAACCTTTGTCCGTGCTGGCCCATTCCCAGATGCCGATACCTGCGGCGCAGTGCTTGATCGCCGCGTCCATGCTCAGCCACTGCGGCGCAGGTTGCTTGCCCGCAACGACGACATTGACCGAGTTGCGGCTGCGCAGACACTCCTCGGTCGTCACCAGAAGCGTGTTCGCATCCGGCGGCAGGTAGACGTGAATGATCTCGGCTTTCTTGTTCACCACATGATCGATGAAACCCGGATCCTGATGGCTGAAGCCGTTGTGATCCTGGCGCCAGACGTGTGAACTGAGCAGATAGTTCAACGAGGCGATAGGGCGGCGCCATGGAATCTCGTTGCATACTTTCAGCCACTTTGCATGCTGGTTGAACATCGAATCGACGATGTGAATGAACGCTTCGTAGCAGCTGAAAAAGCCGTGGCGGCCGGTGAGCAGATAGCCCTCGAGCCAGCCCTGGCACTGGTGCTCCGAAAGCACTTCCATCACGCGCCCGTCGGGCGACAGATGGTCATCGTCCGGATGGATCTCCGCCACAAAGCAGCGATCGGTCACTTGCAGGATGTCCTGCCAGCGGTTGGAGTTGTTCTCGTCGGGGCTGAATATGCGGAAGTTGCGATGGTCGAGGTTGAGCTTCATTACATCGCGCAGATAGGTGCCCTGCACGCGCGTGGACTCGGCCGTCACCGCGCCCGGCGAAGGCACGTCGATAGCGTACACGCGAAAATCAGGCAGCCGCAGATCCCGCAGCAGCAAGCCGCCATTGGCGTGCGGATTGGCACTCATGCGGCGCGTGCCCTTGGGCGCGAGCGCCTTCAGTTCGGGCTTGAGCCGACCCTGGGCGTCGAACAGTTCTTCCGGCTTGTAGCTGCGCATCCAGCGTTCGAGAATCTCGATGTGCTCGGGTCGATCCATGTCACCCATGGGTACCTGATGGCTGCGCCAATACCCCTCCGTGCGCTTGCCATCGACTTCCTTCGGGCCGGTCCAGCCCTTGGGGGTGCTCAGCACGATCATCGGCCAGGCGGGGCGCCCTCGAAAGCCGTTCGTACGCGCGTCGCGCCAGATCGCATGGATCTCGTTCACCACCTCATCGACGGTCCCGGCCATCAGCTGATGCATGCTCAGGGGGTCGTCACCTTCGACGAAATAGGGCTTGTAGCCGCACCCTTCGAGGTACTTGCGCAGCTCATGCTGCGGGACTCGGGCAAGGAAACAGGGGCTGGCGATCTTGTAACCGTTCAAGTGAAGAATCGGCAACACGCAGCCGTCGCGAACCGGATTCAGGAATTTGTTGCCGTGCCAGCCGGCGGCCAGCGGCCCCGTTTCCGCTTCGCCATCACCCACGATGCAGGCCACGATGAGGTTAGGATTGTCGAAAGCCGCGCCATGCGCGTGCGACAGCGAATAGCCCAGTTCGCCGCCCTCGTGAATGGAGCCGGGTATCTCCGGCGCCACATGACTGGGAATGCCGCCCGGAAAGCTGAACTGCTTGAACAGCCGCTGCATGCCTTCCTCGTCCTCGCTGACGGTGGTGTAAACCTCGCTGTACGTGCCCTCGAGCCATGCCTGCGCCACCAGTGCCGGTCCGCCATGGCCGGGACCGATGATGTAGATCATGTCTTGATCGTGGATCCTGATCGCGCGATTCAGGTGCGTGTAGATGAAGTTCAGGCCAGGCGTGGTGCCCCAGTGGCCGAGCAGGCGCGGCTTGATGTGTTCGCGCCTGAGCGGCTCCTTGAGCAGCGGATTGTCGAGCAGATAGATCTGCCCCACGGAGAGATAGTTGGCGGCCCGCCAGTGCGCGTCCAGATCGCGTAGTTCATCGCTCGACAGCGGTCCTGCCGTGGCGCTCACCTCTTCCACATGCTTGTTCATCCGAGTCTCCGGCCGCCGCAGTCCAGCACCCCCGACTATAAGCCAATTGGCGCTGCGTAAGCCAACGGGCGCTCATCCGGCCGGCAGGGGTGGATCGGCCGTGAGGAGCCCAGCAATCGGGACGCCATCCTCCATCCACGGCCGCAGACCGGACATCGGCCTGTGTGGCTGCGCATCGCGGTATCGCGATGCGGGAATAAACGCTGCAAAGATTCTGGTCGCTCTCCTGAGCAGAGCAACCGCGCCGCGAGCGCCAATCTCGAGCGACTCCCGCACAAAAGGGAGAACAACGGGATAGACAGACTGTAAGACTAACGGAGCAAACGGATCAAGAATGCTGACATTGGGAATGATGATGCGACCCGTCTTGTTCAGCGCTGCTCCTGGCGGAGCTGTGTAGTCAGGTAGCGAATATATTCCCACGCAGCTCCCGGGGCTGGCTGACTTGCCGCTCACTCCGCGACCTTGGAAGCGGCGGGGACGAATGGGTGGTCGCCTTTGGGAATTTCCAGGCGCGATCTGAACCCGTGATGCTCTCATATGACTTTCCACCACGGAGCTGCCAATACGCGCTCGGACAGCCAGAATGTCTTCTCCCCGCCGTGAAGCAGCACGCCGCCGAGCGCGTCCTTGCCGTACTCCTGCAAAAATGTCCGTAGTCCCTTCGAGTCGTTGTAGCCTGGATTGGTTGTCGCTTTGACTTCCACGCCGAGCAGCCTGCCCTGGCGCTCGATGACGAAGTCGACTTCCTCGCCGGTGGCCGTGCGCCAGAAGAGGATTGCAGGGCGCGCCGGATCGATCTCGCGCCATGCGAGCAGATCAGTGCATACGATATTTTCGAGGTGCGCGCCGGTGGGCGCCTGTCCTGCCGCGAGATGCAACGCGAGCCCGGTGTCGCTCCAGTAAAGTTTCGGCGACTTGACGAGGCGCTTGCTCCGATTGATGGAGTACGGCTCGAGTCGTACGAGCTGATATGAGATTTCCAGCAGGTTCAGGTAACGCTGCACGGTCGTGCGCGCGATACCGGTATCGCGCGCCAGCTCAGTCTGGTTGAGCACCGCTCCGAGTCGCAGACACACGGCGCGCATCAGGCGTTGGAAGTCCACGAGGCTGTCTACAGCAGCAAGCTCGCGCAAGTCGCGCTCGAGATAGGTTTGCGTATAACCTGTAAAGAGCTCATCACGATCCGGGTCCGCCGATCGCGTAGGATTTCGAAGCGCGGGTGCCGGATATCCGCCGCGCGCCGCAAGGGCCTGCCAGGGTTCTCTCGGTGCGGATTGCGCATGAACAACATCGAGCCAGGAGGCAGCAGTCTGCTCGAACAGCTCGCTCCATATTCCGCACCGGGCAAGCCCGAGTTGCTCGCGCCGAGTCATGGGCCAAAGCGTGAGATAACGCGCCCGCCCGGCCAGCGACTCGGACACGCTCCGCAGCAGCAGGAGATTCGCCGATCCCGTCAACAGGAAGCGCCCGTTGACGCGGTCGGCGTCCACCAGTTCCTTGATGGACAGAAGCAGCCCGGGAACGCGCTGCACTTCATCGACCGTGAGCTCGCTCTGCTGTTGCGCGCCGAGCAACACGGCCGGCTCTGCCGCGGCAATTTCCCGGTTCACCGCCGCGTCCAGAGTGATATAGCGCCGGTGAGCGAAAGGAGCGGCTTCGCGCACCAACGTGCTCTTGCCGGTCTGCCGGGCACCGGTGACCACCACGACTGGAAACAGCTTCAGGGCATGCTCGACTCGTTCAGCGAGTGCCCTAGGGAGGAAAGTGGTCATATAACATATCAGTAATATGCAAATCGCCCATCAAGTGGGCGAAATGTGCCCGAATAATGGGCGAATTGCAAGGAGCCGATCCGTGACGCGGGTGCAGCGCGAAGGCGAGCGGCTCGACGAGGCGCACAGAACCGCAGGGCCGCAGGATCGTAGTTCCCGAGGGACTGGCTGACTTGCCGGTCACTCCGCGACCTTTGGAGGCGGGGGACGGACGGGTGCTCGGATGCTCGTCAAAGGTCACTGAACGGGTCAGCCTATACGGGCCGTGCCCGGTACACGTCGGGGAAGAGACGCTTGAGATTCTCGAGCTTGGGCAAGTCGTGGACGACGATGCAGCGGTCCGCCGGATTGCGCACCATGAAGTCCTGGTGATAAGCCTCGGCGGGATAGAAGCTGTGCCCAGGCTCGGTCTTGGTCACGATCGCATAGGCCTGTACGCCGGGATCGAGAAAGCGGATCTCGAAGGTACGGTCGATGACGGGCCCGTTCTGTCGAATGAGTTGATAGAGGCCGTGCCCGGTCACGACGCCCCGACCCGTGGCTTCGACGTCCACGCAAGCATGCTCGGCGAGCGCCGATCCGAATGTGCGATCGTTCAATGTGCAGCGGCCCGATGTGCAACGGCTCCGCCTTCGCCTTATAATCGGGCGCCTCCCCGAAGGGCCCGGGTCCGAGTGTGATACCTCGCCATCTCATGTTGGCCGTTGTGCTGCTGCCGCTGTTCATTGCGCGCAGCATGCTGCCGATCGGCTTGATGCTGTCCTTCGACGAGGGGGTTCCGCGGCTCGTCCTTTGCTCCGGGACGATTTCCGTTCCGGGAAAGTCCGGGCACGGGCAGCATGACGCGCACCTCGCGCACCAGGGGCATGAGCAGCATCACCACGGCGAAGATCAGCCCGGCGGCAGCGCCGAGCATGGCCAGCAGATTTGCCCGTTCGCGTTCGCCGCCGCAGCGCCGCTCACGGCCGATCATGGCGTCGCCTCCGAACCTTCTCTCTCCGAGGAGATCGCCGCTCCGCCCGCTGCGGCGATCCTCCTCGTCACGTCCCGCGCGCATCCCATTCGCGGCCCTCCCGCGCTCTCCTGAAGCAAGCTGATCGTGGATTGACCGGCGCGCCCCGAGCAGGGGTGCGCTCCTTGCTTTCGGATACTTCGAGATGATTAAACGACCTTTCGGGCCGGTGGCGATCTGCCTCGCCGCCGGCCTTGCGATCAATGGCCTGGCGATCAATGGCGCGCTCGCCCAGGAAGCGGCGCAGCCTGGGCGCAGCGCAGCCAAGCATCGAAACGTGTTGGATACGGTGATCGTTTCGGCTTCTCGCGAACGGGAGCTGCTGTCCGAAACGCCGGCGTCGATCGGCGTCATCGACGAGGAGGCCGTGCGCAACGTGGGCGCGACGCATCCGCAGCAAATTCTCAGTCAGGTGCCCGGCGTCGCAGTGTCCGTCACGAACGGTGAAGGACATACGACAGCCATCCGCCAGCCGTTCACGACCAGTCCGCTCTATCTGTTCCTGGAGGATGGCCTGCCGATTCGCGCGACCGGCTTCTTCAATCATAACGCCTTGTATGAGCTCGATCTGCCCATGGCCGGCGGCATCGAGGTCACGCGCGGACCAGGCAGCGCGCTGTATGGATCCGACGCCATCGGCGGCATCGTCAACATGCTGACGCGAGTCCCGGCGCCGGCGGCCGGACTGGGCGCCTCCCTCGATGCCGGCAGCCATGGCTGGCGGCGTTTGATGCTGGAGGCGGATACCGGCGAAGGCGCGTGGGGCAGCCTGCGTGGCGGCGCGAACGCGACGCGCTCCGACGGCCGCCGCGACCACACGGGTTACGAGCGGGAAAGCGTCGACCTGCGCTGGGATCTGGCGACCCGATCCGGCGTGCGCCTCAAGACGATACTCGCAGCGGGACATATCGATCAGGACACCGGAGCCAATTCGCCGCTGATCTACAGCGATTACCGCAATGATCCGACCCGCAACAACTTTCCCATCGCCTATCGCAAGGTCGAAGCGCTGCGGCTGTCCACGGCGATCGAGAAGGAGTTCGGCGAGGGGTTGCTCTCCGTCACGCCGTATGTTCGCGACAATCGCATGGAGCTGCTGGCGTCTTTTTCCCTGAGCTTCGATCCGACGGTCTACGAGACCGCCAACCGATCGTATGGCGCCTTGCTCAAGTGGCGGCAGGATTTTCCGGCATTCATGCGTGCCCGTCTCATCGGCGGCGTCGATGTGGACGTCAGTCCAGGCGAACGCAAGGAAAACCGTCTGGACGTGACCGTTACCGGCAGCGGCGCATCGCGTGTCTTCAGCGCCTATCGAGTCGGCGCTCGCATCTATGATTACGATGTGACTTTCCGCGCATACTCGCCGTACCTGCAGGGCGAGATCTCGCCGCTCGAGCGCCTGCGCGTCACGCTGGGTATTCGCTACGACGCGCTGAGCTACGATCTCGACAACAAGCTGGCAGGGGCGCCGGTGCAAGGCGCGGCGACTTCGTTCTACGGCCAAGTACCGGACACGACGGTCGATTACGATCATGTCAGCCCGAAGATCGGCGCGACCTATGCGCTGAGCGACCGCATGAACGTTTATGCGTCGTACAACACGGGCTTTCGGGTGCCGTCCGAAAGCCAGTTGTTCCGGCCGTCGGTGGCCGCGAATGCGGCGGACGCCGCGGCCAGGGCGCTGCTCGCGCTCAATCTGAAGCCGATCACGGCGACCCAATTCGAGATCGGCTGGCGCGGAAAATTCGATCGCTGGTCCCTGGATTTGACCGCGTTCGATCTGGTGAAGCGCGATGATCTCGTCAGCCAGCGTGATACCGCGACGAACATCACCACGAACGTCAATGCCGGCAAGACCTCGCATCGCGGTGTCGAGGCCGGAATAGGCGTGGAGCTGTCGCCGAGCGTCCGGCTGGAATCGGCGTTGTCCTATGCGCGGCACGAGTATCGGCATTGGGTGACCGCGGCTGCCGACTTCAGCGGCAACGACATCGAAGCGGCGCCGCGCGTCCTGGGCAACACGCGCCTTTCGTGGAGTCCCACGGCGAGCGTGGATGCGCAGCTCGAATGGATTCATGTCGATGACTACTGGCTCGAGGCTTCGAATTCGAGCCGTTTTCCCAAGTATGGCGGCCATGACCTGTTCAACGTTCGCGCCCACTGGCAGGCCACGCCATCCGTGGCCCTGTTCGGCCGCATCTACAATGTGGCCGGCACGCGGTATGCGGACAGCGCCCAGATCTCGTCCAGCACGCCGGTCTATTCGCCGGGCCTGCCGCGCACGTACTTTGCCGGCGTGGACGTTCGCTGGTAGCGAGGCAGGACTCCATGAGACGTAGAACGGTTCTTTCCGCGCTGGTCCTCCTGCCCTGCTGGCCGTACGCGCGAGTGCTTGCGCAGACCGGCGACGCGCACTACGGCGGTCATGCCGGCACACGTGCGGGACTGGCGATGAGCGCCGTTTTCGCGCCGGACGGAAGCTTGTGGATCGTCGGGCTGAACGATCGCCGGCAGCTGTTCGTGCAGCGCAGCAGCGACAATGGTGCGCGCTGGAGTGCGCCCCGCGTCATCGATACCGGGCATGACGCGATCGCGGCCGAAGGCGAGAATCGACCGAAGCTCGCCTTCGGGCCGAATCGATGGGTGGTCATCTCCTACACGCAGCCGCTTTCGAAGCCGTATACCGGCGAGATTCGCATGCTGCGCTCGACGGACGGGGGCGCGAGCTTCTCCTCGCCGTTCACCGTGCATCGGGACCGGCAGCTCATCACGCATCGCTTCGAATCCATCGCCTTCGACTCGACCGGCGCGCTTCATACGCTGTGGATCGACAAGCGCGATCTGGAGGCGGCAAACCGGAAGGACGGCGAAGGAGCCTATGCGGGAGCGGCGATCTATCGCAATGTCTCGCTCGACGGCGGCCGAACGTTCGGGCCGGATATCAAGCTGGCCGATCATTCGTGCGAATGCTGCCGCATCGCGCTCGCGCCTGCGCCGAGCGGAGGCCTGGCCGTGATGTGGCGGCATGTTTTCGCCGGGAACGTGAGGGATCACGCCTTCAGCACGATCGCCGCGGGCGGCGGAACCGCGAGCGGCGTGCGGCGCGCAAGCTTCGATGAGTGGACGATCGATGCTTGTCCGCATCATGGCCCGGGGCTGGCGCGCGGCACCGCCGGTACTTATCACGCCGTATGGTTCGGCATACGCAACGATGAGCCGGCCATCAGATACGCCCGTCTCGATGCGCAGGGCGCGCCGCGCGGCCCCGCCCTTGCGCTGCCCGATGCGGGTGCGGAACATGCCGACGTGGACTGCATCGGCGCGAACGTCGCGATCGTATGGCGGAGCTTCGACGGAGCGCGCACGCGTTACTCGGCCTGGATCTCGAACGATGACGGCAGGACCTTCGCCACGCGCGCCTTGGGGAGTACAGAAGATGAGAGCGATCATCCGTTCCTGGTTCGCCGCGACCGGCAGCTGTTCGCGATATGGCGGACGCGCAAGGAGGTGCGCGTTGAACGCGTGTTCGGATAGCGCCGTGCGATGGACCGGAGCGGTGAGCGCCTTCCTTGCCGTTTGCGCCTTTGCCGCGGTCGCGGTGGCGGCTCCATCGAGTGTGGAGCGGTTCGACACCGCCGCCTGGGAGGGCTTGCAGAAGGAGCTGTCCCGGCCGTCCGCCGTCGTATTCACGGCCACCTACTGCGCAAGCTGTCCCGCCGTGCTCGCTAAACTGTCGGGCGCGCTCAGGGAGAGGGGAATCGAGGGCGATGTCGTTGTGGTCGTGATCGATGAAGCCGAGGCGCCTGAGCTCCTGAAGAGCCAGCATTACAGGCATGCATCGCGCCTGTTCTTGTTCGAAGGGAACGAGGCATCGCTGCGCTACCAGGTCGATTCGCGCTGGCGCGGCGTCACGCCCTATATCGCGCTGCTGACCGCCCAGGGCGAGACGGTGTTCGCGGCCGGCACGCCGAGCGATGCGCAGGTCGCGGCGTGGGTCGAGAAGTAAACGTCGGGATCGCTACTGCGCGGAGATAAAAGCCGAGACGATTCATTGCCGTTACCCGGGCAGCGTGTGGTACGCCCAGAAGATCGAACGCGCGTGGTCGATGAAGTGACGCTCGTCGGCCAATGCTTCCTCCGCGACTTCTGGCCGTGAGAGCTGCGCCACAAAGGCCCCGATGTCGGGGAAATGCACCTCGACGACGCCATCGAAGGTTGATGCGGGAATGCCTGCATGCATGGCTGTTGCCGGGGTCGCAACCGGATCGGTATGGAGCTGATGGTAGCTGTAGGGCGGGATCAGCCGGCGACCGAGTTCGGCGTGGCGATTGAGCCAGTAATCCTGGAAGGCGTCGAGTGTCAGTGTTTCCAGCCTGCGTAGCCCGAAAAAGAGCCGGATCGCATTACGGCCCGGCAGGATCGTGTGTCGATCTGCAGCGAGCAGCGACGAGCGTGCGCGATCCACGGCGCATTCAAGTGCCATGGCGACGTCCGGCAGCCTGGCGAAGAGCGCTTCGCCGCTCGCCCGCAGCGTCAGAATGGCATCCGGCAGCTCCTTGTCGGGTGCGGCGACATGCGCCAGTGCCGGCAACGCGGTCGGCGGCGTGATCGTGGCCAACTCCGTCTCGATGCCGTGACACAGCGCGACCGCCTCACGCAGCGCCGCCGTCAACGTCGTCTCATCCGCCTCCGGCCGCTTGACACAGAGGAGAAGGATATCCTTGGTAGCATTCTTTGGTATCGTCATAGGGCGTACGCTTCGATGTTGAGCGCCTGCATAGGGCGCCAGTTCTCGTCGTCCAACTCATGCGTTGGTGGCAGATGGCCACCGCCGGCATCGCTGAGGAGGACGTCGAGCGCCCCGAGGCGATCAACGGCACTGCACGGCGGCCTCATACCCAGTCATCGATTGTAGGCCAATACATCCGGAAAATTACACTGCTCTTTATCCGAGTATGGCAACAAGCGGAAAAATGCCTATCCTGGCCGCCACCAGCATGCCCAGGTGCGTGGACAGCGAGGCGTAAGATGCAACTGCAAACCATGATGGACCGCATGGAGATCACGGATCTTCTTGGTCTCTACTGCCGGGGACTCGACCGGGTGGACGAGGCGACCTTGCGGTCCATCTACCATGAGGATGCGATCGAAGATCGCGGCGAAGGGCTGTTCGTCGGGCCTGCGCAGGACTGGGTGAGTTGGACGCTGTCGGTTCTGCCCGTTTTCAAGCTCACCCAGCATTGCATCATGAACGTCCTGATTGACGTTCAGGGCGACGTCGCTTTCGGCGAAACATACTTTCAAGCCTATCATCGCTTCGGCGACACGGAAGCGAGCGAGGCGCAGGACGCGCCGGGAGGGCGGGCGCGCAATCCCGAAGCCATCGCGTGGCCGGCAGGCGAGACCGAGTTGATTCTCGCCGGCCGCTATCTGGACCGGTTCGAACGGCGCGCAGGCAAATGGAAGATATCCTATCGCAAGATGGTTTGTGACTGGTGCCGCACCCAGCCCGTCGCGGACGACTGGTTTCGGGACAATCCAACCGCATACCGCAGCCGCAGGACCATTGCCGATGCCCGGCTATGGAACGGGAGGCAGATGTCGGCGTAGCCGGCTGATTACGGCTTGCCTTGCACAGTGCCGCTTACCTCATCCCCTCGAGCGTTCCAGGCAGACATTAGGGCCTGACTTGGGTGGAGTCAGACCCTAATGTCTAGAGACGTACTTTCTCCCGGATCATTCTGGCCGCCTGATGAAATAGCGCTGAAATATCCGTCCCCGGCTTCGTTGCCACGATGATTTCACCCTGGTCGCAGCTCCTGGCGAGTTCGGCAGACAGCGGCAGCTGCGCCAGAATCTCGAGCCCCGGAATCTTCGCCAGCATACTTTCCGCAACATGATCAGGGTATATGTCGATGACGTGCTCGCAGCGCGGGCAGGTTAACCCGATCATATTCTTGATGATGCCAAGCATGGATATATTCCGCTCTTCACAGAACCGGGCGGACTTGATCGTATCCATCAGCGCGATGGATTCCGGGGTGGTCACCAGCAGGGCGAAGGTCCGGTGTCCTTCCAGCACGTCGCAACTCGTAATCAGCTCGTTACCGGTACCCGGCGGCATGTCGAGTACCAGGTAATCGAGCTCACCCCAGTCGAATGAGCCGAACAGGTGCTGGATGTAATCAAACTTGTAGGCGTCCCTCCATACAACGGGAGACGCTTCGTCTTCCAGAAGGAATGCCAGCGATGCAAGCTTGATCGCGGGCAGATCTCCACCCAGCATCAAGGAATAGGGCTCAATGCCCGAATCCCGGACCCTGACCCGCCCACCTCGTACACCCGCTATCTTCGCGGCATTCGGCCCGTGAATATCGACATCAGCCAGGCCGACGGCCAGGCCGGACATCGCCAGCGTTGCGGCAATGTTTGCGGCAACGGTACTCTTGCCGACCCCGCCTTTGTTCGAGAGCACCATGATCGTGGCCTGTATACGTTGCAGGCGCTTGTGTGGAAGTGCCCTATCGTGGCTCTTCTTGTCGAGTTGACAGGTTGATGCGTGTTCACAGAAGGTGCAGGCGTGGCCACGTCCGCATGGCGCGGCGTTCATTCTGTTCAAGAGCTGTATTACCTTGCAGCGTGCAATGAATCCAAGTGAAGTTCATGCCAGTCGCTGACATACTTGTGACCGTCGCGTTGTTCCTCTTCTCCCCGCCAGACAGCAAATGCCACCGGTAGCGAACCACGCTTGTCCAGGGCGAATATTCTTTTGCCCGCGTCACTCAGTTTCTGCGAGAACACAACGAGCCACTGCCCGGCATGACCGTTGGATCGTTGCTGGTAGATTCCCCGTGCCTGGCTCCGGCCCGGTGAACTGCTGACGGTGCCGGGGCCACCGGCCATCAGCTCCTCGGCGCCGTTTGTATCGGCCTTCCAGAACCAGATGTATACGGGAGAATCCGGGCTGCCCATCATGATGCTGGCCGTCTCGGCGTTGCGCGGGAATTGCAGTGCAGCAGCGTCGCGGTATTTGCCCACGAGACTTGTCTGGTTTTCGGTCTCATCGTTCCAGCGCAAGCGGAAGCAGATGTGCTCGCCATCGCTTATGGCACGGACCTGCAAAGAGAGTGGCTGGACATCCTGGTTCGCATCCCGACGCAATGCAATTGACTGATGAACGGCTGGAGCGATATGCAGTTGTACTGAATGCTCGGGAATTTGTCGCCATATCTCATCGGTAGCGTCGTTCTGCGCCTGAAGGAATACATCCTTCGGAAGGAGGGTGAATCCGAGAGGGTTCGTGTTTGCTGTCGGCCTGGACTCCGCTGCGAAGACCATCCATAAACCGGCCAGGAAGGAAAATACGATCATCATGCGCGATGATGAACGATCACGGGACGGTGTCTTGTGGGGCATGTCGTTTCCTGCATAGTTCGTCATGCAAACGTCCGCACTGGGCCGCCTGACACATCAGGCAGCTCTTCATATTCGCTGGTGTGCGATTTTATGATGCGCAATAGGGCGTTGGCGGAAGCAAGGAAGAAGTCGCCCGTTTCGGTCCGGGCCGGCGTGGTCTGCAAGGTGCGGGCGAACCGAGGTAGCCAGATACCGGGGTGCCGTGCGAGAAAATCTCTTTGCGCGTAGACGTAGGATCTTGCGGCGTCATCATCCGTTGCCCGGACCTCCTTGAGGCACAGGAAGGACAGCATCTCGAGCTGGCAGCAAAGGTGATCGGGCAAACGTCGTTCTGCCTTGTCATCGGTCAGGCGCAGTCCGAAGTGATGATAGAAGCGTAGCAGGCCGTGAAACAGGGGGTTCCTATCGCTGCCGTCCTGGGCAATCAAGCCAGAGTTCCCCGCATCGACGTGGTCCTTTTCATGCAAGGAGCACGCAGGCATGCCATTCACACCGAGTTCGAACAGGGAAATGTAATCCGATTCGAATTTATGGAAATTGCCGGTAATGCGCGGAATATCGCTCTTTCTCAAGCACAATGCACTCTCGACATTGCCGAGCGCAGCGTGAAATTCCATCGCTGCGATATCGTCGAACAACTCGATGACCGGGTGATCGAACACCAGCGCAAACAGATGATAGGCGCTGGCGCGGGCCGAGATCGACGGACTACGCAATCTGATACTCCTCGTGCTAGGAAAGCTTGAACATGTCGCTTTGCCTGTAGCCGATCAGTAGATCCATCAATTCAGACGGCTGCCTGGCCGCCTTCTTGTTGCGCTCAGCCTCCAGGGTGGTCAATGCGGCGCTGGTGCCGGGGCCGAACAGCGTCTCCAGGTAGCTCATTGGTATCCGCGGCTTCTTGCTGGCTTTGCCATCCGCATCAAAGCCAGGTGGCGAAGCGGGCGGCACATAAAAGACGTTGGGTTCGGTGCCCCATTCCGCGTGTAACGGCAGCGCTACCTTGTACTTGTCAACCAGCTTGTATATCGGCCCTTCCTCGTCGTCACGGTAGCCGACAAAGCGGACGCGCCCGGCACATTGCTTGGCGCAGGCAGGCGGTTCGCCTTTCTCGATGCGTGGATAGCAGAGAATGCATTTCTCCGATTTCGAGATCTTTTCATTGAAATAGATCTTTTTGTAAGGACAGCTTGCAATGCAATAGCGGTAGCCGCGGCACCGCTCCTGGTCGATCAGTACGATGCCATCCTGCTGCCGCTTGTAAATGGCTTTCCTCGGGCAGGCCGCAAGGCAGGATGGATTGCTGCAGTGGTTGCAGATCCTGGGCAGATAAAAGTAGTGGGTGTTCGGGTAATCCCCGGCGCCTTCATCCTCGTCCCAGTTCGGACCCCAATCCGGCTTCTTGCCGGGACGGATCCATGGCGGCGTCCCACCTGAGACCAGGTCATCATGGTTGTATTCCCACGGGATCCCGTAATCTTCCATTCTGGGCTCGATACCGGGTTTGAGGGCGCCTTGTGAATTGAAGCCACCGCCCATGTCCTGGTAATTCCGCGGATAACCTTTTCCAGGATGCGTTTCCACGTTGTTCCAGTAC
>Ga0172382_10008209_pt1 | contig 14612 bp, 15 predicted proteins | sample Leawel138RmetaG_FD_122245 | JGI IMG/M metagenome (GOLD analysis project Ga0172382, IMG submission 122245) | Leachate microbial communities from a municipal landfill in Southern Ontario, Canada - Leachate well 138R metaG | ecosystem: Engineered > Solid waste > Landfill > Unclassified | place...
CCATGATCAGCTTTTACGGGTCCGATACCGTACTTGAGAAGGTGCTCGGGCACTCCCGGGGGACTGTGGGGAGCGACGGCATTTTCGGCGGGAAGCCCCACCCGAGACTGTACGGGGCGTATCCGTGCTTCTTCAGGCGTTTCGTGCGGGAAAAACCGCTCTTCACTCTTCAAGAGGCTGTCCGAAAAGTCACCTCTTTCCCAGCCTCGATCCTGGGCATCAATGACCGCGGCACGATCCGGGAGGGCTACTGGGCCGATCTCGTGATCTTCGACCCGGAAAAAATTGCGGATAAATCTACGTATGAAGTCCCCGAAGCCTACCCGGAAGGCATTCCGTACGTGCTTGTGAACGGTAAGGTTGTGGTGGAAAACGGAAAGACCGTGCCGGAACTTCCAGGCAGGGTGCTTCGGCACGGGAAATGATATGTCCGCAGCCGGACATTGAAAGCAGCCTGGTTCATTTCTCATTCTGAAAACCGGAGGTGCAGCCATGCTCCCTTGCAGATTTGATTCACAGATCACGTTTCTTTATTTTAAAGACCTGGCGGAGGCAGCCTTTTTTTTCGAGGACATTCTGAAGCTCGAACTGGTGGACGACCAGGGGGCGGCAAAGATCTACCGGCTCTGCGGGAACGCCTTCATCGGGATAGTGGACGAAAAGGAAGGGCACTGCAGGGCCCAGGAGAAGAACGCCGTCCTGATAACTATCGTTGCGGAAAAAGTGCAGGAGTGGTACGACTACCTGGTGTCACGGGGTGTCCCGATGGAAACGCCGGTCCAAAGACCCGAAAGTTTTCCCGTGGAGTGCTTTTTCTTCAAGGGGCCGGGCGGGTATGAATTCGAGATCCAGCGCTTTCTAAAGGAAGAAACTGCAAGGCAGTTCTCCTGAGATAAGAGTGCTTCAACAGTCCCTTCTCTCTGCTGTATAATGCTTAATGGAGCCATGGCACGGCGGAGGGATGAAAGAATGCCGGTTATGATCCGGCGCGAGTTTTTCAAGGAGGGATCGTTTCATGGACAGCAGCACGCTTTGCTGGTTTTTCTTCTGGTGTACTGTCATCAACTACCTGATTCTCGGAGGGATGACTGCTGCATTTGTTTTACTCGGGGATAAAATTTTCGCCCTTCATCGCAGATGGTTCGACCTCGACAAGGGAACGTTCGAAGTTGCCATGTATTTCTTCCTGGGAATTTACAAGATACTGGTCCTGGTATTCTGCTTCGTTCCCTGGATCGCGCTTCTTATTGCCGGTTAGCAGAACTGCGCTGCGCCTCCGCCTTCTCTTCCTCGAGGCGGAGGCGTTTTTTTAGTGCCCTGTTTGCCGTTCTGGACGCTGTGATGGCTGCCGCGGCCGTTGCGGCAAGTCCGAGGATGGAAAAGATCCACTGCAGCGCCGATCCCTCGCCCGTTTCGGGATGAAGGCCTGCGATATCCGCCGCAAGGGACCCCGTGTAGACATACATGAGCGTCCACGGTATGCTTCCCGCCCAGGACGACGTTACATATGCCGGAAAAGGTATTGCCGTGAGGCCGAACGCATAGTTCAGTATGTTGAACGGGAATGCGGGGGAGAGCCTGCCGAGGAATACGATTTTCCATCCGTCCTCTGATACTGCCTCGTCCAGGGCAATGAATGCGGAATTCCTGCCCCAGATCTCAAGTATTCGCCTTCGGACCATGTACCGTGCGAAGAGAAACCCCGCCGATGCTCCCGAGATCACCGACACCGTGGCGACGAGAAAACCCTCCCCGAGCCCGAAAAGGAATCCTGCGCCGATGGTGAGATAAAACGTTGGAAGCAGAAAGATGCAGGCACCGACAAAAATCGCCAGGAAAATGAGGGGCCCGAAGGGTCCCGAGTGCTTCACGGCGTAGAGGAATTTCGAAAACAGCCCGCGAATTCCTTCTCCGTTCGAATAAAGCGCAAACACCAAAGCGCCTGCCGCAAGCAGAACGACCGCTGCAGCATAGACATATTTTCTCTTCGGCAACGCGGACAGTCCCATAATGCACCACCCTTCCCCGGAGGTGGGCTTTCCCCGCGGTCCCGGTATCAGCCGTTCAGCGGAAGACCGGAAAACGCGGGGCGGAACACAAGGTTTCTAGTATGTTTCGATGAACACCTCGAAGTGGGCCTTCGGGTGAGCACAGGCGGGGCATACCTCGGGCGCTTCTTTCCCCGTGTGCACGTACCCGCAGTTGTTGCACTTCCATTCCACTTCGGTGTCCTTTTTGAACACTGTCCCCGCGATCATATTCGCATGAAGTTTTCGGTATCTCACCTCGTGCCGTTCCTCCACTTCCGCCACCTCGCGGAATACCCTGGCGACTTCCTTGAATCCTTCTTCTTCCGCGACTTTCGCGAATTCAGGATACAGCGTTCCCCATTCCTCGTGCTCACCCTCGGCAGCCGCGAGAAGATTCGCTGCTGTGTCCCCGAGAGCCACGGGATAATCGGCGTGGATAGTGACCATACTGCCGTTGACGTCCTTCACCAGGAACTTGAAGAAGAGCTTGGCGTGTTCTTTCTCGTTTTCAGCAGTCTCTGCAAAGATATTGGAAATCTGAACATATCCTTCTTTCTTTGCCGCAGATGAATAGTAGCTGTACCTGTTCCGTGCCTGTGATTCTCCAGCGAAAGCCTTCATGAGGTTTTCTTCGGTTTTTGTTCCCTTGAGCGATTTCACTGAGCATACCTCCCGAAAAAATGAAAATAACTGACAGAAAGCATTATACCATCCTGATTCCGGTTATATTCCCGAGTTTCAGAGAAAAAGAACGAATATGTATTTGGGCTATTCTCTTTTGGATACCGATTTTGTGAAAATAATAACATTATGCTATTGTGAGTCAGCATTGAATTGAAGGAGGCGTCATGGAACGTGAATACAAAGAAAAAAGAAATCACCCTCTGCATGGGAAGCTCCTGTTTTGCCCGCGGAAACAACAGGACTCTTGGCCTGGTGAAATCCTTTCTGGAGAATAACGGCCTGGAGGCCGAAGTGTTTCTAAAAGGAAGCCGCTGCGGGGGAGCCTGCTCCCGGGGGCCTGTGATGCAGGTGGATGACAGGGTTTTCACAGGGCTTACCCCTGAAGAGGCCGTGGAGATCCTGAAAGCGGAGTATTTCGGAGAGGAAAAGAGAAATGATTGATTCGGCAGTCCAGTCGAACGTCATTTCTTTCGGAGAGGAATGCCAGGGGTGCTACCGGTGTATCCGGGAGTGTCCCGTGAAGGCCATACGAGTGGATCGGGGGCAGGCCGCCGTCATCCCCGAGATGTGTGTCGCCTGCGGACTCTGCGTGGAGGCATGTCCGTACCAGGCCGTGAAGCCGCGCCTTGATCTGCCTGCGGTGAAGGATATGATCGCCTCGGGGAGGAGGGTGTATGCTTCCATGGCCCCAACGTGGGCGTGCGAATTCCCGGGCCTTGACTCCTCCTGTCTTGTTTCGGCGCTGAAAAGGCTTGGATTCGCCGGTGTGGGAGAGACGGCTCTCGGTGCCCAGGCAGTGTGCAAATCCCTCGCGCGGACACTTTCGGAAGCCGAAGCGGGGTTGTTTGTTTCCACAACCTGCCCGAGCGTGGTCTCTTACGTTGAGAAGTATCTGCCCGAACTCTCCGGAAGCCTGTCCAGGGTACCCTCACCGGTGGAGGCGCACTGCCGTATTTTCAAGGAGACGGTGGACAGGGAGGGGGCTGTGGTGTTCATCGGACCGTGCATCGCACGGAAAGACGAGGCGGATAAATCGGTGAAGGCTATTGATGCCGCCCTGACGTTCCGTGAGCTGCGGCGCTGGTTCCTGGAGGAGGGGGTCGCACCCGAAAAATGTGTCCCTGAGGCCGGTGACCGTTTTTTCCCTGAACCGTCGGGCGACGGGTTCCTGTACCCCGTGGAGGGCGGAATGTGCGACATGATCCGGGCCAACGGAGTGGACAGGAAGGTCCGGTTCGTCACAGTGTCGGGCCTGAAGAATCTTCGCAGGTATCTCAGGGGGCTTTCCCCCGAGAGCCTTGGAGCGCCGGTTTTTCTTGAATGCTTCGCCTGCCTGGGCGGATGCATCAACGGCCCGGGAGGGACATGGGAGGAACCGGGCCTGCTGCGGCGGAACCGGGTGGAGGCGTACGCGAATCTTTCCGATGCGCCGGGACACTCCATCGCCCAGAGGACTGACGCATCGGAAGTAGGGAATGAGGAATTGAAAAACGCCCTCCGCCGGGTCGGCAAATATCGCCCTGAGGATGAGGTAAACTGCGGAGGATGCGGTTATGGAACATGCCGCGAGTTTGCCGGGGCGCTCGCCCTGGGCCGTGCCGAGCCGGAGATGTGCGTTATCCACATGAGGAACCAGGCGCAGAAGAAAGCCAACGCCCTGTTGCGGACCATGCCCTCCGGTGTTGTGATCGCAGACAGGAACATGCGTATCGTGGAATGCAACGAGCGGTTCGCCAGGCTCTTCGGAGAGCAGGCCATGCTGGTCTACCGGGCGGAACCTGGCCTCAAGGGCTGTATTCTGAGCCGTATAGTACCGTTCTCCCATCTTTTCGAGCTTGTGCTCGAGAAGGGACAGGATATCCACCTGGACCACTATAGGGTGGGCGAGGTCCTGCTCGATATAACCCTGTTTCCCATCGAACCGGGCGAGACGGTGGGAGCGGTGATGCTCGACGTCACCAGGAAGGAACTCAAGAGGGACAAGATCGCCCAGAAGGCTTCCGAAGTCATAGAAAAGAACATTCTCACCGTACAGGAGATCGCCTGCCGGCTCGGGGAGCACATGGCCGACACGGAGATGCTGCTGCGCTCCATAGCGGAGGGGTATTCCGAGCCCGAATACGATGAGGGGGGCGATGAACGGTGAACGCAGAGGAGCCTCTTTTTCTTGACGTGGACTACTGCGGGAAGCGCAAAACCGGACAGGTTGTCTGCGGCGACAGCTTTTTCTCAAGGAAGGTGCCCGGTAAAAGCAGGGTGGTATCGGTGCTCTCCGACGGCCTCGGGAGCGGTGTGAAGGCGAATATCCTGTCGTCCATGACCGCCTCCATGGCTCTCCGGTTCATGGAGGGCGACACGGAGATCCTCAGGTCGGCGGAAGTTATTATGGATGCCCTGCCAGTGTGCAGGGAGCGGGGCATAAGCTATGCCACTTTTACCATAGTGGATGCCGTACTTCACGGATGGACCCGGGTGATCGAGATGGACAATCCCCCCTTTCTCCTTGTCCGCGGCGGATCCATCGTCACACCGGGAAAAAGGGAGATGGCCTCCTCACGGTGGAAGGACCGAAAGATAACTGTGAACGAGTTTTTCGCCCGTCCGGAGGACCGGATCATCCTGTTTTCGGACGGGGTGACACAGGCGGGAATGGGGTCCTGGGCGAACCCCACCGGGTGGGGGGAGGAGAAATGCGCCGGCTTTATCCTTCGCCTGCTTCGGGACAAACCCGGCATGTCTTCAAGGGAACTGTCGAGGCAGATCGTTTCGGAAGCTTTGATCCGTGAGCCTCACGAACGGGCCGGAGACGACGTGACCTGTGCGGTGATGTATTTCCGGTCGCCCAGGAAGCTGATGGTGCTCTCAGGGCCTCCCTTCGACAAAGGAAGGGACGGCGAGTATGCACGGATGCTCAAAACTTTTCCGGGAAAAAAGGCCGTCTGCGGCGGCACCACTGCGGAGATCGTCGCGAGAGAGCTCGGGCGGGATCTCGTTACCGACCTCGAAACGGCCCGGGGAGGTATGCCTCCCGTATCCTCCATGGAGGGAGTCGATCTTGTCACGGAGGGTATTTTGACTCTCACGCTCGCCTCGAAGATTCTCGACGGAAAGGACATTCCCCGGCAGAAAACGTCCGCGTCGAGACTGGCTTCCCTCCTCGTCGAGAGCGACCGGATACGGTTCGTGGTGGGCACGAGGGTAAACGAGGCCCACCAGGATCCGACGCTCCCCGTGGAGCTGGAGATGCGCCGGAATATAATCCGGACCATCGTACGGATCCTGGAGGAGAAATATTTGAAGGAGGTCAGCCTGTCGTTTATCTAGGCTGGAAATAATTCGGAGTACAAAAGGGGAGGCCCAGCCGGCCCTCCCCTTTTGTTGATACCGTCGATCCTAGCCTTTTTCCTCCCGTCGATAGGGCTTGAGGAGCCCTGCGGGTGCCGACGCCTTTCGAGACATGGTCACCAGGGCTATGAGAGTCATAAGGTAGGGGATAATAAGGAAAAGGTGGAAGGGAACGTTGAACCCCAGCCCCTGGAGTCGGAGCTGCAGGGCGTCGAGAAAGCCGAAGATCAGGGCTCCGGCCGCACCCCTCACGGGATCCCAGTTGCCGAATATCACCATGGCGATGCTGATCCATCCCCTGCCTCCCACCACGTCGATAAGGAACATGTTCTGGTGGGCCAGGGTGAGGAATGCTCCGCCTATGCCCATGAGCGCCCCTCCTGCTGCGAGGCACAGAGTCCGCACTAGATTTACGTTTATGCCCACTGTATCGGCCGCGAAGGGGTTTTCCCCGACTGTCCGGATGGAAAGGCCCCATGATGTGCGGTACAGAAGGACCCACACCGCCGGTATGAGCAGGAAGGCGATATAGACAAGGGAGTACTGGGTGAAGAATGCTTCGCCGATCACGGGGATGGACGAAAGCAGGGGGACCGCGGTTCGGGTGAAAGGCTGTACGGTGGGCGGATTCGTGGGAGAACCTACCGCCAGGCGGTAGATGAACATGGCAAGTCCCGTGGAGAAGAGGGTGATCCCGATCCCGGACACGTGCTGGGAAAGGCCGAGCCACACGGCGAGAAGGGCCATGAGAAGCGACAGGATGATGCCCGTGAATGCCGCCGCGGCAACTCCCAGCCACAGAGATCCGGTGGACAGGGTGGTGAGGAAGCCGGTCATGGCCCCCATGAGCATGATGCCCTCTATTCCCAGGTTGAGCACCCCGGACCGTTCGGCGAGGATTTCCCCCAGGGTGCCGAAGATGATGGGCGTTGCCATGCGCATCATGGCCGCGAGAAGTCCTGTGAGAAAAGTAAGTGTGAAGACCTGTTCCATCAGTTCCTCACCGCCTTTATCCTGTACTCGGTGAGGAGCAGGGCGACGAGCATGACAAGAAGAGACATTCCCTGGATAACTTCCGCAATATAGGTGGGAACCCCCGTGATACGGCTCATGGACTGAGCCCCAACGAGGATCACGCTGAAGAAAAACGCCGATAGGGCTGTTCCCAGGGGATGAAGGCGCCCAAGCATGGCGACGGCGATCCCCGAGTATCCGAATCCCGGCGATATGTCCATGAGGAGATGGAAGTGGATGGCTGCGGTTTCCCCGACTCCTGCCATTCCGGCTAGCCCGCCCGAGATGAGGGCGGTTTTCAGTATCACCGAATTGACATTGATACCGCCGAAGGCTGCCGCCCGGGGGTTGACCCCCACGGCTCGCGCCTGGTAGCCGAAGACCGTCTTCGAGTTGATGAACCATACGATAAGCATTGCCGCAGCCGCGAGAACGATCCCGAGATGGAACCTGGACCGGGCGAGCAGTACGGGAAAGCGGGCCGCCTCGGCGATGGCCGGCGAGCGGGGCCAGCTGGATCCCGGCATCTGGAGCGGCCCGAAGAGCAGGTAGCCCATGATGTGCCACATGACGTAGTTCAGCAGAAGGCTTGTCACCACGTCGTCCACTTTATATTTTGTCTTGAGGATGGCCGGTATGGCAGCCCAGGCGCCGCCGGCGAGAAAGCCCGCGATACAGACGAGGGGGACGGCAGCCGCGGGAGGAAGAGACCCGGCATGGATGCCTGTCCAGGCCGCGGCTATGGCCCCGGCAAGCAGCTGCCCTTCCGCACCGATGTTCCAGAATTTTGCGCGGAAGGCAAACGCTGCGGCGAGCCCGGTAAAGGTGAGAGGGGCGGCCTTCACGCATGTCTCCAGAAAGTTGTACCTGGTGCCCAGTGCCCCCCTGAAGAGTGACGCATAGGAGAGCCGGATATCCCCCCCTGCCGCCAGGATGGGAATGGCCGAGAGGGCCAGGGTGACGAGGATGGCCCCGACGGGAACGAGTACCTGGATCCATCCCGGAAGAGGGGAGCGTTTCGCAAGGGTCAGGCGCATGTGCTTTCCACCCCGCTCATCCACAGTCCTACCTGTTCTCTCGAGGTCTCGTTCCGGCCGGCGATGCCCGTGATCCTTCCCTCGTACATGACGGCCACCCGGTCGCTGAGCTGGAAAATTTCGTCGAGATCTTCGGAAATCAGGAGGATGGCGGCGCCATTGTTCCGGGCCTCGAGGATCCTTCCGTGGACGTATTCTATGGCTCCGACGTCGAGACCCCGTGTGGGCTGGGCGGCCACCACAGCCCTCGGGGCCCCGGAGAGTTCCCTGGCGATGATGATTTTCTGGAGGTTTCCTCCCGAGAGGGTCCTGGCTTCAGCGTACCTCCCGTCAGTCTTTATCCCGAACTCATCGATGAGGCGGTCTGCGTGTTTTCCTACAGACGGTCGATCCAGCATTCCTGTTTTTCTGAACCGGCAGTGGTTTTCGAGGATCATGTTGTCCTCCACAGAGAGCTCCAGAAGCAGTCCCGTGGTCATCCTGTCCTCGGGAATACGGCCCATGCCGCTTGCGATTGCTGCCCTGGGATTTGCCGTAGGGATCTGTTTTCCGTCCACTGAAACGGAACCTGATACGGGACTTCGAAGTCCGAAGAGAGCCTCCGCGAGCTCACGCTGCCCGTTGCCCGATACGCCTGCAAGGCCGAGGATCTCGCCGGAAGCGATCTTAAGGGAGACATCCCGCACGGCGTGAAGGTTCCTGTCGTTTTTTACGGTGAGCCCTGAAATTTCAAGCATCGTGTTTCCGGCCCGTTTCACGGATTGATACCGCCTCTCCGGAAGCTCTCTTCCTACCATGAGGTTCGCCAGTTCCCTCTCGCTGGTTCCGGATATGTCCCGTTCGGCGGCCACAGCGCCCTTTGCGAGGACCACCACGCGGTCAGCTATCCCCATCACCTCGCGGAGCTTGTGAGAGATGAAAATGACGGAACATCCTTCTGCTGCAAGGGTTTTCAGGGTGGAGAAGAGGTCCTTCGTCTCAAGGGGGGCAAGGACTGCAGTGGGTTCGTCGAGGATGAGGATCCGGGCGTTCCTGTAGAGGGACTTGAGGATCTCCACCTTCTGCTGGCCTCCTATGGGGAGCGTCCAGACGGGGGCGTCCGGGTCTACTGAGAGCCCGAATCGTTCCTGGAGGGCGAGAAGCTTCTTCCGCGCGGCGCTGAGGTCAAGAAAAAACCGTCCGCCGGAGCTTCCCACCACAACATTTTCCAGTACAGTCTGGGAGGGAACGAGGGTGAAGTGCTGGTGCACCATACCTATTCCCCGGGCGATGGCGTCACCCGGAGACGAAAAGGAGACCTTTTCTCCCCGTATGCGGATCTCGCCGCCGTCCGCGGCATAATATCCGAAGAGGATGTTCATGAGAGTCGTTTTGCCGGCGCCGTTTTCGCCGAGCAGTGCGCAGATCTCTCCCTCCCTTAGGGTGAAATTCACATCGCTGCTGGCTGTTACATCGAGAAATGTCTTCCGTATAGAGCACATTTCAACGACGAAGGGCGAATTCCGCCCGTCAGAAGGGGATCCGGCCGGTGGAGTCTTTTTTTCACAGAGTTCCGCTGCCTGCATTATTTCCACACCTTTCAGGCTGCACTGCGTCAGTACAGGTATTTTTTAGCCGGAAAAAAGGGCCGGGAAACCGGCCCTTTCATCTCAATCTGTTGTGAGTTCCGTCTCGATGACCGGTACCTCGAACTTCCCGGCCAAAATTTTTGCCTCCATCTCCCTGACCTCGGCGATCACTTCCGGGGGAAGCTTCTTATCGAATTCGTGGAAGGGGGCGAGGGATGCGCCTCCTTTTGCCATCATGGACCACTCCTTCAGATTATCCGCTTTCCATGTGCCCTCCCTGACGGTGTCGATGCTGTGGAGCACGGTGGGGTACATGTCCCACACGGGGCCGGTGATCACTGTTTCCGGCGCCAGGCTGTTCTGGTCCATCATGTTTCCGAAGGCCGGAACGCCTTTTTCTTTTGCCGCTTCAAACACGCCGAACCGTTCGGCGAAGATAAGGTCGGCCCCCGCCTCGATCTGGGCCAGGGAGGCCTCCTTTGCTTTCGGGGGATCGAACCAGCTGCCGATGTAAGCGACCTTGACTTTTACTGAAGGATTGACCGAAAGGGCTCCCTGCCGAAAGGCATGGACAAGGCGGTTCACTTCCGCGATGGGAATGGCGGCCACTATCCCGAGGGTTCCGGTTTTTGTCATCCGGCCGGCAATGATGCCGCAGAGGTATGAGGGTTCGTGGATCCAGTTGTCGAACACGGAATAGTTCGGTTCCTGGGGAGCAAATTCCGACCCGAAGGCGAAAGCCGTTTCAGGATAGTCCTTCGCTACGCGGCGTGATGGTTCTTCACCCGCGAGAAATGCATCGCCGACGATGAGGTCGAAGCCCCGTTCAGCGTACTCCCTGAGCACCCGCTCGAAGTCTGCGGCCCCTACTTTCTCGGCGAATTCGTAGGTAATGCCGAGTTCCTTCTGTGCCTGAAGGCAGGCCTGGTGAATAGCCCCGTCCCAGGGTTCCTCGATGGCTGTCTGGAAAACGGCGGCGAGTTTGAATTCCTTATATTCCTTCGCTTCCCCCGTACCGGACAGGAAAAACGCTGCCAGGAGAATCAGCGCCGCGAAACGGTATTTCATTCTGAACACCTCCACGTAATGTTCGGTTCCTAATGCTGCCTGGGGCATTGTAGCAGAACCATAAAATTATGCAACCGGTTACGCAAAGTTTTTGAATAGCATTTCCCTGCGGAGCCATGCACGGAAAAGAGCCGAGTTGGACGGGCGCCGGCGCCGATGCTACAATTTCCGAAGGTGAAGCTGTCTGGACCGAAGTGCGGCTTCTTCAGAATACCGAAGGGAGTATGGAAAATGGACTTGATCGTTCGAAACGCACGGCTGGCTGGAGGCGGGGAAGTTCGGGACATCGCTGTAAACGGAAGCGTTATTGCCGCCGTGGAGGAGCACATAGAGGAAAGAGGGGACTCGGAGATCGACGCCGGCGGATGCCTTGTCTGCCCGCCCTTTTCAGATCCCCACGTGCACCTCGACGCGGTTCTGACAGTAGGAGACCCGAGGTACAACGATTCGGGCACCCTTCTCGAGGGAATCGCCGTGTGGGGCGAGCGGCGTCCCTTCGTCACGAAGAAAGGACTGATGGAAAACGCCCGGGAAGCCGTGCTCTGGGAGGCGGCCAACGGCGTGCAGTTCATCCGGACCCATGCCGATACCACAGACGGTTCACTGGTGACAGTGGAAGCCCTCCTTGAGCTTAAGGAAGAGATGAAGGACGTGGCGGATATCCAGGTGGTGGCTTTTCCCCAGGACGGAATATACACCTTTCCTGACGGTGAGCGGAATCTCAGGCGCGCCGTGGAGATTGGCTGCGACTGCGTGGGTGCCATTCCGCACAATGAGCTGACGCGTGAGGACGGCGTCCGCTCGGTGGAGCTGGCCTTCGATCTTGCAGAGAAGTTCGGGCGGATGGTGGACATCCACTGTGACGAGACAGGGGACGAGCAGTCCCGGTTCGTGGAGGTCATGGCCAGGTGCGCCATCTCCATGGGCATGGGTGAGCGAACGGCCGCGAGCCACACCACTGCCATGCACAACTACGGCAACGATTACGCCCTGAAGCTCATGGGCATCTTTCAAAGGGCGAAGATGAGCTTCATCACCCTCCCCTTCGACAATTCGGTGCTCCAGAACAGGACGGACGGTTATCCCCGGCGGAGAGGACACACCCGGGTGGACGAACTGGACAGGGCGGGAGTGAACGTGTGCATCGGTCACGACTCCATAATGGATCCGTGGTATCCCATGGGGAAGGGATCCATGCTCGCCGCGGCGAACCTGCTTCTGCACACTGCCCACATGAGCGGCTACAGCCAGGTCTTCCGACTTTTCCGCATGATCACCGGCAATTCGGCGGAAACTCTTGGGGTCTCCGACAGCTACGGGATCGCCCCCGGAAAAGATGCGAGCTTCCTCGTGCTCGACGCGGAAGATGAATTTGACGCCATTCGTCTGCAGAGTGAATGTCTCTGGTCGGTGCGGCGGGGCAGGATCGTTTCGCAGTCAGTGCCGGCAGCTCGTACGGTGACGAGGGAGAGCGGGCGGAGGGACGTGGACTTTAAATGGAAGAGGATGACCGGAAAGGCGTGATGATGCCGGCCGGCGGATCTGAATCCGGAACACGGTGAAAGGAAGGGTATGGGAATGGCGAAGATAACAGCTCTCTGCGTGAGCACGAAGCGACAGGAGCCGAAAAGGGAGGTCCCGGAAGCTGTTTTTATCCCCGGGGGAATGGAAGGGGACTCTCACAGGGGAGTGACGGAGCGCGAGGTGAGCCTCCTCAGGGCGGAGGATATCCGGAAGGCCGAACGGGAAGCCGGGTTTCCGTTCCCGCCGGGATCCCTTGCGGAAAATATTGTTGCCGAGGGGCTGCCGGAGGAACTTGAAATCGGGACGGTCCTCGTTCTCGGAGAGAACGTGAGGCTTGAGGTGATCGAGAAGGGCAAAAAGCCCGGGGAACCGCATTCCTACGACTACCGGGGCTGGTGTCTTCTTCCGACGGAGGGGTATTTCCTGAAGGTCCTGCAGGGCGGTACGGTCCTCACGGGAGATCTTGTATCAGCTGAAAATCCGTCCGAGAGCTGAAAAAATTAACGGAGGGGCCTGTCGTGCCCCTCCGTTTTTACCATCGAATAATGGTTGCTCCCCATGAATAGCCAACTCCGAAACCTGCCACCATGACATAACTTCCCGGGTGGATAAGCCCTGCGTCGGACGCGTCCTTCAGGGCCATGGGAATCGTAGCGCTCACAGTGTTCCCCTTGTTCTCCATGTTCATGAAGAATTTTTCCTCGGGGATGCCGATGACCTCCCTGAGGTGATTGAGCATGAGTTTCGTCGCCTGGTGGAAGACGAAAAGGTCCACGTCCCCCAGGCTTATGGAATGGGTCTCGAGGGCCTGGTACACGGCGTCCGGAACGGTGGTGAGGGTGAAGTTGAGCACTTCGGGCCCGTTCATGTAGAGATTTTCCGGTGTCCTGGTATTTCCCCATCTGTTTGTCCTTTCGACGGCGGTTTCGGCTGATCTCGGGGCTGCCCAGGCGCCGGCGGGAATGATGAGCTTGTCCCTGCCGCTTCCGTCAGTCCCCAGGACGAAATCTCCGATCCTGCCCGTCTCCGAACGCTCAACGAGAGTTGCGGCTGCCGCGTCACCGAAAATGGTTCTCGTGCTCTTGTCCATGGGATGGATCGTCCTGGTAAGAGTATCTGCGGTTATAAGCAGGATCTTCGAAGCGATCCCCGCGGAGATGAGCCCTTTTGCGAGGGCGAGCCCGTAGACGAACCCCGAGCATCCGAGGTTGTAATCAAGGGCCCCGATACTCTTTTTCAGCCCCACCATGTCCTGCACGATGCACGCCGTGGCGGGAAGATAGTGATCGGGACTCTCGGTGCACAGGAGAAGAAAATCGATGGTCTCCCTGTCCACGCCGTGTTCTTCAAAGAGCTTTTCCGCCGCCCTTGCCGCAAGGTCCGAGACCAGTTCACCGTCTACCACGTGACGCTCCCTTATACCCGTCTTCTGGTAGATCTTGTCCTCGGTCCAGGTTCCGAATTCCTGCACGAGCGATTTGTTGTCCACCACCTTTTCAGGAAGGTAATATGAAATCGCCGTTATGGCTGCTCCAAATCCTTTCATCTCTCTGCATTCCTCCACAATAGATTTTCAAGTTACGGGAGCATTATCCCATTGTCACTGGATGGTGACAAGCCCTTCTCGTGCGCACTCATCCTGTATCACTTGCAAAGAGCCGTTTCGTGGAATAAAGTAGTTCCGTATATTGCGAAGGGAGTGGTACCCGTGAACCGCACGATATTTTCTTTCCCCTTCCGCCTGAGGGAGATATGATGAACGGCCGGAAGCTGCGAATCCTGCACTGCGCCGACCTGCATCTTGACAGTCCCTTTTACGGGATCTCCGACATCTCCCCTTCTCTGGGATCATTTCTGCGCAAGGCCTCTTTCACCGCGTTTGAAAACGCCGTGTCCCATGCCATTGCCTCAAAAACCGATTTCTTTCTTGTATCGGGAGATATCTACGACGGCGAGGACAGAAGCGTACGCGCCCAGGTTTTTTTCCTCGAACAACTGAAGAGGCTTTCCGATGCGGGAATTCCTTCGTTTATAGCTGCAGGAAACCATGATCCCCTTTCGGGGTGGGAGGCGGACAGGGATTTGCCTCCCCTTGCGGTAAGGTTCGGTCCCGACGTGGGATCGTCCCCCCTGGTCACATCTGACGGGAAAAGGGTCGGGACCATACACGGCTACAGCTTTCCCGTACGGAACGTGGAGGAAAATATCGCCCTCCGTTTCGCGCAGAGGCGCGGCGAAGGGGTGAATATCGCCATGCTCCACTGCAATGCGGGAGGCCGGAAAGGGCACGAAAATTACGCGCCCTGCTCCCTTGACGACCTGAAGTCGGCAGGCATGGACTA
>Ga0172382_10008211_pt1 | contig 14611 bp, 7 predicted proteins | sample Leawel138RmetaG_FD_122245 | JGI IMG/M metagenome (GOLD analysis project Ga0172382, IMG submission 122245) | Leachate microbial communities from a municipal landfill in Southern Ontario, Canada - Leachate well 138R metaG | ecosystem: Engineered > Solid waste > Landfill > Unclassified | place...
CCAGACACCGAGACCGGCCCAGTAGACGGAGCTGGGCAACCGTTTGAGCCTCTTTCCTGCGGTTTTTCCAAATACGCCAGCCTGATCATCGGAATCCATCAATGGCTGAACCAGGTCTCTTTCCAGCTTGTCAGCCTGGACCGCAAAATTCTCCGCAGGTAGTCGCTTCTCTTCCAGGGAATTGTAAATCCATGGTACGAAAAGCATGTAGCGGAGGCGCGTCTGGATCGTGCTTGTGCCTGGGAATAACTGGTCGGCGAAGCTGTCCCGTACGGAGCCGAGTCCGAGCTCGTCACGACTTTCCTTTTCCTGGAAAAGGGAAAGGATGCGAAGCGTGCGTTCCCTCGCTTTCGAGTCATGGTCAATCCATGCAAGGACGGAAGGCATATCAATTGTACTTCCCGGGAGTAATGCACCACATGAATGACTGTACATCAATCATGTCACGCGGTTTCATTTCCATGGCGACCAACTCATCTTTGAGATACTTGGCGAAATCGAGCAGGCAGGAATAAGTCAGCCAATTCAGGTCAGACCTGTAGTTCAGTTCGGCCTTGGTGAGTGCAGCGGCGTGCTTGGTGACTTCCGGTTTGAGAAACATGTGTTCTTCGGGAAATGCGAGAAACGGAAAGTAGGTCATGGTGGTCCATTTGGCCGCCTCGATCTCCTGCAGACATGCCGCGAAACCTTCAAATCGCTTTCTGAATTCACCATCTCCATAGAGCAGATCAAATAACCGTTCGGCAAAGAGTTGGACGTGCGCGGGTGTTTTGAGGCCATCCTTGAGGCCCATCTTTTCATTTGGGAAAATCAGGTTGGTCTTGTTGGCTACCTGAAGAGCCCGTCGCACGATTTCATCAAAATTTCTGTTTTCAAGAAGTTCCCTGAAAGCCTGCTCGTTGAGCAATTCCAATAGAAGCTCCCTGGCAGCGACTTTGTAATTACGTTCCTCGATGAGATATCCGTCATCCTCAAACCCATCAGGGAAAAGCTTCAGAAAATCCAACCGGGCGTCGGGCAGACTTCTGTGCCCTTTGACCGTGGCGCGTTCGAAAAAGGATGGATTGTCGAGTATCGGATGTGAGGCTTCTTCGCCTTCGATCTTTTCAAAATCGATATGGCTCAAAAGGATTGTCTTTTCCCCGGCATGGATGAAAAATATCCTGGCTTTTCCATCCGAAGTGACTTCCACCACTTTGCCGAGGCCCCACTCCGGCATTTTCGGATGCCGAACTTTGTCACCTACCTTTAACATTCTATTATGCCTCAATCATATTCAAGGAGCAGAGTCATCGATAACTTTGCCACGCAAATTCATCAAATAACCATCAAATGAAAAAACATGCCCAGGATGGCACGTAACGCATAAACTTTCGGCTTCCGGATTCGTCGTAGGCGCGAACCAGATCAACCTCCATGGCAATTCGTTTGTGGATCATGAATGAACCATAACATGGTTTGCGGGTCATAATATTAAAAAAATGAGCCACAAGATGGTTTATGGCTCACCGATGATCCTAAAAAACAGTCTTCCCTTCGGCAATATTCAACAATTCCCATAAGGCATAAATAGCCGGCCGGCGACCGCTTGCCTCCCGCAGGACTTTCAATATGCTGTTATCACGCAATATGGCGATAATTCTCTTGGCCGTTGGCGAAGGGATATTCTTACTGTTTGAAAAATCAGTCGCCGCAAAAATCGGCCGGGAAAACAGGAAGTCCAGCGCATGAATGGCGTATTGCGAATGGGTCAGGGCAACAAGCTGGGCTTTCTTCTCTTCATATAATTTCAGGATGTCGGATGCCTTTGCCTGGTTATCAATTGCCTGTGCCGTAACAGCCCGAAGGAAGAAAGCACACCAGTCCGTCCAGTTGTCATCTCTGGAGATGGCGAGCAACCGCTCGTAATATTCATCACGATTCGACTCGAAATAGGCACTGATATAAAACATCGGACTCTGAATGAGCCTGTGCTTGTACATAAAAAGTGGCACGCACATACGCCCGAGTCGACCGTTGCCGTCAAGAAAGGGGTGCAGCGCCTCAAACTCTGCATGAAGGAGTGCCAATTGGACCAGTCGGTCAGGAGCATCTTCATGAACATATCGTTCCCATGTATCAACGCCTCTTTGCAGTTGATCCGCACTGATCGGCACAAATCGAGCTTCCTCTATACTGCAACCCGCCGGACCGATCCAGTTGGGGATTTTACGATACTCGCCGGGAGATTTTCCATGGCCCCGAACTCCGGCCATTAAAATCCGGTGTGCTTCTTTGATGATACGCTGGCACAATGGCAACTCCTTAAGGAGTTCAATGGAGTGCCACATGGCTTGTCGATAGTTCAGGACCTCGTTGATATCCGCCTTCCGTTCAGGTGTAATATCCCTGGTGTCGCCTTTCGCCTCATATTCCAGGACCTCACCCATGGTGGCCTGGGTTCCTTCGATCCGGGAAGAAAGCACAGCTTCCTGGGTGGTTAAGGGCGAGAGCAGGATGGCGGAATTTGGGACAGCGGCAAGCGTGCCGTCATATCGTGCCAGAGCGGCACTGGCTGGGCCGATGAGTGGAATGAGCTTCTCCCACAAAATCTTTGCGGGAGGAAATTTGCCATAATGATACGTTACAGGTTGATTCATGATACCTCAAAAGGCTCCCTGTAAGGATTTTAAAGCTGATTGCACAGTCTGTCAAAAGCCCGCCTTTCTATTCCTCCGAATAGTCTTCTACCCCGAAATTTGCCTATAAAACAACAGAAACCACAGCACTTGGAGGCTCCAATTGCTCAACGTTTCGGAGGGGCGTTCGCTGACACATCCCGGCGAGAATCCGGTTTCTTTCAATATCGAATTCAGCGGTTGATCCGAAGAGACAGGAGATCGATTTTCACATCCGAAATGTGATTGTAAAGTGCGATCCAGGCATAGTGCTGTGCTGAGCAGGCAAACATACGGGCTATGCCGCTGGCAAAGCTTTTGATATATTTGCGACTGAATCTTCTCATTAGCGATTTTCTGTTATTGTTTAGGTGACGTTTTTTTGGTCATCCGATTCCCATTCCCCTCCTTCCAGCCGCCGCCAGTCTTCTTGGATAAGGGGATGATCATCTCGAAGTGGATCGGCAAGCCAGGAGTCGAATTGGGCGATCACATGTTTCCGCAGCGCGGCAACCTCCTTGCGCCGTAACCACTCTGTATTCTCGGAATCATCATCAGGAGCAAAGGCATCACCATGGGTTTCGAAGTGTCGCCGCGATTCCCGCAACGATGGCAAATCCCCTGGAGATATCGGCTGATCCAAGTCCGGCAGGGGATCATGTAGGGTGAAGTACAGTGGCCATCCGCAGAGCAGGCAGTCCTGAATCTCCATCGGTTCATCGTCGAGATGGGGATAACCGCAGCAAGGGCAGACATGAAACCGCATGGTTTGGGGCGAGGTGGAGAATATCCGCCAACGCCGGAATATGGGCGTGTCGGGCGAAACGAAATTTCGAGGTTCCGCGATTGGCCAGCGCCAGGTGGATCGAAAGCCACAGTGCAACCCGTATTCGGTGGTTAAACCGGTTTCACCCCAATCGATCACCAGCCGGTATCCCTCGCTGAAAGCTACACGACCGGGGCGGCCCTTTTCGTCAATCAGGCATCTCCCCGGGGCGAGAGGCAGGCGGATAAATAACTCCGTGATTGTCTCCCTCTCCAGCGCATGCAATTCCTCTTCAAAACCCCATGCTGCGCTCCGCAACGCCCTGTTGCGCCAAAGCCTGTCGGTTAGCTCGAGGCGTGTTGGAGTGCCGGTTTCCCTCAACATCTCCAGCTCTTCGAGCAAATCTTGCGCATCCTGAATACGCCGATCCAAATGTGAAAGTTGCGGCGTCGGGCGATCCATTTCTGCCCACGCACTGGTCAATGCCTCGCGTCGCAGCAGGGCCAAAAGGTACTGTAATCGGGCGAATTCCTCTTCATGATCGGGACCCCAGGCGGCACGCAGGACGAAGGGATCAAGCTGCCGGGCAAGAGTTACGAAAAACCAAGCCCGCAATTCTGTGGACGGCCAATCGTTTTCGTTGGAAGCCAGGCGCTCCGTTACGGCGGCAGGCCACCGCCATGGCAGATATTGTCCTGGTTCGGGCCACAACCCTAATCCCAAGCGCCATTCTCGTTGTTCGAATGTACCCTGAAAATAGTGGCTGAAGGTATCCCCAATTCGTATCAACCAGCCCTGTCGAGCTTCTCGCCAAGTCAGTCCGTTCCACTCCTGGCCATGCGCGTCGATTTGCCGAACCGTGATCCTGAGGCAGTCAGCATCCTCTTCTTGCTCCGCGCTCAGTTCTGTATGACAACCTTCCTCGTCAATTCGCACCGATACCGGCAGGAGGCGGTGAGCAATAGCTGCCGCCCAAGCCCATAAGGGTACAAAAGGAGGATAGAGATAGCTCATCCGCGCAACCAGCACGGCACCATCACCATGGACGCGCAACCGTATCCACCCAGCTTCCGGCTTGGAAACCGAGATTTCGGGCGGCGGGACCTCGGCTCTATCCAAACCCGTATTCAAGGCTGCAAATTTCAGGTCAAAAGCATTCATGGCAGACATCGTTCCGGACATCGTTCCGGACAGTGCGTTAAAGATCCCCTTCAAGACCAACTCGGTTCATCTCTCATTCCATCAAGCTATCCCGACCCTTGCCAGCTCCTCTTTCCATGCATCTTCCATAAGCAGGGTGAAGGTCATGCCCTGGTTTTCTTCCCACAGTTCAAATTGACCGGCATGTATTGCCGTGTTGGCGTGGGCGGTCAGCAGCTCGAACAGTTTTCGTTTGTATTCGGTATCATCGTTGCCTTTCAAATGTTCTCCCTTGGTTTCCAGCACCGAAAAGCGGAACTTCCCTTCATCAGTGCCGTGCAGGCAAGCGAGCAGGTCAGGATAAACCCTCTGTCGCTGCCAGCCTTGCAGACCATAGGACTGCTGATTTACCGCGATCCGGTGCCACCAGTAGACACATTCACGGCTGTCGAGGTACCAGGCGGTCTCTTTTTCCAGGGTGTTGAAGTCGCGCTGATAGACCTTTTCGAAAAGGCATTTTTCCAGCAACTCGCCGTCCTTGCGGTACAGAATACGGTCATCCTCCGACACCTCGATTTCCAGAGTCTTTGCCAAAGCCCAGTTCAATTCGGGATTTTGTGAAGTCACAAGCTTCAAAGCTATGTCGCCGCTTTCCAGTTTTTGCCGGAACAGTTCTTCCGCTTCTCGATTAACCTGTTCGCGTAGATCAAGTTTGATGGTTTTGACGAGATCAAGACGGCTCGCATAAAGCTGTTCTTCGCTCACTCCTCGATCACGCAAGGTGTCCAGGGTTTCAGAAAGAATACGCATCCCCTGCCAGGGGTTTGGAACTACGTCCAGCAATTGGCGGACAAGAAAGGAGATATCAAGCCCTTCCTCGGGCAGACCTTCCACTTTTTCCTGGATAAAATCGAGTAGCGTCTTGCCGTTTTGCTTCTCTGTCCTGGCGATATCGATCCGGGCAATGGTCCGTTTCAGTTTTTCGTCCGCTCCAACGCTTACACTATCGGCAGCCACAAAACGGAACGCCTCCCAATCCAGGTGACCAAGAATATCCCGGTCGTAATCGAGAATCCTGTAACCTTCAGGGGATTTTTCCTCACGATGCAACACTCGGGGCAAAAAGATAGCCGGCACGTTTTTGAAAGCATCGCGACGGCCGATGGTCTCCCGGCGGGTCATGCGTTTAGCGCCGCCCTCGCTGTCACTGACCCTGACACTGGCGGCAAGATCAGCCATACCTTCATCTTCCAGCCCGCGCCGGACCCCGTTGACTGCCTCCCGCACGTCCTGATCAAAGGTGAAAACATAGCATTCATCAAGCGCCGCATGACTGGTCAAGCGGGCATGGGGCTGGCGCAGCACCCGGCCGATCATCTGGGTCAGGGCAGTATTGGCCGTGGTCTTGGAGAGGATGGCCAGCACATAGGCAAACGGACAGTCTCAACCTTCTCGCAGGGCGTCCTTGGTAATGATGAAGCGTACGGGACAGATCTCGGCCAGAAGATCTTCGCTGCCCAATTCATCTTTTTCCGAGGTCTTGAGCCTGATTTCCTCTTCCCGCGCTCCGAGCTTGTCAATGAGATATTCGCGCACGTCTTCGGCATGGACAAAAGCCGTATCGCGCTGCTCCTTGCCGGTGCGCTCCACCCGCACCAGCATGATCGGCCGGATGTAACGGCCGGTTTCCGCCTGCAATGATTCGGCATCACGGGTAAGATTCTCCAGTTTGGCGTGGGCCATGGTCATAGTGTGTTTCCAGCCACCCTTATCCTCGTTGATCACATTGATGGGCAGCTTGATCATCTCTTCGTCTTTCAGGTCCGTTCCCGGCACGTTGACCAAGACATTGGATTGGTGCTTGCCCTTTGTGTTCGGCGTGGCCGACAATTCGATGATAAAATGGGGATTGAAGCCATACAGGGTGGCGCGGGCCGTATCCGAATAGGCCTTGTGGCCTTCATCGATTACCACCACCGGCCGCACCAGCCGCAGCACGTTACCGAGACTCTGCTTGATGGAAAGGGCGCCGGGAACAATTCCCTGCATCCAGCCCTGGTCAGAAAGATCATTGATATCCAGATTATGTACCGCATCCAGCATTTTCCTGTTGGCGTTGCTGTCATCTTCCGGTGGAAAGAACGACGTAAATCTTCCAGTATCCCGGAAGAGTCGCAGGGTTTCCTTTGATTTGCGGGCCGCCGAGGGCAGCATCAGCAACATGACGCACAACTGGCCCTCAACGTCACGGCGGTTGAAGGCATCCCCCTTTTCCAGAAGTTTGACCCGGCCGCCGGAAGCCCGCTCCAGAATCTGGCGGTATGGGTGCTCGCGGTCGGCAAGCTGCTTCCATGTCTGGCGGTAAATGGCGTCGGACGGCACTACCCAGAGGATAAAACCAGTCTGGCGTTTAAAATAATCGGTCTGGATGCGCTCCAAGGCGCAGGCAGCCAGCAGGGTCTTGCCCCCACCGGTGGGCACCTTCAGGCAGATGTTGGGGATAACGCGGTGCAGACCGTCGCGGCGGGAAAGCCAGGGGGCGACAAAGGCGTTGCCATCCCTGTCCCGCAGATAAGGCAGCATCCTCTCATGATTCAAGTGGACCCAGGCATCACGGCAATAATCAGCCAGTTCGACTTCCTTGCCCCGGCTTTTCTGGAACTCCACGAACGCTTCGGCATCTTCCCGTTTCTCCGCAAGCACGCCGAGGTAACGGTCGATTTTCTGGAGAACGCCCTGTTGGTAATCCTTCAGCTCCATTGCTCAGTCCCCCAAAATCCGGTGCACTGCATAGGGCAACTGGCAGAACTCGATACGGCGCTTGGTCAGTTCCTTCTGGCTCATGAACTTAGCAACCGCGAACACGATGGCTCGCTTGCCGGATCTGTTCCCTTTTGCGACCTCATCGACCCGTTCGGCGTTCAGGGCCGATTCGTTGGAACGAAGCCAGGCCGGGTCGGGCTGGTAGAAGAGATGGATGCGGAAGAGTTCGGTCTCGCCGATAAAGCCGTCAGTCGAGGGCTTGCCAATCTTTTCCAGCGACCTACCGGTGGCGGTGTAGAACACATAGCGGGCCAGGGCCTCGAAGCCGGGGAGCCCCTGGCCGGTGAGCAGACTTTCCACCTCGATGGGTTTGCCCAGCGTGCAGAAGGTGAAGCTGCCGCCCAGACCGGGAACCTTCTCTTCGATCCGGCGTTCGCCGGTGACGGTGAGCACGCCGTCCTTGATTTCCTTTTTGACTTTGTCAAAGGAGGATTGGGCCTTCTCCTCAAAATGCTCCATCTCCAGCATGATCTGATGGTGCTTTTTCAGGTTGGAAAAATTAGTCCAAGTGATTTTTTGGTTGTACAATTCTTCCCGCTGGGTGCCGGTGAAGGAGTAACCATTAATCACCCGCCGCACCCGCTCGGCTGTCAAGGTATCGGCATAGTCCTCGCACTCCACCAAGATGAACCGGCGATTGCCATCGTCTTTACGGTTGGCTTCCAACACTGCTTGGGCCGTGGTGCCGGACCCGGCAAAGGAGTCGAGGATGATGGAATCAGGTTCTGAAAAAATTTGAAGGACTCGCTCTACGAGTTTAACGGGTTTCGGGGTAATGAAAACATCAGCTGTGTTTTCAAAAGACAGAATTTGTTTGATCTCTTTCTTTGCTTGGTCCGTATGGCCGACATCATTATAAAACCAGATAGTTTGCGGTACTCTACCTTCACGCACTTCACTTAGGAATCGTTTGATTTGCGGAATACTGTTCTTGTCATTGCCCCACCAGATTCTCTTTTCTTTGTCCATTTCCCAAAATTTATCTTCCGCTACTCGCCAGTAATTCCCTTTGGGAGGGCCATCAATCCTTCGGCCACCTGGACATTGAATCGGGTATAAACCTTCGCTGTATGGGTTACGGGCAGACAAATCACTCGTCTTCCACGGTCCGCGTGGGTCATTGTCGGGGTTTTTGTAGCGGCCTTCTTGAGCTTCAGTTCGGTCAAGAGAGCCAATGGAAAGGGCCCTTTTGTTTTTGGCATAGATAAGTACATAGTCATGATCGCTTGAAAAAAATTCCGCTGTGTTTTTGGGAGAGTAATTTTTTTGCCAAAGGCAGGTGGCAATAAAATTCTTATCACCAAAAATCTCATCCATGAGGTCGCGCATCCTATGAATCTCATTATCGTCCAGGGTTACAACGATAGCGCCTTCTTCGGCCAATAATTCCCGCAGCAAATTCAATCGCGGCCACATCATACAGAGCCATTTGTCATGGCGCTCCAGGTCCTCCTTGTCCACCGGGTTGGCCGACTTCTTCAGCCACTCCCGCATCAACGGTGAGCGCACATTGTCATTGTAGCACCAACCTTCGTTGCCGGTGTTGTAGGGCGGGTCGATGAAGATGCAGTCAATTTTGCCGGCATGGGTGGGCAGCAGGGCTTTCAACGCTTCAAGGTTGTCGCCGTGAATGATCAGGTTATCATCAAGCGACGGCTTTTGTCCCTCGGCAGGCAGGGACTTTCCCGCCTCAACCCGCAATTCTCGAAAGGGGACGCTCAAATGATGAGAATAGACAAACTGCTTTCCCTTGAATTCCAATGTCGGCATATTTAAATTTTTCCTATAAACTCAATATTGGTCTTTTTCGGTAAATATAGGGTATGAAAAAATCAGATAGGATATCCCTCAAAAATTAGCAATCAACTAAATTCACCTGATAGCAATTGCCAGATTTCGCGATATTGCCTTCCATTAAGTGTTGATTGTGGTGGTATTGCCTGCTGCCATCCCTCGTTATCCAAATTCTTCACAAAGTCCCTTGCATCACTCACTGTCAAGGTCTGGGTAGAATCTGCATTACGTCGCATTTGTTGCCCTAGCTCTTTAGCCAAACTTCGTGGAATTTGGTTCATACGCATTAGTACCGCGTCTTCTGTATCCACACCATGATAGAGGAAAGCAGGTAAAAGGTTAATCTTCCTCTTTTCATCTGCAGAAAGATTGTCCCAGTCTATACCTGACCCAGGAAGCTTGCTCAAAGCTGCAAGGCCCCAAACACCATTATTCATTAGTGCTCGACTGATTCCTTTGCAAGCCTCTGAAACCTTGATAGATGGTGTAGCTCCATCAAAGTAAGCTGTGGCTATTTCCTGAATAGAGCGGCCAGCGACCCATGCCTTAGCGATCTCCGCAACTCGCCGCCGATCATGGCCAGAACCTGCTAAATTATCAATTGCTTCCCTTAATGCTGGAATTTGCATCATAACTCCAACAAGTGTTGAAAGCCCTTGGCCTTGCCCAAAAAGAGAAGTAGGTTCCCAGTCCTGAACAGTAAGATTGTGCTCAAGCCCCCTCAATTCTCTCATTGCCACTCGTACACCTTCCGGATCAAAACCTGTTGAATCTGCCAATTTCAAAGTTTCCATGCTTTGAGACAATCGTTCAGCATAGGCATTTGTCAATTCTATCAAACGGGTAGCACGATACTGTGAACGCTGTGAGTCGTCTCCACGCATCAATGAATAACCATATGTACTGCGAAGAACCTGCTCCGTCTGGGTTCGTAAAATATCTACATTTCTCGCCTCCTTTAATAAGTGTGCAACAAACGAGCGAAAGTCTGCCCATTGAGCATCATGGATCACAGCCATCAATTGAGCTTCAGGTGTTCGGTCTAGAATATCGTCGATCATTTTGATAAGTCGTGATACAAGATCTTTTGTTGCTTCTGCGACAAATTCTTTCAATCGTGTTATTTTTTCTTCAGTATCAGCTGCAATACCAACAACACCTACACTATCCTGACCAACTCGACCTGCTCTGCCGGCGAGATTCCAAAATTCACGTGGAGTCATTGGAATAGGACCGCGCTTAGTGGGATGTTCTGCCCTAGAAATGAATACAGAGGAAACTGGAAAGTTTATACCTTGTGCAATTGTAGTTGTCGTAAACAATACTCTCAAATGCCCTTCCTCAGCCAACCACTCGATTAATGATCGTGCTTCATCTGGAAGTCCTGCATGATGAACACCTACACGCTTCCGCAACAATGAAACCAACTCAAAATCGTCACCCACTTCAGTTTTTAGGAAATTTTGCACAAGTTTTATTTCTTCAGGAAGGCGGCTTGGCATTTCCATGTTGTTAGCAGCGGCACGAGCCATATTCCAAACGTTAGGTATCGTATCGCCAACAGCAATGCTTGTACCTCTCGTTGAGAAAACTTTAGCCATGGAGGTTGTCATAATTGCGAGAGTTTTGGCTTTAGTATAAGGCAAGTCTAAGGGAAACAAGTCGCCGGCAAGATGTTTTCCTTCCAGGTGAATAGTCTTGGGTGTGGTCACCAGGGTTTCGTATTCCATTCTCCATCCATGACGTCGTCCATGCCTTGCTCCTGATTTTTTAATACTATACAAACCAACCAAGCGTTCATTCGGTTGCCAAGCAGTGGTTCCTAAACTTATTGATCGGCCTCCTGAGTCTGGATCAAGCCATCTTGACAAGGATTCTGAATGAGGAACGAAAGGCATTAACAATAGATAGTTTGCTTCTGAGCAATCCTGTCGAATCGTGGCGAGAAGTAGCTCAATCCGTAAACCTCGCTCTTGATCATCCTCAATATTATGTGCTTCATCAACAACAACAAGGGCTAAAGGCCTGTGAGAGAGCTTACCATTCCTTATGATAAGCCCCAGTTTCTCAGGTGTAGAAATCAAGACATCAAACCCTCTTTCTTCGCTTAACATCTCTTCTTCGAAACTGTCTATCTCAATACCACCGGAAACTTGCTCTACCTTAATCTCCAGCGAGCCAAAATCCCTTCGAAGTCTACGCATTATTTGTGCAACAAGTGCTCGTGTTGGAGCCACGTAGGCAACCCAACCATCATCCTCAGCAAATTGATTCAATGCTTGGAGAATTCGGAATTGTGCAAGCATTGTCTTGCCCCCTGAAGTGGGCAAATCAACAACAACAGCTCTGCTCGCTGGATCAAGAAGTCCTTGCTCAGCAAAAGCTGTTCTCTGAGGAGGAAGCAATTCAATTACAGGTCGTGATGCACTTGTCATCTTACGAACAAATCGGCTAACTCTTGAGTTTATGCCTGAAGTAGCAACCCAAAGAGAACCAGCAACCATCATTCGCCCAGTTACATGGAGCCATCGGAGGAGTACTTCTAATTGTATGTCACTTGCAGCAGCACTTGCCTTTATAGCCTTCTCAAAATGCAAATCCAGTTCTTCCCGAATTCCTCCAGGCTGACCTTGAAGCATAAAAAGTGAGAGTTGTTCTGTTGCTTTTGCCCAATGATAGAGTGCAACCAATTGGAGTGCCATCACCTGATTTTCCGAGGCATTTCCGGCTTGAAGTAAATCTCTTTCAAACTGTTGTTGTTCCTGACGAAGGCCTGCTACAATGCCAGCTATCCCATGAAGATCATTCCAGCTATCCTTTCTGAAGAGTCTCAGCCAACCATCGTAAACTTGAAAAAGGACTCTCTTTTCCCATGATACATTTCCAGCATTAGGAGTTTGGGCTTCTTCTTTATGATCAAATAGCCATCGTCTGAGATCAGCCCACCGATCTCCTGTGTAAGCAAGAGCGGCAAGACGCAGTACATGAAAAATCCTATCAGTATCAGCGAGAGGTACCGGAAATACTCTCCTGATTTCAAAAGCTTTAAATGATCCTGCTTGGGCTTGGGTCGCCAATCTCCGGCGTTCCTCAGTGTGTCCTCGGTGAAGGAGTGCGTCTAAACCTTCAGCAGCCGCTATTTCGTAAGCTGTGGCAAGACGCTCAAGAAGATCAGCGTCTTCTGCGTGTTCAAAAAAGGAGAGTTGCAATTGCTCTCCAAACGAATCTTCAAGTAAACGGGCATTTGCAACATTATGAGCACGTTTCCGATCTACATTTTCTACAGCTGATACTGCCCAATGGTTCTCAAGTATATCTAGGTCTTGACGAAGAAGAATCATTATTGATGCCTCCTTCTTTCACGAGGTCGGTGCTGAGGCCCACCTGGAATTGCGCCCTCAGGTAAATATATAGCGATGAACTCAATACGAGTTGCAGGATGACAACCCTCACAGAGTGTCTCTGCTGCTCCTGAAAGATCAAACTGAGAGTATGGAACGTCTCGTATTAATACCCCAAAAATAACGAGATCCAAATAGTTTGATTCTAACCATTTTTTAGTCGCAACTCTTGCTTGGCCAACCAGCCCATTATCAAGCGTTGCCCTTTGGAGGATATAGTGTACAAGCGTTTTCTTTATATTTTTATCATCACGTAATTGAAGGGTTTGTTTTATAAGACTTTTGTCCCCACGATTAACTACTTGTGGTGGGTATCTATCTTCCTTTGAAGTCTTTACCTGACTGAATACAAATTGTGTATCAGTACCTGCTCCAATAAATCCAACCAACTCGGCCCCAGGAAGACTTGCCCTATGATGCCGAAGATCACGATTAAATGGCCATGGAAATTCACAATTTTTGTGATCAGTTAACCATGCCTCTGCAAGAGCTTCCCCCTCACGCCATCCTCGCGAACTCTCATCTTCAGGTATTGGCTGAAGTGCTTCGGCTATATTATCCTGACCGAATTCTGTTAGTTCAAGGCCAGAGTAAAATTCTTCCAAATGTTCAAGTCCAGGCGCATCCGTTAGCACATCGGGCAAGCGTTCTTCCCTTGCATCATCAAGTTCCTCTTGTGAGAGACTCATCCCACGAGCTATGACAGGTGGTGAGTCGGTGTTGTAAATTTCTGTCCCTTGCGCTATTGGCATATTTTCTTGGCTCAACTGAAAGCTATGTGATTACAAACAGAATGCTGCTCAAATTTATAAGAAATTGATCTATATGTGCCATATATCATTAGACAAAGCAATTAATGAGATTTTTCGATACCAAGTTTCTTCGAAATGTTTCCTGCAAGATAACATACTTGGGTTATCAAATAGCGACTACCCCCTAAAAAATAATTTTCGACGAAATACATTACAGCCAATAATGGGACATCATACAAACTTCGCCAAACGAAGTGTATTCTGTATCTGATCGCGCCAGATGGCGTGGAGTCCGACCTCTTCGGCATAATCCCGCCAATGCAGGACTTTTTCCCGCACATCCTTGGTAATAGCTTCTGCACGGCCACGCTTCATCGAGGCAGTTCTTGCACAGGCTTTGAAATCCTCTAAAGTAAAGTCGTCGCGCTTGCCGTTCAGTGTCATCTGATGACTGGCTGTCCAGACCCCGGAGGGGTTGAAGCTGTAAATCATGTCAAAGGCCGGCGCCAAGGTCCATGTTCCGGATTTGTCCATCAGGAAGGCGATATTCTTGACATGATCATCCTGATTGCGGGCGATGATATTAAAGACCATCCGGCGAAACATCTCCTCGATCGAACTCATCGGCAGGCCGAGCTGCCTGATGACGAGAAGAGCCTGTTCGTAAGAATATGCACCCGCCATGTTATAATCATAATGCGCCAGGGCGCAGAGAGACTGCATGTGGAGCTTTTCGCCGTTGCCGAGGCGGTCGAAGCGGCGGGTCATGAAATGGTGCCTGTTGTTTTCTTTAAAAAGCCGGCATTCAGTCATCGTGATCCCGGCGTCAGCGGCCATCTTTGAATAGGCATATTCAATGAGTCCATACCCCTTGGGATCTTCGAGTTCCTTATCCTTGTTGCCACTGACACCATCAAATTTCAACAGCCAGTATTCAAAACCCTTTCCGGCCGGGAGTTGTCCGGAACGCACTTCATTGGTTGATGGATTCCAGGCAATAACCGCTTTGGCCCTTGCCCCGCCAGCCGAAGTACCGACGCGCAGGATATCCTTCAAGGCGTTCTCCTTGTATTTCTCACCGAACGAAACATCCAGATTATTCCGGTGAGTGAGAATTTCGGAGGCGAGATCCACGAGTTTGTCGATTTGAATGCGAGTAGCCTGGCGGGCTTTGGGTCCTGTTGCCGGAGCGTATTCCAGTGCCCCCATACCCCGAGCACCTGTGTAACAAAGGCGTTCAACGGCGTTGAACGAACCCGGCCGCCGTCCCTGGGAGGC
>Ga0172382_10008212_pt1 | contig 14610 bp, 15 predicted proteins | sample Leawel138RmetaG_FD_122245 | JGI IMG/M metagenome (GOLD analysis project Ga0172382, IMG submission 122245) | Leachate microbial communities from a municipal landfill in Southern Ontario, Canada - Leachate well 138R metaG | ecosystem: Engineered > Solid waste > Landfill > Unclassified | place...
GCGCTCGACAAGCTGCAAGCGCTGCGCGACCGGCTGGGCAAGCCGCTGATCGTCCGTTCCGCCTATCGCAGCCCGGAACACAACCGCGCCGTCGGCGGCGCCACCCGGTCGAAGCACCTCGACGGCGCCGCCTTCGACATCGCCATGGCGAACCACGACCCCGTGGCCTTCGAGACCGCGGCGCGCGAGGTCGGGTTCCTCGGCTTCGGCTTCTACCCCCGGTCGGGCTTCATGCATGTCGACCTCGGCCCGGCGCGGCAATGGGGCGAGCGCTTCCCGGTCCGGCGGACTGACTTCGCGGCGGAAGCCCCGCCCGCACGCGAAGTGCTGGCCGAGAGCCGCACCATGAGAGGTGGCGGAGCGGCCGGTGTGGCGACGCTGGGCGCAGCCGGAGTCGAGATGGCCCAGCAGGTGCTGGCGGATACGCAAACCGCCATCCTGCCGCTCGTGTCTTATCTCGACACGCTGCGCTGGGTGTTCATCGCGGTCGCCCTCGGCGGCATCGCGGTCACGATCTACGCGCGGCTCGATGACTGGAAGCGGGGGCGTCGATGATCGCCACGCTCCTGACCAGGTTCGCCGCCAGCCCGTGGATGCGGGCGACGCTACGCTACGGCGCCACCGCGCTCGCGGTGCTGCTGTTCCTGCTCGCACTCCGGCGTTCCGGCGAGCGCACTGGCCGCCTCTCCGAACGCTATGAGACCACGGAGAAGATCAATGATGCCCAACGCCGGATGCTGGAGGCCGCGGCTCGCGGTCCTCGCAATCGCGACGAGCTTGCTGAGCGGCTGCGCGACGGTCGGTTCTGAACAAAGGATCATGGCACTTTGTCCGCCGGTCGTGGAGTATAGTCAGGAGTTACAGACGCGGGCGGCAGACGAACTCGCGCTCCTGCCGGAGCGTTCTGCGGTCGCCGAAATGCTGAGCGACTACGCCGTCATGCGGGAGCAGGCGCGGGGATGTGGCGGGCAGTAGGTTCATCCCGCAGCCCCGTACGACACCCCGCCAGCACGAGCGCGGTCAGGACGCCAGGCTTGCGTCGGCAAGAGAATCCCTGATGCGGGGAGCCAGCTCTCGCGCCGTGCGCCCTGCGCCGATCAGCGTTGCGGAGGCGGCGCCCGTCCAGTTCCCGTATCCCGCGAGCCACAGCCTTGGTTCCTTGACAGCGCGTTGGTCGACCACCTCGATACGCCCGTCAGCTTCGACCACGCCGAGGGGCAGAAGGTGCTCGGTTGCAGGACGGAAACCCGTGCACCACAGGACAGCGTCGATCTGCGTCTCGGTCCCGTCTCGCCAGGCCACGCCCGTCGCAGTGAAACGCTCGAAGGGACGGACGGAGGTGAGCACGCCCCGATCTCTCGCCTCCTTCACAGGCGGGACCATGACGATGTCGCCCAGCGTGGTGGTTGCGGCCTGATCGAAGTCTCCGCGCACCCGCGCGCTGGCCCGCTCGAAGAGAACCCGGCCGTCGACGTCGTCAGGCAGAAAGACCGGCTCCTTGAGCGTGACCCAGATGGTCTCGGCGACCTCGCTCACTTCGGCGAGAATCTGCGCCCCGGAATTGCCGCCGCCGACGATCAGCACCCGTTTGCCGGCGAACGGCTGCGGGTTTCGGTAGTGCGCCGAATGGAGATGAATGCCTCCGAAGAGCTCCCTGTCCGCGTAGTCCGGAAAATAGGGCGCGCCCCATGTCCCGGTGGCGCTGACGACCGCGCGTGCTGTGAGGCCACGCTGATCCTTCAGGCGGAGACGCAGCCGTTGGCCGTCGCGCTCCACGGCTTCCACTTCGCACGGCCGTTCGATCGGGAATTCATAACGGCGTTCGTAGCGCGTCAGATAATCAATCACCTCGTCGCGGGTCGGAAAGCCCTTAGTCTGGCTCGGCGGCATGGGCCAGCCGGGCAGCGAGCTGTAGCCCGCTGGCGAAAACAGGCGCAGCGAGTCCCATGTATGACGCCAGGCGCCACCGGGCCGCTCCTCCGCGTCCAGCACCACGAAATCGAGACCGGCGCGGCGAAGGTAGTAGGCGACCGCAAGGCCGGCCTGTCCGCCCCCGATCACCACGACATCATGGTCGACGCCTCTCATGCCGAGCGCTTCTGCGACGCGGTGGCAATCGAAGAGAGGTCCACCGCCGGATCCACGGCGTTTCCTGCGGCCTTCCTTTCGGAGTAGCGGTCGACGAGGCGTGCCGCATGGCGGCGGGTGAGAATGGTGAAGCGGACCAGCTCCTCCATCACGTCAACGATGCGGTCGTAGTAGTTCGAGGGCTTCATCCGCCCGGCCTCGTCGAACTCATCATACGCCTTGGCGACGCTCGACTGGTTGGGGATCGTGATCATCCGCATCCAGCGGCCCAGGAGCCGCAGCGAGTTGACCGCGTTGAAGCTCTGGGAGCCGCCGGATACCTGCATCACCGCGAGCGTGCGCCCCTGTGTCGGGCGCATCCCACCCATGTTGAGCGGCAGGTTGTCGATCTGCGCCTTCATCAGGCCGGTGATCTGGCCGTGGCGCTCGGGGCTGCACCAGACCATGCCTTCGGACCACACAGCATGCTGGCGCAGCTCGTGGATCGCCGGGTGATCGTCGCCCGCGATCTGGTCAGGGAACGGCATGTCCGAGGGATCGAAGATGCGGACCTCGGCGCCAAAGAGGCGCAGCAACCTCGCCGCCTCCTCGGTCGCCAGCCGGGAATAGGAGCGTGGCCGCAGCGAGCCATAGAGCAGCAGGATCCGCGGTTTGTGTTCCTCGGGTCCAAGTCCGATCGCCGGGCGCCTCTGGACAAAGCGCGTGTCCAGGGCTGGCAGGTGGTCGGGATCGGGAAGTGGACGCAAACGCATTGTAAATCCTTCTGCTCGCGGAGCTCGGGGTCAAACGGGATGGCGCAGGAGGTCGCGCGGGCCTCGGGCGGCGGAGCAATCGAGTGAAATCGGCGCTGGTCGAAACATCAGTTCTGCTCCCTTGTTCTGAGTGCCCCGATGGCGGTTTCCTCAGCCGGGAACCAGTGCGTGGTCCGGTTGGCGAACCAGACCAGCGACAGCATCACGGGCACTTCGACCAGCACGCCAACCACTGTGACAAGGGCGGCGATGGAGTTCAGGCCGAACAGGCCGATGGCCACCGCGACGGCCAGCTCGAAGAAGTTCGACGTGCCGATCATCGCGCAGGGAGCGGCGACGTTATGCGGGACACGCCAGGCTTTCGCCGCCCAGTATGACAGCGCGAAGATCCCGTAGGACTGGATCAGGAGCGGGATCGCAATCATCACGATGACCAATGGCTGGCTCAGGATCACCGCGCCCTGAAAGCCGAACAGCAGCACGACTGTCGCGAGCAGGCCCACAACCGAGAATGGCTTCACCTTGGCTGTAAACGCGCCAACGGTGGCTTCGGCAGCGGCCGGATTGGCGGCGCCGCGCGTCATCAGCATCCGCGTCACGATACCCGCGACGAGCGGGATCACAATGTACAGGCCGACAGACAGGATCAGCGTTGCCCAAGGCACGGTGATGTCGGTGACACCCAGCAGCAAGGCCACGATCGGCGCATACGCAAACACCATGATCGCGTCGTTCAGTGACACCTGCGCCAGAGTATAGTTCGGATCCCCCCTGGTCATTTGCGACCAGACGAATACCATCGCCGTGCACGGTGCCGCGCCCAGCAGGATCAGACCCGCGATGTACTGGCCCGATGTGCCAGGCTCGATGAACGGCGCAAAGATCCAGTCGAAGAACAGGACGCCGAGTGCTGCCATGGTGAAGGGTTTGATCAGCCAGTTTACGGCCAGCGTGATGATCAGACCCTTGGGCCGTTCATGGACCCGCGCCAGCGCCCGAAAATCCACCGCCACCATCATCGGATAGACCATCGCCCAGATCAGCACGGCGACGACGAAGTTGACCGAGCCGTATTCCAGCGCGGCAAGGAAGTTCATCAGCCCCGGCGCGATCTGGCCAAGCGCCAGACCGGCGATGATGGCCAATGCGACCCAGAGCGAAAGATAACGTTCAAATGCAGACATGGGCGATGGCGTCCTTGTGGCTTCAGGCGAGTCTGTTGCCCGCGCTATCGGCGATCCTCTCGCCGTCCTCCTTGGTGAAGGCCCCCGTCTGGGACGGCAGGAGGTCGAGCACGGTTTCGGAGGGACGGCAGAGTTTGACGCCCTTCAGCGTGATCACGATGGGCCGGTTGATCAGGATCGGGTGAGCCTCGATCGCATCGAGCAGTTGCTCCTCGGTCAGACCGGGGAGGTGGAGACCGAGTTCGCCGTAGGGCGTACCCTTCTCGCGCAGGATGTCCCGAACCGACACGCCCATCCGCTCGACGAGCCGTTGCAGCAGCGTGCGCGAGGGCGGAGTCTTGAGGTACTCTATGACGTGAGGCTCGATCCCGGAGTTGCGGATCATGGCCAGCGTGTTGCGCGACGTGCCGCAGTCGGGATTGTGATAGATGATGACGTCGGTGTCGTTCGCGCTCATACGCTGCTGCCCTCCTTGATCCCGGTGTTGTTGAACGGATCGCAGGCAACGGCTCCACCCGCGCAGTCGCTGGCATCGCCGCCGCAGCAGTTCTCCGTGAGATAGGCCATCAGCCCGTTCATCGCCGCAAAGTTGGCCGTGTAGATCAAGGATCGCCCCTCACGGCGGAACGTTACCAGGCCGGCATGCTTCAGCTGGCTCAGGTGAAACGAGAGGGTGGCCGAGGGCAGGCCGAGCTTCTCGCCGATTTGCCCGACCGCGCGTCCTTCGCTGCCCGCCTGCACCAGCAGCCGAAAGATGTCGAGACGGGTCTCCTGCGCGAGCGCGGCCAAGGCCGCGATGGTGCCTTCTCTTTCCATATCTCCAGAATAGTGGAAATGTCCCTGGTGTCAATGCCAGGATGGCCTGCCGATCTGCTCCAGCGGTGGCTGTGAAAATGCGCTGGAACTGCATCTGGCACCATTCACCTCCTCCGCGGCCGGATTCGCCGGCGCCAATGCCATTCGGCCGATCGGCGACCGAGACCGTCCTGGCTCTCGACGTCGATGATCGAGACGCTGCTATCGACGATGTTCGTCGCGAACCTGAAATTTCCTTCGGCCGATAGCGACGCGGTCTGGGTGCCGCCGGTCGTGATCGTCATCAGAGCACGTCTCCTTGCCGTCCCCCAGTCCGTCTCGCGAGATGACGCCGTGGCGGGGTGGCTCGGGTGAAGGCGCTGCCATCATCGTACCAGCAGCACCGGCACCTGCGCCTTCTGCAGCATCGCCGTAGTGGTGGAACCAACCATCAGGCTGCGGATGCGGGAATGACCATAGGCCCCCATGACGAGGACGTCGGCGCCGCTGTCCTTCAGATGCGCCAGGATAGCCTCCTCGGGCGTGCCGTGCAGAAGCCGCGTCGTGGCGGGGATGCCGGCCCGTGCCAGCACGACCTGCGCTTCATCGAGCGCCGTTCGGGCATCCGCGCTGTCGCCCACACGGACGATCTCGATCTTGAGGCCGCGATAGGCGGGCAGCTGCGCCACGCGTTCCAGCGCCCGCCGCGCCGATGGACTGCCGTCATAGGCCAGGATCGCGCGACGCAGGTGTTCGCGCGTCTGTCGGGGCGCCATCAACACCGGAAGCTTCGACGCCCGCACGATGCGTTCGAAGTTCGATCCCAGATGCCCCGGCGCGCGGTCGGCGCTTTCTCCGCGCTTGCCGACGACAATCAGGCCCGACCCGGCCTCCTGCGCGGCCAGGCTCTCCAGCAGGTCGCCCTGCCGCAACTGTGCCGTCACGCGCGTCACCCCGGCGGCTTTCAGAATCTCGGTGGCGTCGTCCAGAACCGCGCGGCCCTGCGCCAGTGCGAGCTTTGCACGTTGTTCGTCCAGCGCCGACAGTTCGCCCAGCAGGGCTGAGCGCGCGCCCAGCCCGATCTCACCCGACAGGTCGGACTTCGGCGGCCCCTTGGGCGGCAGCACATGCAGCAGGTGCACGGGCGCGTCGTTGCGCGTCGCGGCCCAGGCAGCGAGGTCCAGAACCGGGCGCAAGAAGTCCGACCCGTCGATCAGGGCGATGATGGTGTTGGTCATGTCATCTTCCTCAATGCGCCATGAGCTTGTCGAGGGCGCCCGGCTTGTCGTGGACCGCCAGCCGGTCGACGATGGTCTCGGTCGCCTTGTTCATGCCGGCGATCTCCACTTCAGCCCCGTCGCGGCGGAACTTCAGCACCGCCATGTCCAGCGCCTGGACCGACGAAATGTCCCAGATGTGCGCGCGGCTGACGTCGATGGTGACGCGCTCGACCGCTTCGCGAAAGTCGAGGGCGGTTATGAAATCCTCGACCGAGCCATAGAAAAGCTGGCCTTCAACGACATAGGTGCGGTGTCGGCCATCCTCGCTGAGCGTCGAGGTGACACGGAACAGCTGCGCGATCTTTGCCGCGAAGAAGATGCCCGACAGCAGCACGCCCACCAGCACCCCGATCGCCAGGTTGTGCGTGTAAACCACAGTGACGACCGTCGCGATCATGACGACGGACGACGACAGCGGATGCGTGCGCAGGTTGCTAATCGACGACCAGGAGAAGGTGCCGATCGACACCATGACCATGATCGCGACCAGCGCCGCCATCGGGATGATGGCGACCAGGTCGCCCAGCACCACGACCATGAACAGCAGGATTACCCCGGCGGCAAAGCTGGACAGCCGGCCGCGTCCACCCGACTTGATGTTGATGATCGACTGCCCGATCATCGCACAGCCCACCATTCCGCCGATGAAGCCGGTGACGGTGTTGGCCACGCCTTGGCCAATGCATTCCTGGTTGCGGTCGCTGGCGGTGTCGGTCAGTTCATCCACGATGTTCTGGGTCATCAGGCTTTCCAGCAGCCCGACAATTGCCACCGCGACCGAGTAGGGCAGGATGATCGCCAGCGTCTCGAAGGTCACGGGCACGTCGGGGATCAGGAACATCGGCAGCGTGTCAGGCAGCGCGCCCATGTCGCCGACCGTCCTTACGTCCCAGCCCATTGTCCAGGCCAGCGCGGTCAGGACCACGATGGTGACCAGCGGTGACGGGATCGCGCGGGTGAGCGTCGGGAACAGATATATGATCGCGAGCCCGGCTGCGACCAGCGCCCAGGTCAGCGGGCCGGCCCGCGTTGGGTCGAGCTCGGGCAGCTGTGCCATGAAGATCAGGATTGCGAGCGCGTTGACGAAGCCGGTCATCACCGACTTCGAGACGAATCGCATGAAACGGCCCAGCTTCAGCAGTCCCGCGCCGATCTGGATCAGCCCCGCCAGCACCGTCGCAGCTAACAGGTATTCCAGCCCGTGGTCCTTCACGAGGGTGATCATCAGCACCGCAGTCGCAGCGGTCGCGGCCGAGATCATCCCAGGCCGCCCGCCGACGATGGCGGTGATCACGGCGATGGAGAAGCTGGCGTAGAGGCCGATCTTGGGGTCCACGCCCGCGATGATGGAAAATGCGATCGCTTCGGGGATCAGCGCCAGGGCGACGACGAGGCCCGAAAGGATGTCGGCTCGGATGTTGCCAAGCCATTCGTCGCGATAATTAGGGAAGAAAGTCATGAACCGTCCTGTGGCGGCACCCGGATCGGTGCCGTCTTGTGTGTCTGGTGAAAACAGGTTGTCCGGCGGATCGGCGGCCGGAAGAGCCACCCGGAATTGCACCGGGTCCAAGCGGGTTTGTTGCCGTCTAGACCAGCGCGCCGCCGCTGCCAAGACTCGGCCGGCGGGCAGCGAGCCAACCCGAGGCAGAGTGGCAACCTGCTGATCGGACATCCCCGCAATGCCGATAGGCTTGCTGCGTACGCCGTCACGCGGGATCGCAGGCCGCAAAAAAAGCGCTCAGCCGGGTCCGCGGCGCATGATATCGCTGATGGATCAGCGCCCCTCTCGTCTCCTCCAGGCAAGTCGGAAGGACGTCTGGAAGAAGTTAACAAACGGGCGCATCGGCCGTTAGAGGTTTGCGGGCGCCCCCGCCGCCGGAAGGCCGTCGGAGGCAAGCAAGCTCGCGAACGTCATGCCCGCGTCATCGAGCCTTACGGTCATCGTCGATCGTGAAAACGGTGGTCGAAAGCTGGCGCCGGAGTGAACCCCGGCGCCAGAGACTCAGCGGGCCGCGCCGCCGTAGACGATGCCGTTCGGGCGATCACCGACTGGTAGGGTCTTGACGACGTCCTGGCTCCCCACGTCGATGATCGACACGGTATCGTCGGCTATGTTGGTCACGAACACGAATGCCCCGTCGGTCGATACCGAGACTCCATGGGCGCCGCCGCCGGTGGTGAGGGTCTTCACGACCTGACCGGTCGCGGTGTCGATCACGGAAACGGTGTTGTTAGGCTCCGCGTCGGTGCCCTGGTTGGCCACGTAGACGTAGGCCCCATCCGGTGTCGCGACCATCTGGATCGGGTTCGGCCCGACGTCGATCCTGTTCGTCACCTCGCGGGAGGCGGTGTCGATGACGGCCACACGGTTCTCGTCCCGGAGAGAGACGTAGACCTGATCGCCAGACGGCGTGAACCCGACCTGAACGGGCGCTGCGCCCACCGGAATGCGCGCAACTTCCGTCAGATCCTGCGTGTCGATGACGGAAACCGAGCCATCCTCGACATTAGCCACATAGAGTTGGCTCTCATCGGGACTGAGGCGAAGGCCGTGCGGATAATCCCCCGTCGCGATGCGCCCGATGACCTCGGCCTTTGCGAGGTCGACCACAGCGATCTCGTTGCCGCCGGCCAGCGAGACAAAAGCGCGCCCCTGCCGGTCAGCGACCACATGGGCCGGGTGCGAGCCTACCGTCACGGTCGCCGTGGGCGCCGAGAGGTCCCGCGGATCGAGAATGACCAGCAGACCCTCGGCCGCGCCCTCCGCGCCGTGCCCATGGCCGTCCGAGCCGTGATCCCCCTCGGCGGCAGGATCTCCGACCGCCAGCAGCAGCTTGCCATCCGGCGTCAGATCGACGTTGTGAGGCGCGACCGGGATCGTAACCGTGACGAACGCCCCCGTGCCGAGATCGAAGGCGCTGATGGAATTGCCGCCCTCGTTGGCGGAGTAGACCGTTCCGCCGGTCTGAGCAAAGGGCGACGGCGCGTCGCCGGCCTTCGCCTCCAGCCATGCCTGCATCTCGGCGATCTCGGCTTCCTGCGCCGCGATGATCTGGTCCGCCCATGCCCTGGTCTGCGGGTCGTCCCCGTATTGCTGGACGATCCGGGCCATGTCGATCGCGCCCTGATGATGGGGGATCATGCCCCGGACGAAGGCGACATCCGGATCATCCGCCATGACGCCGTCCATCATCGGCCCGTGCATTTCATTCATCGATTCGACGTAGGCCCGGGTGAACTCCGGAAGGCTTTCGTGGGCCGGGGCGGCACCCTCGTTCGGCGCGCCCATCATCCCCTGCATCATTCCGCCCTGCATCATCTGGTGCATCGCGCTCATGCATTCCGGGGCCATCGCCTGCATCATGGCTTGGCACTGCTCTGGCATCATCCCTTGCATGCCAGCCATCTGGCCTGAGGGAGGCGTCGGCACGGGAGCCTGCTGCACTTGCGCGGGCGGGGTTCCCGGGTGGTGGGCGTCATGCCCGGCCTGAGCGAGGGCAGCGCCAGGCAGGCCTGCCAGGACGCCGAGGGAAAGGGCGATTGCGGTTCGGTTCATTGATTTCATCCTTTGGATCCAGAGCGCTGACCCGGGGTTTCGGGTCGCGGTTCTCCGTTCTGTTCGCTGGTCTTTCGGGTTTGCACAGGAGCGGCCGGAGACAACATTCGTTCTCGCGGCGATCCCCTGCGCATCACGCAGCGATAGGACGTGGTGGTCTCAGGATGCCTTCGGGGAATCGGTCGTGCGGGTCAGGGCGCACAACCGTGAAAGCCTCACCGCTCGTCGGCGGGCCGAACTCCGGCGGCGCGACGGGAACTGCGGCGGTCAGACAGGTCTGACAGCAATCCGCAAGGTTTGGGCTACTGTCCGTGTTCACGCAGCCTGCCGATTGATTGGCGCCATGGTCGTCCGACACGTGATGCTGGGTGCAGTGGCTTGCCTGGGCAGCGGCCTGTTGCTGGTGGATGGCGTGTCCGGTCGGGCTCGCATGGACTGGGACCTGCAGAACCAGTGCGCCGATGGCAAGCAGCAGGATGCAGATCGCAAACCGGCGCAGTCGGCCGCAACTCGCCCGAAATTTGACCCCCGCCCGTTCGGTCATGCGCCACCTTCCTTGCCGGCGGCACGCCGGCCCTGCGCGATGTCGCGTTCACGTCGCGCGCCACCCGACGTGGGGCGCCAGCCCCGCGGACGGAGGCAGGCCGCCACAGCGAGGTGCTGTTTGAGATCATCCGCGAGCCTGGCGTTCATGTCGGCGGCGCCTTTCAGATTTCCCGCGAACCGAGGAAGCGCCCGAAGCTCCGGGTGGTCGGGCCGAACAGGAACGCTTCATACGGCTCGGGATCGACGCCCGGGAAATCCATGCCGGGCGAGCCGGCAGGCATGCCGGGAACGGCCAGCCCCGTCGCGTCAGGCCGCTCGACCAGCAGGCGGCGGATCGCCGCGGCAGGCACATGACCCTCGATCACATAGCCGTCCACCTCGGCGGTGTGGCACGATGCCAGTTCGGCCGGCACGCCGAGGCGCTGCTTGAAGCTGTCCATGTCGGTGGATTCCACAACCCGCACCGGGAACCCCGCGGCCTCGATATGCGCGACCCAGCCATCGCAGCAGCCGCAGGACGGATCCTTGGTAACGCTCACCAGCGGCAGCGTTTCGGCATGTCCCCAGCCGGCCGTGGACATCAGCAGGGGCAGCGCGCCGGCAGCGGCCAGAATGGCGCGCCGGCTGATGTTGCTGTCGTTTCTCATAGTCACACCTTTTTTCATGGATGTATTGTCTCGCCGTCACGGTCCGCATCCGGCTCACAAGGGAGTGATGGGCAAACCGAGGGCCGTGGCACCGGCATCGTCATAGCTTCACCCTCCGCAGCCGAGCGGCATTGGTGATGACGCTGACCGATGAGAGCGCCATGGCGGCGGCCGCAATGATCGGAGACAGCAGGATGCCGAAGAACGGATAGAGGACCCCGGCTGCGACCGGCACGCCGAGCGCGTTGTAGATGAAGGCGAAGAACAGGTTCTGGCGGATATTGCCCATGACCGCCTGCGACAGCCGCCGCGCCCGCACGATGCCGGTCAGATCGCCCTTCAGCAGCGTGACACCCGCGCTCTCCATCGCCACATCGGTGCCGGTGCCCATGGCGATGCCAACGTCCGCAGCGGCCAGCGCCGGTGCATCGTTGACGCCGTCGCCTGCCATTGCCACCACCTCGCCCGCCGCCTTGTGCCGCTGCACGACCGCGCTTTTCTGATCGGGCAGAACCTCGGCCTCGACCTCGTCGATGCCGAGATGGCGCGCGACGGCCTTCGCTGTGGTCCAGTTGTCGCCGGTCAGCATGACCACGCGGATGCCCTGCGCCTTCAGCGCGGCCAGCGCCTCCGGCGTCGAGGGCTTGACCGGATCGGCGATAGCGAAGATCGCGGCGACGCGGCCATCCACCCCCATGAAGATCGCGGTCGCCCCGTCCTCGCGCAGCCGGTCGGCTTCATCGGCGAGCGGAGCGACATCGACGCCTTGCTCGGCGAGGAACTTCGCATTGCCAAGCGGAATGCGCTTGCCTTCGACCACCCCGAGCGCGCCCTTCCCGGTCGGCGAGTCGAAATCCGCAACCGGCGCCGTCGCGATCCCGCGCTCCTCGGCGGCGCGGACGATGGCCAGCGCCAGCGGATGCTCGCTGGCCCGCTCCACACTGGCGGCAAGCCGCAGCGCCTCGTCCTCGCTGAAGCCAGCAGCCGGAACGATGGCGGTCACAGCGGGCCGGCCCTCGGTCAGAGTGCCGGTCTTGTCGACGATGATGGTGTTGACCTTCTCCATATTCTCCAGCGCCTCGGCGTTCTTGATCAGCACGCCCGCCTGCGCGCCACGGCCGACGCCGACCATGATCGACATCGGCGTCGCCAACCCCAACGCGCAGGGACAGGCGATGATCAGCACCGACACGGCAGCGATCAGACCGAAGGAGAAACGCGGCTCCGGGCCCCAGATCGACCAGGCGATGAAGGCAAGGATCGCGATCACGATCACCGCCGGCACGAACCAGCCCGACACTTGGTCGGCGAGGCGCTGGATCGGCGCGCGGCTCCGCTGCGCCTCGGCGACAAGCTGGACGATCTGCGACAACATGGTGTCGCGGCCAACTTTCCGCGCCTCGATCACCAGCGCGCCGGACTGGTTCATGGTGCCGCCGATGGCCGATGCACCGGCCTCCTTGGTCACAGGCATCGATTCACCCGTCACCATCGATTCATCGACGGCGCTGCGGCCTTCCAGCACTTCGCCATCGACCGGCACCTTCTCGCCGGGACGCACACGCAGGCGGTCGCCGACATGCACGCTGTCGAGCGGAACCTCCTCCTCCATGCCATCGTCGCGAATGATCCGGGCGGTCTTGGGGGCGAGGTCGAGCAGCGCGCGGATGGCGCCGCTGGTGCTCTCTCGCGCCCGCAGTTCCAACACCTGCCCGAGCAGCACCAGCACGGTGATGACCGCCGCCGCCTCGAAATAGACCGCGACGGAACCGTCATGCTGGCGAAACGCATCGGGAAAGATACCGGGCGCAACTGTGGCGACGACGCTGTAGATCCAGGCGGTCCCGGTGCCCATGGCGATCAGGGTGAACATGTTGAGGCTGCGGTTGACCAGCGACTGCCAGCCGCGCTGAAAGAATGGCCAGCCGGCCCAGAGAACGACCGGCGTTGCGAGGATCAGTTGCAGCCAGTTCGAGGTCAGCTGGCCGACATAATGGCTCAAGCCAAGAAAATGGCCGCCCATTTCGAGGACGACCACTGGTATCGTCAGCGCCAGTCCGATCCAGAACCGACGTGTCATGTCGATCAGTTCCTCGTTGGGTCCGGCCTCGAGGCTGACCAGCACCGGCTCCAGCGCCATGCCGCAGATCGGGCACGACCCGGGACCGACCTGCCGGATCTCGGGATGCATCGGGCAGGTGTAGATCGTCCCCTCGGGAACCGGCTCTGCCTTCGTCGCCGCGGCAGCCGGATCGAGATAGCGTTCCGGCTCGGCCAGGAATTTCGCGCGGCACCCCGCCGAGCAGAAGTAATAGGGCCGGCCGGCATGTTCGGCCTTGTGCGTGGTCGTGTGGGGATCGACCATCATGCCGCAGACCGGGTCCTTGACCTTGTGGGCACTGTCCGGCGCGACGGCGGCGTGGTCATGCGCGTGATCGTGCACATGCCCGTGGGCGTGAGTCTGGTTCTGGTGATCGTGTTCGGTCTTGCTGGTCATGTTCACGCCTCCTCGGCGTCTTATTCTAAGCTTGCGTTCTACCTGTTCTGCGCTTTCCCTTCGCTGGAAGGTCAAGAGGTGATCGGAATCCGGAGTTCCTGCTCTTCAGTGCTTGCCGTGGATCTTTCCGACGCTGGCCTGTCCTGGCCCGGCATGTGACCGCATGATGTCGATGTCGGTTGCGACCTCCTCACCATCGAGACAGTATTCCTCGACCTGCAACGTCGAGAAGTAGATGTTGAATCGCTCGCGCAGGAGATTGTTCGCCTGCCGCAGCACCCGCTCGCCGTCCTGCCAGTTTCGAACGCAGATGTGGCTCGAGAAGACATTGCGCCCGGATGTCAGGCTCCAGGCATGGACGTGATGCACATCCGTCACCCCCTCCAATTGCCGGATGGCCGTGATTGCGGCCTCCAGATCGAGGTCTTCCGGCGTGCCTTGCAACAGGATGTGCAATGCCTCGCACAGAATGCCCCAGGAAGCCCAGAGCAGGACCAGCCCGAACGCCATGCCAAGCAGCGGGTCGATGGCAAGGAAGCCCGTGAACCGGATCACCAGCGCCGAGACGACAATCAGGAAGCTGCCGACGAAGGTCTGCAGAATGTGCCAGTACGCGCCGCGCATGTTCAGGTTGCCCTTCTGGCGCTCGTAGAGCAGCCAGAGCGCAACAAGCTCGGTGGCGATCCCGCCCGCAGCGGCAAACAGCATCGGTGTCGTGGCCAGCTCGATCGGCTCCATGAGGCGCATCGCACCCATCCAGAGCACGAAAAGAGCCATCGCGACGAGAAAAAGGCCATTGAAAAGGGCGCCGAGGATCTCGGCCCGGACATAACCGAAGGTGCGCGCCGGGCTGGATTTCCGCTCGGTCAAGCGTAGCGCGACCAGCGCGATGAGCACGCCGCCCACGGCCGAGAAGGTGTGGAAGGCATCGGAGATGACAGCGACCGAACCCGTCCAGATGCCGATGCCCAGTTCGACTACAAAGTAGAGGCCGGTGAGCCAGCCCGAGATGACAAGCGCCTTGCGATCGCCACCCGCGGGCAGGTGACCGGCATGGCCGCCGTGAGACATCGACATGAGTCCGCCTCCTTGTTGCTGAGGGAGAACGCCGGCATCCGGCGTCCTCTGTCTGGCCTATGCGCTGACTGCGAATTCGGTCATCATGCCGGTCTCGAGATGCGGCATGTGGTGGCAATGCAGCATCCAGCGCGCGACCTCGCCGGCGTCGAGCGCGATATCGACCATCGACATCGGCGGCACGTATA
>Ga0172382_10008213_pt1 | contig 14608 bp, 5 predicted proteins | sample Leawel138RmetaG_FD_122245 | JGI IMG/M metagenome (GOLD analysis project Ga0172382, IMG submission 122245) | Leachate microbial communities from a municipal landfill in Southern Ontario, Canada - Leachate well 138R metaG | ecosystem: Engineered > Solid waste > Landfill > Unclassified | place...
CAAGCGCTCCGGGGTAGCCCATCAAGGGGCTGGGAAGGTCGGCTTCCACAAAATACCCGCCGTACTCAATAAGCTGTTTCAAAAGCGGTTCGGTATGGGCGTCGTTGGTAACGAAGAAGGCCGTGTTTTTGCCGTATTTCTCCACCCAGGCAGGAACTTTTTCAAGTATAAACTGCTGGGCACCGGCGACACCGACGTCACTGGTCGGGTCGGGAGCGGTTTCAAACACGAATTCCAGTCCGAGGTCGTTACACGCTACTTCCATAATCGCCCGGCGTCGACCAAGAGTTTCGTAACTCATGTGCCGCGGAAACGAAATGTGGACGAACGTGTCGGCTCCCATTTTCTTGGCGGTATCGATGATAAGATAACCGCGGGCAACAAAGTCGTTGTTGATGACAAGATCAGTGGTGCTTTCGATTACCAGCGGATCTTCATGGGCTTCGCCGGCAATCAAAATGATATCAGGTCGTTTTTCCTTTACCCGTCTGAACGCTTCGGTGGTGCCCGGAATTGCCTGGTTGACGACAATTGCCCCCATCTTGGGATCATCGGCGAGGCCGACAATCTGTGTGATGGTCGTTTCCATCTCCTGCATGAAGTTGTCAGGGTAGGTAACGTGCTGGATCATCCCTCCATCTGCGACGGAACCGTACTCCTCGATGAGCCGTTCGGCTCCGCGAAGGTCATCCTCCGACTGTGAGACCGTTCCGGTCACAATACCGATATGAAAATCGGCACCTTTGCTGTCACCGACAGCGGCTTTTTCCTGACTACCCCCAGCGTAAAGCGCTGTAGAGATCAGAGCCAGGCAGGACAGGATTGCTACGTATTTTTTCATCCTTTCCTCTCTCCCTTATACTGTATAACTGCGCCTGAACGGCGTTCTCCGCAACGCGGAGAATAGTGAACAAATTATTTGCAGGACGCAGCACATTTTAGTATCCTTTGGAACTTTCAACAGAATAGTAGGAGCTGTGCGAGCAAAGCCTTATTTTATCACGACGGTGGTGGTAGCCGTCAAGTTAATTTGTCGTGCGCCCGGTCTGAATAGGGCGGAAGCGGGCCCGTTGTCTATATAATCACTGTTACCGTATGTTCCCCGCTGTTTTCTCTCAACGAAATCTCATTTGCCGCCATCGTTTCTCCGTCCACGATAACCTGCGTAACCCCGCTCTGTCGCCGGTCCTGGTTTTCAACGGTGATGTGGTAGGTGGAGTTCTTGTAGCGATAGGTCAGACGGAAGGAGTCCCACGTTTCAGGTATCACCGGATCAATACGTAATTTCTCGCCGATTTTTGTGAATCCCAGCATTCCTTCAACCCCAAGGCGATACAACCACGAAGCGGAGCCGGTATACCAGGACCAGCCGCCCCGACGGACGTAGGGTTCCTGGCTGTAGATATCAGCGGTGACGACATACGGTTCCACCCGGTACGTTTTTGCCTTTTCAGCGGTGTCGGCCTGGTACACGGGGTTAAGCAGATCGAAAAGCCGACCGGTGCGGTTTCCGTCACGAAGATCCCGGAACGCCCAGGCCGTCCAGGTGGCGGCGTGGGTGTACTGGGCACCATTTTCTCGAATGCCGGGGAGATAACCCTTGATATACCCCGGTTCCTGGGGTGTCTTGTCAAACGGTGGCGTGAAGAGCAACAAAAGGCGATCTTCCGGCAGCACCAATCGGTCTAATACGGAGTTCATGGCCGTCTTTGCCCGCTCTTTGTCACCACCCTTGCTGATGACCGCCCAGGACTGGGCAATAGCATCGATTTTTCCCTCAAGGTTTTCATGTGAACCAAGGGATGTACCGTCGTCGTAATAGCCTCGCCGGTACCACTGGCCGTCCCAGCCGTTTTCTTCAACGGCCTGGGAGTACGCGCGAGCGCGCTGCCTGAATTCGTCTGCTAAAGTCTGGTCGTCCCGGAGAACACAGATCTCAGCAAATCGGTTGAGAACGTCCACCAGAAACCAGGCCAGCCAGACGCTTTCGCCGGAACCCTTTTCTCCGACCCGGTTCATACCGTCATTCCAGTCGCCGCCGCCGATTAACGGCAGACCGTGGACACCTTGGGTAGACCCTTTGCGGATTGCCCGCAAGCAGTGTTCATACAGTGGAAATGCACGTTCGCCGGACTGGTACAGGCCGTAGCGTTCGGCTTCCCCGTCTGCAAGAGGTTCTCCCTGGAGGAACGGAATATTCTCATCCAGAATACCGAAGTCGCCGGTGACGGTCACGTAGTGGGAGGTCACGTAGGGAAGCCACAACAGATCGTCACTGAAACGGGTACGTACCCCCCGGCCGGTAGGTGGATGCCACCAGTGCAGCACGTCACCTTCTTCGAACTGGTGCGCCGCGGCCCGTACTATCTGTTGGCGTGCGATGTCCGGCTCAATGGCCAGAAGGGCCAGGACATCCTGCAGTTGGTCCCGGGCACCATAGGCGCCGCTCGACTGGTAAAATGCCGTCCGGCCCAAAATGCGGCAGGAGATGGACTGATACAGGCTCCATCGGTTCAGCATGATGTTCATCGCCTCATCCGGTGTCTCTACCTTGATCGTATCCAGCAGTGAATCCCAATACGTCCGGGTCTCTTCAAAAGCACGCTCTACCGATTCGGGCCGACGGTATTTTTCGATCAATTCAATGGCATGGCTGCGGTCGTCGCCTTGCCCAAGGATGAAGTAGATCTCTTCACTGGAATCAAGGGGTAGATCTATGTGGACCTGCAGTGCCGCGCAGGGGTCCTCACCTGATGTAAATCGTTGTTCAAGGCCGAGGCGTTCCAGGCCAAGGGGTGCTTTGAGCGTCCCGGCGCGGCCGATAAACTCGGTGCGATCGGCGGTCATGCTGTGAATCTCTTTGCCGGCACTCAAAAAAGCGGTTCTCCGGGAAAATTCACTGTTATAGGGGTTGGTTGCCAGTAGACTTTCAGTCTCAACGTCATGTTCCGGGATGATAAAGGCGCTGTTTTTTGTTCTGGTCGTACCCAAAACCCACTCGACATACTGCGTAGCCGTCAATCGACGATCACGACCTGAATGATTTGTCACCTTCAAACGGATGATCTTTACCGGATCCGACGGAGAGGCGTACAGGGTTAACTGATGCCGAATACCGTGTGATTGGTGTTCAAAGATTGTGTAGCCCGCTCCATGACGAACACGGTACGGTTGGCCCGCATTGGCTGGTTGTGGGGTCGGCGACCAGACTTCGCCGGACTCTTCATCCCGCAAGTACAACGCTTCACCGGTCGGGTCCTGGACCGGATCATTAGACCATGGTGTCAGCCGGTTCTCCCCACTGTTGACCGCCCATGTCGTCTGGCTGCCCGTTTCAGTAACCATAAACCCAAAATCTGGATAACCGATCACGTTTACCCAGGGGGCAGGCGTTTCTTTACCCGGCTCAAGCAGTATATGGTATTCACTTCCGTCGGAAGAAAAACCACCGTATCCGTTGAAAAACTGCAGATCATCCGGGCTGGGTAACGGGATGGGCTTCTGTATCTCCGGTGCACGTGATGGGGTAAATCTGGGCAGGTGATGAACGGCAACGGAGTAATCGGGCAGTTGTCGAGTGAGGGGACCATCTTTACCGACGAGAACTACCCGGGCAGCGCTCTGCACGAGAATGATCTCCTCGTGCTTCATTTGATCGCTGAAAAGAACGTAGATTCCGCCGTTTAAATTCAGAAAATGATCACTGTCGGCCTGGCGGATCACACGTCGGATTCGCCCGTTTAACTCTGCGGCATAATCGGTCGGTTGCAGGTTAAGAATGACAAGATCGATCTTAAAATGGCGGCTGCGAAGATGTTTGAACACCAAAAGGGCGTCGTTGACGATATCGAGGTGCCTGGTATCGTCAAGAGTGACTAAGAGGATCGGGAAATCACCGGAAATCCCGAAACGCCACAGTGCGGATTGTCCAAGCCGGTTTGCGGCCAGTACTTTGGCCTCTGCACGCAAATCCTTGTAGGGATACAGCAGTGCTGAAAGCGTCTTGAGCGTATCTTTCAGCATGGTACCGTCAAATCCTTCTCGGTCGAGTTGAGACTGGCTGCTTATATCGGCCTGATGGAACGTCCGCTCAATCACCGGCCAGGTGTGGTACGTTTCGGCCAGGGCTATCAACTCTTCCCGGCTTTCTCCCACAAGAGTCACAAACGCGACTTGGGTATCTCTGTAGGGAGCAACGGTAAGCTCACTGCCCAAAGCATAAATGGGATCGAGGGTTGCACCGCTGGAACCACCCAGGTACTCCTCCGACAGGAGCGCCCGGGGGTTTCCGCTCCCATGTCCGCGGCCGATAAAGGCCCGCCGATCAGCCTCATGGCGTATATCACGGTGTGCGTCACGGTGTACGTCAAGCTCATCGTCGTTTTCCACCAGCATATGCCCCATCAACAGCGGTTCTTCTTCGCTGGAACGGGGGCGCCGGGAAAATATCTGTAGTCCCAGCTCCGGCACATACTCACTTTCTATAAACAGCTTGTTGAAGGCCGGGTGTTGCCCGTCGGCTGCATGGGTGGCAAGGGCCGCTTCGCCATAGGAGGTTATCTGCAGTGTGCGAGAACGGTCGCTGTCGTTTCGCACGTTGATTCTGCGAATTTCAACAGGGTCATCCGGAGAGACAGTAACTTCCATAACCGAGACCAACTGGTCAACTACCCGTCGGTAGACGACCATATGCGCATGGAAACTGACCTGCATGTCTTCGGCTCCCGCCGGAAGAGGTTGAGAGGCTGCGGACCACAAGGTGGAGCCGGCCGTTTTGGATTTATCGAGTTCCCGGATATAGATCCAGCTTCCCCAGTTGTCCAGTACCGGATCGGGCTGCCAACGGGTTATATCTTTGTCACGCCAGCTGATATAACCGGCGCCCATATTGGAGATAAGCACCCGAAAATTGCCATTGGACAGCAAGTGCACCTGCGGAATAGGGGTTCCAACGGGGATGTTCCAGGGAGAGATGCCCGTCAGTGGTTTTCCCGGATCCGAGAAGGCGTGGCCTTCGCTCTCGTCAACGTCTTCAATGGCACTGACGGGGGGGACCTGTTCCTGAAGCAACAACTCGATACTCTGGATACGGGGATCACTGTGCATCCGATCTACCATTATGTCGTTGTGCAGGTAATTGGCGAGAGCCATAAAGAGCATGCCCTGGTGATGGGCCATGTACTGGCCGACAACAGCAGCGTCCTGATTTACCATAAGGCGGCTGTCGGTAAAATCGATGGACTCGTACATTCCGTATGGGCCGAGCATTTTGAGGTCTTTCAAGGCACGCAGGTTTTTGATAACAGCCCGTGGATCGATACCGACAGCGATAAGAGAGGCGTAGGGCGCAATGACCAGGTCTTTTGCCAACCCACGCTTGAATCCCAAACCGGGGACACCAAAAGCCTGGTATTGGTAACTGTGACCTGCATCAAACCGATAAAAGCCCGATTCCGAAATACCCCAGGGAACACCTTTCGATTTTGCGTAGGCGATCTGGTGTTTAACGGCACCTTTGGCACTGTCCGCCAGTAAGGTGCCGGGGTGGGAACGTAAAAAAAGCGACGGGAGCAAGTACTCGAACATGGTACCGCTCCAGGAAAGGAGAGTGTTGATGTTTTCTACTCGGGTAACCGGCCGACCAAGGTATATCCAGTGAGATTGTGGAACTTCCCGCTTGGCAATCGCAACAATTGACGCTATCCGCGCTTCCGAAGCCAACAGATCGTAGTAGTTGTTATCCAGTAAACCGGTGTCGCGGTTGAAACCGATATGAAAAACGCGCTTTCGACGGCTGTAGAGGAAGCCGAAATCCATCTCTTCCACGAATCTGTCGGCTATCTGTGATATTTCCCGGTATTGGCTGAGAACTCTCCGGGCGTTTGCCTGTGAGGCAAGCACTGTCTGCTCCAGCGAGGCAAGCCATTCCTCCGGCGAATTCACCGGATCGGTTGAACCTTCGGGGCGGGACACCCGATATGCTTCCATCAAGGAATGAATCAGCGGGAGAGCCCGTTCGGTGACCGCCTGATGGTCTTGCAACGCGAAATCGGCCGGAAGATTCTCGGTCAACTCCGTCAATATCGCCTCAAATTCCGGCTGCTGGAATTGCTCAGGAACCTCCTGGAGGAGAGGAATCCACGGCAGGAGTTCAGCCATACTGTGGCGGACGGTCTGTTGGTGTTGGCCGATCTGTGAAGAAATCAACTTAAGGTCCGAGAGTCTTTCACGGTCAAATGCCTTTTGTGAGCCTTCGATGAGGCGTAACAGCTTCCCGGAGATTTTCGGCCGGAACGTCTCTTCGATTTGCAAGAAAATCGAATACCACTGGTCGGGTTTGAACCGCGCCGCGTTTATTTTTGCCACTATATCTGAGATGTTTGTTTTTATTTCCCCAATTTCGTCACGTATCTCAGCGTTGCGGACTGCGGCAAGAACGCTGGACAGGTTTGCCAGAGAGTCAAGGTACCCCCGGGCGAGTTCCCACCGAAAAACGGGTTCAGCAGGAAGGTTTCGACACGCCTGAGAAATGACGATCAACGACGCGGCAAGGTTGCCGCTGTCCACAGTTGATACGTAGTGAGGCGGTAGGGCCTCCCGGGTAAGTGTGTCGTACCAGTTAAAGAGATGCCCGCGATAACGCTCCATGTGGGTCATGCTTTCGAGCGTCATGTTCAGGCGGGTCGTCAAACCCAAATGTCCGAGGTACCCAAGGTCATAGGCCGCCAGTACGGACGTTAGAAACAATCCGATATTAGTGGGCGACGTCCGATGGGCGATCATAGCCTCCGGTGTTTCCTGAAAGTTGTCAGGCGGCAGCCAGTGGTCGTCGGGACCGACAAAACGCTCGAAGAAGCCCCAGGTCCGACGGGCCACTTGCCGAAGCAGCCCAATCTCGTCGTTGGTCAACGGTTCACGGTCATCAACGATAGGGCGATTAATCCAATAGACGACGATCGGCGCGACTAACCACAACAGGAGCACACCTGAGGCTGCAAGCAATGAAGGAGCAACACTGCCCGTTGCCAGAAGAGAGATCAGGGGCGCACCAATTGCAAGGACCAGAGCAGCCACCGTCGAAATGAGCATTTTTTGCCAGGCGATATCGCGCCGTTTATCCAGACGAAAGAGACGCGCCGTTTGCGCCGCCGTTGTCCATTGCAGCAAGTTTTTGCGGCTGATAAGCAGCCGGTAGAGTGTCGTCAGAACAGCATCAACGGTGATGTAGGCGTCATATACGAGAAAAGAAATCGCCAGAATCCACCGGACGAATGTACGACCGATTGGACGTACCGCAAGCCCCGCCTCTTCGCCTCCTATGATCTGCACCGCGCTTCGGGTAATGCTGGTCAGCAAGGGAACGCCAAGGGAGAGGACAAGTATCAGCGTCCATTGCACCGCCAGACCGGGGAAAAGAAGCAAACCGACAAAGAAAATAAACATCAACGCCGGCGACAACAACGAACGACGCAAATTGTCAAAGATCTTCCAGTAGTCAATACCGTTGAACCCATGGCTCTTGCGTTTTGACTGGAGCAGCCAGGGCAATAGCTGCCAGTCTCCACGAATCCAGCGGCGTTTCCGCGAGACTTTCGCCAGGTAATTGGGAGGGTAGTCCTCTACCATGGTGATATCCGACACCAGGCCGGCCCGGCCCATACTGCCTTCCAGTAAATCGTGGCTGAGCACGGTGTTTTCCGGAATATAATCGTCTATGCTCCGCTCAAATGCGTCGACATCGTAAATCCCCTTGCCGACATAGATGCCTTCGCCGACAAGATCCATGTACGCATCCGATACCGCCAGAGTATAGATATCCAGGCCCGTATCCCCGGCAAACAGGCGGGTAAACCACGATTGGTTGGTACTTTTGGGATGGATCTCCATACGCGGCTGCAGAATGGTGTACCCCGAACTGACCGTTTCATCTTCAGAGAAAACGGGCCGGTTAAGGGGATGGGCCATCGCTCCGACCAGCCGTTTGCCCGCCCCGATCGGCAGAATACTGTCGTCATCCAGGGTAATCACGTATTTGATGTGATTCAGGAGATGGGGATTCTCTTTGAAGTCATCGGTCAACGAGATAAATGAGTACTGCCGGTCACCCCGTATGAGCTTGTTAAACTCGTGCAGCTTGCCGCGCTTGCGTTCCCAACCCATCCACTTCCCCTCAGACGGGTTCCAGAGTCGTTTGCGGTGCAGGAAGAAAAACCGATCTGCAGTCGGCTCCCCATTACTATGACGGTGCGGATATTTTCGGTTGAGTTCCGCCGTCTTTGATTGACCGTAGGAGAGAAGGTCCGCATCTTCGGCGGTTGTCTCCTGATCGGCATCACCAAAGTCCGTTAATATTGCAAACTGAAAACCAGGTTCGGGATTGCGCAGGTAGTGCTTTTCAATTTGAAAGACCAGTGAGTCTATATCCTTACGGGAGCCGATCATCCCCGGTATTACCACAATTGTGCTGAAACGGTGTGGTATCCGGTGCTTGAACTCCATTTTTGGTAAAATTCTGGGCGGAATAACCAGGGTGATGATCCAGTTCACCAGACTGGCAGCAATGGTGAAAGCGGGTATACACATGGCCATCCCAAGGAGGACGGTAATAACCCACAAGAGGGGAGTTCCCACAAGATTCCGGGCGATATCCCAAGATTGGTTGGTCACTGTTATATCGCTTGGGATCAGCTGCGGGAGATATACAAAATAGGCAAAAAGACCCAAAATAACCAAAGTCAAAGCGAGCGCAGCGCTCAGATACACCCCTTTTGCGTGTTTGAGAACCCAGTTTTTGGTCGCAACCCCAAAACCAGGGCGGTAGCCGATGTTCTTCGCAAAGGACTCGCGGTGTGTACCGATCAGAAATTCACCAAAATGGACGCTGTTTGGCGCGTTGGAACGGTCATTGGATCGGTCCGATAACCGGTCCGATGATTCTAACAGTTGGTTGGCGACCTCAAGTTCTGTGTGTCCACTGTTGCGGGCAAGCTTTTCGACCTCGCCACGATAGAAATCGCGGGTTTTGAAATCCATATCCGCATAGACGCCGGTTGGGTCTTGACGAAGCAGTCTTTCAAGAACGCTGACCGATTCAAAAAAGTCGTTCCAGTTGATCTCCGAGATGACCCGGAGGCTGTGAATGATGTTTCCAACCCGATTACTCAGACTGCTTCGGTCATCGTCACTGCCGGTGCCGGTATCGGTGGACACGAAGTCCTCCGGTAAGTAGTTGATTGTCGGCAGCGGTTTATCCGTATGGGGTTGTATCAGTATACGTAACGCCTCAGTCAGATACGTCAACAAGCTGAAACGCAGAAATATCGGAAAAGCCCATATCTCGCCTGTTTCCAGGGGGACATCCGTTTGCAGTTTGTTCAGCGCCTGTTCGAAAGCCGTTGAATCAAATAGGAAATCCTGGTCTGCCAGCGTTTTTGTGGAAATCGCAAGGCCTCTCGGATACCCGCGCATCTGCCCCTCGTCCAGTTTCGGTAAGGTGCGGTAAAAACCAGAAGTCAGGTCTTCCTTGATTAACCGGATGGCCCGATTGATGATGTAGAAATTGTCCAGGACCCATTCGGATGCATAGGTAAAACTTACATCGGTACTTCTCGTCTTCCTGAAAAGCGGATACGCCGTTTCGAGCAGCGACTGAATACCGGCCAGATCTTTGGCCACCACGGCATGGGAAACGGTTCCGTTGCGGCCGACGGCTGATAGATGTCGAGCATCATCCTTATCGGATTTGGTGTGTAATCGGTCGTCAGTCATCACGCACGCCCCTTACTTTTTTGTGCTGCCTTTTCCGAATCGGAAGGCCGGATGTGGTGGCGTGGAATATCCTGAATGATCAGAATCGGTTTTGCACCGAACTCCAGCATTTCTCTGGCGACACTGCCGTAGGGGTACTGGTACTGGCCGGTGTGCCCATGGGCAGACATGATAATCAGATCTATATTTTCTTCTTCAACTAAACTCCGTAGAGCTTCCGAAACGCTGAGGTGCTCAACGATTTTGATTTCACAGGGTACGGGAAACTGTGATTTTATCCGATCAAGATATTCACGTACTGAACGCCGGGTGAGTTCCATGAACTGTGCTACAAGCCGCAGAATGTCTTCGCCATGCGGTTCGGGGATCGGTAGTTCGGGTGGACGAATCACCGTCGTTAAAAATAAGATCGGCTCGCTCTGTGCTGCTGGTTTTACCAGTGCTTCTTTCGCGGGTTGGTCTATTTCTCCACGGATCAGCCGTACGCCCGCCGAAAACGCGCATTCAGACCGCGGTGAACTATCCACGGGCATCAAGATTCGGCGGTAGCGAATTGGACCTTCCGGGGTTTCTTGTTCTTCGTAGGCTCGAATCAACAGGACCGGGAGGTAGATTTTTTCGATAACTTTCTGGGCAACACTGCTGATGTTCCAGCGGGTGAAGCCCCCCCAACCGTGAGTGCTGAGGACCAGAAGGTCGATAGCCTCGTCGCGGGCAAAACCGATAATAGCCTCGGGTGGTCGTCCGGTGCGGATAGCGGATTCGACCCTGGAAGCATCGGAACCGATACGCTCCATTACCCCGTTTGCCGTATCCCTCAGGTATTGGTCTGCTTGATTCTTCCGGATTTGCCATGTGAATGGATCGACCGACTGGGGCTGGTTGATTTCCCCGACCGTTTCCAGAACTTGTAAGAGGACAATTGTAGAACCGAACAACCGTGCAAAGAGCTCGGCATGCGGTAAAGCTCTCTCGGCGAACTTGGAGCCATCCAAGGGGACGAGTATACGATTGAACATAATTGCCTCCTAATAATTGGTTTCCTGGAACCCTTGGGAAAAAGGTCTGCGTCAGGTGGTCAAGCTTACGGTTGTCCAAATAGTTGGGTATTACCAGAAAACAGATACTTGAAAAGACTGCTGCAACTTTAATTAGCTGCAAATTGAAGTACTAACACCAGATGAGATGAAACAGTATAGCCTATGCAGGCGGTGACGATCAAGTATAAATAAAATTATTGGATGTTGTTTTTTTTAAAATTGTGGTTTCGAAAAAGGTCTTGGTAATTCACTGCTATTTACTGCAATTGACGATCCCTGGATTTAGCCTTATGATTTAACCGTAAGATTTAACCGTAAGATTTAACCAGTTGATTAAATAATCGGGGAAAAGTTATGATATCAAGGGGATGTATGGCTATGCCTGACGAGCGGGACACAGGAACCGAAACACAGATACTTGCTGCCGCCTACCGGGTTATCGTGCGTAAGGGCAAGGCGGGTACCCGTATGCAGCAGATCGCCGATGAGGCCGGGGTCAACAAGGCGCTGCTTCACTACTATTTTCGTACCAAGGACAAGATCTATCGAGCAGTACTGAGGACGGTGGTGACTAAGCTGTTGCACTCGTTCATCTCCGGGATCGACTTCTCACTTCCCTTCCGGGATCTGGTGGAATCCTTTGTTCGCAGGCATATTGAGGCAATTGAATTCAATCAGGAGATCGTCCAGTTCTTTTTCGCCGAGCTCGCCACCAACCGCGAGGAAGCCCTGCCGATTTTCTGGGAAGTGGTCCAGCAGGCGAATCCCTCCCTGCCGGGTGAATTTTCCACCCACTTTGAAGAAGCAGTTAGAAATAAAGAGATCCGTCCGATGGACCCTTTCCACCTCTTTATGAATATCGTCAGCCTCGATGTTTTCTATTTTGTCGCCTCACCCCTTCTGTTCCGAGTGATGGAAATTCCGCCGGAAGAGCAGGCAGAGCTCACGAAAAAACGTGCAGACCAGGTAGTTGAGTTTATCTGGGAATCGATTCGACCGCGGGAGACAGTCTGATGCGGAACCATATTTCATTGCCGGCGTTCTTGTTTTTTTTGTCGGTCCAGTTGTTCTTGTACGTCGCCGCGACTCCCGTCGCTGCCCGGGAGTACTCCATGGCCGAACTCTTTGATCTGGCCTTAAGGGAAGACAGCCGTCTTGACCAGATCGAGGCCGACGTAGCCGTCGCCGAGACGCTGGTCTCCGACGCCTTCGGATCCTTTCAACCTGACTTAAGCGCCGGGTTCCGGGCTGCCTATACCTCCGAGTTGCCCGAGATGCGGCAGCCTGCCGGTATCGTCGAAGTAGGTGTAAATGACACCTATGCGGCCAACATCACCGCCCGGCAGCTGATCTTCGCCGGCTTTGCCCGGCGCGAGGGGCTGGCGGCGGCGGAGAATCGGTTGGCCGCCGAGCGTTTCCAGCGGACAATGCGGGAAGATGCGCTGCGCTTCAGCTTGCTCCAGGCCGCCTACGGCTATTCGATCGCCGATCTTTCGGTGGAATCTCTGGAGGCTAGTCTGGCCCGGCTGAATCTTAACCGCCGGCGGGTGGAATCTTTCTTCGCACAGGGCTTCGCCTCCGAACTGGACCTGCTTGAAATAAATGCCACCATAGACGAGTTGAAGCTTCAGTTGCGGCAGCAAAAGACAGAACGCAACTCCGCCCTGATAAGCCTCCGAAGCTTAAGCGGGGCCGACGATCTTGATACATTGGTTGTCGAAGAGGCCTATCTGGAACTGCCGGTAGTCGAACGGATCATAGTGAAAGAAGCGGCCCTGGTCGAAAACGCCACCTACCGAGCCAGCGAATACTCCCTGCGGGCCCGGGAGATCAAAGCGGCGCTACACCGCGGGGATTACTACCCGAAGCTCTCCGCCTTTGGTTCCCTTAACTACGGCCGACCGGGAGCCAACTTCTTCGCCGACGAATGGCAGTTCTACTATCAGGCCGGGATCGAGATCTCCCTGAACCTCTGGGACGGTGGGTCCCGGGGCAATGCGCTGGCCCGGGACGCAGCCCGGAAAGAGCAGGTAGTGGCGGAACGGCGGGAACTTTTCACCGCCCTTCTGAACAGAGGAGCCCAGACCGAGGCGGCCCTGCAGTCGGCGGAAGAGCAGCTTTCGATCGCGACTGAACTTTTAGTTAACAAGCAGCGAAAATACGAGCTCGTCCAACAGCTGTGGGAGGCGGGAGAGCAGAGCACCCTTGAGGTGCTCGAGGCTGAACAGGAATTGACCACCGCCGATATTCGGACCAAAAGACTTGAAATCAGCCTGCTCTCCCTCTATCAAGAATATCTGATGCTGATAAATCGCCCCTTATGGGAGACAAACCAATGAATATGATAAAAACCTTCACCACCAGCACTTCTGTACTGGTTGTTGTGCTGATCATCGCGATGCTCTCTGCCTGCCAGGGCGCCGACGGGGAAACGAGCTTCACCGGCCTGGTCGAGGGGAGGGTCTACAGTGTCTCATCTCCCGTCTCGGAACGGCTGCTTGAACTTGATGTCGAAGAGGGAAGTCTAGTCGAGAAGGACACACCGGTGGGCCGGATCGATACGGCCGTCCTGGCGCTACAGCGGAAATCCCTGAAGGCGAAGCGGGACCAGATAGCCTTGCAGCTCGATGAGCTGGCCCTGAATACTGCCCAGGTCAAGGATACCCGGGACTACTTTGCGGCGACCTACCGGCGTAATCTGGAATTATTGAAGGAGCAGGCCGTCTCGGATCAGACGGTCCGGGACCTGAAGCTCAACGCCGACAAGTGGGAGCGAGAGCTCGCCACAGTGCGCATTAAAGAGCAGGTTCTCCGCAGTCAACAGGACGAGCATGGCTTCCGGATCGAGGAGCTGGATCTGATGATCGGCAAGGGCGAGCTGACCAGCCCCGCCGCGGGTTACGTGGATCAGATATTTTACGAGACCGGCGAGTTTGTCCCTGCTCTGCGCCCGGTGGCTCAGATCGTCAGCCTGGAAAAGGTCTGGTGCTATCTGTATCTCGGTGAGGCGGGGATGGCCGACATTCAGGCAGGTCAGAAGATGATTGCCCGACTCGGGGAGCATACCTTTGAGGCGAGGGTAGAGCACATCAACTCCCGAGCGGAGTTCACCCCCAAGGAAGTGCTTACCCCTGAAAACCGTGCGGCCCTGGTCTACGCGGTGCGGGTCGGAATTGAAAACCCCGATGGAACCCTCAAGATTGGGATGCCCATTGTGCTGGAATGGTAGGACCGGCATGAGTCTGATTCAAGCAACGGGCATACGAAAATCCTATGGCGCCGTGGAGGCCCTCAAAGGGGTCGATATCAGTGCCGTCGAAGGCGCTGTTACCGGACTGATCGGCTCCGACGGAGCGGGCAAGTCGAGTTTTATGCGCATCATACTGGGATTTCTGACCGCCGATGAGGGTTCACTGGTTCTCTTCGGGGGAGAATCCGACGGTCACGGAGGTCATGGTATCGGCTATATGCCCGAGGTCTTCTCCCTCTACCCCGATTTGACCGTTGAGGAGAACCTGCGCTTCTCCTATCAGATTCACGGCGGCCGCGCCGACGGCTATGCAGCAAAGAGCGATCGCCTCTACCGCTTCAATCGACTCGACGAGTTCAAAAAGGCCCGGGCAGGCACCCTCTCCGGAGGAATGAAGCAGAAGCTGGCCCTCTCATGCGCCCTGATGCACGATCCCCGCCTGCTGGTTCTGGACGAACCGACCACCGGTGTCGATCCGTTGAGTCGCCAGGAGTTTTGGGAAATGCTTACAGAACTCAAAAATCAGGGGATCGGTATCCTCGTCTCGACC
>Ga0172382_10008214_pt1 | contig 14607 bp, 11 predicted proteins | sample Leawel138RmetaG_FD_122245 | JGI IMG/M metagenome (GOLD analysis project Ga0172382, IMG submission 122245) | Leachate microbial communities from a municipal landfill in Southern Ontario, Canada - Leachate well 138R metaG | ecosystem: Engineered > Solid waste > Landfill > Unclassified | place...
CTATCCTTTTCATCATCTAATATAGAGAGAACTTTAATCAGTTCTTCTTCACGTTTTAAGTTTGCCGCAGTGCGGATGTGCTCGATGCACTCTACAAAAACCTGACTGTCTCTGTCCGCAAATTGAATGGTCTCCATCGTATGCTTGAGGATTGCATTGGCCTCTTCGTCCAAGCTGTCCGCAAGCTGCTTTAAGTCAATCTCTTCATCCGCCCTATATAAGGAGCGTATGCTCTCATAAATCCTGTAACAGGATGCTGTTTCGAAGGAATCCTTATATGGCTCTATCTGGGGAATATAAGAGCTCTTAAGCAACATCAGGCGAATTAAATTTGCCTCCAGCATGGTGCATCCGGTTTTTCCTGTGTGGCGCCCTTCTGACCTGCCCTGTTCCTTTGGGATTGTGCTGTAGCCGCTCCCAAACACTTCGAACCGGAACGCTCCTTCGGAAATGCCTGTCTCAGCGGCAATCTTTTTGATATAGGTCTCCGCTTCCACCGGGCTCAAGCTCTTCATTTCCCGAGCAGCCTTCTTTAAAAACGTGACACTTCCTTCCGTAGTATTCAGGTCAACCTGCCTTTTCAAGCGCCGTAGTTTGTAATCCATGAAGGGCAACGCCTCTTTGACCAGCTCTGAGAAAGCTTCCCTCCCATTCATTCGAATATAATCGTCCGGGTCCTTCCCGTCGGGAATAGCCAATACCTTTACATTGCAACCTGCATTATAGAGAATATCCATCCCTCGCAGTGCGGCAGTTTGTCCCGCTTCATCCGCATCGTAGGCTAAAACGATATTATCGGTGTAGCGCTTCAGCATCGCCGCTTGACTCTCCGTCAGCGCAGTGCCCAAAGAGGCGGATACGTTGCGTATACCGTGCTGATAAAGGGAGATCACATCCATATATCCTTCTACAAGTATTGCACAATCTTCTCTATTTATATCCTGCCTTGTCAAATTTAATCCATATAGGTTATTTTTCTTTAGAAATACGGAAGATTCCTGCGAATTCAGGTACTTTGGCATGCCGTCCCCGATGGCTCGTCCTCCAAAACCGACAACCTTACTGCTGGTGTTGATAATGGGGAATATAATCCGGTCCCTGAATTTATCGTAAATCCGGTTGTTGGAGCTCGACACAAGCCCCAGGGAAAGCAGTAATTCGTCCTCGTAGCCCTTCCCTTTCAGTAGTTCGTACAGGCTTTGCCACTCATCATCCGCATAACCGATGCCGAATTTCCGCAACACGTCGGACTCCAGCCCTCTCGATTTCATATAAGCGGTTGCTTTGTTTGGTTTCTTTGTGAAGCACCTGTAGAAGAAGGTCGCTGCCTCACGGTTCAGTTCGTAGAGCCGGACCTTTTTTCCCTGAGACCCGAAACCTGCATTTTTCATTTCAAGGCCGTGCTCATCCGCCAGTTTTTCGATGGCACCTTGAAAGTCCAAGTTGTTGTACCGCTGTGTGAACTCAATCACATCACCGGTAGCACCACAGCCAAAGCAGGTAAAGATCTGCTTGTCCTCAGAAACAACAAAAGAAGGTGTCTTCTCATTGTGGAAGGGACACAAACCTTTGTGATTGCCGCCCATCTTCTTCAACTGGACTTGACGGCCGATCACATCTACAATGTTACATCTGTTTTTTATTTCATCTACTATATTGTCATTGAATCCCATGCCGTATGTCCTGTTCTTTCACTTCGTCTTTATATACGACAATCGTAAGAAGATTCCTCTTTTTTATAAAAAAATTATTTCCAAGACTTCGGTACGTATATTTCAACAAAAAGATTTACCGCGTATCGATCCGTCATACCGGCGATATGATCCTTGACCACTTCCTGTACTCCGTAAAGAGGAATCCGGGTTTTCCACTCCTTCGGTAGCTTTTCCGGATTGCTTTCAAAGTAATCATAGAGTGTGAAAATCATGGCTTTAATCTTGCTCAACTCTTCGTCTCTCTTGACCTTTTTGCTATGGTATACGTTCTCAAACATAAACTCCCGTAGCTTGTTCATATAGAACTGCTTTTCCTCGCTCATGACAATATTGCCCGCATCGTCGCTGTTTCTGACGAGATCGCTGACCAGATTATTGATGCGGTTCCGATGGTCGGCGCCCAATTCCTTCACACAGTCGGGGGGCAAATCCTTTTCCTGGATTACACCACTTCGCAGAGCATCGTCAATATCGTGATTAATATATGCGATGCGGTCACTGAAACGGACGATTCTGCCCTCTGGTGTGAAGGGTCTGCCCTCTCCCGTATGATTTAAGATACCGTCCTTCACCTCTGCAGTTAGGTTCATACCTGTCATCGTTCCGTGATTTTCTAATATCTCCACCACTCTAAGCCCCTGGACATTGTGCTTAAAGCCCTTTTCATGCCTTTCGTTTAGAAAGTCCTCACCATTATGACCGAAAGGGGTATGTCCAAGATCATGGCCCATGGCTATGGCTTCTGCCAGATCTTCATTCATGCCCAGAGACCTGGCAATAGTCCGGGCAATCTGTGAAACCTCAAGGGTGTGGGTCAGGCGTGTCCGGAAGTGATCCCCCTCCGGTGCAAGGAATACCTGCGTTTTGTGCATGAGTCGACGGAAGGCTTTAGAGTGGATGATTCGATCCCTATCACGTTGGAAATCGGTTCGATAGGCGCATTTAGACTCCTCTTGCGTGCGTCCTTTTGAATCTACGGATTTAGTGGCACCTGCTGCAAGAGCAATAAATTCTCGTTGTTCCAGTTCTTCTCGAAGGATCATTGGCCCCCTCCTTTTTTAATTTCTATCATAGCCCTAACCACTTCTCTAGAGAAGCGCCCATGGCCTTATTTGCATCTTTCAGATAGGTAACAATCCTTCGTTGCATCCCTTCCTCAATAAAGAGCATCTCTTCTCCCATATTATCAATTAAGGTGTTTTTCTCCTTTTCACTCATGGATTGAAGGCGCCAGGCCAGTTGGCCTGTGGCAGTGCTCTTCCCATCTGACGAATGACAAACGGGGTTATTGACGGCAACCTCCTGCTCTAGGAAGGATAAGGTAGTGCCTCTCTGTGCGTTTCCGAACCTACATCTCTCATCGTCCGTGCAAAGGAATACCATTGCAAGTAGCAAGGGTTCGGGAGAAAGATGAATTCCGGGAATGAGTCGTCCCGGTGAGAAACTGCAATTCTCAACCTCTTCGCTGTAGTTTTCCACTCCGCAGCGCAGAATCATTTTACCCACTTTCATCCACGGAACGGAGGATTCCGGCCAAATCACTGTGGGGTTCAGCAGGGAAAATTCACTTTCGATGCTCTGCTCTGTGGAAATTAGCTGAACGCAAAGTTCATAGCTGATACTGCGTCGGTCTTCCAGCGTTCCTGCCAGATCCCGGGCAGCGGCGTCCGGATCGTAACCTGCAAGAAATTCTCCTTCCTGACGGCTTATTTCCTCTATTCCTTCCAGAGGCCTCCAGTGGTACCTTACCCAGAAACGCTCACCCTGAGCATTTTCCCAGACATAGGTGTGTACACTGTGCCCTTCCATGGTGCGGTAGCTTTTTATGGTCCCACGATTGGAGTAGAGCCAGGTAATCATGTGCATGGTTTCAGGGTGATCAGCGACAAACCGCCATAATCGCGATGAATCCCGGATATTCGTCCTGGGACAAGGACTGAGAGCATCCAACAAAGCCGGGTATTTCTCCGGATCCCTGATGAAAGACACAGGAAGGTGCGTGCCCATCAAGTCATATATACCCTCCGGGGTAGAGAACTTAACAAAAAATCCTCTTACATCTCTCGCCGTATCCGATGATCCGGTTCTTCCCATCATACGGGAAAAGCGCACGAACACGGGGGTTTCCAACTCAGCATCCTGTAGGAAGCAGGCTTTTGTATACTCCTTCATCGTCATATAAGGAATAAAGATACCCCTTGCTCCTGCTCCTTTGGCATGTACTATCGGTTCGGGTCGCCTGATTCGGTTTAACCGGGCGAGGCTTTCAATCAATCCCATGGTTAGCATAAACAAGGCCTCCTGCGTTTTCTACTAATATATGCAGAAACAGACACAGGAGGTGCAGGATTTGTCTACTAATCAAATCCCCGTGTGACCAAAGCCACCTTCACCCCGGCAGCTTTCATCCAGTTCATCAGAAAGTTCCCACTCCACGGTTTTGTATTTTGCCACGATCATTTGAGCGATGCGGTCCCCGTCATTGACAACAAAAGCCTCTTCTCCCCAATTGATCAATGCGACCTTTATTTCGCCCCGGTAATCGCTGTCAATTGTTCCGACTCCATTGACAAGTCCTATGCCGTGCTTGACCGAAAGTCCGCTTCTCGCGCGAATCTGTGCTTCGTACCCTTCCGGCAGTTCAATGGAAATCCCGGTAGGAATAAGCCGCCTCTCCCCGGGGTCCAAACGAACAGGTTCGGTGAGAAATGCACGGATATCCATACCGGCGGAGCCATCGGTCTCGTAGCCGGGAAGCGATCCTCCGGCAGATGTGATTCTTATCTTCATTCGCCAAAACCCTCAATCTTTGACCGGATATCATAATCGCTGTTGCTGATAAGGGCAGCCGAATACCGGTCCATATGCGTGATCATCGCTGTTGCTGCGCTTAGCTCATCCATACTCACACCATCAATTTTATCCATGATTTCCTGGGTGGGAAGCATGCGGCTTAACAACAGGGTATTCTTGCCGTTGGCATACATCCTGTTGTTAACATTTTCCTGCCCGAAGACATATGCGCTCTTCAGTTGCTCCTTAGCGATAGCAAGCTCTTCGCTGTCGATGCCCTGCGTCTGTACCTGTGTCATCTCTTCTGCAATGGCATCAATGGCTTCCTCAACCTTGGAGTGACTCACGCCTGCATAAATAGTGTAAATCCCGTCTGTAACGTAGGAACTGGAGCTGGAGTATACCGAATAAGCAAGGCCCTTCTGCTCCCTTATATTTTGAAACAGGCGGGAACTCATGCTTCCGCCGACGATGCTATTCATGAGAATCATGGGAAAATACAGCGGATCCTCCTGAGGCACACCTTTCAATCCCATGCAGATATGACTTTGCTCCACTTCCTTGACACGGACTTGATAGGAGGGTACATAGGGAGCTATCTGATTGGGTGTCTCTGCTCTGCTTGCGGATCCCACATGAAAGCTCTCGTTAAAGAGATCGCAGATATAATCCACATCGAAGTTTCCCGCCACCGAGATTACGATGTTACCGGCGGTATACTGCTGTGAGATATACTTCAAGATTATGTCACGGTCAATGCCTTCCAGAGATTTGCGGTTACCGATGATAGGCTGTTCTAATGCGGTTCCCCGGAACACCATCTCCAGCAACAAGTCTCCGGCATGATCTTCCGGGCTGTCTTCGATCATCTTAATTTCCTCGAAGATCACGTCCTTTTCCTTGAGCAACTCTTCCGGGTCAAACTTGGAGTTCATAAACATGTCCATCAGGATTTCGCAAGCCTGATCAACGTTATTTTTTAGTGTCTTAATGTAGTAACAAGTAGCTTCTTTTCCGGTAAAAGCGTTCATGTGGCCGCCGATGCGATCTACATCCTCCGCAATCATTCGCGCACTTCTCTTTTCTGTTCCCTTAAATAACATGTGTTCAATGAGATGGGATATTCCCGAAACATCCGGTCCTTCGTCAACAGAACCGGCTCTGACCCATATACCTATGGAGACGGACTGTACAAAAGGCAGTTGCTCCATGACCATTCGAATACCATTGTTCAGTGTTTTGTTGATTATCATCAGCTGTAATTTCTCCTTAGTGTTCTTTTCTAATAAAGCATTATACCACAGAGAGACGTAAGGAACGGTTCTTTTTAATTTTTAGCCCAACTAAATCAAAAAGCATCGTCCCTAATGATTTCTGAAAGGGGTACGATAGCTAAACCGCGATTCTCTATCTCTTCAATAATCGCCGGAAGTGCCTTCATTGTCTCCTCTTTCGGGTGCATCAATAGAATGGCTCCGTTCAGATCCCTTTTTAGAACTCGGTCTTGAATAACCTTAGCTGTGGAGTCCTCTCTCCAATCGATAGTATCAACGGACCACAAGCTCAGGATATAATCCATATCTTTGCATATACCCACCGTTTTCTCATCATAATCGCCGGCGGGCGGAGCAAAGATGTTGGTTTCAACGCCGGTATAGTACTTGATGGCATCCTCTGTCTTCTCAATTTCCTCCCTTATCTCTTGCTCGGAAATCCGAGAGCACAATCGATGAGCGTAACCATGGTTTTGGATTTCATGCCCTTGCACATAAATTGTCCGCAATAACCAGGGGTTGTTATTTGCCCATTTACCGCTGATAAAAAAAGTGATCTTTAGGTCGTTTTGCTCCAGAATTTCAAGAATATCCGGCAGCACGTCTTCCCCCCAATCCACATTGCAGGTGAAGGCGATTCGCGGATCATCCGCCTCACCTTGACGAATCACAATCCCTTCTTCCCCTTCTATAGATACCGATTGCATGTGAAACATCATATCGTACATGGTGTACACTTGAAAACTGATGAATACAAAAGTACCGGCCACAACCAAACATAGGAAAATTCTCCGAAGCATATTATCACCCCCCAATAACCTATGCGGTGACAGGGGCTTGCATTCAAAAAAACAGCCAGAGGGACAGACCCCGTGGGTGCAAAAGCAACCACGGGGTCTGTCCCTCTGGGTTCAAAAGCAACCACGGGGTCTGTCCCCGTGGTTGGATTTTTTATAGCAGTTCTTTTCTTGAAAGGTTTATGCGGTTTTGACTATCAATTTCCGTTACTTTTACGGTCACTGCGTCGCCAACTGCCATCTCATCTTCCACTTTCTCGACTCTGTGCTTCGCCATCTTCGAAATATGGAGAAGACCTTCTTTACCGGGCAGGATCTCGATAAATGCACCGAATGCCATGAGCCTGGTGACCTTACCTTCATAGATGCCACCCACCTCAACGTCTTTCAACAGCAGCTCAATCTCCTTCTGAGCAGCCATGGCAGTCTCCATATCCGGCGATGCGATGGATATGATCCCATCGTCGTCAATATCGATTTTAGCACCGGTTTCGGAGATGATACGGTTGATGGTGCTACCGCCTTTTCCGATGACAATCCGAATTTTTTCCGGATCGATGGACATAGAAATAATCCTGGGAGCATAGGGCGAGAGCTCCTGTCTGGGCTCCGAGATCTCTTCCATCATCTTATCCATAATAAACATTCTTCCTTCATGGGCCTGCTTCAGAGCCGCCTGAAGTATTTCTTTAGAAAGACCGTGGATCTTGATATCCATCTGGATTGCGGTAATACCATTTTTTGTACCGGCAACCTTGAAGTCCATATCGCCAAGGAAGTCTTCCATTCCTTGAATATCGCTTAAAATAGCGACTTTATCTTCCGATTTGATTAATCCCATGGCAATACCGGCTACCGGGGCTGAAATGGGCACACCGGCGTCCATAAGGGCTAATGTGCTTCCGCAGACGGATGCCTGGCTTGAGCTTCCGTTGGAAGAAAGTACTTCCGAAACCACACGAATGGCATAAGGGAATTCTGCTACTGAAGGGAGTACCGGTATCAGGGCTCTTTCTGCCAAGGCACCGTGACCGATTTCACGCCTGCCCGGGCTTCTCATGGGCCGAGCTTCTCCTACGCTATAAGGGGGGAAATTGTAGTGATGCATATATCTTTTTTCTGTATCGTCGCCGATGCCGTCGATGGTCTGCGATTCGGAAGCAGGTGCCAGAGTCGCAACGGAAAGTACTTGCGTTTGTCCTCTCGTAAAGAGTCCCGTTCCGTGGGTTCTGGGGAGAAAATGAGTCTCGCACCAGATGGGCCTTATTTCATCGCTCTTTCTGTTGTCCGGACGAATGCCGTCGTCCAGAATCAAGCTTCTCACCTGCTCTTTCGTAATCGAATACAGGACATTGGCGATATCCTTTCCATTGTCCGGGTATATTTCGCTGAAATGTGCCAGAGTTTCTGCTTCTACAGCATCCATGTTATCCAGGCGCTCCTGCTTCTCGTAGGTCTGGATAGCACTGCGCATTTTGTCTGTGGCAAATTCTTTAACTGCAGCTTCAATCTCCTCATGCACTTTGTATAGTACAATCTCTCTCTTAGGCTTTCCAACCTCTTCCACGATACCATTAATAAAGTCTATCAGAGCTTTAATCTCCTCGTGTGCAAAGAGTATGGCTTCCAATACGGTCTCTTCGGAAACCTCATTGGCACCGGCTTCCACCATCATGATCGCATCTTTTGTTCCCGATACCACCAGGTGCAGGTCGCTGACCTCTCTCTGGGCGTGGGTCGGATTAACGACGAACTCACCATCCACCAAACCGATGAGAACCGAGGCAGTCGGCCCGTCAAAGGGAATGTCGGAAATGGAAAGGGCGATAGAAGAACCGATCATCCCCACGATATCCGGTGTACAGTCAGGGTCCACGCACATAACGGTGGCCACTACCTGCACGTCATTGAAAAATCCTTTGGGAAAAAGCGGTCTTAAGGGCCTGTCCATAAGTCTGGAGCTGAGGACTGCCTTTTCCGAAGGTCTGCCCTCTCTCTTTATAAATCCGCCCGGAATCTTTCCCGCTGCATACATTTTTTCTTCAAACTCGCAGGAAAGAGGAAAAAAGTCAATGTCTGCACGGGGGGTCGCTGATGCCGTTGCCGTAACGTTTACTACAGTATCACCGTAGCGTAACGTAACAGAGCCGTTTGCCAGCTGTGTAACTTTGCCGATTTCGGCTTGGAGCAATCTGCCGCCTAAGGCGGTACGATAGGTTTTGTAATCATTAAATCTCATGTGGAATACCTCCCAATTTCTTTTTTGTAATCGGGTCGGCTTGACAAGTTAACCTACTCTTTGTTCAATTACCGGAGTAAGCTAAATTCTCAAGCCCTTACCCGACACCATGCGTGACGTTCATCTGCCACGTTGGTTAGTTTATGCAATGAAGGCGGAGGAAAAACCTCCGCCTTCGAATTACCTTATTTTCTCAGCCCTAAACGTGCGATGAGGGATCTGTATCTCTCAACATCCTTATCTTTCAGATAGTTGAGCATGTTGCGTCTTTGTCCAACCATCTTTAGGAGGCCTCTTCTTGAATGGTGATCCTTTTTATGGATCTGCAAGTGGTCGTTCACGTCGTTGATCCGATAGGTCAGGATAGCGATCTGAACTTCCGGCGAACCCGTGTCGCCCTCGTGAGTCATGTACTCTTTGATAATCTCTGCTTTCTTTGTCTGATCAATCATAATATTTCTCCTTTACTTAATACTCCCATGCCGTGTCTTGCGTCGGAGAGTCGCAAAACTCAGCGATAGGAATCCCAATTAACGATTTATGATACCATGGTAGTTTGCAGCTGTCAAGCAGTCCTGCTTAATCCGGACAGCCAGTTCTTCCACGCTTTCAAAGGAAATTTCCGGGCGAATTCTTTCCAGAAATTCCACACGAATCTCCTTACCGTATATCTCTTTATTAAAATTAAAAATGTGAGTTTCCATATTTCTTGCGCATGTATTACACACAGTGGGACGTACGCCTACATTAGTAACGCTGGGGTATTTAATACCATTGTAATTGCAGTAGGTCACATAAACACCGTCAGCCGGACTTACCATTTCTTCGTCTATCGTTATATTCAGCGTAGGAAATCCGAGAGTCCTGCCGAACCGGTTGCCCATGATAACAGTGCCACGAAGGCTGTAGTAATGTCCCATGTAGCTGAGACATTGATCCACATCACCGTTTGCTATGTAATTCCGGATAATCGTGCTGCTGACGACCTGGGCCCGAACCATGTACGGCTCTAATATGTGAATACCGAATCCATTGGAAAGACCAAGCTTCATCAGGGTTTCCGGTGTACCCGCCCCCTTGCGGCCAAAGCGGTAATTGAAGCCACAATAAGCCTCTTTCATATGGAGCTTTTTCACAAGCAGGTCCATAATAAACTGATCCGGCTCCATATCGCGAATGGTTTCATCAAAGGGAACCGTCACCACATAGTCCACGCCTAAATCCCCGAGAATTCTAACCTTTTCATCCCAATACAAGATGTTTTTCACCACAGGTTTTCCTGCCAGAAGGTTCTTAGGATGGTTGCTGAAGGTAAAGACAGCACTTTTGAGATTCGTTCCGATTGCGCTGTTCACAGTCCTGCGAATCAGTTCCTGATGGCCTTTATGCACGCCGTCAAAATTACCTAATGCGATGACGCTCTCAGGCAGCTTATCTATTTGTTCAAAACTCGTAAACAATTTCATCTGCATAACACCTTATCCGCAGTATATAGCTTTTTATCCTCGTCGTAAAGGGCGAGGCCCAGAAACCGATTTTTCGCATAGACGCGATAGATTCGATCCAGGCCTTTTCGCGTACGTATATGTGTAGAGATATCATCCTTGCGGGGGTGTTGCAGAATCTCCGCCTCACCGCTTCTGATATATCCTCCGTTGCTGAACCAGGCAGCCCGGTCATCTCTGACATCCAATTTACCGAAGCGACTCAGCGGATAATCCATAGGCAATAAATAATCTTGCCAGCCGGCCTCCAATTGCTCCGTAGACACCGCGTCCTCCAAAAGGAAATCACCGCTTCCCATGCGAAGCAGAAAGCTCATCGCCCCGCCGCAGCCTAGAATATTTCCAACTTCATGGCAAATACTCCGAACATAAGTGCCCTTAGAGCATTGAAGATCAAAGGTTATCCTGCCTGTAGAACTGTCGTAGTCCTTTAGCTGCAGCCGATGAATGATCACCGGCCTTTCTGCTACTTTTATTTCCTTACCTTCCCGGGCGTATTCGTAGAGATGTTTCCCCGCAATTCGAACGGAAGAGTAGGAAGGTGGCGTCTGAAAGATTTCTCCTATAAAAGGTCGGAATGCCTGCTCTATGGTTTTTAAGTCCGGTTTTGGGAATTGACCGCGCCTGTCCTCAGTGACTTGACCCCATATATCCCAAGTATCCGTCGTGATGCCGAGTATCATTTCGCAGCGATAGACTTTGTGATCCATATCCAGATAATCCATGATCCTTGTAGCATTTCCCACACATAAGGGAAGTACACCTGCGGCCATAGGGTCAAGAGTACCTGTGTGCCCTATGCGTTTGATTCCCGATGTTTTTCTCAGGAAATAGACACAATCATGAGAAGTCATACCTGCCGGCTTTAGAAGATTTATGATACCGTGTTGTTCCATGGCCAATTAACCTTCCAAACTGTCCAGGTGTCGATCTATCGCTTCAATGATCAACTTTCTGACTTCTATGATATCACCGGGAATGGTGCAACCCGCAGCCTTTGTATGTCCGCCACCGCCAAAGCTTTCGGCAATCTTTGATACGTCTGCATGCGTTTTCGCCCGCATTGTCACTTTAACTTTCCCTGCATCTTCTTTCAAAAACGCGGAAACTTCTACGCCATCAATGCCCCGAAGCTCTTCAACAATGCCTACCGTCTCTTCCGGAAAAGCTCCGGAGTCCACAAGCATCTGCTGTGTCATGGAAGCCAGGTTGGCTCTCCCATGATGGAACAGCTCCATGGTTCCCAAAATCGCACAGATAAGTTTCACTTTCTCTATGCGTTTTCGCTGATAGATTCCCACTGCGATCCGATTGTGGTCCATGCCGGTTTTTAAGAGCTCAGCCACCGCCAAGTGAGTCTCCAAGGTGGTGTTGGAATACGTGAACCTGCCCGTGTCCGTCATAATTGCCGTATAAAGAGCCTCCGCTATTTCCACATCGAGGGCCAGTCCCATTATCTTAAGAAGAAGGAGGACAATCTCTCCCGATGATGAGGACTCGGAATCCACATAGTTTAAATCTGCAAAAATCTGTGTGGTGGCATGATGGTCAAGCAAGGCTGTCCGCTTTCCCTTTAGAAATGCATCCTGTCTATTCTCGATTCTCATTCTGTCACTGCAATCTATGGCTATGCACACATCTGCGTCGTATTCTCGAAAATCCCAAACGGAAATACAGTAGCCCTTGTCCAGAAACTTTATATTCTCAGGTATTTTGTCCTCAATGAGGATATCTGCTTTCTTCCCTTGTCTCCTAAGCGCTGCACAGAGTGCTACGGAAGAACCGAGAGCATCGCCGTCAATTTGCAGGTGCGGAAAAATCAACACAGAATCTGCATTCTTCAATAGATCTGCAATCTCCCTCAGACTGTTGTTATTGCTCTCCCTGATCTCCATCCTCTTCCTTTCGGTCAATACCCAGTTCCGCTATGACTTTGGATATATGGCGCCCGTATTCTAATGACGTATCGATTTTAAACAAAATATCAGGCACATGCTTCAGTTTGATTTGTCTACCGATTTCTCTTCTTAGGAGCCCTTTCGCGCTTTGGAAAGCCTCAAGCACTTCTATCCTTCGTTCTTCCTCTGATTCTTTGGATTCCGGACTGTTGAGGACGGAAATATACAGCGTTGCATAGCTGGAGTCCGATGTTACCTCAACTGCCGAAATGCTTACAATTCCCGAAAGGCGCGGATCCTTTATTTCTCTGAGCAGCAGATCACTGACTACTCTTCTTATCTCTTCACCAAGCCTTCCGGAACGATATCCCTTACCCATTTGCTACCTCTCGATTTCCTCCATCTTGAAGGCCTCTATAATGTCACCTTCTTTGATGTCGTTGTAGTTTTCTATGCCGATACCGCACTCATACCCTTGATTCACTTCTTTTGCGTCATCCTTGAACCTTCTTAAGGACGATATCTTCCCTTCGTGTATAACGATGCTGTCCCTGATCAGACGGATTTCTGCATGTCTCTGGACTTTACCCTCCAGAACATAGGCACCGCCCACAACACCGGCACCCGGAACTTTAAAGGTGTTGCGAATCTCAACTTTACCGAGTACCACTTCTTTATAAATAGGATCCAACATACCCTTCATAGCGGCTTCTACTTCGTTGATTATGTCATAGATAACCCGGTACGTACGGATTTGCACTTTTTCCCGATCCGCTATCGTAGTGATATTGGTACTTGGACGGACATTGAATCCTATGATAACTGCATCGGATGTGCTGGCTAACATAATATCAGATTCTGTTATAGCGCCCACACCTGAATGTATGATTCTTACTTTGACATTCTCTGTCTGTAATTTTTCCAATGAGGTTATTAGAGCACCTACAGACCCTTGTACGTCGGCCTTTATAACCAGGTTAAGCTCCTTAACCTCTCCTTCTTTTATCTGGCTGAACAGCTCTTCCAGAGTCGTGCTGGAATTACGAACCATTACTTCTTCCCTGACCTTCAGCCTTCTCTGCTCCGCAATCTCTCTGGCAATCTTGTCTTCCTTGACTGCGTTGAATTCATCACCGGCCTCTGGGACATCATTCAGTCCGAGTATCTCAACCGCCGTTGCAGGTCCTGCCTTGCGGATCTCTTCACCTTTGAAGTTTGTCATAGCTCTTATTTTTCCGCTACAGGTTCCGACAACCACGGACATACCCGTTTCTAAGGTACCATTGAGCACAAGCAAGGTTGCAACAGGTCCCCGCGTCTTATCCAAGCGCGCCTCTACAACTGTACCCATTGCCAATCGATTGGGATTCGCTTTTAGTTCCAGGACCTCTGACTGAAGCAAAATCATCTCCAACAGATTGGGAATCCCTTCACCGGATTTTGCAGAGACAGGAACGCTGATAGTCTCGCCGCCCCATTCTTCCACCAAGATTCTCTGGTCCGCAGGAAGGTTGGCAAGGTCCTGTTTGACTCGATCCGGATTGGCCTCCGGCTTATCGATCTTGTTGATAGCTACGATAACAGGAACGCCGGCTGCCTTTGCGTGACTTATGGATTCAATAGTCTGTGGTTTAACGCTGTCATCCGCAGCAACAACCAGTACTGCGATATCCGTCACATGAGCTCCTCTTGCACGCATTGCAGTGAAGGCTTCGTGACCCGGAGTATCCAGGAATACAATCCTCTCACCATTGAAGGTTACTTCTGAGGCACCGATATGCTGAGTGATACCTCCGGATTCTCTGGAGGTAACATTAGTCTTCCTGATTGCGTCAAGAAGTGAGGTCTTACCATGATCAACGTGGCCCATAACCGTGATGATAGGAGGTCTGTTCTCCAGATCGGCTGTTTTGTCTTCAAAAGTCTCAAGCCCTTCCTCCACAACTTCTTCTTCTATTTTATCTATAACGATGTTGATTCCAAGCTCAGAACCCAACAAGACCGCGGTATCTTCATCCAGGTTTTGGTTGACATTGGCCATAATACCCAATTTCATCAATGCCATAATAATTTCAGAAGAAGTTTTATCGATTTGCTCAGATAGCCCTTTTACCGTAATGGGTACATTGATGACTTTCGAACCGGGTTCCAGAGTTTCTATATCGATATTGCTTTCCGGCTCCACTGTCTTCTCCGCTTTTTTCTTGTATTTTTTAGGCGTCTGCTTCTCCATTGAGAAAGGCACCCTGCTATCCTTCTTGCGGTAATCTTTTTTACCTGCCTTATCTTTCAGTGCAAGGTCTTTCGCCTTCTTGTCTCTTTCTTTTTTGGTTAGAGGTGCACCGGATTCCGTAGTTGGCGGACGGCGGGTATCCTGGCCCTGTGC
>Ga0172382_10008215_pt1 | contig 14607 bp, 22 predicted proteins | sample Leawel138RmetaG_FD_122245 | JGI IMG/M metagenome (GOLD analysis project Ga0172382, IMG submission 122245) | Leachate microbial communities from a municipal landfill in Southern Ontario, Canada - Leachate well 138R metaG | ecosystem: Engineered > Solid waste > Landfill > Unclassified | place...
ACCGACAACGCCGATCAGAACCGCGACCGCACCCTGTTTGACAAACTTGGCATCCACCCGCTCATCCCTGCCGGATTTACCGAACGGGACGACGATGACGAAGACCACACCAGCCCGATGGGCCATTGTGGCGGCGCCTGTACCCACGTCCATCTTTAGCCGTTTTTTTCACGACGAGTAACGGGGCAGAAAAAGGCCGACGAGGTTCGTTTTCGGAACCTGTCGGCCTGAGCACAGCACCGGGTTACCGATGGGGCATCAACGCTAGCTGCTGCCTTTATCGCCCATGATTTGTTGGCGTAGCGATGGGTCACTCTGCATCATGGCCGCAATCTGGTTGTACTTGGTAACGCTGAGGCCACTACCTTTAACCGCATTGATCATTTTGCCCTGGGCCTCTTTCTGCAGGGATTGGGCCTTGCTGCGATCATGAGTCGCTTGAATCTTTGGAGAGTACTCCTTCGCGATCGCACCCACCTTGTCATAAGCCTGCTTGAACTTCTGCACTGTTTGCGGGCCAATTTTGGGCGCCTGGTTTGCATTGGGCGGCGTGTTCTGTGGCTGCGCCCCCTGCTGCTGACCGTTGGGTGGCGTGCCATATTCCTCCGCACTCCAAACGGTACCGGAGGAAAGCAACAGCGCGCCTGCGCCCAGCGTGAGTGTCATTAATGAGTGTTTAAGTCGCATAAAAATCTCCTTTCATTTCATTGCCAGTAAGGCAACAGAACTAATGCAGGAGCTATGCCAGAACGTCAAAAACTCATAACCTATTGTTAAATACAATATTATTCCCCATGACTCGGAGGCAAGCCTCCACGAATCATGTGTCATTATGACTCATGCGTCATCGGTGACCTTGCCCTCGTCCTCACCGAGTCGCCGGTAAAGCGTTCGACGGCTGATGCCCAGGATGGTGGCAGCGCGGCGCTTATTACCGCGCACTTGTTTGAGTACGTGATTAATGTAGCGCTGCTCAATCTCATCCAGAGCCGGCAACCCTGACGGAGGCAACAGGACTTGAGCGAGTGCCGGATCGAGACCCGTGCCCGTGGCCTGCCGAATCGTTTCGGGCAGATGAGCCGCACAGATTTCCGAATCCGGACAAAAGGTAGCCGCCCGTTCCATAGCGTTGGCCAGTTCGCGGATGTTTCCGGGAAACGAATAGGCGTTCAACAGACGCACGGCTTCGCTATTAAGCCCGTTGATCGGGTGCCCCAGTTGTGTGCTGAATCGATTAATAAAATGTGCCGCCAATACTGTAAGATCCTCACCGCGCTCGCGTAACGGCGGCACCTTCAAGGTGAAGGTGTTAAGCCGGTAAAACAGATCTTCACGAAAACTGCCAGCCTCAACTTCAGCTTCCAGATCGCGATTGGTGGCGGCGATAACACGAAGGTCGATAGACTGCTCCTGATTCGATCCAACCGGGCGTATTCGCTGATCCTGGAGCACGCGCAACAGCTTGGCTTGCATCGTCATTGGCAGCTCGCCGATTTCATCGAGCAATAAAGTGCCACCGTCGGCTTCGCTGATCAGACCGCGACGTGCCCGTTGCGCACCGGTAAACGCACCCGAGGCGTGGCCAAACAACTCGCTCTCCAGAAGCTCGGCGGGTATGCCAGCGCAGTTAACAGGCACCAAGGGACCGTTGATGCGCTCACTTTCTTGGTGTAAGGCGCGCGCCACCAACTCCTTGCCGACCCCACTCTCCCCCGTGATCAGCACTGGCCCCGAAGCCCGAGCAATCTGCTTGATTTCGGCATAAAGCAATTGCATCGCCGGGCTGCGGCCGATCATGCCGTGAAAGTCACTACCTTGAAACAAGGTGCGGAATCGCGCCAACTCTTGGCGCAGATGGCGAGTCTCACTTACGCGGCGCACGCAGAACAACAGGTGCTCCAAATCAACCGGCTTGACTAGAAATTCATCGGCACCCTCCTTGAGCGCCGCGACCGCTTGATCGACACGGCCAAAGGCGGTGATCATGATGAACGCGGGCGGCGCCGGTAATTGCTGTACCTGACGCAAAAGCGTCAGCCCATCTGCCCCAGGAAGACGCAAATCGCTGATCACCAGCCCCCACATCCCGCCGCTCAACTGCTCCCAAGACGCTTCAGCGGTGGTAGCAGTGCCGACGACATAACCCGCATCACATAATTCCTCTTCAAGCAGCCCGCACAGGCTATCGTTATCCTCCACGATCAAAACACGTTCACTCAGTTTTCGCGTCTCGGTCATACTTCCTCCATCTGATCGGGCAATACGATGCGCATGCGTGCCCCTCCCAAATCGGGACTGCGGTCAATCTGTATGTATCCTCCATGCGCCTCCAAAGCAGCATGGGCAACCGCCAAACCAAGGCCCGTGCCTTCATTAACTGCTTTAGTTGTAAAAAAAGGCTCAAAAATACGCTGCCTTAATTCCCTATCCACACCGGGGCCATCGTCTTCAACGACAAACCCCTTGGTTGCATGCGACTCGAACCAACCAATACGCACCCGCCGATCAGCTGCCTGTAACGCATTACGCACGACATTACTGAGTGCCTGCTCGATACGCAGCCGATCAACATAAAAAAGGGGTGATTGACCGGCGGCTTCGATATGGCAATCTATTTTGTGTCGATTGAACTCGTCACTCAGCATCGCGAGCACGCTGCGAAGCATGCGATCACCGGTCACGGACTGGCGGCGCAAGGGATTATTACGACTGAAATCCATCAGTTGACGAATGATCGAACTCACTCGCTCGACTTCACGACGTATGTCACCTAAAGCCGAAGCGAGAGAGGCATCCGCAACAGAACGCATAGCGCGCTGGGCCCTGCCGTCAATGACACTAAGCGGTGTGCCGAGTTCATGCGCGACCCCGGCGGCGAGGCGTCCAATGGCTGCCATCTTCTCCGATTGCCGCAGGCGAAGGGCAAGCTGTTCCTGCTGCGCCTGTTGCTCGGCCAGAACATCGGCATGCTCGGCGAGTTTGTCGAGCATGGTATTGATGCCCGAACTCAATTCCTGAATTTCCCGGGGACCTTGCAACGGAACACGGTGCTGGCGTTCGCCCCGACCCACAAGAACCAAGCTGTCGCGTATGGCACGCATGGGGCGGCCGAAGGCACGATGGTGGCCGTAAAAAATGACAATCGCGAGCAAGAATGTAGTGAAGGCAAGCAAGCCCAAAGCTTGATAGCGGACTCTGCTGATATATTCCTGAAAATCGATACCCTTGCGGGTGATTTGCAGCAATCCCGTGATGCGTCCTCCGGAATCAGTCAGCGGAACAAAATAGGAGAAAAATGGTTTGCCATGGATGCGTTCAAATTCCCCTTGACGCTGGCCTTTCAGAACCAATTGCGCCGCCTTACGCTGCTTGGTGGGGCTCCGGGGGCCTGTCGCGGCAATCTGATGTCCGTTGGCATCGTACACGTAAGCGCCATAGACACGGCTAATCTGAAGAGCCGAGAGCAGCGTCCTTGCCACAGCGCCTTCACGGCCCCGTGCCATGGCGTCACTGAGCGGAACGCGAATGGCCCGAGCGATCAATTCGATATCCTCTTGCATACGCGACCTGATTTGGCGCTCCAGACCTTGCAGGCTATACCAGCCGGCCAGTGAAGTGAGCAATACCAAAGGCAGCAGGATAAACAACATCAAGGCTGTTCTCAGACTGTAAGACCCAGCCCTCATAAACAGCGTCCCCCAATAGGGGTGGGCGCTGGAGCGGATGAACGGAATTCTGCAGATCGATTGGTCAAGAACATAACCAATACCATGACGAATTCACACCGTCAGTGCAACTTAAACAATCAGATAAGCGCGCCTTTCCTTATTTGTGCTTTTACAGATTTACGATACTTTATCGGGCATGAAAATTCCTTGGGCGGATTTTTAGCTGAGTAAGGCCGCCCGTCGTTAACTGGAGATTTCGAGAAATTCAGGCGACTTCGAGCACGCGCATTTCAATGTGAAGCCCGGCAGCCGTTGCCATATTCACCAGCGCATCGAGGGCGAACAGGTTGATCTTGCCGCGCATCAGGTCAGAGACGCGCGGCTGAGTGACACCAAGGAGCTTGGCCGCTTGCGCCTGGCTCATTTCGGTACGGGTGATATGGTTCTTCAGCGCCGTCATCAAGACTGAGCGCAGCTTCATGTTTTCTGCTTCTTCTGGGGTATCTTCGATGGCATCCCAGACACTGGCAAATCGTTGGTTGCTCATTGGCCTAACTCCTTCAACAAATCGCGGTAACGCTTTTCAGCTAAGTCCAGATCGGTCTTAGCGATCTTTTCCGTCTTCTTCTGGAAGCAGTGAAGCACATAGATCGCATCGACGAACTTGGCCACATAAATGACCCGGAACGCGCCACCATCATCTCGAATCCGAATCTCTTTCACACCTTTGCCCACGCTGCTCATGGGCTTCCAGTCGTCCGGATCTTGGCCATTCTGCACTTGGTCAAGCTGATGACCTGCCTCACGCCTTGCCGGAAAAGGGAAGGCACGAAGATCATCAAGGGCACTACCTCGGAATTCGACGGGTTTTAAATCGGCCATGCGAAAATATACAATTTTTTGTATAACATGACAAGCGCATCGTCACGGTTTGTCAACGCTAAATAGAAAAGTCCCCTTGCCTGCAAAGTAGAAATGTCCCTTTTGCCTGTATCGCTTCCGTTAACGAGTCGCGTTGTTCCCGTCGGTGGCGGCGCAAGGATAGTGGACAAATTTAGCAAGAATGGGGCAACGCCATGCAGTTGCGAGAAAGACGGACAGACCAGCTTAAATCAGACTGATTTCTGTCTTGACGGATGGGTCCACTGTATCGCCCATTGGCGGATATGTTAAATCGGGATCACGACATCGTTGTGCCAATGACACTCTAGTGATCGGGAGCAACTTTCTTGGTGAATGTGAAAATCTTATCCAGTTGATCAGGAACCGGACCACATAAAACCTGATATGTAGCGCCTGCTTCTACTTTGATGTGGGTAGAAGATATTGCATATTGATTTCCCGTTGAGCACCTAATCGACAGAACATATTCACCTGGAAGCATCTTCAACTCGCTGGGCATACCGCTCGTTTGAGTAAAGTTGAGCCTATTCTCAGGATGCCACTTCGCATAACCTTCAAAAAAAGTTATATATTCTCTCCCGGGAACTTTAAAAACACCTCGCTCAACCGTCGCAATGGAGTCTTCGCTTTTTGGGCTTCCAGGATATGTGACTAGCGCTCCTCCACATCCGGATAACGTAGCGCAACACAAAATCACCATAAAACGGGCGCGAATCCTGAAATTTACCATCATTAACTCCCTTATCTATAAAAATTTTCCACGCAGAGACTCTCATGTACTGACCTTGCCCCCGAATAACGTATCCCATAATTATCGTTATCATGGGCTGACCTTTTTAGCCTGATCAGTCTGCCAGCGTTCTTCGAACTGCATTGGGCTTGAGTAGTTTAAGGTCGAATGCATTCGAAATTGATTGTACCAAAGCAGCCAAGCGAGGGTTTCATCCTTGGCATGGCGACGGCTGATGAATCGCTGGCCGTGCAACCGCTCCACCTTCAGTGAGCCGAACAGGGTTTCGCTGCAGGCATTGTCCCAGCAATTGCTGCGGCGGCTCATTGATGCGGTGATGTCGTAGTCTTTGAGCACATTACTGAAGTCCTCACTGGCGTATTGACTACCACGATCACTGTGAAAGATCAGCCCGGACTGCTTACCGGGATGACGTCTGAACCAGGCCATGCGTAATGCTTCGATGACGATGTCGCGGGTCATGTCTTCGCGCATCGACCACCCCACCACCTGACGACTGAACAGGTCAATCACCACGGCGAGGAACAGCCAGCCTTCGTCGGTGGCGATGTAGGTGATATCGCCAACCCATACCGTATCTGGCTTGCTTACGCCAAACTGGCGGTTGAGCAGGTTCGGTGCAATGGGTAAGTCGTGGTTACTGTCGGTGGTGACCTTGAAGCGTTTCTTGCCCTTGGCGCGAATGCCGTACAGGCGCATCAAGGTTTGTACGCGCTGCTTGCCCACGCGCACGCCCTCGTTGCGCAGTTCCCGCCAGATACGCGGCCTACCGTACGCACGCTTTGTCCGTGTGTGAATGGCCTTGATCGGCACCAGCAGTGCCTCATCACTCAGATAGCGACGCGGTGCGGTACTCGCCTGGCGAGCCAGATGCCCATGGTAGCCGCTGACGCTGACGTTCAGCACCCGACATTGCACGCTGATCGGCCACACTGTGCAATGACGCTGAATGAAGGCGTACTTCACTTTGCACCCTTGGCGAAGTACGCCGTCGCCTTTCCCAGGATGTCGCGTTCCATCTTTACCCGTGCAAGCTCGGCTCGCAGTCGGGAAATCTCCATCTGCTCCGCACTCACCGGCGTCCGGTCGGCTCCCTTCAGCGCCCCTCTCGGCTCGCCTCGACCCAGTTAAACAGCGTCTGATCAGCCACCCCGAGGCTTCTTGCCACCGATGCCTGACTCTGGCCGCCTTCAACTAGCCGCACTGCCTCTTGTTTGAATTCAAGCGTATAACGCACCCGTGTTGTCTTTGTCATGTCGTTCTCCTTGCGTAAATTAAATCACATTGCAAGGGATACGTTTTTCAGGGGCAAGGTCAGAATCAATACGATGGTTTGCCCCTGTAATCTCAACGGAAAGCCCCCAAATCCTATAATAGGAACCCTCAAGGGACCACAACCCATAAGGATCCACCTTAGTCAGCGGATTCCCCTCGACATACCCATAAAGATTAATCCCACCCAATTCCCGAATCGGATCCCGCGACAGCCAGCGTCCGATCTTCGGATCTTACGCCCGATAGGTTGCCAGATACAGGCTCGATTGCGGATGGGCGTACAGCCCGGCATACCGGTAGTCCGGCAAGGTGCCGCTCGAACTTGTGATCGTCCCGTAACTGTCGTACTTCAGCCTTGCGGTAACCTGCCCTTGCGGATCAACCGTGGCGACCACGCTACCCACCTGATCCTGAGCATAATAGGCGATCGTGCTGCCATGCCGTTCACCCTGAGTGAAGTAGCGGGCCAGTACGGTGTCGCTGCTGTCCCGCGCTTCGCAGATGCGCTCGCCGCACCAGAGGAATTTGGTGGTCACTGGCGTGCCGCCGCTGTCGGTCTCGGTAACACTGATCCGGCGGGATAGCCCATCGTAGGCAAACTGGCTGGTGTGGCCGGTTTGCTTGTTGGTGATAGTTGTCAGCCGGTCGGCAGCATCCCAGATATAAGCATTAATACTATCATCTTGGACATTACCTTCTGTTTAACGCGGGCACTACTACGCTTGACTGGGTCATTTTGATCTGACACCAATTATCCCAGTGCCTTCACTGATGCCATGGCGTCGGGCCAGAACACGGGCAATGTCCGTACTGGTGGCAATCTCGTCACGAATCGAGGGCGTCGTCCGGGCATTTTTGTGTAAGGAAACCACCATGACCGACTCCTCCCCTTCCTATGATAGCCCTCGATGATAGACTGAAAAAAGCTTCGGGCAACAAACAAAGGCCAGCACCTCATATCAACACAATAGCCTAGGACCCTTTACGATTAAATAAAATATAGGTCAATATCAAAACTTGCCTTTATACCAGCCAGTTTATGTAACGTATTGTTGTCAAGATACAAGGGCGGAACATCATTAGAATATACCGCACAGCGAACAAGAATTTCACAACAACTTGTTAATGCCGCTATTTTGCCCTCATCGCCATGAATCCTACGAAACAGATCATTAATAGGCAGTTGGATGTCATCAACTGATTCTGAATGGCACACAATACTCCATCCGTTTTTCTTTTCTTTAATGATCGTCTTTTCCCTAACATCACCAGCAGCCCAACATCGATCACATTGTTCACCGATACTAGCGCCTATTTCGGCCGAACTCATTTGACTACTTGTGACAGAAAGACTCACAAAAACTTCCATCTATACCCACCTAGAAATCATTCACATTTATACCGGTCGGCTCGCCTGGACCAATGCCCGACTTGGGCTTAATTAGAATAATTCCGTCCTTGTCTTTAAATAGGTCTTGTTTGGAATTATCCTTTAGGTCATGAGGATGGACTCCGCCTTTGATTAGACGATCAATTTCTCCCTTCGTAAGTTTTTTATCTTGGGGGCACTGTTCTGACGCATCTTCATTGTGATAATGGTTGTAGACAATAATCCCTACACCAACCACCGTGGTTACGGCATCACCCACCAATCCTCCAGCACAAACCGGGTTTGGGCCTGCGATGCATGCGGCTTCCGCTGGATTCAAAAGTCCTAGCGGATCACGATGGCCTAATGGATCCCCCCCCACGTAGCCATACAGGTTTAGCCCACCCGCTTCCCGAATCGGATCCCGCGACAGCCAGCGTCCGATTTTCGGATCATACGCCCGATAGGTTGCCAGATACAGGCCCGATTGCGGATGGGCGTACAGCCAGGCATACCGGTAGTCCGGCAAGGTGCCGCTGCTCTGAATGATGTTGCCGTAGCTGTCGTAGCTCAGCCTTGCGGTAACCTGCCCTTGCGGATCAACCGTGGCGACTACGCTGCCCACCTGATCCTGCGCATAGTAGGCAATCGTGCTGCCATGCAGTTCGCCCTGAGTGTAGTAGCGAGCCAGCACGGCGTCACTGCTGTCCCGCGCTTCGCAGATGCGCTCGCCGCACCAGAGGAATTTGGTAGTCACTGGCGTACCGCCGCTGTCGGTCTCGGTAGCGCTGATCCGGCGGGATAGCCCATCGTAGGCAAACTGGCTGGTGTGGCCGGTTTGCTGGTTGGAGATAGTTGTCAGCCGGTCGGCGGCATCCCAGGTGTAGGTGTTTATGCCGTCATCGAGCAGGTTGCCATTAGCATCGTAGCGATAGGCGGTACTGCCTGCGGTGACAATCTGGTTCAGCGCATTGATGGTCAGGGCGATGCTGGTTTTGCCGATGCTAATGTCGGCCAGATTGGGGGGTGCCCCGAATTTTGTGTAAACGGGGTTTGGGTTAAAGCCCGATCATTCGGTCTTCGAACTGGTTAGTAAATCGAGTCAGGGCCGCCATGCGGCACAACGGAAAGCCCAACCCCGGTCGCTGGCTACGCGGTTGAGGATAACGCGCTTGATTGGCTGCGGTGTCGGGCATCGATACGGTCGTGCCATCCACCCAACGTACCGCACGACCTCGCCATCGCCACGCGGGTGACACGCGATCAGTCATGTACTGTCCGCTATGTCGGGTGAGTGCCGTGACCAATGCGATAGGCAGGCGCTGCCGTGCGCGGCAATAGGCACCGGTGTGCATGCTGCATCGGGGGAGGTTGCCTGCGACACGGGCCATGGCCGTGTCGTTGACCGCGCGTTGACAAGAACGATCTTCGCTCAACGCCTGATGCAAGAACATGGACAGGGTTTCCGTGGGTGGAAACCGCCGCTCGCGATGCGCTGGCAACAGCGCTTCCAATGGTTCAAACAGCTCCGGGCCGGTGAGTATATTGAAGAACGTGAAGGCGTTCGATTGTCCCAGCTGACAGCGAATCTGTTGTTGCTGGACAGTGATATGACGGTTAGGCTGCATCAGGGCTGGTCTCGGATGGTGTGGGGATGTCTTGGCGACACCACCTTATCATTCGAGCCAGCCCTTCTTGCTACTCAGATCAGTGAGTTACGGCTTAAGTAAGTGCCATTCGACTCCGACCCCATTGGTTCACTATCGCAACTTAGAACCATCAGGATTGACAGCCTCCTCATTTCTCCTTGTCGGGTAATACATTTTTTTTTCTTCGTACCCGTAGAAAATGGTGCCATGAATTCCTTGCACCTCCGATTTTTTTATCCGGCGCTTCCAAATGTCATTGAATATGGTATTAAGTAGCTTCTCATCGGCATGACCATATATCTCTTCAATGAACGCAATATCGGATCCATTCGGGAAGATCAAATCAAATTCACCATCAGTTGCGGCAAAAATATCGTAAACACAATTTACCGCACTATCTATAATTTGAATATTTTTCATTTATTCACTCATTCGCGTTGTTTCTCTTCTGGGAACACATTTTCATTATCGCCACCCGGCGTCTGCACATCCCAATGGGGGCCACCATGGGCACGACCGCCCTGCCCCGTCGGACACCAAACTCGTCCTTTGTCGTCCTCCCAGCCATGACTGGAACCACCTTTTCCAGGATTAGGGTTTGGTGCCCAGTGCTCACCCCCTTTTGGATCTCGGAAACCTTCCTTTTCGCCAGGCTTGCCAGGTGCCTTTGCGCCATTAGGGTCATGTGCATCTCCAGGCGGCTTATTGAACACACTCCATACACCTACACCTACAGTTCCTGCATCTACAATTGCTTGTACAATACCGTATAGGGCCATGCCTTCACCAATACAGGCGTCTTCAAAGCACAGTCCTTGAGGATCAATCCTGCTGCTGGGATTCCCCTCAACATACCCATAAAGATTAATCCCACCCAATTCCCGTATCGGATCCCGCGACAGCCAGCGTCCGATTTTCGGATCATACGCCCGATACGTTGCCAGATACAGGCCCGATTGCGGATGGGCGTACAACCCGGCATACCGGTAGTCCGGCAAGGTGCCGCTCGAACTTGTGATCGTCCCGTAACTGTCGTACTTCAGCCTTGCGGTAACCTGCCCTTGCGGATCAACCGTGGCGACCACGCTGCCGACCTGATCCTGCGCATAGTAGGCAATCGTGCTGCCATGCCGTTCACCCTGGGCGTAGTAGCGGGCCAGCACGTTGTCGCTGCTGTCCCGCGCTTCGCAGATGCGCTCGCCGCACCAGAGGAATTTGGTAGTCTCCGGCGTACCGCCGCTGTCGGTCTCGGTATCGCTGATCCGGCGGGATAGCCCATCGTAGGCAAACTGGCTGGTGTGCCCGGCTTGCTTGTTGGTGATCTCGATTAATCAAGGCGGAAACCACGGAACGACATCTTTTACCGAGCCGCTGGTTTTTTCTTATGGCTTCAAAATCAATGAATCGTCCCCCTTTGATTCGATAACGATTGGGACACCATCTATTGATACGGATTCAACCTTCCAAAGCCTATTCTTACAGGTGGCTATTACTTTGACAGGAATAGATTTAATACTGCCTCGCACGACTACCGTCATAGTCACGGTCGTATTGGAATTCACGTACTTCTCTTTGAACGCACCAAATAGTGGCAATGTGACTTTTATGCCGGCTCCCACGCGTTGAGAAATGGCAGGTGAATTTTCTAATACTCCTTTAACAAATCGAAATGCTTCGCTGTTAAGAGCGTAAATATACCCCCCCCATAGAGGACAATGCCTAACGTCACGGCCATTAATATCTTTTTCAAGATGGTCATTTAGACCTCCCCGAATAGACAGTGACTTGCCCACCGAAGGATCCGACAGCACCTAATCCGTTAAAGCTTGGCGAAAAACTATAGGACGGCCCGCCATACAATGCAGATTCTTCATTGCTATAATTTCTAGCAGCACCTGCTTCAACATTTGCATTTATGGGGCCTGCTGTAAAGCTTGCCTGGGCTGATGCTGACAAGTCAATACCACCACTACAACGATCTTTTGGCGCGGGGCCTGGAATGCCCCCCATTAGGATCATATGAGACCCCTAGTCCCAATCCAAAACCGAATCGGCCGGTCATAAATCCATTTCCACTATCATTTCCAAACGTAACTTCACCTCCAACTCCGAAGTAACCGCCATAAGTAACTGACCATAGCCCAAGCGGATCGATGAGATTGACCGGGTCATTCAGAACATACCCATAAAGATTAACCCCACCCAATTCCCGAATCGGATCCCGCGACAGCCAGCGTCCGATTTTCGGATCATACGCCCGATAGGTTGCCAGATACAGGCTCGATTGCGGATGGGCGTACAGCCCGGCATACCGGTAGTCCGGCAAGGTCCCGCTCGAACTTGTGAGCGTCCCGTAACTGTCGTACTTCAGCCTTGCGGTAACCTGCCCTTGCGGATCAACCGTGGCGACCACGCTGCCGACCTGATCCTGAGCATAATAGGCGATCGTGCTGCCATGCCGTTCACCCTGAGTGTAGTAGCGGGCCAGTACGTTGTCGCTGCTGTCCCGCGCTTCGCAGAGGCGCTCGCCGCACCACAGATAGTGGGTAGTCTCCGGCGTACCGCCGCTGTCGGTCTCGGTAACACTGATCCGGCGGGATAGTCCATCGTAGGCAAACTGGCTGGTGTGGCCGGTTTGCTGGTTGGTGATGGTGACCAGCCGGTCGGCGGCGTCCCAGATATAAGCATTAATACTATCATTTGGACATTACCTTCTGTTTAACGCGGGCACTACTACGCTTGACTGGGTCATTTTGATCTGACCCCAATTATTCAGATAGACTGATCAACATTACACTTCTACCATTCGTCCCAGAATCGCCAACCACCTCTCTCGTTCGGATTTTGATCTTCTTCTGATTGATAAATTGACTCTATATCACCGACATCAAATGGCAAATCATCATAACCCCGCATTGCCACTATGTATTTACTGTTAGATATCAGAATCTGGTGATAAACCCCACCGCCTTTCGTAACAATCGTGACTTGCGCCCCCCCATTGGCGAACTCTTCCATTTTCGATACTTTCTCAGAAAGGTCATTTGATATTTGATACTTGTATTTCACTGGAATGGCTCCCAAGGACCAGCAGAACCAGGAGGCAAACCTCCAGGAATATGTGTTTCATTCGCCCCACCCGATCCATTATATGGTCCCTCTCCACCTGGAGTTTTCCCAGTCTGAACGGGAGTTCCTTTAGGAATCCGAACAGGCCGCCGGCCGGTCAAAGGTTTGAATGGATCTAGGTTATCTTGCGCCTCCCCCTGATTGCTGTAATCGTCGGGGGTAGTCCATGTACTTGGGCCCGTACTCCCATCCGAGTTGACTTTACGATCATCTTCTGGTCCATAAATCCACTCATCACGATCAGAATCCGTCGGTACGAGCGGATTATCCTTGGCACCACAACTATCTTCATCAGAATATTCGCTGTGATAATGGTTGTAGACAATAATCCCTACACCAACCACCGTGGTTACGGCATCACCCACCAACCCACCAGCACAGACCGGGTTTGGGCCTGCGATGCATGCGGCTTCCGCTGGATTCAAAAGCCCTAGCGGATCACGATGGCTTAATGGATTCCCCCCCACGTAGCCATACAGGTTTAGCCCACCCGCTTCCCGAATCGGATCCCGCGACAGCCACCGTCCGATCTTCGGATCATACGCCCGATACGTTGCCAGATACACGCCCGATTGCGGATGGGCGTACAACCCGGCATACCGGTAGTCCGGCAAGGTGCCGCTCGAACTTGTGATAGTCCCGTAGCTGTCGTACTTCAGCCGTGCGGTAACCTGCCCTTGCGGATCAACCGTAGCGACCACGCTGCCGACCTGATCCTGAGCATAATAGGCAATCGTGCTGCCATGCAGTTCACCCTGAGCGTAGTAGCGGGCCAGTACGGTGTCGCTGCTGTCCCTTGCTTCGCAGATGCGGGTACCGCACCACAGATAGTGGGTAGTCTCCGGCGTACCGCCGCTGTCGGTCTCGGTAGCGCTGACCCGACGGGATAGCCCGTCGTAGGCAAACTGGCTGGTGTGGCCGGTTTGCTGGTTAGTGATGGTTACCAGACGGTCGGCGGCATCCCAGGCGTAGGTGTTTATGCCGTCATCGAGCAGGTTGCCATTGGCATCGTAGCGATAGGCGGTACTGCCTGCGGTGACTATCTGGGGTCGTCTCAGAAAACGGAAAATAAAGCACGTTAAGCTGGCTGCAGCGGCCGTAGCGGCCTGAACTTGCCCGCGCCGATCTTGGCGTTGCTGCGCCAGAGGTAATCGCCAGTCAGGTTGATGTGCTCCCAACCCAGCGGCGACAGATACTGCAATAGAGAGTCATCAACGGGCTTGCCGTGGCCACGCAGGGCATTCGCGGCCCGTTCCAGATAAACCGTATTCCACAGAACGATGGCTGCCGTCACCAGGTTAAGGCCGCTGGCCCGGTAGCGCTGCTGCTCAAAGCTGCGGTCGCGGATTTCGCCCAGGCGGTTGAAGAACACGGCGCGGGCCAGCGCGTTGCGCGCCTCACCCTTGTTCAGTCCGGCATGCACGCGGCGGCGCAGTTCGACGCTTTGCAGCCAGTGCAGGATGAACAGCGTGCGCTCGATGCGGCCCAGCTCGCGCAGGGCGACGGCCAAGCCGTTCTGGCGCGGGTAGCTGCCGAGTTTCCTGAGCATCAGCGAGGCCGTCACCGTGCCTTGCTTGATCGACGTGGCCAGCCGGAGGATTTCATCCCAATGGGCGCGGACGTGCTTGATATTGAGCGTGCCGCCGATCATCGGCTTGAGCGCGTCATAGGCGGTTTCACCCTTGGGAATATAGAGCTTGGTGTCGCCCAGGTCGCGGATGCGCGGCGCGAAGCGGAAGCCTAGTGTAGTGCTTCAAGCTGTTTGACCCATTTTGTCGAGTGTAGTCTGGGCGCGGACGACTTTCTCCAGAATGTCATTCGCTTTGGCCGTCCAGACGAAGGGTTTGGGGTTCTTGTTGTAGT
>Ga0172382_10008216_pt1 | contig 14605 bp, 11 predicted proteins | sample Leawel138RmetaG_FD_122245 | JGI IMG/M metagenome (GOLD analysis project Ga0172382, IMG submission 122245) | Leachate microbial communities from a municipal landfill in Southern Ontario, Canada - Leachate well 138R metaG | ecosystem: Engineered > Solid waste > Landfill > Unclassified | place...
AGGACCGGCGGCGTTGAAAGATACGTTGAGAGCTTGGCCTCAAATCTGACCGCTTTAGGCCAGGAGGTTTTGGTATATAGCCGTAAAGCTTATTTGCCGGACAAGATAAGAGAATATAAGGGCGCGAAAATAATTACTTTACCGGCTCTGCGTGGCAAGAATTTTGAAGCGATTTCCCATACTTTTTTCGCCTGCTTTGATCTTTTATGGCGGAAGGTTGATATCATCCATGTCCAGTCCGTCGGCCCGGCTTCTTTAATCTGGCTGATCAAATTACTCAAGCCGCGGGTGCCAGTTATCTTTACTTTCCATTGCCAGGATTATTATCATCAAAAATGGGGCTTATTTGCCCGTTTGTATCTGCGTTTCGGCGAATGGATCGGTTGCCGCTTGGCGGATAAGGTTATTACGATTTCTAAAGAGTTGACCGAATATGTCGGCCGGAGATACGGCCGTGAAGCTATATACATCCCTAACGGCGCGACGCCGTCTGAAAAAGTTTCGGTCCAGGAAATCCGGCGCTGGGGCTTAGAGGGTAATGATTATTTTGTCTATATTGGGCGTTTGGTGCGCCATAAAGGTGTTCGTTATTTAATTGACGCTTATAAACGCTTAAAGACCGATAAGAAGCTCGTTATTGTCGGCGAGGGTTCATATACCGATGATTATGTCCGCGAACTACACGCGGTGGCCGAAGGTGATGATAGGATTATTTTTACCGGTAATCAGACCGGCCGAGCTTTAGCCGAGCTTTATTCCAATGCTTATCTATTCATCCAGCCGTCGGAAAGCGAGGGCTTGTCGATTGCCCTGCTTGAAGCGATGGGTTATAAAACAGCCTGTTTAGTAAGTGATATTATTGCCAATATTGAGGCCTTGGGCCAGACCGGCTTTTATTTTTCCAATAAAAATACGGACGATCTTGAGGCCAAATTACGGATTGCCTTAGAAAATCCGGAACAGGTCGCGGCTAAGGCGGCCGAGGGTTATGATCGGATTAAACAAGAATTTGATTGGCGCGATATCGCTAAAAAGGTTTTAGCGGTTTATGGAAGATAATTTTCGGAAGAAGGTAATTTTTAAGAATTGAAAATTTAGATAATAAAAACACCTCTTCTAATAAGAAGAGGTGTTTTTAGTTGGGCGGTTTTTTGACCATTAAACCGAACCGCAAATAAAAAACGCCCGGATTTGATTTTGGTCAAATCGGGCGTTTAAGATCGTTTCAAGTGTCAGACATTGTTGCTTATTCCTGCGAACGATCGATATTTTCGTCAGTTATCAGAACATCTTTATTTTTATCCATGTACGAAATAATAAATGTACAAGTAAGATTTCTGATACTTAGTCCCTCAGTATATCTTCCCGGTAATCGGACAATTCCCTCGCGAAGATGTACAACTTCACTTGGATAATCTTTTTTGATTACCAGTTTTTTTGGCTCGCCACTTTTTTTATCGCTAGCCCAGATTTCTAAATCCTGGAACAAGCGGCTTTTAGCGCCGTTTTTAGGCCTAACAGCTACCGGCGGCCCTTCGAGAAGCCAGAAGTATTCCGGATCAATCTTGAATTCCTTGTCGGCCTCAGTGACCAACTTGAAATATTCGATTGAATAACGAACCCGGCCTTGAGGCGTCCTTTCAAAGAAGGTAACCCGGACCCGGTTCATACCAAGGCGTACTTCCTGTTCCACTGAAGTGCCGTTTTCATCCAGAACTATTCGTTCTGAAATGTTTCTTCCGTCAATATCCAGAAATTCCACCGCGCAATTTTTGTCAAAACCCTTGATGGGTAAATAAACTGCGTGTCCTTGAAATAATGGCGGATTGTCAAACGCTAATTGCGACGGGCTAACATAAGAAGTCGCCCTTGAGGCCATGAAAGTGTAATACCTGGTTTGTGCTACTCCATTTTTCAGGATTTGGCACATAATTGTGTTAGCACCCTCGGCGAAGTTTTTCGCATAACCGCCGCGGCCCTTCTGTTCCCTAATACCTTTTACTTCCCTAGCTTTATCATCGATAAAAACATAAGGAGTGTTTCCAGCCGTTAAAGAAATTTTAACGCTATCCTGCCCTTCGCCTCTTAATAATGTTTCTTCGTTAACGACATAAATTTTATCGTTAGAAGCAAAGAAATCATTTATTTCGAGAAAGAATAAGCGATTATTCCGTTCAATAATTATCCGCTCGTTAGGTGATAATTGAACGAGGTTAATCGAGGTTTTCCCGGGAGCGAGGCAGATGCCACGATCCTGGAAGAACAAAATCGCATCCAGGTCATTCTTAACCCGTTTCCCAACCATAGGAACGTAATTTTCCGGTTCTGGGGTGGTTGTCGGGCTAAGATTCGCAACAGGCGCAGATTTTAAATTAGCCGAAGCGGTTGGCGCTGTGCCGGTTAAATGGTAATCTTTTATCTCAAAGATATCACCTTTTTTTGCGAATCTCATGCCAACGATAACCGTGTCCATTTTTTTCTGGTTCCCCAGAAAAATTATTGGCACGTACATATCTACTCCCGGGTCGGCACTAATTTGCGCAGTCATCCCGATTCGGATCTGAAGATCCTTGTCTAACCGCATATCTTTAGCCACTAATGCCTTACTGGAGGCATTTTTTATAATCCCCTGCCCGAAGGCATCCGAACTTATCACCATTGTTGCTGCAACGACGGCGATTATTATCAAAAAATTTTTCATCTTTTTCATCGTTTCTGAATTTATGTATTTATAATTTGTTAATATACTATTTTTAGCCGAATGAATTATAGATTATCCGGCGATTCTTATACTTATAAAAATCCCTTAATTTTAACATAAATACAGATTTTGTCAAGGGTCTTGACAGGGGAAAATAAAAAAAGGTATCTGATCAAGTCATGATACCTTTTTTGGCTTAAATAAGCATTTTTGCTTATTAAAGCTTTTTCTCTCTTTCCCGAACGCGCCAGTGTCTTTTTGTGGCTCCATCGGCTATGGGTTCTTCAACTGTCGCACTTTTTAGCGGATAATTGCTTGGATGGCCCCATTGGCCGTTTTTTACTCCAGAAGCGTTAGCTTCTGGTTCCGGAGCAGGAGGCGGTGGCGGTGGCGGCGACGGGGTGATCAGCTCACTTTCTAAGAACTTCCGCGCATCTGCCGCTTGATTATCTTTTAAAGTGTCAACGGTTCTTTCTAAAGAAGTTACCTTAACGTCCGTATTTTTTTGAGCCTTTTCTACGGAAGTTATTCTTTTATTGGCTTTGGTTAAGCTTTCTGTTGTCTTAGTGACTTCATTTCTAACATCAGACGCTTCTTTATTTATTTGAACCATTTCCTGCTTTACTAACGAGATTGAATCTTCATTGTTAGCAGCAAACTGTTCAACGGCTTCCAAGCGAGCGACTAGTCCCTTAATGGAATCATTGCCATAAATAATGTCATTGTGATTCTTAATAAGAGTATCGTGTTCTGCGCTTGTTTCAAGAAGCGCTATGTAGCCAGCTTTTAAACTAGCCACACTTCCTTTTATGCTCCCGGTCCGCTCTAAAAGAAAAACGAACCCGAGTATAAGAATGAGGATTATCCCTATTATTATACGTTTTATAATTCTTTCCCAGTTTACCATTTTTTAATTTTTTTTGTTATCATTAATACTTCAATAAGGCTGAAAGGTTTGTTTCCAGACCGATAGTTAGGCCCTGTCGGCCCAATAATAATTCCGTTCCCAGAAAATTTTCCAATTTTCCGTAATGGCGTAGATTAATACCAATTCCAGCCCGGTAATCCCAAGTGTTTCCGTCGGCATTATTCAGTCCGAAATAATCAGACCCCCGATACCATAGGTAGCGGTTCACTAACGAGAAATCAATTAAGGTCTCTCCAACTTGCGGCGCCCAAACAGTAAAGTCCAGTCCGGCGGAAAAGAAGCGTTCCTTACTAACAAGCGCCGTATCAACGAATTTTTCCCCGCCGATGGTTATGGCGCGGTATTCGTTGAAGGAATTATTTGTTTCCAAAGTAAATCTTATTCGGTTGAAGAATAAGAAAGCATCTTCAGAATACAAAAATTCCAGTTTTAGCGGTACACTTTGGTAATAGGGATAGACCGGTACAGAATCGCGCACGCCGGTTTTTATTTCTAGGCTTTTCAAGCTCAGCCCTCCTTCCAGCGTTATAAAAACCGCGGGATTAGGAATATACAGAAAGCTTAAGCCGAAATCGAATTGCTTGGCGTTAGCGTTTTGCGGCCGCCCTTTGATTATCAAAGGATACTGCATAACACTATCGCGTTTCCATTCCGTTCCCCAGGTGGGGCGGAAATAAGCACCGATTAACAATTCATGCTGATAAGTCAAGGTTGACTTGTTCGGCATGAATGATTGGCCATAAGAAATTCCGGTAAAATAATACTTAAGCTCTGGTTGGATTTGCCAGCCATTGCCTAAATTATAAGCGTCGTAGTGGTTCGCATGGTAATCCCATGCCAAATTTGCCTGGAATACATCCAGGTCTTGGGCCTTAGCGTTCAAGCCGATTGCGGCGAACAAGGCAAGAAAAAAAAGAATTTTCATTTTCAAGATCCTCCATATTTGGTTTTTATTAATAATTCCGGTGTAATTGTTAAAGAAATTTAACTCTAAATTATAACAGATTCCCTGTTTTTGTCAAGGTCTAGGGCTTAATAATAATTTAGCTAATATTAAGGAATATTTAAAGCTATTCACTAAAATGCCCATATTTTTTAATTTTTCTAGGTATTCTTTCTAATATTCTCTCTAATATCCTCTCCCCCGCCCTTGACAAATTATTGAATTTAGTATAAAATTAAGAGTTAGTAAAAATTGTACATTTCAAACTAAATATAGCAGGAACGTCCGACCTTAGTCGCACGGGAATGCCCAAAAATAAATAGAATTATTGTTAAACTTAAATTTTATATCATGAAAAAGTGTAAATTATTTTTTTGGGCCATTCTTGGCCTAGTGATTGTTTTAGCTCCCTCTTGTAAAGAGGATGCCAGTATTTACGAGCGAAGCGAATATGGGGCTTCGTATTTGGCGGGAAAAAAGATTAAGAAAGGAAACTTTCAAATCCTTTGGTCCGGGAGAGATAGCCATAATAGCAGGTTAAAAAGTATTGCCGCTTTAAACTATCTCCAGGATGGGGATACTTTAACAAGCCAAACATCAGAACGATTCGTTATCCAAGATGTTGATAGTGCATATCAAGATTTTGTGTTTCAATTTGGGATTGACGAAGAACGTGATGCAGATCCACGCGATAGCGTTGTAGTTATAGTTTATTACGTTGAACAAAGTTCCGGACCGATGCAGTTAATTATAAGCGCGGATTCCGCCGACTGGATCTTAGCGGATACCTTTAATTTGTTTTGCTATCCAATAGATTTTGAGCCATATATACCGGTTCCAACGAATTTGGTATTTATAGGTTCAAGTAATCTTGGAGCGGGAGTATATCAGTATATTGTAGACGTGCCCGCCAGAGCATCTTGGACAAATTCGCATTCTTATAATGTTCAAGGAATTAAGGGGAACAACACTTGGGCGATTTATTCAAATACCACGGCGGTATATAGTCCAGTTGCTGGGTATATCAGAGTAACCTTTAATTTACTTAATGGAAACTATGAACCGAGTACGATTGCTTCAGCTGACGGCGCTTCCGTTATTAATACTTTTACCGTTAGGAACGCTTCCCTTCCTGATACTTGGGAAGGATGGCTAGAAATTACTTCAGAAGGTATGGGTAATTATTATGCCAACGGAAGCATTGGGTACACCGCTTATAATGGGCAATTCTTACCCTATAATTATAATTCGGTGTTGCCGTTTATAGAAATTTCTGGTGATGGGAAGATTGGCCAAACTCTGGACTCTATATATGTTAATTATATAGGAGTTACCAGTACAGCCAGATTTATTAGGGCCACGGTTGATCCTGACGCGGGCACAGATAATGACGTATCCGTTGATATGTTAAATAATACCATGTATGGAGGAATTAATATTATGGATAATTCTTTCTTATACAACGGCAGTCGTTGGGCAGTTCTTAAACCCGGATTTGATTCGGAGTTAATGGATATTAGCGGTTGGGATCAAGTAAATGATAGTACTAACGCTATTGTTTTACATATATCATTATTGAAAAGTAGTGGTAATAATGTAAGGTTAGCCACCGCGGAAGAAATCACCAAGCTTAACAAAGCGTTCCCAATGTTAGGAATTAAAGAGGAATAAACCTCTTATTAAAAAATACAAAAAGGCTTTCTTTCGAGAAAGCCTTTTTCATTTGGCGGGGCTGGTAGAAATGGAAAAGGCCTCTTGTTAAAGGAGGCCTTTTATTTTTTTGTTTTGTATTTTTACAGTTCCGGCGGGAAAACTTTTGATCCAATTCCCGCTTTGTATTTTATTGTGTACTTAAATGACGCGTCACCGGATATACTAGGATCTGCACTATAGTATGGAGTTAAATTTTCCGCATTTATATAATTATTAGCTTCCCAATTTAACTGTACATTCCCTCTATACAATATATCATATATAAAATCTATCTCTAATTTTATATACCTACCCTTTTCCGTATTTACGAGAAGTTCTTTTCCTGTCCCTGAGGAATAAATTTCCCAAGTGGAAATGTTTTCTGGCTTTCCATAGCTACCACGTAAAGCAAGCTCGGTATCTTTACCGATTGATCGTTCAGCCGCTTTGAGTGATATTAGAAAAATAACCTTTTTATTCGCGCTGTCAATCTTCGCGAATAGAGCGTCAGGATAATTTGTTTTATGATATAAATCTTTAAATTCTGATAAATTTACATCATAATTAGCGCTGTCACGATCAGGATCGTTAGGATCGGTGTTAGGGTCGTCTGGATTTGTTCCCGGCTCGTAGATAATGATGGTTCCCGAGATGGTATCCGAATTTCGGAATGTATAAGTATATGGCCCATAGCCTGGATACACATGATCTATTATTGTCTGAGCGGAATCAATTTTTTCTCTTCCGGTAGAAGTCCCATCACCAAAATCAAAATCAAAATCAGGCAATTTTTCTCCAGGCTTTGCCGTAATTTGGAAATAAACTTTTAAAGAATCAAGTTTTACCTCCTCCTTGCTGCTTTTCCAAATACCAAGCTCTTGAGCTACGAATATAGTTACCTCTTTTCTCGTAACAGAAATACTTACAGTATCCGTTCTTGATTCGGAGCTTTTTGAATCAATAGCTTCAAGAGAAATACGATAATTTCCGACTTTATTAGCCGTAAAACTAAAGTTTTTTCCTTGCCCGGCTTCGTCAATCGGTCCGCTTATTATCCAATTAAATACTAAATCAGCATAATCTTTATTTCCTAGGATAAGGGCGCGGAAGTTAGCTTCATCGCCAATATAAAGCTGGCTGCCCGGCCGCTCAATTTTTACTCCCCAGTCATTAATTTTTGGGGGGTCAAAGGCCTTTTCACAGCCAGTAATGACTAAAATAGTCGTTAATACTAGGGCGCTAAGCCCGATGAGGCCGTGAAGGCCTCTTCTTTTTTTCTGTTTCATTATTATCAGTTTTTTTGTTTTACAATTTCATCAATTTTATTAATGAGCCCTTTTACCAAAGCGGCTCTTCAAAGGCAATCTCTCCGGGATCCATTTGTAAGTATTTGAATCCGGCCCAGTTTTTATCATTCAGATAAAACGGCACATCGCCGTCGTATTGAAAGAAGTACTTGGCGCCAACTTCAAATAAGGCTATCCCAATTCCGTATTTTTGTCCGTATCTCAGACAATATAAAAAGTACTGCCCTTCCGGATCCGCGTAGCGGATACAGCCGAGTTCGGCAAAGAAAACCTTGGTATTGTTTTTACTCGCCCAGTCGTCGGCGGTCATAGAAAATTCTTCCTCTAATAATTCCGGAGTAATCCTGTATTCCGCGTCGGCGTAAAGGCTAGCCGCGGTTCCGCCGAAAATATTAAATTCTACATTTTTTCCTTCACGAAAGTCCTCAAAGGTTTCGTATTGGATGGTAAATTCAAGGGGGGAAGCTTTTAAATCCGGCCTCTCCATAAACCAGAAGTTCAGGAAAGTCACGGTTTTCATGCTGGCGTAATCGCTTGGTTCAAACCAGGTATTTCTTAAACAATTTACCGAGTAAGATTGATTCGGACGGATTCCAAGATATAAGTCGGGAAATTTATTGCTAATCGCTCTTGCGACGCGAAGTTGTAAAGATTCCCAACGTTCGTCTTTCGGTTCGTTTAAGATTTCTAGTAAGACGTTCCCTTCTTTCACCTGTTTTTGATAATTATTCGCTAAGAAGCGAGAAAGTTGCAGATGGAATTCTTTAAACAATACTTTTTTTTGTTCATCTCCGAATAGCGACTCGTCATATTCATTAGTTTGATTGTTGCCATAAAGCAAACAATGTCTAACTAATCTTTCTATACGACAAGCATCTTGGACAGCATAACTTTTAAGTCGAGCGCTTTTTAAGAGTTCATCCTCGTTCGCAGGATTTGTGTACAGAAAATATCCAATAAATTCGTGTACATCCACGCAGACCGCGCGGCCTTTACACAGGAAATAATCCATACTTTTTTTCAACTCCGAAAAATCGCAATAATTCGTGTCGTTTTGCATTTTTTCTATGAGTAAGGCGACCTCATCATTGCTTAATCCCGCATAGCGTTCTACTTCAACCTGAGTTGAATCAGGTCGCCGGGAACATCGCAGCATTTTAATAATACCGCTTGGAATTGAGTTTCCGTATTGGTTCTTTTTATATCCAATATACGGAATCATAATCCTTCCAGCGTTATGCCATAAATCTTCAAGCTCTGTTTTTGTCACGCCGCTTGGATCTTGTTCAAATCCAAGATAGACGTTTATAGCTCGTAAGTCCTCCGGCTTTTCCCAAGTCCATTCAATCTCAGGGATTGGCAGAACTACTTCTTCCGGAATAGTTGTATCCTCGGGGCTGATAATTTCGCCCTTTTCGCGGCAAGCCGCGAACAGTAGGACGATTGCCGCCCAAAATAGTATTTGTTTCATCTTTTTCATCTTGATCAGTTTTATAGTGTTATTAAATTTTTAAATTACATTTTTAGGAGCTTTTTAGCCCTTTAGAATCGTGTTTTTATTAAGAAAAAGTAAAGATACGATTCAAGATATTGTATACTTTTTTTTGATTTTTGTCAAGGGTTGGTCTTTGTTATAATATGGCTAATATTAAAGAAAAAGTTTCTATAGATAAGCTATTTTTTATTATTTAAATAAAAAATAGGAAAATTAACTATTTACAAATCTTTTTATTTATATTAAGATGAAATGAAAATAAATTTATAGTTTTTTAAAAAATTAATAATTAATACCGATTATAATGAATAAAAAATTGAAAAAATTAGCCCTGGTTATAGTAGCCGCGGCTATGGGATTATTAATTGCCTGGCTCGTATCGAGCTGTGACTTGAATGATAAATGGAAGGAGGATCAGGTTTTCTTTGATAATGATACAACTCTGACTTTCATTAATAACGATCTCATTCTCTCCGTTTTAATAAACGGCCAAAGGATTGATACGGTTTATACTAACGTTCCGTTTCGGGTTAGTATTGACGTGAATATGTACGCCGTTGATTCTTATGCTGTTCGGATTGCTGGCCAGACTTTTTTGGCGGATGATTTTACAACTTCTCTGTCCGAAGTCGGAGTTTATCCGGTTGGCGTGATGGCGACGAACGGTGGGAGAACTTTTAAAGATTCAACTTCGTCCGTTATTTATGCGGTTGAATATTCACCGGTAAAGATTTGGCTCCCGGGATTATGGGGGGACAATTCCGACACGGCGCGGTTTCGAATCGGCCTTGATACTTTATTTTTCAATGCCAAATATTGCAATCCTTGGCTGGCCCCTTATGTAGTTTTCGGGGACAGCTTAAATCATAACAATGGACACATCGTATTTAGTTATGAATGGATTGAAATACTAAACTTTTATCGCGAACCGTGGTATTTTATCGCGCTGAATAATATTGATAGTTCTAAATGTTTATTGAACACTGGCCGGGGACAATCTATGTTTATCCGTTACGGCGGCGATTATCATAATCCGGCCGGAAGTTTAGCTAATATGGCCGGCGGAACCTTAAATGAGGTCTTGGGCTGTTATGTCATAAAGACCTCATACATCTATTGGCCAGGGCTATGATCACCGCCTCTATAATCATAACGATAATTATCGCCGCGTTACGTAAAAGAATTGTTAGGGGGTGGAAATGGCTTCGGATATGGGCCCAAATGAGAAAAAAACAGAAAATAAAAAAGCGCTGAATCCTTAAAAGATCAGCGCTTTTTAATATGTTTTTGCTCCGCGGAGCCGGATTGCTTCTTCGGCTTCAGAAGCGAATTTTTTTAGAATAATCTCCCTATTGAAAGTAAATTAGCTTTTAAACTAAAGATACTTCCCGATAAAGTGCTCGGACCGGAATGCCACTCGTAACTTAAGGTTAAGGCGTCATTTAGAATGTCACTCTTTCTGTCTAAGCGTGAAACGAGCGATAAACTCGCTCCAATAATTAATCGTCCCGAATTCGCAGAACCAAAATATCCTCCTTTAGCATAACCGAGTTTAATCCTGGGGTCGAAACCGCAACGATCGGAAAAATTAAAATCTCCAATGTTGCTTTCGCCGATAATGGAGAAAAATGAATTTCGGTTTTCGGAACTGCCAATCAGCACGCTATCAGTGTAATTATTAACAATGGATTTTAAAACCGTTGAATAATTAACTTCCAATGAATTCCGGAAGGCCCACAAGGATTCACGATTAAAACGTGTGGCTTTTAGGGAAAAATCCCAGGCCAAATTTCGTTCGCTCGCGGAATAATCCCTGATTTCTTCACCAAGATATTCAGTTCGGTCTAAAACCGAATCAATATAAACCTGGTGAAAATTTTTGTACAGAACCTTATTCCAAGCTGTATCTAAGTATAAACTCGGGCCGGTTTTAACTAAAATCGTTAAATCGCCGATTGCCGGAAATTCGGTTATATTAACCAATCCGGCCAGACCGAAGTCCATAGCTAGAAAGTCCGAACGGGTCTTTGCCGTGTCTAACGATAGTCTCATATTCCGCCACGATTCAATCGTGCTTGAATAATAGACTCCAACCGCAAAACGGTCTAAATCACTATCAATTACCCCCCAAATTCCGTTGGGCTTGGTAAAACTCGGGAGCCACTCCCCGGAAACAACCATCATATCTTCTTTCCCGAAATCGGGATTAGAAAATGAATGACGGTTATAGGATGCCTCAAGGTTCATCCGGTTATACCGGGCCTGGGCTTCGGCGGCGCTTATCATGGCCGCAATAATTACTACAATTACTATAATTCTTTTCATGATCATCAGTATTTATGTTATTAAATTATTAAATGACTAAACTACCACCAAACCCAACTGGGTTCGGCTTGATTTTTAAAATATATTAATTTAAAAATTACTTTAAAACTTCAAAATATTATCCATATCCCCGCTCGGCCGTTCTTCTGTACGCGGCGAGTTCGTTGTTTGGTCGCGGTTCTCTTTCCAGGAATATTCTTCGGGTTCCAGTCGTCTTTCTTCGTCCGGCTCTTCTGTTTCTTTAATTTCTTCTGCCTCACTTTGTTCAGTCGGCATATCTTCCACCTCGTTTTTTTCGGACGGCGTTTCTTCTATCCCAGTTTCTTCAGTCGGGCTTTCTTCCGACTGATAATCCTCTATTTTTACGGCTTTACCTAAGGCCTTAACTTTCCTTTTTTTCTTAGCCGTCCATAATTTTAAATCATGGCGTTCTTCTGGAAAAATATAGATATAAACTAAAGATAAGAATAGGCCGCCGATGAATCCGAGCGCGATATTGCGCGGCAGATTCGGTTTGACCGGATAAGTAGAAACTAAGGGCTGGTCAATCACATTGACTTTAATCGCCTGCCCGCTTCCCTGGTAGTAAGCGTTATTGTTAATCAGAACTTCATTAATCGCTAAAGAAATCTGCTGGGCCTGATAAGGATTTTGGTGATAAACATTTATTTCAATAATCCCGGTGTCACCAAAGGTTTTCGTCTTAACGGTCTTTTCCCAGTTTTCAAGCTGTTGATTATAAGTGCCGGTAAAATAGTTTTTATCAATATTATAAGGCGAATTTAAAACAAAATCATAAAAAGACGCGGAATAAACAATGCGAGAAAAAAGATTACCTAAATATTCGTTGGATTTAGAAACCGTATAAGGATCACTGCCGGCCGTATTCTGTACGACTAAAACTCCGGAAGTCGCTCCGTATTTCAAAGGATTAAGCAAAGAAAGCGCGATGGTTAAGATTACCGTGATAAAAACCAGGGTAAAAATCGTTCCGCTTTTTTTCTTAATTAGTTCTAAAAAGTCAGAAAATTCCATATTATTATCCATATTATTAGCTTTTGTTATTTTTTATAAGGGATTACCACTGGATATTATCTCTTAAAACTTATGTTTAAGCGAGTATTTGGTGATAGTCCCTAAATTTATTATCCTCATATTCTAATATAAATATTTTTATTTGTCAATAGCTGGCTGGGGATAGCCCCGCCCTCTTATTATAGGTTGTTTTAGGGCTTGTTTATGCTTTGCGTCGGGGTCTTGACAAAATTTATTAAATGAGATATAATATTGAGAATTTGTAAAATTTTTATTTTTTGTGGATTTTGTGGATATTTTTTTATGGAGTTTTTATGAAGTTTTACGGATAATTTTACTTTAAATAATGGGAATAATTGAGTTAATTTATATAATAATTTTATTAAAAAATATGAAAAAAGCGATTTTTCTCGGTCTAGTAGCTCTTCTTGTCGTCTTTGGCTTTGTTAAAGGAGGCGAAAGTAAGACCAAAACTTATTATTCCGGTGACGCGGTTAGCTACAATAACCAGGTCTATGTCGGTTCCGCTAATGCCGATAGTTTAGAGGTCTTAAAGTTAGAAGACGGCGAATTAAAGCTAATCGGCAAAGTTCGTCCCTTTCTTCCCCGGTTTAATGAATACGGGAAATTTTATGACATGAAATTCTCGGTTGAAAACGGCCGGCTTTTTGCCTTTGCGACGAGCGGTTTTTCCCTTTATAAATACGAAGTGGTCGGCGATGATTTAAAATATATCAGCGACCAGAAGAATAATTATTGGGAATGGTATACGCGCTTAAATAAGTTTGAAGATAATCTAGTGACTTTAAGTGATAAGGGCGTTAAGATTTGGAACCAGGATTTACAGGTTATTGACGAACATAAATTTACTAATAAGGAGAATCCTTATAATGTGAGCGGCGGCAATGGCCAACATATCCTTAATGTCCAGGGTGATTATTTAATTATTTATGATCGCACGACCCGGACGGAAAAAGCCAAGATTGCGCTTAATTATAAAGAAGCCGGTAATCGCCGGGCTTATCAAGACGCGGCTAAGAATGTTTATGTGGTTGATGATTATTACGCCAAGAAATTTAATTTAGACGGCAAGCTTTTAGGCTATTTCCAGCACGCGGATTATAACGGCTATGACGTGTCCGCCTCCGGTCATAATGATTATATTTATTTTTCCAATGGCTTGGGCGTAGTTAAGCTCGACAAGAATACGATGGAGGAAGTTGGATATGAGCAGACGACTGAGGTCGGTGGCGCGCACGGTTGGGCTATGGGCTTGTCTGTAGTTTATGCCGGCGGCGATAAAGTCGTGATTTTCAACAATACTAATATTTTAGTGTTGGATGAAAATTTACAGAAATTAGCGTCTTATGAATCAACGGAAGAGGCGAATCCTTACGCGCCGGAGAAATTATCTTTAGGTTTAGACCATAATTTAGGCGCGGCCGGAGCCAAGGTTGTTTTAAGCGGTACCGGATTTTTCCCGGGCGAGGATTTACATATCCTTTTCGGCGGCCAGAAGAATACGGTCATAACCGCGGATAGCCGCGGACGCTTTACGGCGGAATTAACGATTCCGGAATTAGATGGCGGCCGGACGGATATTAAGGTTGATGGCGGCCAATCCCTATTGACTTATAGTATTGATTTTACGATTACTGATTAATTATCAGTACAGATTAATTTTTAGCGGTGTCGCAGCTTTCGGCTCGATGCCATAATAAATAAGTCCGGACTGCGGTTCGGATAAAAAACGTCTCTCCATTTTGGAGAGGCGTTTTTGTTTTTAAGATTAAATTTTTCTTTAAAAAAAGTTTAATTTTTATTCATCCTCAATTTGCTATGTTATAATTACGGGAGGTAAAGCGTCGAGGAGGCGTCATTGCTTGATAATCAATTGGTTCCCTGATAAGGAATACGGTTCAAGTCCGTTGCCTCCCGCCTCTTGATTATTTTCTAAGCTTTCCTTATAATATAATTAAGATTATCAAGCAGTGGTTCCCGGAAGGGACCAAGAACCCTCTCCATTTCGGAGAGGCGTTTTTGTTTTAAGAGTTTTTTAGATTTAATAAACAGATTAACCCTGCGGTCTTGCCGCAGGGAACAGCTTAAGGGGGTTGCAGGGGGATATCCCCCTGCACGCGAAGCGCACTAAAGTGGTATAATGTTGGTATTATGACTA